>ULXJ01005434.1_pt1 | contig 44748 bp, 35 predicted proteins | sample 1960981 | NCBI WGS metagenome assembly ULXJ01 (sample SAMEA4835830, study PRJEB28245) | human gut metagenome | biome: gut microbiome; material: fecal sample | place: Denmark | collected 2008 | reverse complement strand
AGCGGCGTGCCGGGTGCCACGAACTCGCCCGCCTCGGCATACTGCGCCAGGACGGTTCCTGCCACGGGAGCGCAGACACGGCACTTGGCCAGCTGGTCGTCCACCTGCGCCACCTGGATATCGACGGACGACGACTGCCACGACAGGCTGCGGTCGCTGTTCTGCAAGGAGGAGTTCTGCGCCGCCAGCTGCTTGCGCAGAACTTGGAGTAGTGACTCGGCATCGTCCAACTGCTTGCGATTGGCCGCATCGGCCTCCAGCAGACGCTTCACGCGATCGCGCTCCCGTTCGGCCTGACGAATCTGTTCCTGCGTGGCGGCTATCTGCTTGCGGATGTCGGGGCGCTGGTCCGATACGGAACGCGCACTGGCCTCCAGCTGCAGTTTCTTGAGGTAGAGCTGCACGGTATCCACCAGCCCCACAGCCTGACCGGCTTCCAGTTTCATGCCTTCCTCCACATCCATGCGGAGCAGTTTGCCCGAAGCCTCGGCAGACACAACGACCTCGGTCGTCTCGAAGGTACCCGTAGCGTCGTAACGGTCGCCGTCGCCCGAACAGGCGGCCAAAATCAGAAGTAGAAAAATTGTTGTAAAGAATCTCATATGAATGATAAATGGTTAATGATTAATGGTAAATGACGAACGATTAATTCTCCATTCTCAATTTTCAATTCTCAATTATTCAGCGTGTGCCTCCAGTCGTACAGCCTCATCAGCCACTGTATCTCGTGGATGGCTTTCTGCTGGCGGGCCAGGCTCTCGGCGGTGATGTCTCGCAGGAGGTCGTTCACCGTGTACGTGCCACTCTGCAGCTTGACTTCCGAAGCCTGACGGATACGGGTCCGCAGGCGGATAATTTCGTCGTCGTCCGCCATCTGGCGTCGCAGGGCACGCACATCGGCTTCCTGACGGGTAGCCTCCAATCCCGTGTTGAAGAGAAAGGTGCTTCGTCCCGCCTCCAGCATCCGGCGGTTGTTCTCTATCAGGCGGCGGTCGTTCTTCAGCGTGTAGAGCCGTCCCAGATTCCACGACAGGCTGACGCCCGCCACGTAGTAAGCCTTGAACTTATCCTCCAGCATGTTCAGGCCGGGATTACCGTAGCCGCCCTGTACAAAGAGGCCCAGCCGGGGCATGTAGCCCGTGCGGAGCGAGGCATCCTGTGCTGTGAGCCGGGCTGTCTGCGCATCATACCATCGCAGCTCGGGGCGACGGTTCTCCCCGTCCTCCGGTCCTACGGCCAGGGGCTTCTCCAGCCTCAGCTCCTCTTCGGACGGACGACCCAGATAGAGCAGGAGCATGTCGGCATAGGCACGGCGCGAAGCCTCCATCGCCACGCGCTGCTGGCGGGTGCTGAGCTGCTCCACAGCTACCTCGTCCAGGTCGCTGCGGTTGGCCGTGCCGTTGTCCACGCAGGCGCTCACCGTGCGGTGTGTCCGTTCCAGGTTGTCCTGCAACAGGCGGTTCTGCTCCAGCTGTTCGTCCAGCAGCAGAATGCCGAAGTAGAGCTGGTTCACCCGCTCGTCCAACGCATAGAGATCCACGTTCAGTTTCTCCGTATTGACCTCGGCTCCGGCACGCACCAGCAGTTTGCGCCATTTCGTCTCGCCGCCGTCCCACACAGACTGCTGCACCTGCAGCGTCACCTGATACTGGTCGCGGGGCATGAAGTTGACGTCGATGCTAGGCAGCTCGAAAGGCAGTTTGGTCACATCGCTCTGATAGGACGCCTTGGCCGAGAGGCTGACCTGCGGCAGATAGGCTTTGGCGGCATTGGCCACGTCGTATTGCGCAGCCTGCTCAATCAGACCATACTGACGGATGAGGGGATAATTGTCGCGCGCCTGACGGCGGCATTCTTCCAGCGAGAGCTGCGCACGAAGCGGCGGCAGGCACAGGGCAGACAATAATAAAGAGAGGAGCAATCTGTTTCTTTTCATAAGCAACAAGAGTTAAGTGAACCAATCATGTTGCAAAGATAAAAGGAAACGGGACAGATATACATTCTTTCGCGCAGTATCTCTGTCCCATTTGTACGATTTTCCCCCAAACGCCCCCTCTTATTCTTCGTTTTTCTTGTTTTTATCTGCACCTTTGCAGAAAAACGCAACTTATGAACAAGCAAAAACCCATCAACCTGACCCTGAACTTCCTGAACGAAATGGGTGTGGCCGCCAACAACGACTATGCCTTCATCAACCGCGAAATGGGCATCGTCAACAGCATGTACGAGATGAACAACCGGTTCTTCCATGTCGGCCAACCCTACCGCACCAAAGAAATGCGTATCCTGAGAGGCCTCAGAGGCAGCGCCCGTATGTCCGTCAACCTGATGGAATATACCATCAAAGAACATACCATCGGGCTCATCCCGCCCAACGCCCTGTTACAGATAGTGGACATCAGCGGCGACTACGACATTCAGGCACTGGCTGCCGACAGCAATTTCATCCCAACTCAGCAACACAGCATCCTAACGGACTGGCATACCCAACAGGCTTTCTTCCTGGACAACCATGTGGAGGAATGGCGGCGGACGGGCACTTTCTTCTCGCTGATATGGGACGCCGTACACCTGCAGCCCTACCGTCGTGAAGTAGTGCAACACCTCATCACCTCACTGCTCTACAACGTACATTACCTGCAGGACAACTACCACCGTGACGAACTGCTCCGCCCCTCGCGCCACGAGGAACTGTTCCGACGCTTCATCACGCTGGTCAACGAGTACTGCAAGACGCAGCACACCACCGCCTTCTACGCCGACCGCCTCTGCCTGTCACCCCGTTACCTGAGCACCGTCATCCGCGACGTCAGCGGACGCACCGTCGTAGAGTGGGTCAACCAGGCCGTCATCCTCGAAGCGAAGGTGCTGCTGAAGCACAGCGACCTGCTCACCTACCAGATAGCCGACGAGCTGCACTTCCCCAACCCATCGTTCTTCAGCAAGTTCTTCAAGCGGATGACGGGCATGACGCCGCAGGAATATCAGCGGACGTAAAAACACTGCACTGTTACCGAACCCATTTAATCCCGAAGCGACTTCATGTCATCGCCCAGCTTCTTCATGTCTTCGACAAACTTTTTCCATTCGTCGGAGCTGAACGCACGTTCCAGGTCCTTCAAGTCGATATGAGATCCCTGAATGCCCATGGCCTGCAAGTCTTCCAAGCGATAGCCTCGGGAAGGAGCGACGTATCCACTGGTGTTCTGGTAGAGCAGGATGTTCTGCACGTCCTTGGTCGTCATCTCCCCTTCCAGGTAGACGAACTTCAGCGAGGCGGCCCCGTTGATCACCATCACCAGCTCCTTCACCTTGTCGCCCTTGCGGCTGACGTAGAACTCGGAGGACGACACGATTCCTTTCTGCTTCATCAACAGCTCGTAGCGCGAAGACTTCACCAGCTCGCGGATGTCTTTCAGCAAATCCGGCTTGATCTTGTTGTCCAGCGTCGAGATAATCTGCACCGAGTTCAGCTGCGAAGCCGCCTTGCCGATGTAGATGTCTTTCGTGAACAGGCTGGGGTTCATCTCCAGCATGGCTTTGGAGATATAGACGGACGACACGTTCTTCCTGTCACTGTATTTCTTGAACAACTCCTGTTGGGCCTGGCCCAGCAACGGTAATGCCAGCAGTAGGCTGACCAAAAACAATTTGACGGTTTTCATAACAATTGATGGTTTTTATTTGGATAATTCTTGTTTCACTTCCTGCTGCACCACGTCCATCTGCGACTGCACGTCCTGCATCTGCTCGATGCCGGCCCTCCAGTTGCTCGACATCTCGCTGAACGTAGCCTGTAGCATGCGATAAGCGTCCTGCGGGTCGCTGAAGGTGTCGAGCGGCGTGGGCGGCACAGGTTTCTTCTCCATCGTGGTCACGCCCCACCCGATGCCCATCAGCACCAGGAACGTGGCTGCCACGCCGGCCGCCCAGCGCCAGTTGCGCCGTGTGCGGTTGGGACGCAGGAAGTGAGGCAGTTCTTCGTCCTTGCGGTCTATCAGGCGCGACAGCTTCTCTTCCAACCCTTCGGGCACGGATACCTCCTGCCGACTCTCCTCCTCCAGGGCTGCCAGCAGCCTGCGGTCGGCTTCCAGGTGTCGGGGTACGTCCTGCGTGCGCAAGGCTTTCTTCAGTTTGCTTTCTTCGTGCTCGTCCGTCGCCCCATCGTAGTAGGCTGCGAGCAACCGTTCCATTTCATCGACTTTCATAGTTGTTCCATTTAGTAAATTCTTCACGTATCTTCTTTCTCGCCCTCGACAGGAGCACACGGACGTTCACCGCGTTCAGTCCCGTCAGTCGCTCCACCTCTTCGTAGGAGCATCCCTTCACATCGCGCAGCATCATCACCATCCGCTGTTGCCGAGGCAGACGGGCTATCAGCATCCTCACCAGCTGTGCGTCGTCCTTCGCGTCCCGGCCGTCGGCGGGCAGGGCGTTCTGTGCCTCGGTCAGGGGCAGGTGCTGCCTGTCGGAAAGGTATTTGCCCGATCGCAGCAGGTCGAAGCACATGTTCTTCACCAGCGTGACGGCAAAGGCTTCGGGATTGCTGATGAGCGTCAGCTCCTCGCGCTTGCTCCACAGCTTCAGGTAAGCTTCCTGAATGAGGTCCTCGGCGTCTTCGGCGTTCTCCAGCAACCTGCAGGCCACTCCGTACAGCTTGGCGTGGCAGGGCAAAAACATTCGTTTGAAACTCTCGGCATCCATGTGCTCTTTCTTCTATTCTTCTTTTATCAGTCCTATACCCATCAGACGTCGGAGCGAAGTGTTTTGTTACAAAGACCACCTGTTTTTTTATGCTTCCCCTGCATTTAGACACAGGACATAATGATTGTTTAAGCCGGGCAAACAGACATTGTAGTTGGGATCTATAAAGTCCGTAGTTACGGCGCTAATGTTCATGGTTACGGCGCTGAAGTCCATAGTTACGGCGCTGAAGTTGCACTCTATCCAAACGCAGATGCAACAGTAAAAAAACAAATGGGCTGCCCCGAAAGACAGCCCATTCATATAACGGTTCGCGCGGAAGCTCGAATTACTTATACTCCGCCCACGACTTGATGCGCAGGTCGTCGACCGACATCGTGCAGAAGGCATTGATGAAGGCGCTGGCCAGACGGGCATTGGTGATGAGCGGGATATTGAGGTCGATGGCCGCACGGCGTATCTTGTAGCCGTTGCTCAGCTCGCCCGCCGTCAGGTTCTTGGGGATGTTGACCACCATGTCGATTTCCTTCTTGTGGAGCATGTCGAGCGCCTGGGGCTGGCCGTTCTCACTGGGCCAATAGACGCGGGTGTTCTCCACGCCGTTCTCGGTGAGGAACTTCGACGTGCCGCCCGTGGCGAAGAGCTTGTAGCCCTTGCGCTGCAGCTGACGGGCCGCCTGAAGCATGTCCACCTTCTGCTCCGTGGAACCGGTGGACAGCAGGATGTTCTGCTGCGGGATGCGGTAGCCCACGGAAAGCATGGCCTTGAGCACGGCACACGAGGTGTCGTCGCCGATGCAGCCCACCTCGCCCGTCGAGGCCATATCGACGCCCAGCACGGGGTCGGCCTTCTGCAGGCGGTTGAAGGAGAACTGCGAGGCCTTGATACCCACGTAGTCCAGGTCGAAGAGGTTCTTGTCCGGCTTCTCCACGGGGATGCCCAGCATAATCTTCGTGGCCAGCTCGATGAAGTTCAGCTTCAGCACCTTGCTGACGAAGGGGAACGAGCGGGAGGCGCGGAGGTTGCACTCGATGACCTTGATGTCGTTGTCGCGCGCCAGGAACTGGATGTTGAAGGGACCGGAGATGTTCAGCTCCTTGGCTATCTCGCGGCTGATGCGCTTGATGCGGCGCACGGTCTCCACGTAGAGCTTCTGCGGCGGGAACTGGATGGTGGCGTCGCCCGAGTGTACGCCGGCAAACTCGATGTGCTCGGAGATGGCGTAGGCGATGATTTCGCCCTGCTGTGCCACGGCATCCATCTCCACCTCCTTGGCGTGCTCGATGAACTGGCTCACCACCACGGGGTGCTTCTTCGAGACGTTGGCGGCCAGCTGGAGGAAGCGCTCCAGCTCTTCCTGGTTGGAGCAGACGTTCATGGCGGCACCGCTCAGCACATACGACGGACGGACGAGCACGGGGAAGCCTACCTTCTGGATAAAGGCGTTGATGTCTTCCATCGACGTCAGCGCGCTCCACTCGGGCTGGTCCACGCCGATGCGGTCGAGCATGGCGGAGAACTTGTCGCGGTCTTCGGCATTGTCGATGCTACGGGCCGAGGTGCCGAGGATGCGGACGTGCTGCGCGTCGAGGCGCAGGGCCAGGTTGTTGGGTATCTGTCCGCCGGTAGAGACGATGACGCCGTGCGGGTTCTCCAGGTCGAGGATGTCCATGACGCGCTCGAAGGTGAGCTCGTCGAAGTAGAGGCGGTCGCACATGTCGTAGTCGGTGGACACGGTCTCGGGGTTGTAGTTGATCATGACGGAGCGGTAGCCCTCCTTGCGGATGGTGTTCAGGGCCTGCACGCCGCACCAGTCGAACTCCACGCTGGAGCCGATGCGGTAGGCGCCCGAACCGAGGACAACGATGCTGCGGTGGTCGCCCAGGTAGCGGACATCGTTGGCCGTGCCGCTGTACGTCAGGTACAGGTAGTTGGTCTGCGCGGGATATTCGGCGGCCAGGGTGTCTATCTGCTTCACCACGGGCACGATGCCGCGCTCCTTGCGGTGACGGCGGACGGCCAGGATGGCGTCTTCCATCTCGCCCTCCATGCCGATGGCACGGGCCACCTGGAAGTCGGAGAAGCCCTGACGCTTGGCCTTATACAGCAAGTCGTCGGGCAGGTCGGACAGCAATTTGTGGTTGCCGGCCCAGTCGTGCAGCTCCCTGGACGTGCGCATGATGTTCATCAGCTTCTCCAGGAACCAGCGGTCTATCTTGGTCAGTTCGTGTACCTGGTCGACGGTGTAGCCGGCGCGAAAGGCCTTCGAGATGACGAAGATGCGCTTGTCCGTCGGCTCGCGCAGGGCCTTGTCGATGTCGGGAATCACGAGTTCCTTGTTCTCCACGAAGCCGTGCATGCCCTGCCCTATCATGCGCAGGCCCTTCTGGATGGCTTCCTCGAAGGTGCGGCCGATGGCCATGACCTCGCCCACGGACTTCATGGACGAGCCCAGCTCCTTGTCCACGCCGTGGAACTTGCCGAGGTCCCAGCGCGGTATCTTGCACACCACGTAGTCCAGCGCCGGCTCGAAGAAGGCCGAAGTGGTGCGGGTGACGGAGTTCTTCAGGTCGAACAGGCCGTAGCCCAGGCCCAGCTTGGCGGCCACAAAGGCCAGCGGATAGCCCGTGGCCTTGGAGGCCAATGCCGACGAGCGGCTGAGGCGGGCGTTGACCTCGATGACGCGGTAGTCCTCGGACTGGGGGTCGTAGGCATACTGCACGTTGCACTCGCCCACGATGCCGATGTGGCGGATGATGCGGATGGCCAGCTCGCGCAGCTTGTGGTAGTCGGTGTTCGACAGCGTCTGGCTGGGGGCGATGACGATGGACTCGCCCGTGTGGATGCCCAGCGGGTCGAAGTTCTCCATGTTGCAGACGGTGATGCAGTTGTCGAAGCGGTCGCGCACCACCTCGTACTCCACTTCCTTCCAGCCGCGGAGGCTCTTCTCGACGAGCACCTGGGGCGAAAAGGAGAAGGCTTTCTCTACCAGCACGTTCAGCTCCTGCTCGTTGTCGCAGAAGCCCGAGCCCAGTCCGCCCAGCGCATAGGCGGCACGGACGATGACGGGATAGCCCAGCGCGGCGGCGGCGCGGCGGGCGTCTTCGGCGTTCTCCACAGCCTCGCTCTTGATGGTCTTCACGTCGATTTCGTTCAGCTTCTCGACGAACAGCTCACGGTCTTCGGTGTCGATGATGGCCTGCACGGGGGTGCCCAGCACCTGGACGTTGTACTTCTCGAGCACGCCCCCCTTGTAGAGGGCCACGCCACAGTTCAGCGCCGTCTGTCCGCCGAAGGCCAGCATGATGCCGTCCGGCCGCTCCTTCTCGATGACCTTCTCCACAAAGTAGGGGGTGACGGGCAGGAAGTAAATCTGGTCGGCCACGCCTTCCGAAGTCTGCACGGTGGCGATGTTGGGGTTGATGAGGACGGTATAGATGCCCTCTTCCTTGAGGGCCTTGAGTGCCTGCGAACCGGAGTAGTCGAACTCGCCGGCCTCGCCGATCTTCAGCGCGCCCGAACCGAGCAGCAGGACTTTCTTTATATTGTTCTCTTTCATTGTGTCTACAATATATATAAGGATTACTTAAGCAGGTTTACGAACTCGTCGAAGAGGAACTCCGTATCCGTAGGTCCCGAAGCGGCTTCGGGGTGGAACTGGGCGGAGAACCAGGGGTTGCGCTTGTGGCGGATGCCCTCGTTGGAGCCGTCGTTCATGTTGATGAACAGGGGTTCCCAGTCGGCGCCCAGCGTATTGTTGTCTACCGCATAGCCGTGGTTCTGGCTGGTGATGAAGCAGCGGTCCGTGCCCACCATGCGCACGGGCTGGTTGTGGCTGCGGTGTCCGTACTTCAGCTTGTAGATGGTGGCCCCGCCCGCCTTGGAGAGAAGCTGGTTGCCCATGCAGATGCCGAAGATGGGGAGCTGCTCGTTCTGCATGGCACGGCGTATGTTCTGCACGGCGGCGTCGCACGTGTCGGGGTCGCCCGGGCCGTTGGAGATGAAGAGGCCGTCGAACTCCAGCCCGTTGAAGTCGTAATCCCAGGGTACGCGGATGACCTCCACACCGCGGCGCAGGAGGCAGCGCAGGATGTTGGTCTTGACGCCGCAGTCAACTAAAACAACTTTCTTTCCGGCTCCTTCGTTGTAACGGATGACTTCCTTGCAGGACACGCGGTCCACGTAGTTCACTCCGGCGTACGTGGCTTCGGGGATGTTGTCCGGCTCGTCGTCGAAGACAATCTTGCCCATCATGACGCCATGCTCGCGCAGCACCTTGGTCAGCTCGCGGGTGTCGATGCCCGTGATGCCGGGCACGTGTTCGCGCTTCAGCCAGTCGGCCAGGCTCTCCACAGCGTTCCAGTGGCTGTAGTTCTCGGAGTAGTCGCTCACGATGATGGCCTCGGCATGGATGCGCCCGCTCTCCATGAAGGTGGCCAGCCCGTTGGCTTCGAAGGTGAAGGGCGGCACGCCGTAGTTGCCCACCAGCGGGTAGGTCAGGGTCATCAACTGGCCGGCATACGAGGGGTCCGTCAGGCTCTCGGGATATCCCGTCATGGCCGTGTTGAACACCACCTCGCCTGCTACCGGCTTTTCATAACCGAACGACTGGCCGCGGAAGCGGGTACCGTCGTCGAGGATAAGGGTTACGTTTCTCATATTCTATCTGTTCTCTATCTTGATTTTCTTATCAATTATTAATTATCAAATTATCCATCAGAACTGGTATACCTGCTCGATGTAGTCGATGAAGGCCTTGTTGAGCAGCTTCACGCCGCCGGGCGTGGGATAGTTGCCGCTGAAGTACCAGTCGCCCGGATGGTTGGGGCAGGCCTCGTGCAGCCCTTCGAGGGGCTGGTAGACAATCTGTACCTTGGCACGGATGCCGGCAGGAGTGAGCAGCTCGACCATCTTGGCCGAGATTTCCTCGTCGGTAAAGGGGGCGTAGATGTCCCTGACGTAGTTCACCATCTGCTCCTTGGGCAGGTCGGCCTGTGCCTTGGCCTTGCGGTAGGCAGCGGCGATGACGTCCTTCATGTCGCGGTCGCGCAGCAGCTCGATGGCGGCCTTGAAGGCGATGAACTCGCTCATGCGGGCCATGTCGATGCCGTAGTAGTCGGGGTAGCGCACTTGCGGCGAGGAGCTGACGATGACAATCTTCTTCGGGCCCAGACGGTCCAGGATGCCGATGATGCTCTGGCGCAGGGTGGTGCCGCGCACGATGGAGTCGTCGATGATGACGAGGTTGTCCACGCCCGCCTCCAGGCTGCCGTAGGTGATGTCGTAGACGTGGGCGGCCAGGTCGTTGCGCGTGTTGCCCTCGGCAATGAACGTGCGCAGCTTGATGTCCTTGATGGCCACCTTCTCGCTGCGGATACGGCGCGAAAGGATACGTTCCAGTTCCTCATGGCTGGGGTTGTGGCCCAGGGCGGCAATCTGCTTCACCTTCTCCTCGTTCAGGTATTCGTCCAGCCCCTGAAGCATGCCGTAGAAGGCCACCTCAGCCGTGTTGGGGATGAAGGAGAAGACGGCGTGGTCGATGTCATAGTTGACAGCCTTCAGGATGCTGGGCACCAGCTTCTCGCCCAACAGCTTGCGTTCACGGTAGATGTCCATGTCACTGCCGCGGCTGAAGTAGATGCGCTCGAAGGAGCAGGGACGCAGCTCGCGCGGCTTGTTGATCTGCACCGTGCGCAGGCGTCCCGCCTTGCTGATGAAGATGGCCTGTCCCGGCTGCAGTTCGCGGATGCCGGCGGCAGGCACGTTGAGCACGGTCTGTATCACGGGACGCTCGCTGGCCAGCACGGCTATCTCGTCGTCCTGATACCAGAAGGCGGTGCGGATGCCCCACGGGTCGCGCACGGCGAAGCTCTCGCCGCTGCCCGTCAGGCCGCACATCACGTAGCCTCCGTCCCACTCCCGGCTCGACGTGCGCAGCACGTTGGCCAGGTCCACATGTTCCTCTATGTAGTGGGTGATGCCCATACCCGTCAGCCCTTCGGCTTCGGCCTGGTTGAACAGGCGCTCCACCTCGCGGTCCAGGCGGTGGCCCACCTGCTCGAGCATGATGTAGGTATCGGCATACTTGCGGGGATGCTGCCCCATGGCGGTGATGCGGGCAAATATTTCGTCGACGTTGGTCAGGTTGAAGTTGCCGCAAAGGGCGAGGTTCTTGGCACGCCAGTTGTTGCGGCGCAGGAAAGGATGTACATACGAGAGTCCGGACTTTCCGGTGGTGGAATAGCGCAGGTGGCCCATATAGACTTCACCGGCAAAAGGAAGGTATTTCTCAGCATAGTCGGCATCGGCCAGCTGCTCGGGCGTCAGGTCCTTGAAGTGGCTCTGCACGGTGGAAAAGATTTCGGTAATGGCTCCCGAGCCCAGGGCCCGTTCGCGGAACATGTATTCCTCGCCGGGATTGGCCGCCAGCTTGACGCAGGCCAGCCCGGCCCCTTCCTGTCCGCGGTTGTGCTGCTTTTCCATCAACAAATAGAGCTTGTTGAGCCCGTACATCCACGTGCCATACTTTTTCTGATAATAGTCGAGCGGCTTGAGCAGGCGTATCATCGCCACACCGCATTCATGTTTTAATGGTTCCATATCGCTATCTGGATTGTTCTGTTATTCTTTTCCGAAATTCCGATGCAAAGATACGATTTTCCAATTCTTTTTGCTTTGTTTTTATACAATTTATTTATCAGAATATCACGCAAAGAAAGAATATACAAAACAATAGTTCATCCATATTTTATTTCAGCAACACAATGAATATTACAATATGAAACATATAATGAACGATATATTAAGAACTGAAAGAAAAACAGGGTGCAAACATTACAAATGCAAACTATACGGCAGATATAGATAAAAGCAGGACAACAAAAGCCTGCGCAATAAACGCAAATAGAAAGAATTATAGCTATATTTGCACGCATAATGACACAATATAGCATACAAAAACATAAATACGAAAGCAACAATGAAGAATCAAGAGCATTTGAACAGAGCAAAAAGAGAGACTGAGAGGAACACAGGCTACCGACAATGCGGATTGTACGATGCGGCCAACGAACACGACGCCTGCGGCGTGGGCATGATAGTAAACCTGCACGGAGGCAAATCGCACGAACTGGTGGACTCTGCCCTGCGAGTGCTGGAGAACATGAAGCACCGCGGAGCCGAAGGGGCCGACAACAAGACCGGCGACGGAGCCGGCATCATGGTACAGATACCGCATGAATTCATCCTGCTGCAAGGCATCCCGGTACCCGAAAAAGGCAAATACGGCACGGGGCTCATCTTCCTGCCCAAAGACCCCAAGGAACAGGAACACATCCTGAGCATCATTATAGAAGAGGTGGAGCGCGAAGGACTCACGCTGATGCACCTCCGCGCCGTGCCCGTCAACTCGGACATCCTGGGGCAAAGCGCCCGCGAGACGGAGCCGGACATCAAGCAGGTGTTCATTACCGGTGCCGGACACACGGAGAACCTGGAACGCACGCTCTACATCATCCGCAAGAAGATAGAGCAGCGCGTACACCACAAGGACTTCTACATCGTGTCGCTTTCGAGCCGCACCATTATATATAAAGGTATGCTGTCGTCCACCCAGGTGAGGGCCTACTTCAGCGACCTGACGCAACCCTACTTCACCAGCGGCCTGGCCATCGTCCATTCGCGCTTCAGCACGAACACTTTCCCCACGTGGAGCCTGGCACAGCCGTTCCGCCTGCTGGCCCACAACGGCGAAATCAACACCATCCGCGGCAACCGGGGCTGGATGGAGGCCCGCGAAAGCGTCCTCTCCACCCCGACACTGGGCAACGTGAAGGACATCCGCCCCATCATCCAGCCCAACATGAGCGACTCCGCCTCGCTGGACAACGTGCTGGAATTCTTCGTCATGTCCGGCCTGAGCCTGCCGCACGCCATGGCCATGCTCGTGCCCGAATCGTTCAACGACAAGAATCCCATCAGCGAAGACCTGAAGGCTTTCTACGAATACCACTCCATCCTGATGGAGCCCTGGGACGGCCCGGCCGCCCTGCTCTTCAGCGACGGCCGCTATGCGGGCGGCATGCTGGACCGCAACGGCCTGCGCCCGGCCCGCTACCTCATCACGCACGACGGCATGATGGTCGTGGCCAGCGAAGCGGGCGTCATCAGCTTTGAAGCAGAGAAAATAAAGGAAAAGGGACGGCTGCAGCCCGGCAAGATCCTGATGGTGGACACCGAGGAAGGGCGCATCTACTACGACGGCGAGCTGAAGGAACAGCTGGCCGCCGCCAAGCCCTACCGCCAATGGCTGTCGGCCAACCGCATCGAACTGGATGCCCTGAAGAGCGGACGCAAGGTGGCCAACACGGTGGACGACTACGACCGCCGCCTGCGCGCCTTCGGCTATACCCGCGAGGACGTGGAGCGCATCCTGATGCCCATGTGCAGCAACGGGGCCGAGCCTACCGCCTCGATGGGCAACGACACCCCGCTGGCGGTGCTGAGCGACCAGCCGCAACTGCTGTTCAACTACTTCCGCCAGCAGTTTGCGCAGGTGACCAACCCGGCCATCGACCCCATCCGCGAGGAGCTGGTGATGTCGCTCACCGAGTACATCGGCGCCGTGGGCATGAACATCCTGCTGCCCAACGAAACGCACTGCAAGATGGTGCGCCTGCCCCACCCGATACTGACCAACACCCAGCTGGACATCCTGTGCAACATCCGCTACAAGGGATTCAACACGGTGAAGCTGCCGATGCTCTTCGAAGCGTCACGCGGCAAGGCGGGCTTGCAGGAGGCCCTGGAGCAGCTGTGCAAGGAAGCCGAGCAGGCCGTGACCGACGGAGCCAACTACATCATCCTGTCCGACCGCGGCATTGACGCCCGGCAGGCCGCCATCCCGTCGCTGCTGGCCATCAGCGCGGTGCACCATCACCTCATCAGCGTACAGAAGCGTGTACAGACGGCCCTCATCGTAGAGAGCGGCGAGATACGCGAAGTGATGCACGCCGCCCTGCTGCTGGGCTACGGCGCCAGCGCCATCTGTCCCTACATGGCCTATGCCGTGCTGGACGACCTGGTAAAGAAAGGGGAAGTGCAGATGAACTACGAAACGGCCGAGAAGAACTACATCAAAGCCATCTGCAAGGGACTTTACAAGATTATCAGCAAGATGGGTATCAGCACCATCCGCTCGTACCGCGGCGCAAAGATATTCGAGGCCGTAGGACTGAGCGAGGAACTGCTCAAGAGCTACTTCGGAACGGAGGCGTCGACCGTCGGCGGCATCCGGCTGGAAGAAATCGCCAAGGACTACATCACCTTCCACGACAACGGCTTCGTCCCGGCACAAATGGACCCGCTGCTGCCCTACATCGGACAGATGTCCTACCGCAGGGACGGCGAACGCCATGCGTGGAACCCCGATACCATCAGCCGCCTGCAACTGGCCACACGCCTGGGCAGCTACGCGAAGTTCAAGGAATTCACCCGCACGGTGGACGAGAAGGAGGCTCCCCTCTTCCTGCGCGACTTCTTCGGCTTCCGCCGCAACCCGATCGACATCGAACAGGTAGAACCGGTGGAAAGCATCGTGAAGCACTTCGTGACGGGAGCCATCTCGTTCGGTGCAATCAGCAAGGAGGCCCACGAGGCACTGGCACTGGCCATGAACGAGCTGGGCGCACGCAGCAACACGGGCGAAGGCGGCGAAGACAGCATCCGCTTCCATGAAAAGGTGGACGGCATCAGCCTGTCGAGCAAGACGAAGCAGGTGGCTTCGGGCCGCTTCGGCGTGACGGCGGAATACCTGGTGAACGCCGAGGAAATACAGATCAAGGTGGCACAGGGAGCCAAGCCGGGCGAAGGCGGACAGCTGCCGGGCTTCAAGGTGAACGAGGTCATCGCCCGCACGCGCCACTCCATCCCCGGCATCTCGCTCATCTCGCCCCCGCCCCACCACGACATCTACTCCATCGAAGACCTGGCTCAGCTCATCTTCGACCTGAAGAACGTGAACCCGCATGCCGCCATCAGCGTGAAGCTCGTGGCCGAGAGCGGTGTGGGAACCATCGCTGCCGGCGTGGCCAAGGCGAAAGCCGACCTCATCGTCATCTCCGGAGCCGAGGGCGGTACCGGCGCATCGCCGGCCTCGTCCATCCGCTATGCGGGCATCCCGCCTGAGATAGGCCTGAGCGAAACGCAGCAGACGCTGGTGCTGAACGGCCTGCGCGGACAGGTACGCCTGCAGACCGACGGACAGCTGAAAACGGGACGCGACATCATCAGCATGGCCCTGCTGGGCGCCGAAGAATTTGCCTTCGGTACCACGGCCCTCATCGTACTGGGCTGCGTGATGATGCGCAAGTGTCACTCCAACACGTGTCCCGTGGGCGTGGCCACGCAAGACCCGCGCCTGCGCGAACACTTCCGCGGACATTATAAATATGTAGTGAACTACTTCCGCTTCCTGGCCCAGGAGGTACGCGAATATCTGGCCGAGATGGGCTTCAAGAGTCTGAATGACATCGTGGGCCGCACCGACCTCATCGAACTCCGGCAGGCAGCGGCAGGCAGCAAGGCCAGCCTGCTGGACTTCGGGCGCATGCTCCACCGCGTGGAGAACGGCGCCGCCCTGCACCACTGCACCCAGCAGCAGCACGACATTGAGCACGTGAAAGACGTGGAAATGCTGAAAGCCGCCGCTCCCGCCCTGACCGACCGCCACGAAGTGTCGCTGGAATATGCCATCGGCAATACCGACCGCGCCGTGGGCGCCATGCTCTCGGGAGCCGTAGCTGCAAAGTATGGCAACGACGGCCTGCCTGACGGTACCATCAGCGTGAAGTTCAAAGGCTCGGCCGGACAGAGCTTCGGCGCCTTCCTGGCCCACGGCATCAGCTTCAAGCTGGAGGGCGAGGCCAACGACTACCTGGGCAAGGGACTGAGCGGCGGACACATCGCCGTACAACCGCCCGTACGCAGCAACTTTGCCGCCGAACAGAATACCATCGTGGGCAACACCCTGCTCTATGGTGCCACCAGCGGTGAGGTCTACATCAACGGACGGGCGGGCGAACGCTTTGCCGTGCGCAACTCGGGCGCCATTGCCGTCGTCGAGGGTGTGGGCGACCACTGCTGCGAGTACATGACCGGCGGACGTGTCGTCGTACTGGGCCAGACGGGCCGCAACTTTGCTGCCGGCATGAGCGGCGGCGTGGCTTACGTGTGGGACCCCCGCGGCACGTTCGACTACTTCTGCAACATGGACATGGTGGAACTGTCGCTGCTCGAGGACGCCACTTCGCGCAAGGAGCTGCACGAACTTATCCGCCAGCACTACCTCTACACGGGATCGGCACTGGCACGCACCATGCTCGACAACTGGCCACGCTACGTCGAAGAGTTCATTCAGGTAACCCCCATCGAGTACAAGAAGGTGCTGGCCGAAGAACAGATGCGCAAACTGCAACAGAAGATTGCGGAGGTACAGAGAGACTATTAAAAACAAAAGTTAAGGAGATAGAGAAGTTAAGGGGTCAAGCCGACAGTTCGGTTGACCATAAGACAAATCATCACGCAGAGCTATTGGCTTCACTTCTTGACTCCTTCACTCCTAAATTTTCAATTCTCAATTCTTAATTATCAATTATCATATGGGAAACCCGAAAGCATTTCTCACCATCCCGCGCCAGGAAGCGGGATACAGACCGATACACGAACGTATAAACGATTATAGCGAGGTGGAGCAGACGCTCAACACCAGCGAACGCAAGCTGCAGGCCAGCCGCTGCATGGACTGCGGCGTGCCGTTCTGCCACTGGGCCTGCCCGCTGGGCAACCGCCCGCCCGAGTTCCAGGACGCCCTGTACAAGGGCGAATGGGAAAAGGCCTACTACATCCTGAGCCGCACGAACGACTTCCCCGAATTTACGGGACGCATCTGCCCGGCCCTGTGCGAGAAGTCGTGCGTGCTGAAACTCGCGTTAGACGCCCCCGTCACCATCCGTGAAGACGAGGCCGCCGTCATCGAAGCTGCCTTCCGCGAAGGCTACGTCCAGCCACAGCACTATGCCCGCAACGGACACCGCGTAGCCGTCATCGGCTCGGGACCTGCCGGACTGGCCGCCGCCAACCAGCTGAACCGCCGGGGCTACGATGTGACCGTCTTCGAACGCGACGAAAGCATAGGAGGCCTGATGCGCTACGGCATACCGAACTTCAAGCTGGGCAAGAACATCATCGACCGCCGCCTGCGCATCATGGAGGCCGAAGGCGTGAAGTTCCAGCCCAATACGACCGTCGACCTGGCCAATCTGCCCGACGGATACGATGCCTACGCCGTCTGCACCGGCACACCGCAGGCACGCGACCTGCCCATCCCCGGACGCGACCTGGCAGGCATCCACTTCGCCATGGAGATGCTGGGACAGCAGAACCGCGTACTGGCGGGACAGACCTTCGACGCGAAGGAACGCATCACCGCCCAGGGCAAGCACGTGCTGGTGATCGGCGGCGGCGACACGGGCAGCGACTGCATCGGCACCTCGCACCGCCAGGGTGCCTTGAGCGTCACGCAGATTGAAATCATGCCCAAACCGCCCGTAGGCTACAACCCCGCCACTCCCTGGCCGCAATGGCCCCTCGTGCTGAAAGCCAGTTCCAGCCACGAAGAAGGATGCACACGCCGCTGGAGCCTGAACTCCAACAAATTCATCGGCAAAAACGGCCGCGTCACCGGCGTAGAGGTGGAAGAAGTGGAATGGCTGCCCGCTCCCGACGGCGGACGCCCCATCATGAAGCCTACCGGAAAGAAAGAAGTCATCAAAGCCGACCTCGTGCTGCTGGCCATGGGCTTCCTGAAGCCCCAGTTGCCCCAGCTGCCGAAGAATGCCGTCGTAGCGGGCGACGCAGCCACAGGCCCCAGCCTCGTGGTGAAGTGCATCGCCGCCGGCCGTCGTGCCGCCGCCGACATCGACCGGATGCTGACTCATTGAAATGTATAACAAACCCCTCAAAAAAACATCAAAACATTATGTGTGGAATAGCCTGTATCTTCAATATCAAACAACAGACACCTGAACTGAGGCAAAAAGCCCTCACCATGGCCAAACGCATCCGCCACCGCGGTCCCGACTGGAGCGGCATCTACTGCGGAGGCTCGGCCATTCTGGCGCACGAACGCCTGTCCATCGTCGATCCCCAAAGCGGCGGACAACCCCTGTATTCACCCGACCGCAAGCAGATTCTGGCCGTCAACGGCGAAATCTACAACCACCGTGACATCCGCGCCGACTTTGCCGGTGAATATGAGTTCCAGACAGGAAGCGACTGTGAGGTCATCCTCGCCCTCTACCGCCGCTACGGTACCGACTTCATCGAACGGCTGAGCGGTATCTTCGCTTTTGCTCTTTATGATGAAGAGCGCGACGAGTTCCTCATTGCCCGCGACCCCATCGGCGTCATACCTCTTTATATAGGCCGCGATGCCGACGGAACCGTCTACTGCGCCAGCGAACTGAAAGCCCTTGAAGGCATGTGCGACGAATATGAACCATTCCTTCCCGGACATTACTACTGGAGCCGCGAAGGCAAGATGCGCCCGTGGTACAAGCGCGACTGGACCGACTACGAAGCCGTCAAGGACAACTATACCGCCAAGGCACCCAACGACACCCGTACCGCCGCCACCTCGGGCACCGCTCCCGAAGCCTGGCAGGCACAGGTATCGGCCGTCCGCACGGCCCTCGAAGAGGCCGTACGCCGCCAGCTGATGAGCGACGTGCCCTACGGCGTGCTGCTCTCCGGCGGTCTGGACTCGTCGGTCATCTCGGCCGTAGCCAAGCTCTATGCCGACCGCCGCATCGAAACCGACGGACAGCAGGCCGCCTGGTGGCCGCAGCTCCACTCCTTCGCCGTGGGCCTGAAGGGCGCCCCCGATCTTGAGAAAGCGCGGCTGGTGGCCGAACACATCGGTACGGTGCACCACGAAATCAACTACACCATTCAGGAAGGACTGGACGCCATCCGCGATGTCATCTATTACATCGAAACCTACGACGTCACCACCGTGCGCGCCTCCACGCCGATGTATCTGCTGGCCCGCGTCATCAAGTCGATGGGTATCAAGATGGTGCTCAGCGGCGAAGGGGCAGACGAGGTGTTCGGCGGTTACCTCTATTTCCACAAGGCTCCCACGCCGCAAGCCTTCCACGAAGAGACTGTCCGCAAGCTCTCCAAGCTCCACCTCTACGACTGCCTGCGGGCCAACAAGAGTCTGTCCGCCTGGGGCGTCGAAGGCCGTGTACCCTTCCTTGACAAGGAATTCCTTGATGTGGCCATGCGCCTGAACCCGGCGGCCAAGATGTGTCCCGGCCACACCATCGAAAAGAAAATCGTCCGCGAAGCCTTTGCCCAGCTCCTGCCCGAAGCCGTGGCCTGGCGACAGAAGGAACAGTTCTCCGACGGAGTAGGTTACTCGTGGATCGACACACTGAAAGCCATCACCGCCGCCGCCGTCAGTGACGAACAGATGGCCCATGCAGCCGAACGCTTCCCCATCAATCCGCCCCAGAACAAGGAAGAGTACTACTACCGCAGCATCTTCGAGGAACACTTCCCCAGCGACTCGGCCGCCCGCTCAGTGCCCAGCGTCCCCAGCGTAGCCTGCTCTACCGCCGAAGCCCTGGCTTGGGATGCCTCGTTCAAAAACCTGAACGACCCCAGCGGCCGTGCCGTAGCCGGCATACACGAAGCCGCATACTGATACCGGGCCATCCCGGCTGAAAAAGAAAAAGGTGCACGGCTGTCCGTCGATTTCCGAACGGCAGCCGATGCACCTTCTTTCATTTTATCACAATTACCACGTCTAATCTTTCAAACAGAAACCAAACAAGCCGTATTAGCTTACAAATGAAATAAAATATCGAATATCAATAGAAAATAGGAAGCAGGATATACATCATTTGCTCAAAATGTCATATATTTGCAGCAAATAAAAACAAAAAGAAACATATAATACAAAATACAAGAACAAAATGGCAACCATCAGATTCACCAAAATGCACGGAGCAGGAAACGACTACATTTATGTAGACACCATGAAATATCCTGTGGAAAATCCGGAACATCTGGCCATCGCCTGGAGCCGCCCTCACACAGGCATCGGCAGCGACGGACTGGTGCTGATTGGCCGCTCCGATATAGCCGACTTCAGCATGCGCATCTTCAACGCCGACGGCTCCGAAGCCCGCATGTGCGGCAACGCCTCACGCTGCATCGGCAAATACGTCTATGAAGCAGGACTCACAACAAAAACCGAGATTACCCTTGAAACCCTCTCCGGCATCAAAGTGCTACGGCTGCACCTCACGGCGGACAACCGGGTAGAGAGCGTGACCGTCGACATGGGGCCTGCCACAGACATCCACACCGTAACACTGGGCGAAGGCTACGACTTCACGGAAGGCATCGCAGTCTCCATGGGAAACCCCCATCTTGTTCTATTTACCGATAACCTCGCACAGATTGACCTTACACAGATTGGTCCACGGCTGGAACATCACCCCCTCTTCCCCGACCGGGTGAATGTGGAGTTTGCCCAGATGCGTCCCGACGGCAGCATCCGCATGCGCGTCTGGGAACGAGGTTCGGGCATCACGCTGGCCTGCGGAACAGGGGCTTGTGCCACGGCTACAGCTGCCGTCTTCAGCGGGCTTACCCGGGGAGAAACAGCCATTGTAATGGACGGAGGAACGCTGACCATCGACCGAGATCCCGCTACAGGGCATGTTCTGATGACAGGGCCGGCCGTACGAGTCTTTGAAGGAGAAATAGAAACGGACTAAAGAATATTGAACTGACAATTAACTTAAAAACAAATAATAAAGATATGGCACTCGTAAACGAACACTTCTTGAAACTGCCGGGCAGCTACCTGTTCTCGGACATCGCCAAGAAAATCAACACATTCAAAATCACTCACCCCAAACAGGACATCATCCGCCTGGGCATCGGCGACGTGACGCGGCCTCTGCCTCCCGTCTGCATCGAAGCCATGCACAAGGCCGTAGACGAAATGGCCGACGAAAGCACCTTCCGCGGCTACGGCCCCGAACAGGGATATGACTTCCTGATAGAAGCCATCCTCAAAAATGACTTCGCCCCAAGAGGCGTCCACCTCTCTCCCTCGGAAATCTTCATCAACGACGGTGCCAAGAGCGATACGGGCAACATCGGCGAACTGCTGCGCTGGGACAACAGCATGGGCATTACCGACCCCGTTTACCCCGTCTATGTGGACAGCAACATCATGTGCGGACGCTCGGGCGTGCTGGGCGAAGACGGCAAGTGGAGCAACGTCACTTACCTGCCCTGCACGGAAGAGAACCATTTCATTCCCGAACTACCCACCCACCGGGTCGACCTGCTCTACCTGTGCTATCCCAACAACCCGACGGGAACCACACTGACCAAGACCGAACTGAAAAAATGGGTGGACTATGCACTGGACAACGACACGCTCATCATCTTCGACGCAGCCTATGAAGCCTATATCCGTGAAGACGATGTTCCCCATTCCATCTACGAAATAAAGGGAGCCAAGAAATGTGCCATCGAGATACGCAGCTTCTCGAAAACGGCCGGATTCACCGGACTGCGATGCGGCTATACCGTCGTTCCCAAGGAACTTACAGCCGCCACCCTGACCGGAGACCGCGTAGCCCTCAACAAACTGTGGCTCCGCCGTCAGTGCACCAAGTTCAACGGCACCAGCTACGTCACCCAACGTGCGGCCGAAGCCATCTATACACCGGAAGGCAAAGAGCAGGTAAAGGCCAACATCGACTACTATATGCAAAACGCCTCCACCATGAAAGAAGGACTGGAAGCCGCAGGGCTGAAGGTATACGGAGGTGTCAACGCTCCCTACCTCTGGCTGAAGACACCCGACGGCATCAGCTCGTGGCGCTTCTTCGAACAGATGCTCTACGAGGCCAACGTGGTGGGTACGCCGGGCGTAGGTTTCGGCCCCAGCGGCGAAGGCTTTATCCGCCTGACCGCCTTCGGCCGGCACGACGACTGCGTGGAAGCCATGAAGCGCATCCGCAAATGGATGGCCTGACCGAACGGTCCCGCCACATCCGCACAGTCAATGAGTGAATAAAGTATAGCGCGACTACTATAACGAACGGCTTCCGGCCCGATCAACCGGAAGCCACCCAGATTTATTCATTCAATCAGGTACGACAATGAAAACGAAGATCAACTGGAGTCAGAGTTTCACCATTGCAGCTCTGCTCGCGGCCGGGATTCCATCCATGGCCAACGCACAAGACAAAGTGAAAGCATCGGCAGGCGGCGACATCGTCAGCAGTTACATCTGGCGAGGAACCGATTGCGGAGGAATCAGCATCCAACCCCATCTGTCGGTTGCCTACAAAGGTTTCTCACTGGGAGCCTGGGGGTCGGTCGGACTCAATTCGGAAGACACGAAAGAGATGGACTTCATCCTCGGCTATACCCACGGCGGACTGAGCCTGGCCCTGACGGACTACTGGTTCTTTCCTTCGGACGAGAGCCAACAGATCGGCTACTTCAAGTATGCCGCCCACAACACACAACACGTTTTTGAAATAACAGCCGGATATGACTTCGGCGTCATGGGCATCAGCTGGAACACGAACTTTGCAGGGTCGGACTATTACAACGCCGACGGCAAACGCTCCTACTCCACCTACATCGCCCTGACGGCTCCCTTCAAACTGGCAGGCCTCGACTGGAATGCCGAAGTGGGACTGACGCCCTGGGAAGGAGCCTACGCCGACAAGTTCAACGTGACCAACCTCTCGCTGAAAGCGTCGAAAGAACTCCCTGTCACCAAGAAGTTCTCACTCCCGCTCTTCGCACAGGTGGTGTTCAATCCCTATACGCAAGGAGCCTACTTCGTATTCGGACTGAGTTTATAGGACACATTACAAACACACTAACAAGTATAATAGGTATGAAAAAGATTGAAGCAATCATCCGTAAGACAAAATTCGAGGACGTGAAGGAAGCACTCCTCGAAGCGGACATCGAATGGTTCTCTTACTATGACGTAAGAGGCATCGGAAAGTCCAGGCAGGCACGCATCTACCGAGGCGTGATGTATGACACCAGTTCCATCGAACGCATCCTCGTATCCATCGTGGTGCGCGACAAGAATGTGGAAAAGACGGTGAATGCCATCCAGAAAGCCGCCTGGACAGGTGAAATAGGCGACGGACGCATCTTTATCGTCCCCATCGAGGACGCTATCCGCATCCGTACGGCCGAACGCGGCGACATCGCATTATTTAACGCAGAACAAGAAAAATAAAACTCACAGACGTATGAAAACTTACAGAAAGTGCCGCCGTTCCTGGCTAAGCACAGCCCTCACCATATGCCTGCTGCTGGGCAGCACAGCCGCCTTTGCAGGCGAAGCGGACGAAGCCGCAACCACCGACACGATGGCCGAACTGGCCACAGGTATCGATACCGTTTGGATGCTTCTGGCAGCCATGCTCGTATTCTTCATGCAGCCAGGCTTCGCACTGGTCGAAGCCGGATTTACACGCACCAAAAACACCGGCAACATCCTGATGAAGAACTTCGTAGACTTCATGCTGGGTTCGTTGCTCTTCTGGTTCATCGGTTTCGGACTGATGTTCGGAGCCGGCGGATTTGTTGGGATGCCCCATTTCTTCGACCTTTCGTTCCTGGACACCCGACTTCCCCGCGAGGGATTCCTGATTTTCCAGACAGTCTTCTGCGCCACTTCGGCCACCATCGTATCGGGTGCCATGGCCGAACGCACCAAGTTCTCCATGTACGTGGTCTACACCATCGCCATCAGCGTATTGATTTATCCCATTTCCGGTCATTGGACCTGGGGAGGCGGCTGGCTGACCAATGGTGAAGAGGGTTCGTTCATGATGAATCTGTTCGGCACCACGTTCCACGACTTCGCCGGATCTACGGTGGTTCATTCCGTAGGCGGATGGATTGCCCTCGTAGGCGCCGCTATCCTAGGTCCCCGTATCGGGAAATACGGAAAGGACGGCCGTTCCAAAGCCATTCCCGGCCACAACCTCACGATTGCCGCGCTGGGTGTATTCATCCTCTGGTTCGGCTGGTTCGGCTTCAACCCCGGCTCACAGCTGGCTGCTTCGACAACCAATGACCAGATAGCCATCTCGCACGTCTTCCTGACGACCAACCTTGCAGCTTGCGCCGGTGGTTTCGCCGCCCTCGTCACCAGCTGGATCAAATATCGCAAACCGTCGCTTTCACTCACCCTGAACGGCATTTTGGCCGGTCTGGTCGGCGTCACAGCCGGTTGCGACTGTGTATCGGCAGGAGGTGCCGCCATTATCGGACTCATCTGTGGCGTACTGATGATCTTTGCAGTAGAGTTCATCGACAAGGTCTTGAAAATAGACGATCCCGTTGGTGCCAGCTCCGTACACGGTGTATGCGGCTTTACAGGTACCATCCTGACAGGCCTCTTCTCGACCAGCGAAGGTCTGTTCTACGGTGCCGGCTGGGGATTCCTCGGTGCACAGCTTTTCGGTGCCTTGGTCGTCGGAGCCTGGGCTGCAGCGATGGGTTACATCATCTTCAAGCTGCTCGACAAGATACACGGCCTGCGAGTTCCGGCACGCGTTGAGGAAGAAGGCCTTGACATCTACGAACACGGAGAGTCTGCCTATAACTAATCCAAACATATCCGGTTCCACAAGCAGACAGACAACAAGGCCGCTTGCGGAACCGGGTAAAGAACAAATGAATAAAGAAAAAATAAAAACAGAAAACCAACACTTACTATTTCAAACCAATAAAGAAACAAGTAATTATGTCAAAGTTAAGATTTAGAGTAGTGGAAACGGCCTTCAAAAAGAAGCCCGTTCCCGTAGAGATTCCCAAAGAACGTCCGTCGGAATACTTCGCCAAGTATGTATTCAACCGGGAAAAAATGTTCAGATACCTGCCTAGCAAGGTATATGACAAACTGGTGGACGTTATTGACAACGGTGCCCCGCTGGACCGTAGCATCGCTGATGAAGTAGCTGCCGGCATGAAGAAGTGGGCCATCGAAATGGGAGCCACCCACTACACCCACTGGTTCCATCCGTTGACCGAAGGTACGGCCGAAAAGCACGATGCATTCGTGGAACACGACGGCAAGGGCGGCATGATGGAAGAGTTTACCGGCAAACTGCTCGTACAGCAGGAACCTGATGCATCCAGCTTCCCCAACGGCGGTATCCGCAACACGTTCGAAGCACGCGGCTATTCGGCCTGGGATCCTTCCTCACCAGCCTTTATCGTAGACGACACACTGTGTATCCCGACCATCTTCATCGCGTATACGGGTGAATCGCTTGACTACAAGGCTCCGCTGCTCAAAGCCTTGCGTGCCGTTGACAAAGCAGCCACCGACGTCTGCCACTACTTCAACCCCGACGTCAAGAAGGTCAACGCCTACTTAGGTTGGGAACAGGAATACTTCCTTGTGGACGAAGGTCTTTACGCCGCCCGTCCCGACCTGCTGATGACCGGCCGTACGCTGACAGGACACGACTCGGCCAAGAACCAGCAGCTGGAAGACCACTACTTCGGCGCCATTCCTCCGCGTGTGGCTGCCTTCATGAAGGAACTCGAAATCGAAGCCCTCAAGCTGGGTATTCCCGTCAAGACCCGCCACAATGAGGTAGCCCCCAACCAGTTCGAACTGGCCCCCATCTACGAAGAATGTAACCTGGCCGTCGACCACAACATGCTCATCATGGCCCTGATGCGCAAGATTGCCCGCAACCACGGCTTCCGTGTGCTGCTTCATGAGAAACCTTTCAAGGGCGTCAACGGCAGCGGCAAGCACAACAACTGGTCTCTGGGTACCGATACCGGCATACTGCTGATGGCACCGGGCAAGACTGCTGAAGAAAATCTGCGCTTCATCACCTTCATCGTGAACACACTGATGGCCGTCTACCGCCACAACGGCCTGTTGAAGGCCAGCATCTCCAGTGCCACCAATGCACACCGTCTGGGCGCCAACGAAGCACCTCCTGCCATCATCTCTTCCTTCCTGGGCAAGCAGCTTTCACAGGTATTGGCCCACATCGAGGAGAGCGACAAAGGCGAACTCATCAGTCTGAGCGGCAAACAGGGCATGAAGCTGGACATCCCGCAGATACCCGAACTGCTCATCGACAACACCGACCGTAACCGCACCAGCCCCTTCGCCTTCACCGGCAACCGTTTCGAGTTCCGCGCCGTAGGTTCGGAAGCCAACTGCGCCAGTGCCATGATAGCCCTGAACGCCGCTCTGGCCGAACAGCTGACCGACTTCAAGCACGACGTGGATGCCCTTATCGAAAAAGGAGAAGACAAAGTATCGGCCATCCTCGACGTCATCCGCCGCGATCTCAAGACATGCAAGCCCATCCACTTCGACGGCAACGGTTATAGCGAAGAATGGAAAGCCGAAGCTGCCCGCCGCGGTCTGGACTGCGAAACCAGCGTACCTGTCATCTTCGACAACTACCTGAAGGAAGACAGCATCGCCATGTTCGAAAAGACAGGCGTCATGACCCGCAAGGAGCTTGAAGCCCGCAACGAAGTGAAGTGGGAAATGTATACCAAGAAGATTCAGATCGAGGCACGTGTATTGGGCGACCTTGCCATGAACCATATCATCCCTGTTGCCACACAATATCAGACGGAATTGGTGGACAACGTATATAAGATGAACGGACTGTTCCCTGCCGAAAAGGCTGCCAAACTCTCGGCCAAGAACCTGGAACTTATCGAGGAAATTGCCGACCGCACTGCCTTCATCAAGGAACACGTCGATGCCATGATTGAATCCCGCAAGGTGGCCAACAAGCTGGACAACGAACGTTCAAAAGCCGTAGCTTACCACGACTACATCGTGCCGATGATGGAAGAAATCCGTTATCACATCGACAAACTTGAATTGATAGTTGACAATCAGATGTGGACACTGCCCAAATACAGAGAGCTGTTGTTTATCCGATAGAAAACTTGATTTTCTTTATTAGTTGTTTTAAGTTAGCAAGAGGGAAGGCGGCCGTGAGGGCTATCTTCCCTCTTCATTTTTTCGTTAATAAGCCTCAAATATCCACCCTGTAACCTCCCTGCTATTGTCCATTTCAGAAACAATCTTCATATTTGTAACGATTACAATATATTATTCATCCATTAACAAGTCAAGACATGAAAAAAATCATTTGGATTCTATTGGTTGCATGGACATGTTCGGCAACCGCCATCGCCCAACAAGCCAACTATCAACTTTCCAGTCACATACTGGACATCAACCGGGGACAACCGGCCTCTGGGGTCAAAATCAGCCTCTCCAAACTACAGGACAACCACACCTGGCAGATGATAGACGAAAAGCTGACGGATGAAAACGGAAGGGTCAAAGACTTCCTGGAAGAAGGAACTACCGACCATCGGGGTATCTACAAGCTGACCTACCACATCAGCCCTTATTTTGAGTCCCTGCACCAATCCTCCTTCTACCCGTTCATTGAAGTGGTCTTCGAAATAAAGGACAACAAGCATTATCATGTTCCCATTACCTTGTCACCCTATGGTTACTCTACCTACCGGGGTAACTGAACCTTGACAATATCCCGTTTGAGGGACTTGACAGAAACTTTATCTACCTGCACGTTCCATCCTCGATTACTTCACAAAAAAAATCAGAGATTTACATCACGTAAATCTCTGATTATCAATAAGAGCGGCAAGCGGGACTCGAACCCGTGACCCTCAGCTTGGGAAGCTGATGCTCTACCAACTGAGCTACTGCCGCCTGTCGAAATCTTTGTCTTTACAAACAGATCTTTTCACAAAGCGGAGGCAAAGATAGATACTTTTTTGTGAAAAGCAATAGCTGTATTCATAAAATCTTGTATTTTTGTTTCCCGTTATAGAAATAAGACTTATGAAACGGATTGTTTTGATTACGGGAGGAGCCCGTTCGGGCAAAAGCAGTTATGCGGAGAAGATGGCATTATCTCTCTCTCCTACACCCGTTTATATGGCTACAGCACATATCTGGGACGAAGAATTCAGACAACGGGTCATACGGCATCAGCAACGAAGAGGTCCCGAATGGACCAACATTGAGGAAGAAAAGGAATTGAGCCGTCATCGGGTAGAAGGAAGAGTCGTCCTAATAGACTGTGTGACCCTGTGGTGTACCAATTTCTTTTTTGCCCTGAACAGCGATGTGGATGCGGCCCTTCAGGCAGTCCGTGAAGAATTTGACCGACTGACCCGACAAGATGCCACGTTCCTGTTCGTCACCAACGAAATAGGATGCGGCGGAACTTCGGAGAACGAAATCCAACGCAAGTTCACCGACCTGCAAGGTTGGGTGAACCAATACATCGCCTCGAAAGCCGATGAAGTGATTCTGATGGTATCGGGAATTCCTGTAAAAATAAAATAGAACAAGATATTGTATGAATACTTTTCAAATTGTAAGTCCGGACGAACAGATGCGCCCGGCCATTGCAGACAAAATCAATAACCTGACGAAGCCGAAAGGCTCGTTGGGACGACTGGAAGAAATAGCCTTGCAAGTGGCACTGATTCAGCAGACCTTGACACCCACGTTACAGAAACCGCAGAACATCATCTTTGCCGCCGACCACGGCATTGTAGAAGAAGGTGTCAGCCTGTCGCCCAAAGAAGTGACCTGGCAACAACTGAGCAACTTCCTGCATGGAGGAGCCGGAGTGAACTTCCTCTGCCGCCAACACGGGTTCCAATTGAAACTGGTCGATGCGGGAGTGGATTATGACCTGCCCTACGAACAAGGCATCATCAACATGAAAGTACGCCGCGGCACTGCCAACTACCTCCATGAAGCAGCCATGACGGAAGCCGAAATGGAACTTTGTCTGGAACGCGGAGCCGAAGTCGTACGACGCTGTTACGAGGAAGGAAGCAATGTCCTGAGTTTCGGCGAAATGGGTATCGGCAACACTTCTTCTTCCTCCATGTGGATGACCTACTTCACCGGCATCCCCTTGGAAGAATGCGTCGGTGCCGGCAGCGGGCTGGACCGTGCAGGTATCCGACACAAATATGAGGTATTGAAAAAAAGCATGGAAAACTACCACGGCGATGGTTCGACACGCGACATCCTGCGCTATTTCGGCGGACTGGAAATGGTCATGGCCGTCGGTGCCATGTTGCAGGCTGCCGAACTGAAGATGCTGATCTTGGTGGACGGCTTCATCATGACCAACTGCATACTGGCCGCCAGCCGGCTGTATCCGGAAGTCATGGACTATGCCATCTTCGGACATTGCGGCGACGAAACCGGGCATAAACTGGTATTGGATTATCTGCATGCCAAACCTTTGTTGAACTTAGGATTAAGACTGGGCGAAGGGACTGGTGCCATCTGCGCTTATCCCATTGTGGACTCCGCTATACGCATGATCAACGAAATGGACAACTTTGCCCATGCATCCATCACCAAATATTTTTAAGCGATGAATTTTCTGGCTGCACTGATATTCTTTACACGCCTGCCATTCTGGAAAATCAAGGAAGTACCGGCCGAATGCTTCAAACATGTAGTACCTTACTGGCCTTTGGTGGGATGGCTTACGGGAGGCATCATGGCGGGTGTGCTTTGGTTGGCCGCCCAAATATTACCCTTGCCCCAAGCCTGGTTGGTGGCCATCGTAGCCCGCCTGCTGGTAACTGGTTGTCTGCACGAAGACGGACTGGCAGACTTCTTCGACGGTTTCGGCGGCGGCACCACACGCGAACGCATCCTGGCTATCATGAAAGATTCCCACATCGGTACCTACGGCGTAGCAGGGCTTATCTTCTACTTCCTGCTGTTGTGGCAATTACCCCTATCCCTTCCGTTACCCGTATTGTGCGCGCTGGCACTTTGCGGCGACTGCTGGAGCAAGTTCTGTGCCTCTCAGATCATCAACTACCTGCCCTATGCCAGACCCGAAGCCGAAAGCAAGGCTAAGGTCGTGTACAGCGGCATGAGCCGGGGCGAACTCATCACGGCCTTTGTCAGTGGCATTCTACCGCTGCTTTTCCTGCTTCCGCTGCATGCATGGCCGGCCACGGTAGCGCCGATGTTCGCTTTTCTGCTGATACTCCGCCTGCTGAAGAAACGGTTGCAAGGCTATACGGGAGATTGCTGCGGAGCCATGTTCCTGTTGTGTGAATTATCCTTTTATCTTTGTGCTGTAGTGATATGGAACTTATATTGATACGCCACACCTCGGTCGACGTACCGCCGGGTGTATGTTACGGGCAGACCGATGTGCCCTTGAAATCGACTTTCGAACAAGAAGCTGAGATAACACTTGCCAACCTGAATGGCATACTATCTGACGGAAAAATGCCCGACCACACTTATACCAGCCCGCTGACTCGCTGTGTCCGTCTGGCCGAGTACTGCGGTTATCCCGATGCCGAACGTGACCGACGCATCATGGAAATCAATTTCGGTGCCTGGGAGATGAAGCCGTTTGATCATAACGACGACCCAAGATTGCAGGAGTGGTATGCCGACTACCTGAACGTGGCCGCTACCGGAGGCGAATCGTTTGCCATGCAATACGAAAGAGTCAGTCGTTTCCTGGACGAATTGAGACAAAAGCCCTGGCAACGTGTCCTCCTCTTCGCCCACGGTGGCGTACTGATTTGTGCACAGATTTATGCAGGACTCATTAAGGCCGACGAAGCCTTCAGTTCCCTGACACCCTACGGAGGCATGATCCGGGTAACGGTATAACACCCGTACCTCAGACCAGCAGCCGAGCTGCCAGCGTAAGCACAACAAGCAGAATCATCAGCGCCTCAGCACGGCGGTTGATGCGGATAGCCACCTGCATGTCCCGAGTCGTCAACAGACGATTGTTCTGTCCGATGAACGGTTTCCACACTTCCTCACCAAAATAGATGTGAGGTCCCCCGAAACGACAATCCAAGATACCGGCCAACGCCGATTCCGGGTAACCGGAATTGGGGCTGGCATGCCGGTTGCCATATCGGGCCACAAACGCCAGCAGCGACAGTCGTCTTGACGCCAACACCATCAGCAAAGCCGTCAGACGGGCCGGTATATAGTTGGCCACATCGTCCAGACGGGCGGCAAAACAACCAAACTGGCGGTATCGCTCGTTGCGATATCCGATCATGGAATCGAGCGTGTTCACCATCTTATAGGCCAGCATACCCGGCACGCCCAACAAGGCATACCAAAACAATGGGGCCACCACACCGTCACTCAAGTTCTCGGCCAGCGTTTCCAGCGCTGCCGTACGAACCTCCTGCGCAGACAATTCCGACGTATCGCGCCCCACAATACGTGCCACCTGCCGCCGTCCTTCCTCCAGCGAACGGTCTGTCGCCTCGAATACCATACGGACTTCACGAATCAGCGTAGTGCCCGCCAGGCAATAGAAAATCAACAGCACTTGCAGCACCAGCAACAATCCCGGTGAAACCAGGGCCGCACCCCGTAACAGATAAAGCGTCAGTACAAAGACAGCCGACACTCCTATCACACTCATGGCCGCTCCTTTCCAAAAGCGAAAGCGTCCCTTGTTCAATCTATGCTCGCCCCACGCAATAGCTTTTCCAAAAGCTACGACCGGATGGGGCATCCACAGAGGATCGCCCAACCAGCGGTCGAGTCCCCAAGCCGCCAACAAAGGCAGGCACAAATAAAGTATAACCAACAGTTGTTCCAATTCCAATTGATTTTATCGTCCATTATTCCTGCAGCCATTCGGCAATGGCCTCCACCAGGCGGTTGTTTTCTTCAGGCGTTTGGGTCGCAATGCGAAAGAAACGCTCATCCAAGCCTTCAAAATTCGAGGCATCGCGTATCAGGATACCATGTTTTTCAGCCAAATATTCCTTCAATGCCGAAGCTTTGCCGAAACGCAGCCGCACCAGCATGAAATGTGTATCTGAATCCCATACCTCCAAAGCCCCCAGCTGTTCAAGCCGCTCCCGCAAACGGGCCGTTTCCTTCAGGCACTCATCCAGACAGACCGGATTGGGCATCCCCTTGGAAGCCAGATACAGCCCGGCCTCAATGGCAAACGCATTGACCGACCAAGGCATGCGGTGTGTGCGTATGCGGGCCAGCAGTCCCTCATTACCCGTAATGAACCCCAACCGCAAGCCCGGTATGGCATAATGTTTGGTCAGGGAATGCAGCAGCAGTACATTGGGATAGCGCGCCGCCTCGGCCGCCGAAAACAGAAGCCGCCTGGTAAAGTGTTCGTACGACTGGTCGATGACAAAGCAGACCTGCGGATTGCATTCGATGAGAGTTTCCAACCAACCTTTATCGGTAACAGAACCTGTCGGATTGTTGGGATTGCATAGCCACAACATCCGTATGTCTTCGGGAAGCAGAAAATGTTCCCGCTCGGAAGGCAGACTGTAGAGCGAAGAGACGCGGTGACCGTGCATCACACACGCATCGGCATACTCGCTGAACGTGGGCTGCAGAATGGCGGTACGGGTACAGCCGAACGTCTGTGCTATCAAATAGATGGCTTCGGTAGCCCCATTGGTGACACACACCGAAGCCGGCTCCAGCCGCATCAGGCGGGCCAGTTCCGCTTCCAATGTATAAGGCTCGGGTTCGGGATAAGAGGAAACCAAACTCTTCCGGCCACCGTCGGCACGGACACAGTGCGCCAAGTGTTCCAACAGTCCCGAAAGGTCGGGGTGTCCGTATACATTCGAACTGAAATTGGCCGTTATCGGCCTGCTGTATTTATAGGAGTCGTCTCCATGTCCTTCAATCATGTTCCGTCAATATTTGATAGACAAGCGGCAGATTGACGTGATGTCGCACGTGGTCGGCCAGTTTGTCGTATTGTTGTTCTTTGAATGCCTGATAGTCAAACGTACTTCGTTCCTTCAGTTTGTCGGCAAAGGGCTCGAGCAGGAAGTCGATGAAAGCCGCATTGTCCAGTATGCCGTGAACGTAAGTCCCCATACAGGTATGGTCCACCAGACAACCGTCCGGCTGTCCGTCTTCCAGACGAGTCAACGGCTGATAGCCTTCTCCAGCAATTCCTGTCGTAGTACCCATGTGAATCTCGTAACCGGTCATGCCATCGGCCGAACGGCCCACTCCGTCGGCAAAGTCAAAATGTACCTGACGTGTCACCTTCTTGCCTGTCATGCGGGTACTCACCGGGAGCAGTCCCAGGCCGGGGAGCCTCTCCATATCACCTTCCACGTGGTCCGGATCGAGTACCTCCTGCCCCATCATCTGATAACCGCCACAGATACCCATCACCGTCTTTCCATCACGCCGCGCCTGGACAATGGCCTGTGCCACCCCGTTACGCCTCAGCTCGTACAGATCGTCCAGCGTACTCTTGGAGCCGGGCAGCAGGATGATGTCCGCCTTGGCAATTTCTTCCGTGTTGTTGGTATAGAAGAGATGGACACGGGGATCTCGCTCCAACACATTGAAATCGGTAAAGTTACTGAGATGGCGCAGCAGTACCACGGCCACATTGACCTTGCCCCGTTCGGCCTGCATGGATTTGGCCGCCAGCGACACGCTGTCCTCTTCCTCTATATATATGTCTTTATAGTAAGGCACCACTCCTACAACCGGTATTCCGCAAAGTTCCTCCAGCATCTTGACACCCGACTCAAAAAGGCGGATGTCACCGCGGAACTTGTTAATCAGGATTCCCTTGATGCATGCCCTTTCGTGAGGCCTCAGCAACATCAGCGATCCATACACGCTGGCAAACACCCCACCCCGGTCGATGTCACCCACCAGAATCACTTTGGCTCCCGCATGCAGGGCCATGGGCAGGTTGACCAGATCACTGTCACGCAGATTGATTTCAGAGATGCTTCCGGCCCCTTCCAGCACAATGGGATTATAACGGGCAGCCAAGCGGTCGTAAGCGGCACACACCTCCCGGCGTAGTTCCTCGCGCCCTTCCTTGCGGAAATAGTCGTAAGCATTGCGGTTGCCCATGGGACGGCCGTTCAGTACCACCTGAGAAGTATGGTCGCTCTGCGGTTTCAACAAGAGCGGATTCATGTCCGTATGGCAAGGGATACCGGCCGCTTCGGCCTGCACGGCCTGTGCCCGTCCTATCTCCAGACCATCGGGAGTGGCAAAGGAATTGAGGGCCATATTCTGGGCCTTGAACGGAGCCGGATGATAACCGTCCTGCCTGAAGATGCGGCAAAAAGCGGCTGCAAGAACACTCTTGCCTACATCGCTTCCGGTACCGGCCAGCATGAGGGGATATAATGATTTCATACGTTTCGTTTTTTGCGGACGCAAAGGTAGTAAAAAAGTCCGGGAAGAAGGGCAAAAAAAAGGCTATCTTCCCAGACAGCCAATCTTTTGTTAACCTTAAATCTAATACTATGAAAAACACATTGCAAAGGTAGGCATTTTCTTGAAACTTCCAAAAGAATGATATGAAAAATGCCGTATTATAACACGGTTTAAATTCTATATTATCTTGTTAACAAATAAATAGTAAGCCATAGGTTTGCGAAACTTGAATAAAGTACGTAACTTCACAGCCTGAACAAAAAAATAGTACCATTATGATTTATTCCATTCTCGATACCGACCTCTATAAGTTTACCACCTCGTACGCCTACATCAAGCTGTTTCCCAATGCGCAGGGCACATTCACCTTTACCGACCGCGACCACACGGTCTACTCCGACCGCTTCCTCGCCGAGCTTAAGGATGCCATCGACAACATGCAACGGATTGCGCTGACAGGCGACGAACTGGAATACATGACCCAAAGCTGCCGCTTCCTGCCCCGTGTCTATTGGGAATGGTTGTCTTCGTTCCGCTTCCAACCGGAAAAAGTGAAAATCAGCCTCGACGAAGAAAGGCATCTGAACATGGAGGTAACGGACTATATGTACAAAGTGACCTTGTATGAAGTACCCTTGCTGGCCCTGGTATCCGAAGTAAAGAACCAGGTTTCGGGCAACGTGCCCGACCCGGCCGAGGTGACCGCCCGCCTGGTAGACAAGGTGGCACTTTCCAACCGCCATCACCTGTCGTTCTCGGAATTCGGCACCCGTCGCCGTTTTTCGTTCGAGGTTCACGATACCGTCATCGGCTATCTGAAACAGCATGCACAATACTGCACGGGAACTTCCAACTGCTACTTTGCCATGAAATACGGCATGCGCCCCATGGGTACGCATCCGCACGAATGGTTCATGTTCCACGGTGCGCAGTTCGGCTACAAGCATGCCAACTACATGGCGCTGGAGAATTGGGTCAACGTCTACGACGGCGACCTGGGCACAGCCCTGTCCGATACCTATACGACCGATGCTTTCCTGAGCAACCTCAGCCGCAAGCAGGCCAAGCTGTTCGACGGAGTACGCTGTGACTCGGGCAACGAATTCGAATTCACCGACCGACTGATAGCCCGCTATCAGGAATTCGGCATCGACCCCACCACCAAGACCATCATCTTCAGCAATGCGCTCGATTTCCCGAAAGCGCTCGACATCCAGCGGTTCTGCGAAGGACGCATCCGCTGTGCCTTCGGCATCGGCACCAACCTGACCAACGACACCGGCTTCAAGCCCGCAAACATCGTGATGAAGCTGACCCGCTGCCGCATGAATCCCCATCAGGAATGGCGCGAATGCGTCAAACTGTCCGACGACGAAGGAAAGCACCTAGGCAGCAGCGAAGAGGTGAAAGCCTGCCTCTACGAATTGCAACTGGTCTGAGCGTCGTCTGCCGGCCGTCGCTTGCGTTTGTAGGCAAACTCCTGCCATTTCTCTTCCGGCCAGTTCTGACGCTGCATCTCCATACGTGCCATGACGAATAAGAGGTCGGACAGGCGGTTGACCAGAACCAGGATATCTTCGTCCAACGGTGACTGGCGGTGGAGCGTCCACAAGCGTCGCTCGGCCCGCCGGGCTACCGTACGCGCGAAATGCAGCTGGGCCGACACAGGCGTTCCGCCGGGCAACAGGAAATAGCCGTGGTCCGCTAGCTGTTCCGTCAGGCGGTCCATCTCCTGCTCGCAACGGAGGGTCAGTCCGGCGGCATGCAGTTCGTTGGGGTTCACTTTGTGCGGCGGCGTAGCCACGTGGCTCATCACTACCATCAGTTCCTTCTGTATCTCGTGCAGCAGGGACTGCCAGCCGTCATCGGCAGGCAGCAAGGAACGGACGATGCCTATCACGGCATTCAGCTCGTCCAGACAGCCGTTGGCCTCAATGCGGATGTCGTCCTTAGGCACCCGCTCCCCTCCATGAATGCCGGTCATCCCCTTGTCACCGGTCTTTGTATAGATTCGTTTCATTGTTCGTTTTCAAAAAGTTTGTCCAAATCGGTTTCTCCCCAATACAGGTGGGTATAGCTGGTCAGCAGGTTCTTATAACGGAACACCGGTGTGTCCACCGGCTGTCCCTTGGCGTTGTACACCTGTGCTGCCGACGGCCACAGATGCTCTCCTGCCCTCTCCACAAACTGGGTATAATGGAATTCGTGTCCCCGCAACGCCTGCCCGTTGTAGTCGAAGCACCGATAGCCCAGGCTCAGTTTGCGGTGTTCCTTCCGGTTGGAAATGGAAAATGGCAGTACACCTGCCAGCGGCCGGAAATCGGGTTGCCCGTCCAGGCAGACACCCTGCGACAAATAGATCATTCCGCCGCATTCAGCCAGTGTCCGTCCACCATTCTCAATGTAACGGCGGACCGATTCCAGTGTTACGGTTGCCGCCCCCAAAGCTTCGGCATGCTTTTCGGGATAGCCACCGGGCAGATAGAGCAGACGGGTGCCGTCTGGCAGCGGAGCCGATTGTTCGGGGTCGAAAAACACCACGTCGCCATAACGTCTGAGCAAATCCAGATGTTCAGTATACAAGAAAGAAAACGACTCGTCGTTGCGGGCCACGGCTATAACCCCGTCCCTCTTCGCTGCACACTGCCAGGCGCGGCTTGCAGGCAAAGGAACATCAGCAGCCTCCAGCAGACGACCGATGTCTACATGCGCTTCCAGCTGGGCCAGCAGACGACGGCCGGCCTCGTCCGTCTCCCGCTCGCTGAAGTCCAATCCCAGGTAGCGGGAGCCCTGTTCCAGCAAAGGATCCTTGGGCAGGTAGCCCAAGCATTCCACCTGCAGATCGTCGCACACCTCCCGTAGCATGTCGAAATGTCGGGGCGAACCCACCCGGTTAAAGATGACACCCGCAAAACGGATGTCCTGCCGGAAATGCAGGAATCCCTGTAAAAGCGGAGCCTGCGAATAGGCCGCCGAGCGGGCATCGACCACCAGCACCACGGGCAGGTGGAGCAGGCGGGCCACCTCGGCCGACGAACCGCGGTCGCGGCTGTAGCCGTCGAACATCCCCATCATGCCTTCCACCACACACACATCCGCACCGGCGGCATAGCGGGCATAGACCTGCTCTACATGGGCGGCCGAAGCCATGAACAGGTCAAGATTAACCGACGGCCGGCTGCAAGCCCGCTCGTGAAACTTCGTGTCGATGTAGTCGGGACCGCACTTGTAGGGCTGCACGTTCAGGCCTCTGGCCTTCAGCAAAGCCATCAGCCCGCGGCTCACCGTTGTCTTTCCACTACCCGACGTGGGGGCGGCAATCAGAAATTGGGGAATGCTTTTTGTCATTTTTCCTGCATTTATTTCGGGCAAAGATAACCATATCTGAACAGAAAACCTTATCTTAGCTGCCAAAATGATACACACCATGATTACAGAAGAACTGAAAAAGCTATATATAGCCTACACCGGACACGAACCGGAATCCATTGACGAGATGCCCGCATCGGGCTCCAACCGCCGTTACTTTCGCCTGAAAGGTACCCCCAACCTGATTGGAGTGAGCGGCGAAAGCATCGAGGAAAACCGTGCCTTCCTCTACATGGCCGAACACTTCCGCCGCCAGGGCCTACCCGTACCGCAAGTCTTCATCAAGTCGGACAACGACATCTATTACCTGCAGGAAGACCTGGGTGACACACTGCTCTTCAACGCCATCGAGAAAGGACGCAAGACCAGCGTCTTCGGCGAGGACGAAAAGCAGCTGCTGCGCAAGACGCTCCGCTTGCTGCCCGCCGTCCAGTTTGCCGGGGCCGAAGGCATGGACTTCTCCTACTGCTACCCGCAGGCCGAGTTCAACCGGCGCAGCATCCTTTGGGACCTGAACTACTTCAAGTACTGCTTCCTCAAGGCCACCGGACTCGACTTCCAGGAAGACCGCCTTGAGGACGACTTCCAAAAGATGGCCGATGTACTGCTGCGCAGCAGTTCGGCCACCTTCATGTACCGAGACTTCCAGAGCCGCAACGTCATGATCAAGGACGGTGAGCCGTGGCTCATCGACTTCCAGGGCGGGCGTAAGGGACCCGTCTACTACGACGTGGCCTCCTTCCTGTGGCAGGCCAAGGCCAACTATCCTGACAGCCTCCGACAGGAATTGCTGCACGAGTACATCGACGCCCTGCGCAAGTACCAGCCCGTAGACGAGGCCTACTTCATGGCCCAGCTCCGCCACTTCGTGCTGTTCCGCACCATGCAAGTGCTCGGTGCCTACGGCTTCCGCGGCTATTTCGAGAAGAAGCCCCACTTCATCCAAAGCGTTCCTTTTGCCATTGAGAACCTGCGCCAGCTGCTGCGCGAGCCCTACCCTGAATATCCCTACTTGTGCCAGGTGCTGACCGAACTGACCCAGCTGAAGCAGTTTACCGACGACCTGCAGAAGCGCCGCCTCGTGGTAAAAGTCACCAGCTTTGCCTACAAGAAAGGCATTCCCGAGGACCCCTCTGGCAACGGCGGTGGCTTCGTCTTCGATTGCCGTGCCGTGAACAACCCCGGCAAGTACGAACGCTACAAGCCCTTCACAGGACTGGACGATCCTGTCATCCGATTCCTTGAAGACGACGGCGAAATCACCACCTTCCTGGAACACGTCTATGCCCTGGTCGACGCATCGGTGAAACGCTACATGGAGCGCGGCTTTACCAGCCTGTCCGTCTGCTTCGGCTGTACGGGCGGCCAGCACCGCTCTGTCTACTCGGCCCAGCATCTGGCCGAGCACCTGAACCAGAAGTTCGGCGTACAGGTCAACCTGATGCACCGCGAACAGAACATCGAACAAACCTTCAACGCCCGTAACTGACATGAAAGCCATGATATTTGCCGCCGGACTGGGCACCCGCCTGCGTCCGCTCACCGACCACATGCCAAAGGCCCTGGTACCCGTGGCCGGCATTCCCATGTTGCAACGCGTGATACTGCGTCTGAAGGAGGCCGGATTCGATGACATCGTCATCAACATCCATCACTTCGGAGAACAGATACTCGACTTCCTGAAAGCGAACGGCAACTTCGGCGTCCGCATCCGCATCAGCGACGAGCGGGGCGAGCTGCTCGACACGGGCGGAGGCATCCTGAAAGCCCGCCCCCTGCTGGACGACGGCGAGCCCTTCCTCATCCACAACGCCGACATCCTGACGCACATCGACCTGGCCGCCTTCTACCGCCACCACGTGGAAAGCGGAGCCGACGCCACCCTGCTGACCAACCACCGGCAGACGGCCCGCTACCTGCTGGCCGACGGCAGCAACCGTCTGTGCGGATGGGTGAATAAGTCGACCGGCGAAACACTGCCCCCCGGCACCCCCTACGAAGAAGGCCGCTACAACGAACTGGCCTTCGGCTGCGTGCACGTGCTCTCGCCCTCGGTCTTCGATTACATGGGCCGCGGACAGTGGACCGGCAAGTTCTCCATCATCCCCTTCTACATCGACATCTGCCGCCAGACCCACATCCAGTGCTACCCCATTGACACCGAAGGATGGTTCGACGTAGGCAAGCCCGAAACGCTGGCTCAGGCCGAAGCCTATTACCGGGCACACGAATAAAAGGAAAGCTAAAAACAGAAATCATACCATGCCGAAGAAATTCTACAAAGACATTCCCGCAGACTATCCCATATGCCAGTACGCCGACTGCCCCCGCGCGGCCACATGCCTGCACCAATTGGTGTACCAGCCCCTCGTGGAGCGCGACGTCTACCCGCGCCTCATCAACCCCAACCGATGCACGAAAGATGAACAGTGTCCCTACTACCGCGACTCCACTCCCGTAACATACGCCCGAGGCTTTACGGGCATGCAAAAGCGCATGTACCCCGGCCAGTACCAAACCTTCATGTTCCTCCTCATGCGGGAGTTCAGCCGCAACCCTTACTTTGAACGCCGCCGCGGCGAAACGGCCCTCTCGCCCAAAGAACAGCACATCGTGCTCCAGGCCCTCCGCAAGGCAGGCGTAACAGAAGACCTGAAGTTCGACACCTATGAAGAGAACATCAACTGGTACGACTAATCACAAATGAATCCGCTTACGGATTATAGACCAAACTAACAGCCGTGCCCGTCGGGACGGGTGCTACCGCCCCTTGCTGCACGGCACTCCCCGGGCGATGAGTTTTTTTGTCCTACAAATTTGTTGTAAACCTTTTCAAGTATAACTTTGCAGAAGTGACAACTTGATCGGGGTTCAAATTCAAAAAGATGTAAACCGGTCTGTAGTTTTAATCATTAACCTGCCAACTGAATTCTATACAGCTCAAAGCCTCAGCACTTCCGGACGTACACTCCAGTACTTCCATACAAGTACTACAATACTTCCGTACAAGTACTGGAGTAATCCCCGGGAAGTACCGAAGCCATACAACAGGAAAACATCCGCCGGCATACCCGCTACCAATTTTCGTCCCAGACTGAAGGCCGACATGAGCCACGACAGTCCAATTCCTAATTAACATTAAAAACCACCAACCTACTCGAACATTTGCCCGCTTCCCGTTTGTTTCAGCGCACAAATATACATCAACGAACCAAAACCTATGAACAAGGCTTTCTACCTGACCACATTTTGGAGCATCTGTCTGCTGAGCTTCTTCATGACTTCGTGCGACGAAGCACTACCGGAAACCGAGTCCATGCCGGCTGCCGGCAACCGTGTGGAATGGGACCTGTCCCTTCCTTCCACGCGGGCTACCTTCCAGACAGACGGAAGCGGCCGTTTTGAAGAAGGAGACACCCTTGTGGTCTACGCACAGAATCTGGACAGCGGGCAAACGCGGCACTTCACCCTCCACCTTCAGGACGGACAATGGAAACCCGAGCTGTACTGGAGCGAGATAGGCCGGGAGGTACAGTTCACGGCCTGGCACGTAGCCGGAGCACATCTCCTGCACCAGGCAAGCCAGACCTCACAGGAATACATCCACACCCTCGCCACAGAACAACAGCCAGACGCCTACAGACACTCGGATCTGCTGACGGCCCAGACACGCGTCACGGCCGGACAGCGGGTGCAGCTCCGCTTCGGGCACGCCCTGAACCGCCTCCGCCTACAGCTCGAAAGCAAAGACGCGTCTTATACTCCCGAACAGCTGCAACAGGCAGAAGTGCAGGTCTATACCCCCTGCCGCCTGCCTTTCGACCTGACGGACGGCACGCTCCACGAACCATCGACCTACCAATGGGTCAACCCGCTGAAATTGCAGGACGACACATGGGTAGCCCTGCTCTGCCCACAGGCGACCCAACCGCTGAAAGCCGAAGGATGGATACGCCTCCGCATCGACGGCAAGGAAACCGTCCTGCCCGTCCCCGAAACGATGGACGGCAAGCCCTTCGAGCGACTGGAGGCCGGCAAGGAAATCACCTACCGCATCCACGTACAGAAAGGCGTCACTCCCGATGATTTTGCCGCCACGACCCGATGGGTGTACGGCGTCAAAGAACCTCTGCCCGAACAATGGAACGCCGACCGCACTCAGCTGAAGTGGACAGAAGGATGCGGATGGTTCGACTGCAACAAGACCAACCCCTCGGGCATCACGGCCGGAAGCGACGGGCTGATGTGCTGGGCGGCCGCCACCTCCAACCTCCTACACTGGTGGCTGAAACAGAACGAAGAGACCGAAGCCGTCAAAGCCTATACCGGCCCTGCAGCCATACCGACCGACATGCTGCACAGCGAAATCTTCCAGTTGTACAAGGACCATTTCCCCAATGCAGGCAACTATCCGCTGAAAGCCATCAACTGGTTCTTCAACGGTGTCTTCCACAATCGGATATATGATACCGATCCCATTGACCCTGCCGCAGGTTTCTTCCGTACCCAATTGGGCACCCGGACTTTGGGAAAAGAATACATAGGCAACGAACTGTCACGCGACCGCTTCAATGCCATCATCAAGCAGGCTCTGACGTCTCGGCAGGGTATATTGTTCATTATCAATCAGGGGAAAAACTGGTCGACACATGCCGTCACGCTGTGGGGAGCTCGCTTCGACGACGAAGGCCTGATAGATACCCTCTATATGGTAGACAACAACGACGGCCGCAGCGACACCCGCGGCACTATCCGGGTGATGGGTGTACAATACCGCCCGTACTCCAGCTCGAATCCCGAACTGTATCCGTATGTTCCCAACAGCCTCGGCGACTTTACCATCCGCATCGAGTCGCTCTGCACCCTCAGTCTGGGAAGGGAATGGATTAACTAAAAGGAAGGTGCACACATGAAAAGATTGACGAACTTTTTATACTTTTGCAAGTCCAATCAGAAGATCAATTATGCAACAAGAGGATGTCAACAACTTTTTTCGTCCTATCCATTCACAAATGGAGATTCCAGACGGTGATTATGACAAGACTGCGATTTGCATTGCCATGGCCAATGCGTTGGCCCGCAATACGAATCACAGCCTGTATATCATAGACTATAACCGAAAGAATTTCCTTTACGTATCGCCCAATCCGCTGTTTCTCTGCGGCCACTCGCCCGAAGAAGTACAGCAGAAAGGATATGCCTTTTATTTCGAAGTCGTTCCCTCCGATGAAATAAACCGGCTGATGGAAATCAACGAAGCCGGCTTCCGCTTCTACTATGACCAGCCGGTAGAAAAAAGACTTGACTTGTCTATCGAGTATAACTTTCATATCCGCACATCAGAAAAGCATTTGCACCTTATCCACCACAAACTGACACCCGTCATGCTGAGCGAGAAAGGCGATATTTGGCTGGCTCTCTGCACTGTTTCTTTGTCCCCAGAAAAGGAACTTGGGGAAGTCCTCATTACAGACCATACCTGTACCGACCGGCATGTCTATTCATTCGAGGGCAGACGATGGAGAAAACAGCCCGAACTGATTCTGTCCGACCGTGAAAAGGAGATTCTCCAGCTCTCCGTCAAAGGACTGTCGAACACGGAAATTGGAGGAACTCTCTTTATTGATGCCAATACCGTCAAATTTCACAAGAAGAAACTCTTTGAGAAACTACACGCAGAAAACATCACTGAGGCCGTGGGTATCGCAGCCAATCTGAGGTTGATTTAGGAAGACGATGTAGAACTTCGGCAAAGTAACTGCAGGTGGATGTGAGGTGACGTATTCCTCCATTTTCTTCCGCCCAAGTTCGAAGACCTTCTCATCGTGACATCTGTTCATCTTTTCTTTATCAATATAGGCAATATGCCAGAAGATCAGATAACCTACAACATACCTTTCAATGGTAACTTCTATCGGTTCGTCCGAACGCTTCATGGATTGAAGGCAGTTGTGGCCATCCTTATCGATGATGCCTACAACTGCCCATGAGAGATTTATATAAGAAATTGATGTTGTCATAAATTACATACGGTTTATCGCATCCTGTCCTGCTCCTGTACCTTTATACTTGCTTTTGGCTGCATTAAACTTGTAGCGGACAGTAAGGCTGAATGATCGTGTATCACTCCAAGACAAATCTTTCATCTGTGAACTCTCCATATAAAGAAGTGCTTCCTGCTTACAACCTAACAACAAATCATTGGCACGTGCTTCAATACTGAGCGCATCGTTCAAGAAGGATTTACGCAAGCCTATATTGAGTGTATATTGTGGACGTTTAAGAGTGATATTCTGGACCTGCCCACAACTTTGATAACTGAAGTCGGCTGTCAACAAGAATCCGGCAGGGAGAGTAAAAGTATTGTTTAATGAACCTATAAAGAGCGGATTGTTATAAGTCCTTTTTTGACCGGCAGCATCCAACGAAAACCACTGCTTCATCATAATTGCGCTGGCATTAAGATTCCATATACCAATAGTAGGCGAAGCTGCCAGCATTACTGTCAGACTCGGTAAACGGTCGTGATTGACATAGTTAATCAAAGTAGTAGCCGACTGATTTTCTACCTGTGTTCCCCAATAAAGAATATAGTCTTGAACCATTTTGTAGCTGACCATTGCCTGCAAGAACCGCCAGACACCAACAGTGGTTACATCGTGGGTGATACTTGGTTTCAGAAGTGGATTTCCCGTTTGCCATGTAAACCGATTGGCATAAGTGATATTATTTCTTAACTGGCTGTAGTTAGGCCGCTGTGTTTTTGCTGCATAGCTGACTTGGAATTGTACTTTGCCCAACTGCCCGTTCACAGATGCATTAGGAAAGACATTATCATAGACACGACTTTGTCCGGGTACAAATGTACCATTTTCAAAATAATCAAAATCTACATGCTCATATCGCAAGCCGATGTTTGCCTGACCGAATGGTAAAGGATGGCTGTACTGTGCATATCCGGCAAGATTCTGTTCGCGAATGCGGGTATAAGTTGTAGGTACATATCCTTCCTGATTTACATAATCATCATGCCGGTTGGTATAGGTATATTCTCCTCCCACCGAGAAACTTCCTCCCCACAAAGGATGCGTGTATGAAGCTTTGGTAGCAGCTAGCTGATTATCCACTCTGTTGTCGGAAGTGACGGTACGGTCTTCATGGTCCTGGCTATTCTCCGTATTAAGAGTATACTGCGTGTAAGTATTGCCGTAATAGTCGGCATCCCAGGTAAGTTCTCCTTTACCTATTTGTCCTGCATAGTAAATATTAAGCTGATGTTCCGG
>ULXJ01078266.1_pt1 | contig 44984 bp, 31 predicted proteins | sample 1960981 | NCBI WGS metagenome assembly ULXJ01 (sample SAMEA4835830, study PRJEB28245) | human gut metagenome | biome: gut microbiome; material: fecal sample | place: Denmark | collected 2008 | reverse complement strand
GTCGTCTGCACCGACGAGCCCGACGCGCCGGAGATATACACCGACCCCGAGCTTTTGGTAAAGCCGCTCAAGAAGCTTGCCGGAAAGCACCTGTCCATTGCCGTTGTCTTTCTCGTCATGGCGCTCTGCACACAGCTTACGCCTTTCCTGGGGTCAATGTGGGAATACAGCGGCGATATGCTGCACTTTTTCCTGAATATTAAGGCTTCATATGCAGTGCTTGTTATCATAATTTCGATGCTCATGCTGACGGAAGCGATCGTGCAGTTTTCGATATACAGAAGGCTCAGAAGGCTTGCGGCAGAGGATGTGCCTCCGACCGAAAATCATCGCTCACGGGCGACAGCAAGATATGTGATCACTGCCGCGGGTGTGCCGCTTGCTATTATATGGCTTGCACACTGGCTCTGCGCTGTGCCGCAGCCGCTGTATGACGACACGCCGGCTTTCAGCTTCCCCACGGCAGAGGAGGTCGTACAGCTCGGCACTTACGACAGGGATATGTCTTTTTACGAGACGACAGACGCATTTTTGGTAAAGAAGATTTATCTATATCAGTCAAAAAACCTGAGAGACTCAGACGGGCAATTGAGCGACATCCTGCAATATAGAGTAGAGTACTATGAAGCCCCAACGGAGCTGCATGCAAAGGCTTATGCCGATAAGCGCATGGATCACATCAAAGAGGAGTACGGCCATAGACTCAACGTCAGTATGAACGAGATGTCGAGGGTAAGGCTCATGGGACTGGGTAACGGCGATTTCCCGTACTTTCGTCAGGAGCAGTGTGAGGAAGACGGAGCGGAGGTGTTCTGGCAATACTGGAAAAGCGGAGCGAGCTACGGCATAAACCAATTGATTATAAGATACGGCGATAAGGTCATGGAGGTTTATTGCGACGGAAACAGCGACTTCTATGATCATATTCCGGAGTATATAGATTGCCTCAAAGGTGCAAAATAGACAAAGGCGGGAGCTCAAACTATGGGCTCCCGTCTTGATTTCGGTATTATTCACGATTGACTTTTATTGAGATTGCTTTAAAATACTAATATAAAAACACATTAAAAGAAGGTTTTAGCTTGAAGAATATAACCAGAGTCGCGCTCATAACCTCCGGCGGCGACTGTCAGGGCCTTAACGCCGCCATGCGCGGCATCGGAAAGGCGCTGCACAACAAGATCGATAATCTCGAAATTTTCGGCATGTACGACGGCTACCGCGGACTCATAGACGGCGACTATAAGTTCATGGAGCCTAAGGACTTTGCCGGCATCCTCACTCAGGGCGGCACGATCCTCGGCACCTCTCGACAGCGCTATATCCCGGGAAAGGATATCGTCGATGAGAACGGCAACAGTCTCATTCCGGCGATGAAGGACACATATAACAGACTCAATCTTGACTGCCTTGTCATCATGGGCGGCAACGGCACGCAGAAAAGCGCAAAGCTCCTTATGGACGCGGGCATGAATGTTGTGACCCTGCCCAAGACCATCGACAACGATATTTGGGGCACCGATACGACCTTCGGCTTCCAGAGCGCCGTTGACATCGCAACGAATGTTATTGACTATATCCATTCCACGGCATCATCGCACAGCCGAGTGTTCCTCGTCGAGCTCATGGGGCGCGACGCGGGCTGGCTCACGCTGCACGCCGGTATAGGCTCGGGTGCGGATATCATCCTCATCCCCGAGATACCCTATGATATCGACAGTATAATCAAGGCGATTGACCACCGCCGCCGCCACGGCAGAAGCTTTTCCATTCTCGCCGTCGCTGAGGGCGCAAAGAGCATCCACGATCAGATACTCACCGAGGAGGAAAGCCGCCGCCGCCGCGAGGAATCAAAGCATTCGACGATATCCTACGAGATAGCTGCGCAGATAGAAGCGGCTCTCGGTCAGGAGGCTCGCGTCACCATTCCCGGACATTATCAGCGCGGAGGCCCCCCGTGCCCGTACGACCGCGTGCTGGCTACCCAGTTCGGAACAGCGGCGGCAGACCTCATCGTCAATAAGCAGTACGGCCGCATGGTCGCCATTCAGAACGGCCATATCGTCTCCATACCGCTTGAGGAGGCAGCGAGCAAGACGAAATTCCTGCCCATCGACCATCCTCTTATTCAGGTTGCACGCGATATCGGCATATCCTTCGGCGATAAATAAGAATTAAAAACTCCCGTCCGCCGGACGGGAGTTTTACTGTGTTATCAATAATCAAACGGCTTTTTCTGCTGCCTGCACCAGGTTTTCAGAACAAAGCGGGTAGGCAGGAGCTTAACGCCCAGCACCTGCAATCTCTCGGGCAGGCCGAGGATGGAAACGGGCTTGTTGCGGTGCATGTCCTTTACGGCCTTTTCTACGACCTCCTTGGGACCGTAGTAGCGGTTAAAATAGCTTACGGTATCGTCGTGTATCGCGTGGCTGAAAAACTCCGTTTGTATCCAGCCGGGGCACACGGCCATGACGCGGATATTGCGCTTACACAGCTCGACGCGCAGCGCCTTTGAGAAGCTGAGCACATACGCCTTCGACGCGCCGTAAACGTTTATATACGGAACCGGCTGGAACGAGGACATCGAGCCCATGTTGTATATCTGTGCCCCGTCCGGCATATAGGGAAGTGTAATATAGGTCATTCCGGTCAGCGCACGGTCGTTGAGGTCGATGATCTCAAGCTGCTTTTCCATGTCCATCCCGGTGTATTCTCCGAAAAGACCGAAGCCCGCTGCATTCACCAAAACCTTGACCTCCGGCTTTTCTATCTCGAGCAGCGCCTTGAATTGACTCAGACTGTTCCTGTCCAAAAGGTCTAAAACCACGGGACGAATCTTTGCCCTGACCTGCGGCTGAAGCTCCAGAAGCCTTTCCTCACGGCGGGCGATGACCCACAGCTCGTCAAGCTCTGAGTCCTTATCTATTGCATATACAAATTCTCTGCCCATGCCGGAGGAGGCTCCGGTTATAACGGCAATCTTTTTCATATTATATCTCCTTTTAATTAAATGCTCAAATGGCTCAAATGAAATTCTCAAATGCAAAGGCACAGCTTCCGCTGTGCCTTTTGAAATTTTGCGCTTGTTTTACTTCACTTCAAAAGCCTTGATACCGTTTACGAGTATATTGCACAGAGTCTGCGCAAGCGTCTCTGCCGAGACATCGAAATCATCGAGTATCCACATGTTGTATGTGTGCATAACGCCGCCGGCGATAAAGCGCGCGTATATCGTGGCCGCATCCCTGCCGCCCCAGCGCTCTACAAGCTCGGCGTCGGAAAGAATATACTTTGTAAGCCAGGTTTTGAGGTTTATACCGAGATCATAGACGTTGACGAATTTGAAAAGACGCTTTGCAGGGTCGCGGCTGGCTATCATCATATCGGCCGCCATCAGCATAATTGGATACGGATCCTTTTCCAGCTCGCTTGCAGTGTAGTCGCCGAACAGATAGTCGGCATGATCAAAAAGATCGTTTATAAGCTGTTGGCGCACATCCTCAAGATTCGAAAAATGCGCATAAAAGGTACCGCGGCTGACATTGGCGCGCTTTAAAAGCTCGTTGACCGTGATCTGCTTGAAATCCTTTTCATACATTATGTCCAAAAGAGCATTTTTTATCGCCGCCTTTGACTTTTCAACCATTCTGTTGTTTGCGCTCATAGAAAATTTACACCTCTGAATATTTTAAAAATGTTCAACTTTATATTAATAGTATGATTGTAACCGAAGACTCTAACAATTTCAAGTTAAAAATCGAAAATAGTTTAAAAATATATTTTTAACAATATATCGTATATCTATATACAAAACACGAAAATTTGTACAAAAAGCAATAAAGCTATTGATAAATATTGTTTAAATGTACAAAAGTGAACGAAATCATGAGAAAAGTATAAAAAATAAATTGACAAAATGGCGTGATAAGTTTATGATTAGACAAAACAGAGCAAAAAGTTTAGCGCAAAGTTAGGAGGAAGAACAATGTGCAAGCTGTTAACACCATCTATTGAAAAGCCGTGGCTTAAGTTCTTTTCGGAAGAGGCGAGGGAAGCGTCCATGCCGAAGAACACCATTTACCGCCATCTGCGCGAGTGCAGCGAGGGCGGGCACGACAACACCGCGCTCAACTATTTCGGCAAAAAGATCAGCTACGGCAAGCTTCTTGACGAAGCCGACAGAGCGGCCGGAGCATTCACCGCTGCCGGCATCAAGAAGGGCGATATCGTCGCTGCCGCTACCGTTACTATTCCCGAAATGGTCTATGCACTCTACGGTCTTAATAAGATCGGCGCGGCGCCGCTTATCATTGACCCGAGAACAAGCGCAGCCGGTGCAATGAGCTTTATAAAAGAGACCGGTGCAAAGGTGTTTATCGTCATCGACCTGTATTACGAGGCGCTCAAGGATGTCCTCTTTGAGTCGGGTGTTGAGAAGATAGTCGTCATCTCGGCTGACACATCGCTGCCCGCGTCGATCCGTTTTCTCAAGCAGTTCAAGATGCCCGCTCCCAGGATCGAAACGAGCGACAAGGTGCTTACCTGGACGCAGTTTGCAGCGACCGGCGAGGGTGTTGAGACCGAGACCGCCGCATATGGTGACAACGATCTCGCGGCTGTCACGCTCACAGGCGGAACGACCGGCGCCCCTAAGGGCGTTATGCTCTCGAACGACGGCTTTAACGCCATCGCGTTTGACTTCAAGCACTGCGGCGTTTCCTATAATCGCGGCCAGCGTTTCCTGAACATCATCCCGATGTTCTCGTCATATGGCATCGTATCGAGCCTGCATATGCCGCTTTCGCTCGGCCTCGAGGTCGTCATTATCCCGAAGTTCGATCCCGAAAAGGTAGGCCGCTACGTCAAAAAGTACCGTCCCGAGCATACGCTGCTTGTTCCGGCGCACTATGAAAAGCTCATGAACAGCAGGGAGATGGCAAACGGATTTGACCTCAGCTTCTTCCGTACTGCCGGTTCCGGCGGCGATACGATGAATGCTGGTCTTGAGGCAAAGCTCAACAGCTTCCTTGAAAGCCGCGGCTGCCGCTATCCTCTTTCGCAGGGCTACGGCATGAGCGAGGTATCCTCGGCGGCATCCTGCTGCTGCAACGGAAACTTCAAGAGCCTGTCGGTAGGCTATCCGCTGCTGACCACCACCATCGGTATCTTCGCACCGGGCACGACCGACGAGCTCGACTACGGCGAGGAGGGCGAGATCTGCATCAGCGGACCGTCCATTATGCTCGGCTATCTCAATAATAAGGCCGAGACCGATAACGTCATCCGCCGCCATCCCGACGGAACTCTCTGGGTGCACAGCGGCGATATCGGCCACATGGATCCCGACGGCTTTGTCTACATAAAGGGCAGGATAAAGCGCATGATAACGCTTTTTAACGGCCACAAGATATTCCCCACGCACATCGAAAGCGTGCTCGGCCATCATCCGATGGTCGCAAGCTGCGCCGTCGTCGGTGTGAACGACACGGCACATGCCCAGGGTCAGCTCACGCTCGCTGTCATCGAGGCGAAGGAGCAGGCGCTCGAAAAGCTGACGGCGATCAAAAACGAACTCTACGAAATGTGCCGTCAGGAGCTTGAAGGCCCGGCAAAGCCTTACGATATCATCTTCGTCGCCTCCATGCCGCACACGGGCATGGGCAAGATAGATTATCTCAAGCTCGCAGAAGACTACAATAACGAAAACGAAAACAAAACTGAAGCCGTCTGATCGGCGTATCGGAGGAGAAATAAATGAAACATACAAGACGCATACTAAGCTTCGTTCTAGCGCTCGTCATGGTGTTCGCGCTCTGCGCACCGGCGCTGGCCGACAGAAGCTACGAGCCTTATAAATACTATATGTGCGTCGGCGACAGCATTGCCGCAGGCTGCGCACTCACAAAGGACGGCAGTGAGACCTATTTTGATCAGGAGACCGACGACTATACCACGGTCTATAATCCCGACTACATCTACTACGGCTATGACTACACCGCGGTTCCCACAGCATACCACAGCCTCGTTGCAAACGCACTTGACGCAAAGCTTTTGCAGTACGCCCGCAGCGGCCTGCGCGCCGTTGAATTCAGGTATTTTCTCGAAGGCGTTTACAACGATTACGACACGACCCGCTCCTGGGGCAACACCTATTTTGATACCGACGGCAACGGTACCTTTACGCTCTCCGATCTTGATGCGATTGACGCAATGGTAAACTACAAGGAGGCTGTCAAAAAAACTGATGTTATCAGCGTTAACGTCGGCTCGAACGATGTGTTCTCGTTCACTCTCGGCGTTGTTCTCAACGAAATGACAGCAGATGGCAATAATGATACACTCAAGGGCTTAAAGGACTTTCTCAACAAGGGCGGCAACATCGGCGAGGCATTCGGCAAGCTCGTAGACTATTGCCAGAAAATGGGCAAAATGCCGAAGCTTGCGGCACTCATAACCGCAACATTTGCAAAGGCTTACGATCAGTTCGAGGAAAACTATGACGTGGTCATGGAAAAAATACATGAGCTTAACCCCGATATCACCGTTGTTGCTGTCGGCGTGTTCAATCCCTTTAAGCACTTCCGCCTGTCCGACGGCAGCATGCTCGACATCAGCGGCCTTGCGGCACCGATAGTAAACAGGATAAATCTTCACCTTAAGGCACTGTCCTACAAGTATGATAATTTCTATTACGCTGATGTGGTCGGTACCGAGACCTATGATATGAACTACAACGACCGCTATTTCTGGGAATACTTCGGCCTTAAGGTACACCCGACACTGGCAGGTCACGAGTTCATGGCGCAGCAGATACTGGGTGTTCTGCCCGAGCGCGGAACGCTTCCGTTTACCGACGTGCCCTCCGATGCATGGTACTACGACGATCTATACTACGCATGGTTTAACGGCCTTATAAAGGGCACGAGCGAAACGACCTTCGAGCCCGACGCTACAACCACCCGCGCACAGGCTGTAACGGTACTGTACCGCATAGCCGGCTCTCCCAATGTCAGCGGCCTTACAGAGCCGTTCGATGATGTCTCAGACAGCCATTGGGCGCGCGACGCGATAGTTTGGGCGTATGAAAACGCGATCATCAAGGGCTATAACTCAACAACCTTCGGCCCCGACGACGGCCTTACCCGCAGTCAGTTTGTTGCGATAATGCACAGGTACGCAGGCTCGCCGCAGGTGAGCGGGGACCTCGCCGTGTTCTCCGACTCCGCGGATATTCCGTCGTACTTCCGCAACTCGGTGCGCTGGGCGGTCGCAAATAATATTGTTAACGGCTATGCCGACGGCACGTTCCGACCGAACACCGTCATAAGCCGCGCTCAGCTCGCTGCGATCCTTGCGCGTTTTGACCGCCTCTGATCAAACCATCTCACACCCCCATACATTATCTTCCCCCCGCTCCGCGGCGCTTCCTGCCATAAAACTTCCTTTTCTTCCTCACCCTGCCGCGGACAGACCGGCCACATCTGTGGCCGGCCTTTTTTAGTGGCGCTTTGACGCAGCTGCGGATACGCATATTGCCGGTGCCCGGTGTCGCACCTGCCGACGAAACCGGTACGACGGGCGACCAATGGTCGCCCCTACGGGCATAGTCGGCACTCAAACCTATATCGTAGGGGCGGGCATTGCCCGCCCGTTTTTTACGGTTTTTGCCTGCGCCCTTGCCTTCCCCTTCGAGGAGAAGGTGTCAGCTGAAAGCTGGCGGATGAGGTGTTATTCAAATTTCATTTGGCTATTTGCTATGCGCAGCATTAGTGCAGCCTCGCCAAAAACAATCGGGTATATTTGGCCGAATACACAAAATTCAGCTTTCAAGGAAAAATAATGTACGGTATCTGGCTGTTATGCTGTATTATATAAATGTAAGGGAAAAACAAGCGGATAAAGGAGGAAAATATGAAATTTAAGAGAACAACAGCCCTGATACTGAGCCTTATAATGCTGACATCCCTGTGCGCCTGCACAAAGGTCGAGCCGAGCACGGCAGATGTGATGCACCCTGTATGGCAGCATGCTGCGAACCCGGTCATATTCAAACCGTCAATGCCGCTTGCGGACATGCAGCAGGACGGGAAAGCTGTCATTTATGAGCTTACGCCTGACTTTGAGGAGTTCCGCATTGCTGTGAGTGAAATATTCAAGTGCGATATCGACGCAATGAAAAAAACGCAGAACGGAAGCTCCGTTGTCTACAAAAACGATAGATGCAGCCTGAGCTACGATGAGGAGACGGGCTTTTGGTCGTATGACCGCGCAGACCGAACGACGAATAAGACCCAGATCGGCGATGAGCTCGCGCTGATCATAGCCAAGGATTTTGCCGAGGCTATGGGACTGTGCCCTGACGGCTGGTCTGGCGAGACCGTGGAAACGGTAAACGGCGACAGAGGACTGCTGTTTAAGACTGTGACGCTGTACCCGACGATCAATGGCGGAACGATCGTGCGCGGGGACTATTATCTGAGCATCTGCGTCAATGCCGACGGTGAGATAGTGCAGCTTACAAACAACACGGCGAAGCTCATGGGCTGCAGCGAGGTATCCATCGTAGCAGGCGATAAGGTCGGCGACATGATGGCGAAAAACGGCTGCGGCGCGGGGCTTGAGTTTTACAAGGACGACCCCTATGCCGAACATTCGCAGAGTCTTGCTTACGGCTATTACGCCGACGGGCAGTATCTTCTGCCGATATACATTATAACAACGACGGACTCGAGCGGAACGCGCGAGGTGCTCGTAGACGCGCAGGCTTTTTAGAGGCGCACGGACGCAGCTACGGATACCGCAATCACCGTATTGGCAGCTGCGTCAAATCGCCGCTAAAAATAACTTGTTATGTGGGCGGATTTCTGTTAGAATATACGAAGTTAGTTACGGGAGGCAGAATAATGCCTGCAAGAAGAAGGAGCAGAAAAAGCTCAAAACGAGTTTACATAATATGCGCCGTAGTGACGCTTATCGTGCTCGGCGTTGTTTTCGGCATACATAAATATAAGATATCTCAGGTCGCGCCGGTGTATCAGGTGCATATAGACGGTCTGGAGGCGACAACGCCCGCCGAGGCGCAGGCCGCCTGCCGCGCTGACTATCAGCGCTTTGCCGCCGAGAGCGAGAAGTACCCCGGCTGTGCGTGGGTGTGGACGGGGAAGCGCATGCTGTACCTCGTAAAGCCCGATGCACTGGAGCTTGACGCCTCAGCCGAGGAAACGGGCTTTACCGCTGTCAAATTCATAAATGCCGAGGGGAAGCAGCGCAGGGGCTTTATCATAGATCCCGCTACCGAGCCTGTGGAGCTCGGCAGGATCGAGATAGGCGACGCCGAGGAGTATACTTACGATAATGTCAGCATGTCGATCCGCGTTGCACTGCGCAGCGGCGAGATTAGCTATGAAAACGCTGTTTACCTTTGGGAAAAGGATACAGACCTTGTTCTTGCCGTTCGGCCGGACACTTATAAAACGGTCGAGGGCAGCATAGTAAGCTTCACTGACGACGGCAATGTTGCCCACACATGCTATATTCTCGACACTGAAATTTGAAGGCAGGAACATAAATGGCAAATGCCGCGATGGAAACGGGCGCCGACGCAAAGCGCCTGCTTGAGATAGTAAAGGTAATAAGAAAATATAAGATCACGCAGGGGATGAGCCCGGATGCGCTGTGCGAGATGCTCAAGGAGCTCGGCCCGACGTTTGTAAAGCTCGGCCAGCTGCTGTCGATGCACCCCGAGATTATCCCCATGGAGCACTGCAAAAAGCTCGAGGATCTGAGAACCGACGCCTCGCACCTCGTTACCGCTCAGATACGCGAGATAATAAGCGAGGAATACGGGCAGCCGTGGAACAGGGTGTTCAGGCAGATCATGCCGTATCCGCTGGGCGCAGCGTCGATCGCGCAGGTGCACGAGGCCGTGCTGCTTGACGGAACGCACGTCGCTGTGAAGATCCGGCGCCCTGAGATATATTCGGTCATGGAGCGCGACGTAAGGCTTCTTAAAAGTGCACTGAATGTTATTAAGCTCAAGAAGATCAATAACGTCATGAATCTCGGCGATACCATTGACGAGGTGTGGGCCGTCGCGCAGGAGGAGATGGATTTCGAGCGCGAGGCCGATAACATCCGCCGTGTGCGCGAGAATATTGAGGGCATAAAGTATGTCTACTGCCCGCGTGTGTACGACGAGCTTTCGACAAAGCACATTCTGGTCATGGAATACATCGGCGGCTTTGAGCTTACGAATAAGGCTGCGATGGAGGAGCAGGGATATAACGTGCAGGAGGTCTGCACGAAGTTTATAAATAACTACATCAAGCAGTTTTCCGAGGACAGGTTTTTCCACGCAGATCCGCATCCGGGCAATGTCCGCGTGTGGGACGGGCGCATCGTCTGGCTCGACCTCGGCATGATGGGAACGCTCACGAGCACCGATGCCGAGCTCATAAAGGTCTGCATGAAGGCGATATTCAGCAACGACTATCTGAGCTTTGCAAATGCGGTTCTGAAGATCTGCGAGCATGACCCGGAGCTTGACCGCGAGGCATACTACGGCCGCATGCAGGCGTATCTGGATAAGTACCGCATCCTGTCCATGGCGCAGATGAGCAGCACGGTCGACATTTTCGCCGACCTATACCGCATTGCGCGTGACTTCGGCATCAAGGTGCCGAAATCGATGACGATGTTCTGGCGCAGCCTGTCGATCATGGAGGGCACGGTGTCCGACCTCTCGCCGAAGACAGACCTTGCCGCAATCATCGGCAAGCACCTTGCCGCGCAGTCGATGGTCAAGGGCGTGGCCGGAAGCATAACGCGGAAGATATCCCACCGCAGGCTCATCTCCGGCAGCGCGCTGCACTATAACGGCAACGCTCTTGAACCGGATGAGTTTATTGACGAAGAGTATGACGAGCTCGATCCTGAGCTCTATGGAGATAGCGAAGAATAGTGGATGGAAGGGGAACCCCCGGTCAGTTGACCGGGGGCTTTCTTCTTTTTAGAGGCGCTTTGACGCACCTACGGATACGGATATTGCCGGTGCCCGGTATCGAAGCTGCCGACGAAACCTGTTTTGCGCCGCACCGTGTTGGGAATGGGCTTGCCCATTCCGCTTTTCTTTAGTAAATTTAGCACAATATATTGCAATTTTGTCGATTTTCAGTTATCATGACATTAGAAAACCGTAACTGTCAAAAGGTATGACTTGTGACAGTAGCGGAAAAACGGGAGGAAAATATGAAGAAAAGAATACTGAGTCTGCTGCTCGTGCTGCTCATGATAATGACCCTGGTGCCTGTGAGCGCTCTGGCTGCCAACGAGACATTTATCAGAGGCGACTTCACCTATGCGATCGAAAACGGCGTTGCCTGCGTCAGGAAGTACAACGGCTCATCGTCATCCGTCACGGTGCCGTCAAAGGTCGATTACGACGGCGTGACCTATAAGGTCAGGAGCATCCATTCGAAAGCGTTTCAGGATTGCACGACTATAAGAAAAATCGTATTGCCTGAAACGCTATCCCAAATTGGCGCACGTGCATTTTCCAATTGTACCGGTCTTAACTCGCTTACTATAAACAGTGATCTTCAGAAAGTTTATACTGTTGATAACACATTCTACAATATCGGTGCAAATTCCGACTGTCTGGACGTCGTTTTCGGCCCTGAGGTTACTGCTATCCCCAGCAATCTGTTTGATTCTCCATATTCAAAGACAGAGGGATACTATCCTCATATTACGAGCGTGACCATTCCCGATTCGGTAACATCGATTGGCTTGGCCGCTTTTGGAAACTGCCATGATCTGAAAAGTGTGCATATCGGCAGCGGGATGAAGAGCATAGGGACAAATGCGTTCTTTGAAACGGGAGTACAGTCTGTGACCATTGACGGGGACTGCACTATCGGAAAGTATGCCTTCATGTACTGCTATTATTTAAAGGATCTGACCATAAACGGAGACTGCAAGCTTATCGAAGGCTGCTTTGCGCATTGCACGGGGCTCGAATCAATAACGATCAACGGCAATATAGCAGACACGATAAGCGCATCTCTCGATGAAAATTCAGTGATACTGGTACTGCCTCCGTTTAATAATGCCGGATACAATTCTGATTCCCTTAAGGTTACTTTCGGCTCGAACGTATCCAGAATACCCAAGCAGCTATTCGCCACTTCCTCATCCAAGAGCAGCGGGCACTATGCGCGCATCACAGAAGTTAATATCCCGACATCGGTAAACAGCATAGGGGAATATGCATTCTACAATTGCCATGACCTGCGCACTGTCAATTACGAAGGCTCTGCCGTCGACTGGTCGATAGTAGAAGTTGAAAGCTATAACAGCTCGCTGACATCGGCAAGCTTCAAGTACGGCAGTGAGAGCATGTTTATAGACGTAAATGTCGGAGACTATTGCTACGATGCCGTGAAGTGGGCTGTTAATAAGAACATAACAAAGGGAACATCGGCAATAACCTTCTCGCCGAATGATCGCTGCACGCGTGCCCAGGTCGTGACCTTCCTGTGGCGCGCGGCAGGTGAGCCGAAGGCAAGCACGGCTGTTAACTTCTCTGATGTGAATCCAAGCGCATATTACCATGATGCGGTTCAGTGGGCGGTTGAGAATAATATTACAAAAGGCACCGGAAACAACAGATTTTCGCCCGATGCTACCTGTACACGAGGTCAGGTAGTGACCCTTATGTATCGCGCGGCACATTCACCGAGCGTGAGCGCCGGAAACGGTTTCATTGACGTTGTGGTTGGGTCATATTGCTATGATGCCGTCAACTGGGCAGTCAGCAATGGCATAACCAAAGGCACAGGCGGCAATTGCTTCTCCCCTGATGCCCCCTGCACCCGCGCACAGGTCGTTACATTCCTCTACAGAGCACAGTAAGCAGCATAACAAGGCATTAAAAAGCGCAGAGGCATTTGCCCCTGCGCTTGGCCTGTATACCCGAAAATTCGTGCTAATATTAACGCTTTTGTGTGAAACGCACAAAAATTAATAGCCAAGTTTGGAAGTAATACATATTTAAGGAATGCGAAATATATGTTATAATAAATTGGCTTGATGCCACAGGAAAGGGCGAAGCAGCGCCCCACAAAATACGCCGCACCGCATGGGAAACCATGCGGTGCATTTTTCACGTATTCAGATTGTCTACGCCGTTTCGCATCTCGAACAGGAAAGCGATGAAGCTTTTCATGAACGGGATAAACTCGCCTGAGTCTATCATCGCGCAGACCTCCTCCAGCGTTGCCCAGCGCGCATCCATGACCTCCTCGGGCTGAAGGTGCAGCTGACTGAGCGAGATGTCCCTGGCAATTATGTAATAGTCGTCGAAGCCGTCTTCAAAGTTCACCGTAAGGCGGGGACGGATATCTGAAAGGTCGATATCGAGCCCAAGCTCCTCGCGCAGCTCACGGCGCATGGCCTGCCGGCTTGTCTCGCCGCACAGCGCGCTGCCGCCGACCGTGACGTCCCATTTTTCGGGAAACGTCGGCTTCTGGGAGCAGCGCTGCTGGATCAGCAGCTTTCCCTTCGAGTTGAATATCGCAATGTGAACGACCATGTGATAGAGCCCCCCGGGGTGCTTTTCGCCCCGGATAACGCTTTTGCCGGTCGGTATTCTGTTGACGTCGTATGCATCCCATGATTCCATTTTTATCACCCGGAACACAGTAGCATTTTTTGCTCTCCTCGTCAAGAGGCAGCCGCAATACAGGCCGAACTCGGGCGGAAATTATGGCTTTACAGCGGCGGCGGTATTTGCTATAATACTTAAGCACAAATGCGCCCGTAGCTCAGCTGGATAGAGTGTCAGACTCCGACTCTGAAGGTCGTGGGTTCGAATCCCGTCGGGCGTACCAGGTCGGAGCAAGCCTTGTATCGCTTGCTCCGACTTTTTAATGTAAGAGCGTACTCGCGCTGCTTTAGCTCCTCATTCTGCCGTCTCAGCTCGTTGAGTCTCTCCGGCTCAAGGGAAAATTTCTTGTTGACATTCTTGTTTGTAGTGGGTATATTGGTATTGGGAGATGACGCAGTTGCGCTTTTAGGCGTTGCTTCGGGGATTTTATCATCGAAGGACAGCGTGTCTCCGTTTTTATATCCTTTTTCGCCTATAAACGCTGTTACGATGTACAGCGTTTTCTTTTTTGTGTCAACAACGCCCCTGAACTCGCCGCCTGCATAGCGGATATTGCCGCCCACAAAATATGTGACCTTATAGCCGTAGCTCTCCGCGAGCTTGCGGCCTTTTTTCATTTACATATCCCCATAAATGTGCTATGATATTTTATTATAAAACTTTCAGGAGATAAAAATGGCGGATAAACTCAAACAGCTTGACAACAGATATTCCGAGCTTGCGATGCGCATGGAAAACAGCGAGATTTATGCCGATCCCGCGGCATATACGAAATGTGTGCGCGAGATGAAGGAGCTCGAGCCCATAGTCACGGCATACAGGGAATATGCCAAATGCGAAAAGACTATGAAAGAGGCCGAGAAGCTGATGAGCGATCCCGAGTTCAGGGAGCTCGCGCAGGATGAGTATAACGAGTCCAGGGAGCGCATGGCGGAGCTCAGCGAGCATATAAAGATCCTGCTCCTGCCCAGGGATCCGAATGATGAGCGCAACGTCATTATGGAGATACGCTCCGGTGTCGGCGGGGAGGAGAGCTCACTGTTTGCACACGATCTTTTCAGAATGTACTCCATGTACGCCGAGAGCAAGGGCTGGAAGATAGATATCGTCAATTTAAACGAGACCGAGCTAGGCGGTATAAAGGAAATGAGCTTTGTCGTCGAAGGGCAGGGGGCGTATTCGCGCCTGAAGTTCGAGGCCGGCGGTCACCGCGTACAGCGCGTTCCGGAAACGGAGTCCGGCGGCAGGATACACACCTCGGCAGCTACGGTCGCAGTGCTCCCCGAGGCCGAAGAGGTCGAATTTGAAATAAATCCCGCTGATCTGCAGATCGACACCTACCGCTCGTCCGGCGCCGGCGGCCAGCACGTTAACAAGACCGAAAGCGCCATTCGCATAACGCATCTGCCCACGGGCGTTGTGGTTGAGTGTCAGGATGAGCGCAGCCAGTATAAAAATAAAGACAGGGCAATGAAGATACTGCGCTCAAAGCTGTACGAGGCCGAGCGGCAGAAGCAGGCAGCCGCCATAGCAGCCGAGCGCAAATCCCAGGTCGGATCGGGTGACCGCTCGGACAGAGTGCGCACCTATAACTTTCCGCAAAACCGCGTGACAGACCACCGTCTCGTCGGCGATGTGCGAAACTTCAATATCCAAAGTGTCCTCAACGGCGACCTTGATCCTATAATCGATGCGCTCATAACCGCCGATCAGGCGGAAAAGCTAAAAAGGCAGGCTGAGAGCTGATGGAAACTAAGCTGATAGGAAAAGATAAGCTCGGCGAGGCGGCTGAGCTCATAGTCTCCGGCGAGCTCGTCGCCGTGCCGACGGAAACGGTGTACGGCCTTGCATGCAACGGCCTTGACGCGGCGGCAGTCGAGCGGGTGTATGAGGTCAAGGGCAGACCCGAGGTAAAGCCCCTTTCACTTATGCTGCACAAGGGGGCGGCGGTAACCAAATACTGTACGAATATCCCAAAGCAGGCGCGGGCGCTTATGGACAGATTCTGGCCGGGGCCTCTGACCATCGTTTTGAAGTCAAAGGACATTGTTCCCGATATCGTCCGTGCCGGCGGTGATACCGTTGCGCTAAGGTGTCCGGATCACCCCATGACGCAGGAGATGCTCAAAAAGGCAAAGCTTCCGTTTGCAGCGCCCTCGGCAAATCCATCGGGCAGCAAAAGCCCGGTTACCGTGCAGGAGGTTCTTGATTACTTCGACGGAAAAATTGCCGCTGTTGTCGACGGAGGACGGTGCGGCCTGGGGCGCGAGTCCACGATAATCGACATGAGCTCGGCGCCGTATAAAATATTGCGTCAGGGAGTACTGCCGGAAGCGGACATTGCCTCCGTGCTGAGCGAAGGTCTGAAGGTCATCGGCATAACCGGCGGCACGGGCTGTGGAAAAACTACTGCTCTGCGTGAGCTTGAGGCCATGGGCGGACTTATAATCGACTGCGACGCGCTGTACCACGATATGCTCAAAACGAATGTGAAGATGCTTGCGGATATCAAGCGTTCGTTTCCGGGGACAGTCATCGACGGCGTTCTCGACCGCAAGGCGCTCGGCGCGACGGTGTTTTCAAATGAAGCCGCGCTCGAGGACTTAAACGCTATAACGCATCACTATATTGGACTTGAAGTCAGTAAAAAGCTTTCCGAGTGGGCGATGCGTGGCGGAAAGACGGCTGCCATCGACGCGATAGCGCTTATCGAGAGCGGGCTTGCGGAAAAATGCTGTGCCGTTGTCGGTATTGTTGCCGAGAAAGCGACGCGCATTGAGCGTATAATGAAGCGCGACGGCATAAGCTATGAATATGCCATGATGCGTGTGAATGCCCAGTACCCCAACGAGTATTTCGAGCAAAAGTGCGAATATGTGCTGCACAATGACGGCAGCGCGGACAGATTCAGAAAAGAATGCAAAAATTTATTTAAGGAAGTATTGAAAAATGGCTGAGATCAGAGATGAATTATTTTACAGGCAGAAAAACGGCTATGACACGATGAGCACGCAGCAGCGCATCGATATGGAGGACTACTGCCGCGGCTATATGGCGTTTTTAAACGAGGCGCGCACAGAGCGCGAGGCCGTAAAGATGGCCATAGAAATGGCCGAGGCTAAGGGCTTTGTCGAGTATGCCGACGGTATGGAGCTCAAGGCCGGCGATAAGGTCTACCGCAACAATCGCGGCAAGTCGCTGATGCTGGCCGTCATAGGAAAACAGAGCCTCGAAAAGGGCGTTATGATAGCCGGCGCGCATGTCGACTCTCCGCGCATCGACCTCAAGCAGAACCCCCTGTACGAAAGCGACGAGCTTGCGTATTTCAAGACACATTACTACGGCGGCATAAAGAAATACCAGTGGGTGACCATACCTCTTGAGCTGCACGGCGTTGTAGCGCTTAAGTCCGGCGAAGTCATTGACGTCACCATCGGTCATGATCCCGCCGATCCGCAGTTTGTCATAACCGATCTTCTGCCGCACCTTGGAAAGGAACAGATGAAAAAAACCATGGAGGAGGGCATAACAGGCGAGGGACTCAATATCCTAATCGGCAGCGTTCCCTATGCCGACGAGGGCAGCGACAGGGTAAAGCTTGCGGTTATGAGCATCCTCAACGATCGCTACGGTATAGTTGAGGAGGACTTCCTCTCGGCAGAGCTCACCGCAGTTCCGGCATTTGAGGTGCGCGAGATCGGCCTTGACCGCTCGCTCATCGGCGGCTACGGCCACGATGACCGCGTGTGCGCCTATGCCGAGCTCAAGGCTATACTTGATATTGAAGCAGCGCCCGAAAAGACCTGCGTCTGCATACTGGCCGACAAGGAGGAGACGGGCTCGGACGGCGTGAGCGGTATGCAGAGCAGCGCGTTCGAGTGCTTTATGGAGGAGCTTTGCGACAGTCAGAATGTGCCCCTGCGCCGATGCTTTGCAAATAGCTTCTGCCTGTCTGCCGACGTTACCGCGGCGTTTGACCCCAACTTCCCCGAGGTAAGCGAAAAGCGCAACGACGCAAAGCTCAACTACGGCATGGGCATCTGCAAGTTTACCGGCGCTCGCGGCAAGAGCGGCACGAGCGATGCCTCCGCCGAGGTCGTTGCATATCTCCGAAAGCTCTTTGCCGATAACGGAGTTGTCTGGCAGATGAGCGAGCTCGGCAAGGTCGATCAGGGCGGCGGCGGCACGATAGCAAAGTACATGGCAAACCGCAATATCGACACCATCGATGCCGGCGTTCCGGTGATGAGCATGCACGCACCCTTCGAGGTTGTCGCAAAGTTTGACTGCTTTATGACCTATCTCGGCGTGCTGGCCGCATATAAGGCATAAACACTTATAAAACCGCCTCATACCTGGCAAAATAGGTATGAGGTGATTTTTTTGGATGAGATAAAGGAGCTCGGCAGCACGCAGCCGAAGGGCAGGGAGGGTATGATCCACTGCCTGACCATAGTAGGCCAGATCGAGGGACACCAGATACTTTCCGAGGATAACAAAACGACAAAGTACGAGCACATCATGCCGCTTCTGGCGGCGGTCGAGGAATCCGAGGATATAAAGGGGCTTCTTATCCTTTTAAACACCGTCGGCGGCGACGTCGAGGCCGGGCTCGGCATATCGGAGCTCATAGCCGGTATGAAGAAGCCGACCGTGTCTCTTATACTCGGCGGCGGTCACTCGATAGGCGTGCCGCTTGCGGTCGCCGCCTCACGCAGCTTTATTGCGCCGTCGGCAGCTATGACGATCCATCCGGTGCGCCTTAACGGTGTCGTTATCGGTGTTCCGCAGACGTATAACTATTTTGCCCGAATTCAGGAGCGCATCGTCGGCTTTGTCACCGGCCACTCGAATATAAGCCGCGAGAGGTATAACGAGCTCATGATGGCGACCGATGAGCTTGCAAACGATGTCGGCAGCGTGATATACGGGCAGGAGGCCGTCTCCTGCGGCCTTATCGACAGCATCGGAACTCTCTCCGACGCCCTCGATTATCTTCACAACGAGATAGAAAGGCGGGCACATTGAGTGCTTGCCTTTTAATACATTATATGATAAAATAAAAAAGTTAAGTATACATAACATCTGAAAATACCCACACAGGAGATAAATATATGAGCATACTGGATGCCATAATCCTCGGTCTGGTTCAGGGCGTTGCGGAATTTCTGCCCATATCGAGCTCAGGTCATCTCGCTATCCTGCATAACCTGTTCAACATGTCTGATCTCGGCGGCAGCCACATGTTCTTTGACGTACTGCTGCACTTCGGAACGCTTATCGCGATCTGCTTTATGTACTGGGGTGATATAAAAGCAATGTTCACTCAGACGATCGATATGTTCTCAGGCAGAGCTATCGACTCTGACGGCCGCCGCAGAAGGTTTCCCGAGGCGCGACTTTTCATGCTGATAATCGTTGCGACGCTGCCGCTGGTGCTTATCCTGCCGGTGCATAAATACATAGAGGCGCTTTCAAATTCGACGGTCTATGTCGGCATAGCTCTCATTTTGACCGGCTGTATGCTCCTTGTTGCCGATAAAATGTCCAAGGGCACTAAGACCGAGAAGAACATGCTGTTTACCGACGCACTTATAATCGGCCTGTGCCAGTGCGTTGCAACGCTGCCGGGTCTTTCCCGTTCGGGCACTACAATAACCGCCGGCATCGCAACGGGGCATGACCGCAGCTATGCCGTCAAGTTCTCGCTTTTAATGAGTATCCCGGCCGTACTTGGCGCAACGCTTATTGAGCTTATAGATGCGCTTAAAACCGGCATCGATCCATCACTTATTCCGGCGTATCTGTTCGGTATGATCGCCGCCATGATCTCCGGCGTTTTGTCCATCGGACTTCTGCGCATGATAGCCCGCAGGACGCGCTTCGGCGGATTTTCCTACTACTGCTGGGTAGTCGGTGTGCTGACGATAATCCTCTCTCTCATATTCTGATAAAGGCAGGTAAGCTTAATAATGGCTCAGACCTCTACGAAGAAAAAAAAGAATAGTTCCGGCCAAAAGCAGACGTCAACAAAGGCAAAAAAGCCCTCAAATACGTCCTCGGAGGATAGCTCCGTTCAGCGCATCATAGCCGCGGTGTGCTTTCTGTTTGCCGCGGTGCTCGTTGCCATCGGGATATTCGCGCACGACGGCGTCGTCGTCGGCTGGCTGTGCGCGCTTTTAAAGGGCCTGTTCGGTTACGGCTTCTGGATCTGCGCTCCGGTGTTCCTGCTGGCGGCATATATTCTCGGCTTTCGCAGGGACGAGCCATGCGCATGGCGCCTTACTGCGGCGCTGCTGCTGCCGCTTTTGGCGGGCTCGCTTGTGAACCTCCTGCTGTCTCAGGTCGTTGTCGATAATCTCAGCGGCGTGGGCGAGCTGTTCTCGGTGCTCTACGCAGGAGGCAAGAGCATGCTATGCGCCGGCGTTCTCGGAACGCTCATAGCCTTTGCTCTGGAAAAGGCCTTCAGTATTTACGGCGCTGCCATACTGCTGCTTTTGGCGCTTATATTCTTCATTCTGGCGGCATTGAGCGTAACGCCGAAGAAGCTTATTGCTTTCTTCAGTGCCGGCAGCTCTGAAAAATCCGAAAAGAAGCCTGCAAAGGCTGCGGCTATAGCCGAGTCCGAAACCGAGTCAGCGGAGACTGCCGAGCAGGTCAAAAAGACTCGCCGCCATGCTATAGATATCCCGCTCGACGATGAGCCGGCGTTTACCAAAAAAACACCTGCATCCGAAGAGCCTACCGTTAAGGACGAGCCCGCGCCTAAAAAAGCCGGAGGGCTTTTCGGAAAAAAGGCTGAAAAGTCAAAGCCCCTTGCTCCCGACAATATAGAGGTCGAGCCATTGACCATAGAGGAGGTCGAGGCCATGACGGGCATTTCCGCCGTCAGGCTCAGCGGCGACGGAGAGGTCAAGACCGGCGCGGTTTCAGATCCCCCGAAAAAAGCCACCGCCGCCGAGGTCGCAGCGGAGACAGAGGCCATACGCACAGCTATTGAATCGGCAACGAGTGAGGGAGAGTACGAAAAGCCTCCTATATTCCTGCTCAAGAAGGGCCACACCGTCGCCGACAATTCGGCAGATGAGCTGCGCACGAACCGCGAGCGCCTTGAAAGCACCATAAAGAGCTTCGGCGTATCGGCAAGAATAGTTGATACCACCCGCGGCCCTACGGTCACAAGATACGATATTGAACTTGACCAGGGCGTGAAGCTCAGCAGACTGACGAATTTGGCAGGTGATATAGCGCTTGCTCTCGGTGTCGTCAGCGTCCGTATAGCCCCGATCCCGGATAAAATATCCACAGTCGGTATAGAGGTTCCCAATAAGATAATAAGCACAGTTTACCTGCGCGATATAATTGACTCGCCGCGCTTTGCCTCATCCAAGTCAAAGCTCAGCTTTGCCATCGGTAAGGACATTGCCGGACAGGCTGTCGTCGGCAATATCTCGAAGCTTCCGCACCTGCTTATTGCGGGCACCACGGGCTCGGGCAAGTCCGTGTGCATGAACTCGCTTATCATAAGCCTTCTGTATAAGGCAGACCCCGACGAGGTCAAGCTCATAATGATCGACCCAAAGATGGTCGAGCTAGGCGTTTATAACGGCATTCCGCATCTGTATATCCCGGTCGTTACCGACCCGAAAAAGGCCGCCGGTGCGCTCCAGTGGGCGGTAACGGAAATGCTTAAGCGCTACAGGCTGTTTTCCGAGCTCGGAGTGAGAAGTCTTGAGGCGTATAACGAGCACCTGCTCGAAAACGACCAGCCCAAGATGCCGAGCATAGTCGTAGTCATCGACGAGCTGGCGGACCTTATGCTCGTCGCGTCCAAGGACGTTGAGGAGAGCATTTGCCGCGTGGCGCAGATGGGTCGTGCCGCCGGTATGCATCTTGTTATCGCAACGCAGCGTCCGTCGGCTGACGTCATAACCGGCCTTATGAAGGCCAACATCCCCAGCCGCATAGCGTTTGCCGTCTCCTCCGCGCTCGAAAGCCGAATTATCCTCGATAACGCCGGAGCGGAAAAGCTCATCGGCATGGGCGATATGCTCTACGCCCCCATCGGCTGCGGCAAGCCCCTGCGCGTTCAGGGAGCGTTTGTCAGCGACGAGGAGCGCGACCAGATCGTTCAGTTTATAAAGCGCCAGTCCACCGCGCAATACAGTGAGGACGTCATGGCGCAGATCGAAAAGGCCGCCGAGGATAAGGGAGCAAACGGCAAAGGGCGCAATGACGATGACGAGCCTGCCGGAAAGCCCGAATATGACGAGCTCTTGCCCCAGGCGGTCGATGTTATCTTCGACACCAAGCAGGCCTCGGTTTCCATGCTACAGCGCCGATTAAAGCTCGGCTACTCGAGAGCTGCGCGTATAGTCGATCAAATGGAGGAGATGGGCATCATCGGCCCCTTCGAGGGCTCGAAGCCGCGTCAGATACTCATAACGCGCGATCAGTGGCTTGAAATGCAGACGACGCAGGGCACGGCACCTACGGAAATTCTGCAAATTCAGACAGAGTTTAACGACGAGACAGACGATATATAAGAGACTAAGGCGGTTAACATAATGTAACCGCCTTATTTAGATTTACACAGGTGATACTATGAAGGATTATTTCTGCCCGCAGATGGATGTGGGCGATATAAACAGCATAAGCATGCTCGGCCTTGCGCATATAGGCGACGGCGTATATGAGCTTTTAACGCGCACGATGCTGTGCGCCGGCGGCAATAAAAAGGTCACCGAGCTTCACAAAAAGACCGTTGCCATCGTAAATGCCCCGGCTCAGGCCGAGGCTGCCGAGAGGCTTCTGCCGCATTTGACGGACGACGAAAAATATATCTATAAGCGCGGTCGAAACGCCAAGGTAAATTCTGTGCCGCACAAGGCCGATATTGCGCAGTATCATACGGCGACCGGGCTTGAGGCTCTGTTCGGATGGCTGTATCTTCAGGGAAAAACGCAGCGTATAAATGAGCTGTACGCCGTATGCGTGGAGGATGGTCATGGCGCTTGATGCAATACTTTTATCGGGAATAATAGCCGAGCTTCGCCCGAAAATAATCGGTGCAAGGATAGACAAGGTTCAGCAGCCCGAGCGCGATAAGATCGTCCTGTCTGTTCGCGGTGCTGAGAGCCTGCGTCTTCTCATCGATGCGGGCGCCGGCAGCGGAAGGCTCCAGCAGACGCGCCTGAGCTTTGAAAATCCCGCAGAGCCGCCGATGTTCTGCATGCTGCTTCGCAAATATCTCACCGGCGGCAGGATCGAGGTCATAGAGCAGCCGGACTGGGAGCGCCTTGCCATAGTTAACATAACATCTCGCAACGAGCTTGGCGACAAGGTAGATCTGCGTCTTGCCATTGAGCTCATGGGCAGAAGCTCAAACCTTGTGCTCATTGGCTCTGACGGACGAATTATAGACTGCCTGCGCCGCATGGATTACGGCGGCGACGCCGAGCGCAGAATGCTGCCCGGCATGATCTACCGCCTGCCGCCCAAGCAGCGTAAGCCGCTTGTGTTTGACCTTTCGCAGGAGGAGATAGCGCAGGCGCTGTACGCATCCGACACGGGCAAAAGTGCGGATAAGCGCATTATGGACTGCTTTTCGGGGCTCTCGCCGCTTATCTGCCGCGAGCTTGCCTGCCGCAGCAGAGATAACGCCGCATTGCTGCCCGAGGCGATAGGCGCGTTTTTGGACAGCGTCAGGGCAGGGGAGCTCACGCCGGTGCTGCTTACCGAGGACGGAAAGCCGAAGGAATATTCCTTCATGCAGCTTAGGCAGTATGCCGGAGTGTACGATGTGCGCGAGTTTGAAAGCTTCTCCGAGCTTCTGGATGCGTACTACTCAAAGCGCGACACGCTCGAGCGCCGCCGCAGACGCTCAAGGGAGCTCAGCCACCACGTCAAAACCGTGCGCGACCGCATAGCGCGAAAGCTCGGCCTCCAGCGTCAGGAGCTGCAAAAATGCTCCGAGCGCGACGGGATACGCCGCAATGCGGAGCTCCTGACGGCAAACCTCTACCGCGTAAAAAAGGGCGACAGCGCCGTTACCATCGAGGACTATTACGAGCCGGGCTGCCCGCAGCGCACGATAATACTCGACCCATTGAAAACGCCGCAGAATAACGCCGCTGCGATGTTCAGGGAATATAACAAGCTCAAGACCGCCGAGCAGCACCTCACGGCGCTTATCTATGAGGGCGAGAGGCAGCTTGAGTATTTAAACAGCGTCCTCGACGAAACGGAACGCGCCGAGACCGAGGACGATCTTGCCGAAATTAAAGCCGAGCTCGTCGGCACGGGTTATATCAAAAAGCAGCGCGGCGCAAAGGAGCGCAAGCGCAAAAAGCAGGGGCCCATGCGCTTTGTCTCCACCGACGGCTTTGAGATACTCGTCGGCCGCAGCAACGCGCAAAATGACGAGCTGACCACAAAGACCGCCCGCCGCACGGATATCTGGCTGCACACGAAAACCGTCCACGGCAGCCACGTCATAATCTCCTGCGACGGCGTTGCACCACCCGAGAAAACGATCGAGGAGGCGGCGCAGCTTGCCGTTTACTACTCTCAGGCGCGCGACGGCGGCAAAACTCAGGTCGACTATACCATGGTGCGCAACGTCCGCAAGCCCTCCGGCTCGCTGCCCGGCAAGGTCATATACACAGACTACGCCACCCTCTCCGTCTCCGCGGACGAGGCGCTGGCCGAAAAACTGAGGGTGAAATGAGAAGGAGCTCCGAAATATTCGAAGCTCCTGTTTTTTTTCAGGTGCATACTATTAAAAAATTACGCTTTCCTAACGGTAACGCTTGTAACGTCCAAATCTGCATAACCATTACTGTTAACGGTAACAACGCACTCAAACGTATAGTGACCATATAGATTTCCATATTCGTCGTTAGCAAAAAAATTGCCTTTTACAAGTATCTCGTAGCTGCCATCATCGTTTTGGCCGATGCATGAAGCGCTGCCTGCATCAATATTAGACATGCTTTTTGCTCCGCTTGGCATAGCCCAAACAACAAAAAGCTGCTTGCCAGGGGGCGTTTCAATATAGCTGCGAGCCGTTGACAAAGCTTGACTCTCGGAAATGACTTCTGATGAACTATCACCGCCACTCTGTCCATTCTCTCCGCATGCCGCGAGCGCGAGCAGCATGATGATCGCCAGCACTGCGGCGACTGTTCTTTTTAGATTCATACCTTTTCGTTCTCCTTTAATACTTGTTCTTTTCTTTTTTCGCAGTTTTTGCACCAGAGCAGGCTATTTCCAACATGGCGGCGGGCTTCATCCTCGGTCTCGAACTCCATGCCGTTAAACGGCTTTGTCATCGCGTGATAGCAAAAGCCCTCGATATGAAGCTTTCCGGTGCCGGTATTCAGGAAATATTTCATTCTCTCCCTCCTTAAAAGAAATTTCGGAAAAAACCTGAGAACAGTATAGCCCGTATACGGGCAATTGTCAATATCTAAGCAATAAAATACGATTGTGGCATAAACTAAATGAGGTGGATGCCATGATAGTATTTGACCGCTTATGGACGACGATGAAGGAAAAAGGCGTGTCGCAATATAAACTCATAAAGGAGTACAAAATAAGCACAGGCCAGTTGGACAGGCTGAGAAAAAACGAGAATGTAAATACTTACACTCTCGACCAATTATGCAGAATATTAAATTGCAGCTTGGACGATATCGCGGAATACAGAGAAAGTTGAAAAACGGAAGGCACAGCCTTCCGTTTTTCAGCGCCTGCCGAGCACGTTCATTGCCGCGGCGAGCATATCGGCGGCCTCGGCACGGGTGAGCGCGGCGCTGTCGACGTCAGCACTTTGCATTATCCCGCACGCATCGAGATTCGCCGCCGACTGCGCGGCCCAGGTCGGGAGCGCGTCCGAGCTCTCGCAGTTTACATTCGTCAGGCTCAGCAACCGGTCGAGCATGACTCCGGCCTCGGCGCGGCTTATATCGCTATCCGCGTCGAACACCGCGCCCTGTGCGCCGCTTTTGCCCTTCACCACGCCGTCGCGTACCGCGCTTGCGACGTAGGCGCGCTGCCAGTCGGGGATGCTGCCGTCGTCCGTAAAGCCGGTGCTGACCACGCCGCGCAGCACGTCGGCTCCGGTGACACACAGGCACATGGCGACGAACTCGCCGCGGCTGAGCGTTTTCTGCGGCTCGAAGTAGTATTCGCCGCCGATCTGCTTGCCGATAAACGCGCCGCACTCGGCGAGCTTCACCGCGCTGCAATAGCTGGCGCTGCCGTCCATGTCGACGTAACTGACGGACTTGTTCTTTTTGAGCCTGATGATAACCGTCGCCTCCTGCGAGCGATCGCCGTTCGCGTCCACGGCCTTATAGCCGAAGTAGTCGCGGCCGCGCTTGCCCTCGGCGGGAGAGTAGATGAAGCTGCCGTCGTCACTGAGCTCTATCGTGCCCTTTTTGGGCCGGGTCGTGATCTCGAAGCTCAGCGCGTCTCCGTCGGGGTCAACGGCGGCGAGCCTGCCGCCGAAGGACACGCCGCGATAGGTCTCAAACTCGAAATTTTCAGCCACCGGCGCGGAAGCATCGGCCATGGCAGGGAAGACGAGCGCACACAGCGCAAGGCAGCACAGCGCCGCCGCAATGTACTTACGCATAACAAAAACCTCCGTAAAACTTTCTACGGAGGTATTTTGTGCGCATTTCACATCAATATGCATTTTTGCGGCGAAAGCCGCGCAAGCCGACAGCCGATAGCTGATAGCTATATGTGTGCGGCTTTGCCGCACGGATTGGAATAGACAACCCCACCGGCTCGGCCAAGGCCGATCCACCTCCCCTTACACAGGGGAGGCTTTTCGGAGGCGCACGGACACTGTACTGATACAGTGCTTGCGTCAGCCCGGTATCGAGGGGGCTGACAAAACCGCAAAACTGCCGCTTCCCAATAGTGCGGTACAGATTTGCAGCGCACCCCATTGGCTCCCCTGCGCAAGGGGAGCTGGCAGCGGCAGCTGACTGAGGGGTCATATTTCAGAGGCGCTTTTACATCGTACCAACATATCTTTTGCGTCAGCCCGACCGGAGAGTGCTGTGGAAACCATAAAAAAAACGGGCGACCAATGGTCGCCACTACGGCCTAGGTCGGTACTCAAACCCATTCGTAGGGGCGGGCATTGCCCGCCCGTTTCCCACGGTTTTTGCCGCGCCAAATTGCCTTCCCCTTGAGAGGAAGCTGGCGACGAAGCCGTAAAATTGCCGCACCCCATTGGCTCCCCTGCGTAAGGGGAGCTGTCAGCGGCAGCTGACTGAGGGGTCGCACGGTTTCCGCCGCAGTCTCGAACCGGGCTGCCGCAATCACCGTATCCGTAACAGCGTCCGTGCGCCACAAAAAAACCGGTCGGGGAGACCCCGACCGGCAGTGCGTTGTTTAATTATGCGTTGGGAGTTTCGTCAGCTACGATCGTGAAGGTAAAGGTCTTCGGGAAGGCGAAGAAGTCGCCGCCGCGGACGCTTGCGGTCACGATGTACTTACCGGGAGCGGTGGGCATGGTGCTCTTTGCGTAGAATTTACCCACGCCGGTGAACCAGTAGTGGATAGAACCTGCGGAAGTAGAATCAAGTGCTTTGCCTTCCTTAGTGAGTATGCAAAGATTGTTGCCGGCCTTAAGTTCCTCAGCCTGAGAAACGGTGATGGTGTTAGCTTTATCGCCGCTGTTAAGTACGGGATTCTTCTCAAGCTTTATGTTCTTCCAGTTCTTGAGAACGGTAACAGAGCCGGGCATACTGACACCGGTGTTATAGTTATCGTTTATTGCAAGCGCGGTAGCAAAGTACTGACCTGCGTGTGCGGGAGAACCGATAGCAAACAGCAGGTTGTCAGCTATTTTGATATTGTTAAGTGCATTAACAAGGTCTTTCAGGTTCTGATAGGTAAGACCGTAATCCTTGAGTATTCCGTTAACAATGAACTCGGTGAGCTTGTTGTCGACCTTGGACAATGCTTTATTGAGAACTTCCTTGACCTGACCGACAGTCATACCGTCGTTTAAGGAGGGGAGACCGAAGTATGTAAGGAGCGCGTTTACGCCATTAACGAATTCTTCTTTGGTACCGGTTACCTGAAGATATACCGTGGTCTGCTTGTTGGTGTTTACGCCGACATAAACAATGTAAATGTCGAGAGCTTCATCGACGGGATCGGTGCTGACGTATGTGGCAGCATCAATTTTCTCACCGGCATACATTATCTTCAAAGGTTCGTTGATGGTGACCTTGACGTCGGCTTTTTTGACCATCAGGTCGCCTGTGACCTCTTTGCTTGCCTTGTAGTCGTCAGCTCCGTTGAACTTAACGCGAATGACCTGATAGTTTTCCTCATCTGCACCCATTTGGGGGTAGCTTAAAGTCATGTTGAGGAAATCACTGCCCTTGCCGCCCTCGATAGGTGCAAATCCCTTAAGCTTATCAAGATTAGTATCAAGACCGAGATTGTCTATAACTGTAGGAAGAGCTTTATAATCAAAAGTGAAGTCAGAAACCTTGAGTGTTTCTTTTGCGGGAAGAGCAGAGTTTGCCCAGTCAATGGCGTTATCGAAAATCTGCTGCTTCATGACAGAAGCATCTTTATTATAGGTTATAGCAGCTTTGTCGATAAGCTTAACTACACCGCTGTACTTGTCGACCTTTACGAGAGTTGCCTCGGTTGTCGTACCGGCAAGGCGAACTTTGTATTCACCTGCATCAAGTGATTTAAGCGGCTTTTGGGTATAATTAATTTTAACAAAACTGTGAGGTGCACCACCGTTGATGCTGCCCCAATACTGTATTGCAGACGATACTCCACGTTTGGTGTATCCGTAGTATTTATACTCCCACTGCAAATTTGCCTTGGCAGTATCGTCGAGCTGGTCGTAATTACTGATGAGAGCCTTGCTGAGAAGCTCTGAAACCTCAGTATCGGACATGCTCGACTTGATGAGAACCTCGCCGGACTTCTCCTTAAGCACAGGACTAACAGTTTCTTCCTGAGATGGGGGGGTGCTGCCCACATCCTCCGCAAACACGGCCGGGGACACGCCTGTGACCGATGCAAGCATCAGAACAGCAAGCAGCGAAGCGAGAAAACGCTTCAGATTGTATTTCTTCATGCTATGCCTCCATATAAAGATTTTATAAATTTTTATAGCCGAATTGTATATAAACAAGTTACAATGTTCAGCTAACCGACAACATAATAACAAATCGTTTACAAAAAATCAATTAAAATTTTGTCATTTTTCAATACTTTATTATGACAAAATGTACTGACCTGTAGAAGCATTGAAACTGCTGAAAAAGTTGCGATCAGCGCCCGAAATCGCAGAATTTACCCTTGAAATGCCGCGCAAAAAGTCATATAATATGACACAAATTTTTAGCAGATATAGAATTGAAGTCTAATGCTGTACTCTCAGTCTAAGGAATAAAAAAGAAACAGCCCATCCTGACGGATAAGCTGTTTTTTTGGTGCGAGAGAGGAGACTTGAACCCGCGCTGCGGTGCGGGGCCGCCTCGGGTTGAAACGTGCCGCCGGCACGTTTCCAAGAGCCCTCGGGAGTTCAAGTCTCCTTTTTGATAAAAAAAGAAACAGCCCATCCTGACGGATAAGCTGTTTTCTTTTTTGGTGCGAGAGAGGAGACTTGAACTCCCACGTCGGTTGACACACGCCCCTCAAACGTGCCTGTCTACCTGTTCCAGCACTCTCGCGAATTGCTCTTTCTCAAGGGCAAGAGTTATTATAGCAGAGAAACGGAGAATGTCAAGGATTAATTTCAAATTTGCTCACCTTTCTTGCATACACGGCCGTATAAGCTATGCACAGCAGCAGGGAGGCGAGCATGAGCTCGCCGCCATACCGCGGCTGCACGAGATAATAGCGCATGAAGTACGCGTAGTAGCAGTGCAGCGACGCAAGCTCGGCAAATACCGGCACCGGCGCAAAGCTCAGGTCCGACGCTGCCAGCACCAGCGCCAGCACTCCGGGGATGAAGAAATAGCGGTCGTGCATGTGCGGAAGCAGATAGGGGATGCCCATGGCGAGGATCAGCGCAAAGCCGAGGATAACGCGGTTGCTGAGCCTTCTGCGCAGCAGCACCGCCGCGGCATAAACCGCCGCAACGAGCAGAAACGCCGCGATTATCAGGGCTTTCGCGCTGCCCGACGTGTCGCCCTGCCATGAGAACATGCTCGTAAACGACGGCGCGTTATAGTTCATCGCGTCGCCCACCGTGCCCGCCTGCGAAAAGTACAGCGTCAGCGTATCCAACAGCGGCGCGCCCGCAATGACCGCCGGCAGCATGAAAACAACATATGCGGCAGGGAATACGAGAAGCTGCCGCCACTTTATTTTTTTCGCAAGCAGCAGAATGAAAAACACGGGTATCACGAAAACCGCCTGCAATTTGAACGCAAGGCAGGCGGCAAGCGATATCATCGCGCCCGTGCCTCTGCCGCTCATGCCGAGGTACAGAGCGTAAATGCCGAAGAAGGCGTAAATGCTGTCGCACTGCCCCCAGTACGCGCCGTTTGCAACGACCGTGGGGAGGTACAGCACGGCGAGAAATACGCCGAGCAGCCGCACCCTTGAAGCCGTGTACAGCGACAGGAGCTTCATGCAGCTCCACGCCAGAAGCACGTCAAACAGCACCGACAGCGCCTTTATCATATACAGCTCCGGTATATCGAAGTACGAAAACGCCGCGAGAAAGTACATGTACGGCGGATTATAATTTCCCGGGAAGAAGGCCAGCGCCTTAAAGCCGCCGTTATCGCGGAAAAACTGCGTCCACGGTGCGAGGAAGGTAGTGTAGTCGTCGCTTTCAATATTAAAATAAACTGCGCGGATGACCATCGCCGCGGCGCAGAGAACGAGCGCACAGATAAGCAGCGGCCTGTCGCTCAAAATGCCTCCGCGCCGTAAAAGGAGCATTGCCAGAGCAAAAATGACTATGAGCGATATAACGGTGAAAAAGCTCATTTTACCTCCGTTTCGTACAAAAAAGGCGGCCATCGATTATGACAGCCGCCGAAAAATTCATTTTTCACAAAATATTTCTTGACATAGCTATATATACAATGATAGAATAGCTTGCTATGTTATCTTGTGGTGAAACGACTGGCACCCCAGTGTTTACATTCACAATATACCATCAACCAAACGTAAATACAACACCTATGTGAGCAAAATAAACAACTCACCCGGGCGTTCTTAATTACGATTAAGGAGTGTGTACGAATGCCAAAAGACGTTCTCTACGGCAAAACCCTCAGAAAGAGCTTCGCACGGTATGAAGAGATTCAGGACATGCCCAATCTGCTGGAGATCCAGAAGAAGAGCTACAAATGGTTTCTCGATACCGGCCTGCGCGAGGTGTTCAGGGACACCGACGCGGTGACCGACTATTCCGGAAATCTTGAGCTGAGCTTTGTGGATTATTCCATGGACGAGAAGCCCAAGTACACGGAGGAGGAGTGCAAGGCACGCGATGCGACGTATGCCGCGCCTCTGAAGGTCAGCGTGCGTCTGCGCAATCTCGAAACTGAGGAGATCAAGGAGCAGGAGATCTTCATGGGCGATTTTCCGCTCATGACGGCCGGCGGTACGTTTATCATAAACGGCGCCGAGCGCGTTATCGTCTCCCAGATCGTCCGCAGCCCCGGCGTGTACTATGACAAGACCACCGACCGCAGCATGACGAGCATCTACGCCGCAACGGTCATCCCGTATCACGGCGCATGGCTCGAGTACGAGACCGACGCAAACGACACGTTCTATGTCCGCATAGATAAAAACCGCAAGCTTCCCATCACATGGTTCCTCAAGGCCATGGGCAAGTATGACGAGTCAAGGCCAGAAACCTGGCTTTCCTGCACACCCGACCCGATCATAGGCGCGACCACCAACGAGCGCCTGAAGGAGATCTTCGGCGAGGATGAGCGCATCACCGTCACTATAGATAAGGACACCACCACCAGCCGTGACGAGTGCCTTATGGAGATCTACCGCAAGCTGCGCCCCGGCGATCCCCCCACGGTCGAAAGCGCCGAGTCCCTGCTCGACGGACTGTTCTTTGACCGCCGCCGCTACGACATTTCCAATGTCGGCCGCTATAAGTTCAATAAGAAGCTCGCTCTGCGCGGCAGAATAAACGGATTTACCCTGGCAATGCCGGTAGCCGACTCCTCCACGGGCGAGATCATCGCCGACGCGGGAGAGGTCGTGTCTCACGACGTGGTCGAAAAGATCGACGCTGCCGGCGTTATCGAGGTCTATCTCGATGTTGACGGCAAGACCGTCAAGGTGTTTTCCAACGGCATGGTTCCCCTGCAGAGCATGGTCGATATCGACCCCGCAGAGCTCGGCATCAAGGAAAAGGTTCGCGGCATAGTCCTCAAGAGCCTTATGCAGCAGTACTCCGGCGACGCTCTCAAGGAAGCTATCCTCGAGAATATCGACGTGCTTATTCCAAAGCATATCGTTGTTGACGATATATTCGCCTCGGTAAACTACCTCAACTGCCTTGCCTACGGCATCGGCGAGAAGGACGATATCGACCACCTCGGCAACCGCCGCGTACGCTGCGTCGGCGAGCTGCTGCAAAATCAGTTCCGCATCGGCTTTTCCCGTATGGAGCGTGTTATCCGTGAGCGCATGACCCTTCAGGATCTTGATATCGTAACGCCTCAGAGCCTTATAAATATCCGACCCGTGACGGCGGCGATAAAGGAGTTTTTCGGCTCAAGCCCCCTGTCGCAGTTCATGGATCAGACAAACCCCCTGTCCGAGCTCACTCATAAGCGCCGTATGTCGGCTCTCGGCCCCGGCGGCCTTAGCCGTGAGAGAGCATCCTTCGACGTCCGCGACGTTCACTACAGCCACTACGGCCGCCTGTGCCCGATCGAGACCCCCGAAGGTCCCAACATCGGCCTTATATCATATCTTGCATCCTACGCGAGAGCAAATGAGTACGGATTCCTCGTCGCACCGTTCCAGAAGGTCGAAAAGGGAACCTGCCGCGTCACCGATCAGGTGGATTACCTGACCGCAGACATGGAGGACAACTACATCGTCGCTCCCGCGACCGAGCCGCGTGACGAGAACGGCTGCCTTATCAATAAGCGTATAACCTGCCGTCACCGCGATGAGATCGTCGAGGTCGACCGCGAAAGAGTCGATTATATCGACATCAGCCCCCGCATGATGGTATCCATTGCGACCGCAATGATCCCGTTCCTTGAAAACGACGACGCAAACCGTGCGCTTATGGGCGCGAACATGCAGCGTCAGGCGGTTCCTCTCATGGTAACTCAGGCGCCTATCGTCGCTACGGGTATCGAGCACAAGTGCGCTATCGACTCAGGTGTTGTAGTCCTTGCAGAGGGCGACGGCGAGGTCGTTCGCTCCGACGCTCAGAACATCACCATCAAGTACGATGACGGTGAGATCACAAACTACAAGCTCATCAAATTTGCCCGTTCCAACCAGGGTACCTGCGTAAACCAGAGGCCTGTCGTCTCTCTCGGAGAGCGCGTGCATGAGGGCGACGTCATCGCAGACGGCCCGAGCACCAAGGACGGCGAGATATCCCTCGGCAAGAACATCCTCGTCGGCTTCATGACCTGGGAGGGCTACAACTACGAGGATGCTATTCTGCTTAACGAGCGCCTTGTCATGGAGGACGTGTTCACGTCCATCCACGTCGAGGAGTACGAGTGCGACGCACGCGATACCAAGCTCGGACCCGAGGAGATCACCCGCGACATCCCCGGCGTAGGCGACGATGCGCTCAAATATCTCGACGAGCGCGGCATAATTACCGTCGGCGCGGAGGTTCGTGCCGGTGATATCCTCGTCGGCAAGGTCACCCCTAAGGGCGAGACCGATCTGACGGCTGAGGAGAGACTGCTTCGTGCGATCTTCGGCGAAAAAGCGAGAGAAGTGCGCGATACCTCACTTAAAGTTCCGCACGGCGAGAGCGGCATAATAGTCGATGTCAAGGTCTTCACCCGCGAAAACGGCGACGAGATGAGCCCCGGCGTAAATCAGGTCGTTCGCGTATACATTGCTCAGAAGCGTAAGATCTCCGTCGGCGATAAGATGGCAGGCCGCCACGGCAACAAGGGCGTTGTTTCCCGTATTCTCCCGCGTGAGGATATGCCGTATCTGCCCGACGGTACTCCGCTTGATATAGTCCTCAATCCCCTGGGCGTTCCGTCACGTATGAATATCGGTCAGGTTCTTGAGGTTCATCTCGGCTACGCCGCTCAGGCGCTCGGCTGGAAGGTAGCAACGCCTATCTTCAACGGTGCAAACGAGTCAACCATCCGCGATACTCTGCGTCAGGCAGGTCTGCGAGAGGACGGCAAGAGCGTCTTGTACGACGGCCGCACGGGCGAAAAATTCGATAACGACGTTACCGTCGGCTGGGTATACTTCCTTAAGCTGCACCACCTGGTCGATGATAAGATTCACGCCCGCAGCACCGGCCCCTACAGCCTTGTTACGCAGCAGCCTCTCGGCGGCAAGGCTCAGTTCGGCGGCCAGCGCTTCGGCGAAATGGAGGTTTGGGCTCTCGAGGCTTACGGCGCGGCATATACTCTGCAGGAGATACTCACCGTTAAGTCCGACGATGTCACAGGACGTGTGCGTACCTACGAGAGTATTGTTAAGGGCAACAATATTCCTCAGCCCGGCGTTCCCGAATCATTCAAGGTACTCGTTAAGGAGCTTCAGTCCCTGTGTCTTGATATACGGGTTCTCGATAAGGACGGTCAGGAGATCGAGCTAAAGGACGATGATGAGGATGAGTTCATTCCCAAGATGAAGGACGAGATGTATGACACTATGTCCGATGATGAGGATATCGAGGCCGAGGGCTACACGATCGAGGACATTCCCGAGTCCGATGATGACGATTTCGGCTTCATGTCCGATGATGATTACAGTGAGGAGGATGAATAATAATGAGTTTTACACCGTTTGACGCCATCAAAATAGGCATTGCCTCCCCTGAAATGATACTCTCATGGTCCTCCGGTGAGGTCACCAAGCCCGAGACCATCAACTACCGCACCCTCAAGCCTGAGCGCGACGGTCTTTTCTGCGAGCGCATATTCGGACCGACCAAGGACTGGGAGTGCCACTGCGGCAAATACAAGAAGATCAGCTACAAGGGCAAGATCTGCGACCGCTGCGGTGTTGAGGTCACAAAGAGCAAGGTCCGCCGCGAGCGCATGGGTCATATAGAGCTGGCAGCCCCCGTTTCGCATATCTGGTACTTCAAGGGCATCCCCAGCCGCATGGGACTGCTGCTCGACCTCACTCCGAGAGTGCTCGAAAAGGTTCTGTACTTTGCAAATTATATAGTTACCGATCCCGGCTTTACTCCGCTGGAAAAGTGCCAGATACTCACCGAAAAAGAGTACCGCGACATGCGTGAGAAGTACGAGGATGATTTCGATGCCGGTATGGGCGCCGAAGCTATAAAAAAGCTACTGCAGCAGATCGACTGCGAGCAGCTTTCCGCTCAGCTCAGAGAGGAGCTGGCGAACGCCTCCGGTCAGAAGAAGGCAAAGCTCGTCAAGCGCCTTGAGGTCGTTGAGGCCTTCCGACAGAGCGGCAACAAGCCCGAGTGGATGATAATCGACATTCTGCCGGTCATCCCGCCCGAAATCCGCCCCATGGTACAGCTTGACGGTGGCCGCTTTGCCACAAGCGACCTCAACGATCTGTACCGCCGTGTAATTAACCGCAATAACCGCCTGAAGAGACTTATCCAGCTCAACGCGCCCGACATCATCGTGCGCAACGAAAAGCGCATGCTTCAGGAAGCCGTCGATGCGCTTATCGACAACGGCCGCCGCGGCAGAGCCGTCACCGGCGCAAACTCACGTGCCCTCAAGTCCTTGTCGGATATGCTCAAGGGTAAGCAGGGACGCTTCCGTCAGAACCTGCTCGGTAAGCGTGTAGACTACTCCGGCCGAAGTGTTATCGTTGTCGGGCCCGACCTTAAGATCTATCAGTGCGGTGTTCCCAAGGAAATGGCTATCGAGCTGTTCCGTCCATTCGTGATGAAGAAGCTCGTCGAGGACGGCGTTGCCAACAACATTAAATCCGCAAAGAAAATGGTCGATAAGCAGCGCACAGAAGTTTGGGATGCGCTTGAGGTTGTCATTAAAGAGCACCCCGTGCTCCTCAACCGTGCGCCTACGCTGCACCGTCTCGGCATTCAGGCGTTTGAGCCCATTCTTGTCGAGGGACGTGCGCTCAAGCTGCATCCGCTGGTGTGTACAGCGTATAACGCCGACTTCGACGGCGACCAGATGGCCATCCACGTTCCGCTGTCAGCGGAGGCACAGGCTGAGGCTCGAATCCTCATGCTCTCGGCAAATAACCTTCTGCGACCACAGGATGGCCACCCCGTAACCGTTCCTACGCAGGATATGATCCTCGGCTCCTACTATTTGACCATGAAGCGCATCGGCAAGGCCGAAAAGGGCGCGGAGCATGTCTTTGTGACCGACCCCGGCGATACGGAGCTCCCCGCAAACGAGATCGTCGACGGCGATGAATTTGTCGAGGCGGAGGCTCGGGCAGCGGCCGAGGGCGGCAAGGCTCCGTCCTACAAGCCCCTGCTCATATACCGTGATTCCAGCGAGGCTGTTATGGCATACAGCCAGGGAGAGGTCGGCCTGCATGCGCCTATCCTCGTTCGCGTGACCAAGACCTTTGGAGGCGTGGAAAGATCAAAGCTCATCGAGAGCACTGTCGGCCGGATCATCTTCAACGAAAAGATCCCTCAGGATCTCGGCTATGTCGACAGAACCGATCCGGAGTCAGCATTCGATCACGAGATAGGCTTCCAGGTCGGCAAAAAGCAGCTCGGAGATATCATCGACCGCTGCATCAAAAAGCATGATTTCACCATTTCCGCAGAGGTGCTTGACGGCATCAAGGCAATGGGCTATAAGTATTCAACCAAGGGTGCTATCACGATTTCCATCGCCGATATGACCGTTCCCGATGCGAAAAAGACCCTGATAAACGAGACCGAGGATAAGGTCCTCGCAATAGAGCGTCAGTTCAAGCGCGGCTTTATCACCGATGATGAGCGCTATCGCCTTGTCGTTTCCGAATGGGAAAAAACCACCAAGGACGTCACCAGCGCGCTGCAGAACTGTCTGGATACCTACAATCCTATTTACATGATGGCGAACTCCGGTGCCCGCGGCTCCATGAATCAGATCCGTCAGCTCGCCGGTATGCGCGGCCTTATGGCCAACACCTCCGGTAAGACCATAGAGATCCCTATTAAGGCAAACTTCCGTGAAGGCCTGAGTGTTCTGGAGTACTTCATCTCCTCCCGAGGCGCTCGTAAGGGCCTGGCCGATACTGCGCTTCGTACCGCGGACTCAGGTTACCTCACACGCCGAATGGTTGACGTCTGCCAGGACGTTATCATCCGTGAGAATGACTGCGGAACTCACGACGGCGTTTGGGCGTCGGCTGTCTACGACAAGGGTCAGCTCGTCCAGTCCTTCGGCACCAGCATCCACGGAAGATTCCCGGCGGTTCCCATCTGCGATCCGCAGACAGGCGAGGTGCTGTTTGATACCGACCATATGCTCATGCCGGCAGATGCCGAGATTCTTGAAGCTCACGGCATAGAGCGTGTGCTTATCCGCAGCGTTCTGTCCTGCGAGGCTCGCACCGGCGTGTGCGCACGCTGCTACGGCATAAACCTTGCCATCGGCCAGCCTGTCAGTGCAGGAGAAGCGGTCGGCGTCATCGCGGCTCAGTCTATCGGCGAACCCGGTACTCAGCTTACCATGCGTACCTTCCACACCGGCGGCGTAGCCGGTGACGATATCACCCAGGGTCTTCCCCGTGTCGAGGAGCTGTTCGAGGCCCGCAAGCCCAAGAAGATGGCGGTTCTTGCGGAGATATCCGGCACGATCTCCATTGAAGAGACTAAGAAGGGCGCTTTGTTTGCGATAAGCGTCATCAGTGAGGAGGAGGGCGATACAAGAGTATACACCGTGCCTCACTCGGCAGGAATCCTGGTCAAGAACGGTGACCACGTTGATAAGGGTCAGGAGCTCACCAGCGGCGCGCTCAGCCCGCACGATGTCCTGCGTATCCGCGGCATTGACGACGATCAGTACGGCCGCCCCGGTGTCCGCACCTATATCATCCAGGAGGTTCAGAAGGTCTACCGTCAGCAGGGCGTTGATATCAACGATAAGCATATCGAGATCATCGTCCGCCAGATGATGCGCAAGGTCAAGATAGAGGAGTCCGGCAGCACCGACCTGCTCTCCGGCGCAACAGTCGATATCGGCGAGCTCAAGGCGGCAAACCGCAAGATCGAGGAGCGCATCGAGGCAGGCGAGGAGGGCCTGAGCAAGGCTACCTATACCCAGCTTCTTATGGGTATCACCAAGGCCTCCCTTGCGACCGAGAGCTTCCTTTCGGCAGCGTCCTTCCAGGAGACCACAAAGGTTCTTACCGAGGCCGCCATCAAGGGCAAGGTCGATCACCTTGTCGGACTTAAGGAAAACGTCATCATCGGTAAGCTCATCCCGGCAGGTACAGGACTTTCCATGTACCGCGACTTCGAGGAGAAGACCGACGATACCGTCACCGACGATCCTGCGCAGTATGTCGATCTCTCCGCCCTCGTCGGCAAGACCAACGCACTCTAAGCCAATAGATAAAAAAGAAGCCGTCCAGTGGACGGCTTCTTTAGCAGACTGCAAAATCTCGTCAATGCACAAAGCGTTGCCGAGATTTTTTGCGACCGGGGTGATTTTTTGCGCGCTTCACGCTTCACAGCAGCGCATTATCATTGCAGCAGCTTCCGCGCGTGTTATAGAGCTGTTTGGCTTAAAACAGCCATCGGAATATCCGTATATTATCCCGGAGGATGCAGCCCAACTAACGGCAGAACTTGCGTAATGGCTTACGCTGTAGATATCTGCAAAGCTGAAATCCTCACCGCCGCAGGACGGTGCGCCCGCAAAGCGATACAGCATTGCGGCCGCCTCCTGACGGCTGACATTTGCGTCAGGGAGAAAGCTGCCGTCGGAGCAGCCGGTGATGATACCTCGGCCGTATGCCCATGCGACTGCACTTGAGTACCAGGCGGATGAAGAAACATCGGCAAACGACGCAGTCTCAGCAACTGAGGGGCTTCCTGACAGCCGATAGAGCACACAGGTGAACATGGCACGCGACATATTCAGATTCGGCGCGAAGACTGAGCCGCCGATACCGCACATAATGCCGCCTAAATCATTATACGCAGCAGCCTCAGCGTACCATTCATCACCATTGATATCTGCAAAAAGACCGTTAAGGTCAGGCTTTTCAACCTTGGATGTCATATAATCGTCGGGGAGAGTGTGCATCCATGCGATGCACGTTTCCGCATAGTGCGCGGAAATTATCGGCGATATGTTTGCTATAAGGGTCGCTGCAATGTCCGGGTTCTTTACCACGAATTTTGTGAGCCTTGTGAGCAGGACACTTAACGCCGTGCGAAGACCCTGCGCGTCAAAATCAGTGATACCAGCCTCGTTGAGGCTTTCAAAAAACAGCTCCTCAACCGTTTTGTATGCCCTGCTCGACCGGACATCGGAAGCGTCATATCCGCTTATGATATTAAAAAGATTATCCTTCAGTTTTTGACCGAATATTTTGAATAATAACTCATAGTCAAACTGCTTTCTGTCAAATATAACTGCCAGCACTTCGGCAAGGCTGTCCTGAACGTTTTCGGAATAATCCTCGCGGGAAGAGACAAAGTCTGTGATCATAGCGTCTGTGAACATCTTATAATATTGCTTTTGCGTCATTTTGCTGCCGGAAAAGGCTCTGAAGCTGCCGTCTTTAGCAGATCTTATGCCGATGTACTTGAAATCGTCTATGGAATAGCTGCCGCCGTTATTCGGAATGGTATCAAACTCATCGACCATTGCAGCCTTGAGCTCGTTATAGTCGGAATCGCCCTTAGTTGGATATGTGTGATCAACACCGTATCGCGAAAAGCCCCACTGATTGAAAACCACATATGTAATGAGGTCATTTTCGTTAACAATATTGTGTATGTTGCCGTATAAGAGCGCGTCGGTATCCTTTGCGGTAGTGCCCATTGGCGGCTCAAAGCAGTAGCAGTAGAGATCATGACGCATAAGCTTCGCGGGACCGAGGTCATATCCGCGGTCGAGCTGTGCAGCGGCCATATTTGCTGCCGCTGCCGAACGACTGTAGCCGGCCATCCAAACCTTTACGGGGCCGCTGATGCCATTCTCGGAGATGAACTGCTTAAGATAGCCTAGAACCTGTTCGCTTGCCAGCGAGAAGCCCTCATGGTCTCCCGATGAACCGATTACGGCGTTTCCGCCCCATTCTCTGCGGTAGAAATTTCCGCGGATGCCGACGGCTATGAGCGTATAATCATTATAGTTATCCTTGACGCTTTTGCTGGCGGCGCAAACGCCGATGGAGTTCATTTCTGGTTTTTTGCCGAACCATTCGTTTGAAGAAATATTTTCAAAGCCGCATTGCTGCATCATGGATACGAAGTTTCTATCCTCATCACTGCGCGTTTGGGCGTCTTTGCTCGAAAACGCGGCGAGTGCAAGCGCAAGCGATGCCTCTGCAAGGTCCTGCCTGTAGATATAGCCGCTTTTGCCAAAATAATTGTCGCTGTACGAAAAATAGGTCTCATAGTCATGAGTGTTTTCGCTGCCATGGCCTGAGCAATACCGCACTGTGCCACTTATTTCGCCGTCGGCATACGCAGCAGGGAATAAAGAGACAAGCATTATCAGCGCAAGCAGCATGCTTAACGTTCTTTTCAACATCGTGTGAGCTCCTTTTAGTTCTTTCTCAATATAATTATAATAATTATATCAGTAAAGCGAAAATCAGTAAAGCGAAAATTTAACCATTACAAAAGTGGCACATGTGTTGAAAAAATTAATAATTAATTTAATAATTAATAAAGTGAACATATAAAATTCAAAAGCATGGCTCATTTTTGTGTAAAAAATTCTTGACTGAATTTGTGTAATATGCTACAATTTCAGTCTGTGTGGGTTTAGTGCGCCCAAAAGCGAAAAATCCACGCAAAAACCTTGAATTTCAAGGAATTTTTCAAGAAAGGAGAAATGAAAATTGCCTACGTTTAACCAGCTGGTGAGAAAAGGCAGAGAGAAGTCGACCTACAAGTCCAACTCCCCCGCAATGCAGAAGGGTCTCAACACCCTGAAGAATTGCGAGACCGACCTGAGCTCCCCTCAGAAGAGAGGCGTCTGCACCGCAGTTCGTACCTCCACCCCCAAGAAGCCTAACTCGGCACTGCGTAAGATCGCCCGTGTGCGTCTGACCAACGGTTACGAAGTCACCGCTTACATTCCCGGTGTCGGCCACAACCTTCAGGAGCATAGCGTTGTTATGATCCGCGGCGGCCGTGTCAAGGACCTCCCCGGTGTTCGTTACCACATCATTCGCGGCACTCTCGACGCTCAGGGCGTCACGGGTCGTATGCAGGCTCGCTCCAAGTACGGCGCGAAGAGACCCAAGGCTGCAAAGAAGTAATTATCCCAACAAGCAAATTTTTGCCCTGTTGTCTACTATATATTAGACCTCGGGGCGCAGACGGAATGGCTCAGCACCATTCCGAGTACCTGTGAAGTCATTTTTTAATGAAGGAGGGAAGCACAGTGCCCAGAAGAGGTAATGTTCCCAAAAGAGAAATTTTACCCGATCCTATGTACAATAGTGTTCTGGTGACAAAGCTCATCAACGCTATCATGCTGGACGGCAAAAAGGGTGTTGCTCAGAAGGTCGTTTACGACGCTTTTGACATCATCAAGGAAAAGACCGGCAAGGAGCCGCTTGACGCCTTTACCGAAGCCATGAACAACATCATGCCCAGCCTCGAAGTCAAGGCTCGCCGTGTCGGCGGTGCAACTTATCAGGTTCCTATCGAAGTAAGACCCGCACGCCGTCAGACTCTCGGTCTTCGCTGGCTGGTCGGCTATGCCCGCAAGCGCGGCGAGAAGACCATGAAGGAGCGTCTGGCAGGCGAGATTATGGATGCCTGCAACAACCTCGGCGCATCTGTCAAGAAGCGCGAGGATACCCACAAGATGGCAGACTCCAACAAGGCCTTCGCACACTTCAGATGGTAATCCTATCAGGAGAAGATTATGCCAAGACAGTATTCACTTGAAAAAACAAGAAACATCGGTATCATGGCCCACATCGACGCCGGCAAAACTACGACTACCGAGCGTATTCTGTACTATACCGGCGTAAACTACAAGATCGGCGAGACCCATGAAGGCACCGCGACCATGGACTGGATGGAGCAGGAGCAGGAGAGAGGCATAACCATCACCTCCGCGGCTACTACCTGTCACTGGCGCGATACCCGCATCAATATCATTGATACCCCGGGTCACGTTGACTTTACCGTTGAGGTAGAGCGTTCGCTCCGTGTACTCGACGGATGTGTGACAGTACTGTGTGCCAAGGGCGGCGTTGAGCCGCAGTCCGAAACGGTTTGGAGACAGGCTGATCATTACAACGTACCGCGTATGATATACGTCAACAAGATGGATATCATGGGCGCGGACTTCTTTCATGTCCTTGAAATGGTGCATGACAGACTCAAATGTAATGCAGTTCCCATCCAGCTCCCGATCGGCGCCGAAGCGGATTTCCGAGGCATAATCGATCTCGTAGAGATGAATGCCCGCATTTATTATGACGATCTCGGCAATGATATGCGTACCGAGGAGATTCCGGAGGATATGCGTGATCTCGCTGAGGAATATCACGTAAAAATGCTGGAGGCCATCTCTGACTTCGACGACGAGATAATGATGCTTTATCTCGAAGGCGAGGAAGTTCCGCAGGATATGATTCGTGCGGCCATCAGAAAGGCGACCTGCGCCGTTAAGATGGTTCCCGTGGTCTGCGGCACATCTTATAAAAACAAAGGCGTGCAGAAGCTGCTCGATGCTATTGTTGAGTACATGCCCTCACCGCTGGATATTCCCGCTATTAGCGGTACAAACCCCAAGACAGATGAGGAGGAGACCCGTGAGGCATCCGACGATGCTCCGTTCTCCGCACTCGCGTTCAAGATCATGACCGACCCCTTTGTCGGACGCCTTAGCTTCTTCCGTGTCTATTCGGGCATCGTTGAGGCGGGCAAGACGGTTCTGAACTCGTCTAAGGGTCAGCGCGAGCGTATCGGCAGGATCCTGCTGATGCACGCAAACCACAGAGAGGATCTTTCCGTTGCGTATTCCGGCGATATCGCTGCCGCGGTCGGACTTAAAAACACCACCACGGGCGATACGCTCTGCGACGAAAAGCATCCGATCATACTTGAATCCATGGAGTTCCCCGAGCCTGTCATCCGCGTCGCTATTGAGCCCAAGACCAAGGCCGGTCAGGAGAAGATGGCTATCGCGCTTCAGAAGCTTGCCGAGGAGGATCCCACATTCAAGACCTACACCGACGCAGAGTCGGGTCAGACCATAATCGCCGGTATGGGCGAGCTTCATCTTGAGATTATCGTTGACAGACTTCTGCGCGAGTTCAAGGTCGAGGCTAACGTCGGCAAGCCGCAGGTATCTTATAAAGAGACCATCACGCGTGAGGCGACCGTCGATACCCGCTATGCCCGTCAGACGGGCGGTAAGGGTCAGTTTGCACATTGTAAAATCACAGTTGAACCCAATGAGTCCGGCAAGGGCTATGAGTTTATCAACAAGATCACCGGCGGCGCTATCCCCAAGGAGTATATTCCCTGTGTCGATCAGGGTATTCAGGGCGCAATGCAGTCGGGTGTGCTTGCGGGCTATCAGGTCGTGGATGTGAAGGTAACGCTCATTGACGGCTCGTACCACGAGGTTGACTCGTCGGAAATGGCGTTCAAGATCTGCGGCAGTATGGCATTCAAGGAAGCCTGCGAGAAGGCAGGCCCCACTCTGCTTGAACCTATTATGAAGGTCGTCGTAACGGCTCCCGATGAGTATATGGGCGACGTTATGGGCGATATAAATGCAAGACGCGGACAGATCGTCGGCTCGGACATCAGAAACGGTGCCGCAGTCATCGAGGCGAACGTTCCTCTTGCATCCATGTTCGGCTACGCGACCGATCTGAGAAGCAAAACACAGGGTCGTGCAACCTACAGCATGGAACCCAGCCATTATGTTGAGCTGCCGAAGAATCTCCAGGAGACTCTTCGCGGCACACGCAAGGGCTGATAAACCATATAAGCAATTTAATCAAATCATCTATTAATTTCACGGAGGTTATTATTATGGCAAAGCAGCAATTCGACAGATCCCTGCCCCACGTCAATATCGGCACCATCGGTCACATTGACCACGGCAAGACTACCCTGACCGCAGCTATCACCAAGTATCTGTCCCTGTTCGGCGACGCAGAGTATACCGATTACTCTTCCATCGACAAGGCTCCCGAAGAGAGAGAGCGCGGCATTACCATCAACACCGCACACGTCGAGTACAAGACCGCACATCGTCATTACGCACACGTTGACTGCCCGGGTCACGCTGACTATATCAAGAACATGATCACCGGCGCAGCTCAGATGGACGGCGCTATCCTCGTTATCGCAGCATCCGACGGCCCCATGGCTCAGACCCGTGAGCACCTCCTGCTCGCCCGTCAGGTTAACGTTCCTTCCGTCCTCGTATTCCTGAACAAGTGCGATCAGGTCGACGACGAAGAGCTCCTCGAGCTCGTCGAGATGGAAGTCCGCGAGCTGCTCGACTTCTACGGCTTCCCCGGAGATGATACCCCCATCATTCGCGGCTCCGCTCTTAACGCACTCGTTTGCGAGTCCAAGGACCCCAATGCTCCCGAGTATGCATGCATCAAGGAGCTCATGGACGCAGTTGATACCTGGATCCCCACTCCCGACCGTAAGGCAGACCAGCCGTTCCTTATGCCCATCGAGGACGTATTCACCATCTCCGGCCGCGGCACTGTTACCACCGGCCGTGTAGAGCGTGGCCGCGTTAAGGTTGGCGACAAGGTTCAGATCGTCGGCCTGAAGGACGAGATCACCGAGACCACCGTTACCGGTACCGAGATGTTCCACAAGATCCTTGAGTACGCAGAGGCCGGCGACAATGTCGGTACTCTTCTCCGCGGTATCGCAAAGAAGGACGTAGAGCGCGGACAGGTTCTGGCAGCTCCCGGCTCCATCAAGCCCCACACCAAGTTCGTTGGCCAGGTT
>ULXJ01007232.1_pt1 | contig 45402 bp, 38 predicted proteins | sample 1960981 | NCBI WGS metagenome assembly ULXJ01 (sample SAMEA4835830, study PRJEB28245) | human gut metagenome | biome: gut microbiome; material: fecal sample | place: Denmark | collected 2008 | reverse complement strand
GTTTGCGTTGAAAGCTGGGAAATGCACCTGAAAGTCAGCATCACTGATACCGGCAAAGGTATTCCCGAAAACCAACAGGGAGCAATTTTTAGGCGCTTTTATCGGGAAGAAAATGTCCACGATATAGAGGGAATCGGCATTGGGCTGTATCTCGCAAGGGAAATTATTAGCTTGCAGAACGGTTATATACAAGTAACTTCTCAAGTAGGAACAGGCTCAACATTCTCCGTTTTTCTTCCCCATGAATAACCTGTTTTTTTGAAATGTCACAGGATTGTGACATTTCAGGGCAATTTATTATGTCGGCTGTGACATTTCTGTGAGGATTGCCCTTTATAATGAAGCCATCACAAGAAAGGATGGTGTTCTCTATGAGCATTTTAGAAACAAAAAACTTGAAAAAATACTATGGCACCGAGCCGAATATCACAAAAGCTCTGGATGGTGTAACTCTCACTGTCGAACAGGGAGAATTTGTTGCCATTGTGGGAACTTCCGGCAGCGGAAAATCCACATTGCTCAATATGATGGGGGGCTTGGATGTTCCCACTTCCGGTAATGTAAAGGTCAAGGGAAAAGATTTGTCAGGGCTGAACGATGAACAGCTTACGATTTTCCGCAGACGCAATATCGGTTTTATTTTCCAGAACTATAACCTTGTTCCCGTTCTCAATGTATATGAAAACATTGTTTTGCCCGTAGAATTGGATGGCGATACAGTAGATAAAAATTTCATGGACGAAGTTGTGCAAATGCTGGCACTCGGCGATAAGCTGCAAAATATGCCGAACAACTTATCCGGCGGTCAGCAACAGCGTGTAGCGATTGCTCGCGCCCTTGTCTCAAAGCCTGCCATTATATTAGCCGATGAACCAACGGGCAATCTTGACAGTAAAACAAGCAGCGATGTATTGGGACTGTTGAAAGTAACAAGCCAGAAATTTCATCAAACGATTGTGATGATTACCCACAATAGCGAGATCGCCCAGCTTGCAGACCGTATTGTCCGCATTGAGGACGGGAAAATTGCAGAATAAGGGGGGCAAAAACTATGAATGATATTTTATTTGGAAATAGCAATCGCCCTGTTATCAAAAAATTATCCAACCGTTATTTCAAAGCAGGAAAGAGTAGAAATATCATTGCAATTATTGCAATCGCTCTAACTACTATACTCTTTACAACCATTTTTACATTAGGCTCTGGTTTGATAGATACCGTTCACGACCAAAATATCAGAAAACAAGGTGGCGACGGTCAAGCGGTTTTGAATTATATAAGCGATGAGGTTTTTGATAATATAAAAGGCAATGAGATGATTGAACAGATTGCCTATACAAAGGCAGTGTCTTATCATATCAATAATCCCGGACTGGAAAAATGGCGTGCTGATATGTGGTTTATGGACGATACTGCTTTGAAGTTTGCACGGTATGAGCCAACAACGGGACACCGTCCTGAAGCAGAGAATGAAATTATGGCTGATACCAAAACGCTGGACGCACTTGGTATTCCTGCTGAAATCGGAGCAACCGTAACTTTGGACTATCAAATTAAAGGGATTTCATATTCAAAGAATTTTGTACTATGCGGATTTTGGGAAACAGACAGCCTAAGTAATATTGGACGACTTATTGTTTCTAAAGCCTTTGTTGACAATAATTCTGAACTTTTAACATACACCTATCCCGAAGATAATGACTATTCCGGCGTAGTCGCCGCTTATGTTATGTTTCATGGAAACGGAGCTATCGAATCAAAATTACATCAGCTTCTTGCTGAAACGGGCTATACTTGTGATACTATGGGCGGAAGTCCATCAGATGACAATTATGTGATCGCTCGTGTTAGTCCTGCATATCAAGGCAGTAACTTTTTAGAAAATCCAGCTTTATTGATTTCGGGGATTGTTGGCATACTTTTAATTATGATAACAGGGTATTTGATTATATATAATATTTTCCAAATCTCTGTCATTCAAGATATTCAATCCTACGGACAGCTTAAAACTTTAGGCACAACAAAACGACAAATAAAGAAACTTATCAGCAAACAGGCTATGTTACTTTCCTTTATCGGTATTCCATTCGGCTTGCTAATTGGTTTCTTTGTTGGACGAGCATTAGTACCATTTTTAATGAACGGCACAGTTTATGCTTCGGACGCAGGAGTAAAAGTAACTGCTAATCCAATTATTTTTATCGGAGCTGCTTTATTTGCACTTGTTACAGTGATTATTAGCGTAAATAAGCCTGCCAAAATAGCAGGTTCAGTATCGCCTATTGAAGCAATCCGCTATACCGAAAATGACGCAACAGCATTTCAAGGCAAAAAGACGTCTAATAAAAAGTCTATACATGGAGCCAAAATTCATCGCATGGCATTATCAAATCTTGGTCGGAACAAGAAACGTACAATTTTGGTTATTATTTCTATGACTTTGAGTTTGGTATTGTTCAACACTGTATTCACACTTGCAAGCGGCTTTGATGTGGAAAAATATGTAGAGAAATTTGTAAACAAGGATTTCATCATCTCTACTGCGGATTACTTCAATTTTAAGTTTGGAAATAGCGACAGCAAAAATGACCTTTCCACTTCTTTTATTGAAGCAGTTAAGCAAAATCCGGCATTTGATGAGGGTGGCGAGTTATATACTACAAAGATTTTGGAAGAAGCATTTTCTGTCGAGAATGGAGTTACCTCAAATTATAACAAAGACGCTGAGGGAAATCCTTTGGTTCAATTATATGGAGCAGATGATTTTTTACTGAACTCAATGGATGTTATAGAGGGAACGATTGATTGGGAAGCATTAAAATCCGGGAACTATGTACTGTATGCCCTGACCGCTGATGACAATGGAAACATTATTGATGACCCTAATATTCATGTTGGCGATACACTTCACTTCAATCATGTACAAATGAACGGACTTTCCAGTAGTATAGATAATAACTTTGACTGCAAGGTTATGGCAAAGGTGCTAATCAATGAAAACACCGATACGATAAGAAGTACCGGATTTGCAAAGTTCTATATGCCGACGGATGTTTTCTTACCTCTTTGCGAGCAACCTCATTTGGTTAGCTTCCCATTCAATGTAGTTGACGGTATGGAAGCTGATATGGAGGAATTTTTGAGCAGCTATGTTGAGGACATTGAGCCGAGTATGAATTACGACTCTAAACAAACGTATATCAATTCCTTTAATGATTTAACCTCTCTGATTATTACCATAGGGGGAGCGTTAAGCATTATCATTGGCTTAATAGGAATTACAAATTTTGTAAACTCTGTTCTTACCAGCATTATTACACGAAGAAAAGAACTTGCCATGCTTCAAAGTATTGGTATGACAGGAAAACAGCTAAAGAAAATGCTGTCATTTGAGGGCTTATACTATGCTGCGGGAACAGTTGTTGCGTCAATCGTATTTGGTTCTCTGGTATCGGTTATCATTGTAAGAGCAATTTCAAATAGCATTTGGTTTTTCACTTATAAATTTGTTATTTTCCCTATGTTTGTTATCTATCCATTTTTGATTGCGCTAACGGTTATTATTCCGGCAATCATATATCGAAAGATCGCAAAAACAAGTATTATAGAACGGCTTCATCAAAACTAAATAATATAGAAAAGCTGGAAGCAAAATTAAGTCTGCTTCCAGCTTTTTTGTATTTGCTATTGTATGTGGTTGACTAAGGAATATTGTTTAAGCGTGAGTTTGTGATATTGGGTGTGGTATCTTTAACTATGGGAAACTCCTCGCTCCCAGTTTGAAACGGCCTGCTTCGACACGCCGACAGCGTCGGCAAGCTCTGCCTGCGTCATGTTCTTTTCCCTGCGCATCTGCTCGATAAGCATCCCGGTCTTGTTCACTTCCACAGTTCTCCGCCTCCTTTACGCTTTCACTATATAGTAAGATATGCTAATTTGTCAATAAACGGTCTGTTGACCGATATAAAAAGCACTCTGAGCATAAAAAATTCCGCATCCTTCGATGCGGAATTTTGCTGCGCTATTAATAGTAACGCTTATTCTTGTTCTTGCGTGCTGCCTCGCTCTTTTTGCGGCGCTTGACGCTGGGACTCTGGTAGTACTCCTTCTTTCTCAGGTCGGCCAGTACACCAGCCTTGGCACAGCTGCGCTTAAATCTTTTAAGAGCATTGTCCAGAGATTCGTTCTCCTTGACATAGACTTCAGACATTTATTTCACTCCCTCCATATACGCCTTTCGACGCTTTAAGGGCCAAATTCATGGCTTAACGTATGATATTATACTCACATCGGGGCACAATGTCAACCTTTACTTTATGATAAGATTGATTAGTTTATTCTTTACGACAATGGTCTTAACGAGCTGCTTGCCTTCCATCAGGCGCTTGATCTTTTCGTCGGCGCAGGCAGTATCTACGATGACGCTGTCGTCGGAATCGGACGGAACGGTGATGGTGGTTTTGAGCTTGCCGTTTACCTGCACCGCCATCTCGCGTGTGGCATCTACGGTCTTGGCCTCGTCGTACTCCGGCCAGTGCATCTGCATGGCCATCCTGCCCTCTTTTGCGGCAAAGCCCATGAGCTCCCACATTTCCTCCGCGATATGCGGTGCGAAGGGACTGAGCAGGAGGATGAGAGTCCTGACCTCGCCCTTGGTACAGCCGTTTGCGTAGAACTCGTTTACCATGGTCATGAGAGCGGCGATAGCCGTGTTCATCTTGAGCTCATAGATATCCGAGCCGACCTTCTTGATCGTCTTATGGATGATCGCCTCGTTCCTGGCGGAGTAATTGTTGTCGTCCTTTGCCAGCTCCATGAGGTTCCAGCAGCGGTCAAGGAAGCGCTTTGAGCCCTTGACGGCCTCGTTCGACCATGAGACGGCCTTTTCAAAGTCGCCGATGAACATGATGTGCATGCGCAGCGTGTCAGCGCCGTACTGGTTGACGATATCGTTTGGGTTAACGACGTTGCCGCGGGATTTGCTCATCTTCTCGCCGCCCTCGCCGAGGATCATGCCGTGGCTGGTGCGCTTTGCGTACGGCTCTTTGGTCGGCACAACGCCGATATCGTACAGGAACTTGTGCCAGAAGCGGGAGTACAGCAGGTGCAGCGTTGTATGCTCCATGCCGCCGTTATACCAGTCTACAGGCCCCCAATAATCGACCGCTTCCTTGGAAACGAGCGCCTTATCGTCGTGCGGATCCATATAGCGCAGCCAGTACCAGCTCGAGCCTGCCCAGTTGGGCATTGTATCGGTCTCGCGCTCAGCCGGTCCGCCGCACTTCGGGCAGGTGGTCTCGACCCAGTCTCGCATCTTTGCGATGGGAGACTCGCCGTTATCGGTCGGCTCGTAATTTTCAACATCGGGCAGGAGCAGCGGCAGCTCCTCCTCGGGAACGGGCACCCAGCCGCACTTCGGGCAGTTTACCATGGGGATAGGCTCGCCCCAGTAGCGCTGACGGGAAAATACCCAGTCGCGCAGCTTATAGTTGACCTTTTCCTTGCCTATTCCCTGCTCTACGACGTATTTTTTCATCGCGGGGATAGCTTCCTTAACGGTCATTCCGTTGAGGAAGCCGGAGTTTACCATAACGGCGCTGTCATCCTTTGCGACAAAAGCTTCCTTGGTGATATCGCCGCCGGCAACGACCTCGACGATGGGCAGGCCGAACTTGGTCGCAAACTCCCAGTCGCGCTGATCGTGACCCGGAACACCCATGACGATGCCGGTACCGTAGCCCATGAGGACATAGTCGGAAACGAACATCGGGAGCATCTTATGAGTTACCGGGTTTTCAACCTCTATACCGTCAAGGCGAACGCCGGTCTTTTCCTTATTGAGCTCACCGCGCTCGAAATCGGATTTTCTCGCGGCCTCCTTCCGATAGGCCTCGACCTCGTCCCAGTTGTTTATCCTGTCCTTCCACTCCTCGAGCATCGGGTGCTCCGGAGAAATGACCATGTAAGTAGTGCCGAACAGGGTATCGGCACGTGTGGTGTAGACCGTGACCTCGCCGCCGATATTGGTCTTGAAGGTGACTTCGGCACCGGTGGAGCGGCCGATCCAGTTGCGCTGCTGAATTTTTACGCGCTCGATGTAATCGACATCGTCAAGATCGTCGATCAGGCGCTGAGCGTACTTGGTTATGCGCAGCATCCACTGGCTTTTTTCCTTGCGGACGACCTCGCTGCCGCAGCGCTCGCACACGCCGTCGACTACCTCCTCATTTGCAAGAACGCACTTGCAGGAGGTGCACCAGTTGACGGGCATCGTGGTCTTGTATGCAAGACCGTGCTTATACATCTGGAGGAATATCCACTGAGTCCACTTGTAATATTTCGGATCGGTCGTGTCAATAACTCTGTCCCAATCAAAGCCGTAGCCGAGCATTTTCAGCTGCGAGGTGAAGGTCTTTATATTATCTGCCGTGACCTTTGCCGGGTGGATATGCGTCTTTATGGCATAGTTTTCCGTCGGCAGTCCGAAGGCGTCAAAGCCGATGGGATACAGGACGTTATATCCGTCCATCCTCTTCTTGCGGCAGACTATGTCAAGCGCGGTGAAGGGTCTGGGGTGACCGACATGCAATCCCTGACCGGAGGGGTACGGGAACTCGATAAGTCCGTAGAACTTAGGGCGCGCTGTATCTCCTGTGATCGCCGCGTAGGGCTTGGTCTCTTCCCAAATTTTCTGCCACTTCTTTTCAATTGCTGCAAAATCGTATTTCATTTTAGAATCTACTCCCTTATAGTTTAGATTTTTGTCCGAACGCCCCTTAGCAGGGGCCTATAAGGGATGAGAGCTCGATCTCCTCGGCGTCTGACCACAGATGCTCAAGCTTGTAGAAGTCACGCGCTTCCTCGGTGAACACATGCGCCACGACGCAGCCGAAATCGAGAAGCACCCAGCTTCCGCTGCGATAGCCCTCGCGGCGGATGGGAGGCTCGCCGGCCTCGCTCATTGCCTTGTCGATCTCGTCTGTAAGAGTTTTTATATGCGTGGAGGAGGTACCTGTGCAGATTATAAAATAATCGCACAGGGATGTGAGCTTATCGGTCTTCAGGACTTTTATGTCCTTGCCTTTTTTGTCATTAAGCGCCTTGGCGGCTATCTTAACGACCTCATTCGGTGTCATCATTCGCTGTCATCCTTACTGTCTGGATTTGATTGACTTGTGCTGCTTTCATAGGTGTAAACGGTGGCTGAGCCCATTGCGCTTGATGAGCTGTAATTAAGGAACGAGGAAATTCCTCCCGCAAGCTCACCTGTCGTTGAATAGAAATTGCCGTTTTTATAGGTCACGATATTGACGTTCTGCGCCGTCACCTGCGCCTCCCATGGGTTGAGGCAATCATTGACCATTTTGAGCCATGCGTCTATATCGCAGAAAACATAGCTTGAGCCGAACACGTTGCCGCCGGTATCGCCTGGCATAGTGTAGAACTTTATGTTCTCGCTGTCAAGCTTCAAAAATTCCTTGGCGTAATAGAGCATATTCTCCGCGCTCAGGCTCGTCTTCATGTTGTCGCTTACGATGCTTATGACCTCGGTGAGATTCGGGATATTCTTCAGGCTTATCATCTGGCTTGCCACAGCCATGAGGAGCTTATGCTGCATGTCGATGCGCTGAATATCGCCGCCGGCATAGCCGCTTCTGAATCGCATGAGCTGAACAAACTGCTCGCCGTTGAGTGTCTGCTGTCCTTCCGGTATGTGGATATGCAGATCCTGCGTCGGATCGTCGTAGTCCATTCCGGGAGGAACGTTGAATTTCACGCCGCCGATAGCATCGACTACCTTTTCGGCAGCCTCCATATTGACGAGAATATAGCCGTCCACATCAAAGCCGAGGAAGGATTTTATAAGCTCCTCGCGCATTTTTTCTATCGGGTCGCAGCCATAGTATGAGCTGCTTTCGAGCTTTGAGTAGTATTCGGCATAATGATAGGCGGAGTTTGCCTTTTTGACCTCGTGCTTTATGTTCGTGAGCGTATCACGCGGAATACTCACGACATTGAGCGTATGATTTACCGTATCCAGTCGCCCTATCATGATGGTGTCGGTATTGTTGCTGACAACGTCAACGCCCGCGACGAGTATCGTATACACTCCGGGCTTTCTGCCGTCGACCGTATTTACGGGCGGCTCATCGCTGTTATGGATACCATCCTTATTGCTGTCGGGCGCGTCCATGAAATACTCAATATAAACATAGGCCGCCGCGAGAAGCACAACAAGGCACAGAAGGATTATAAGGACGACCTTACCGGCCTTGCCCTTCTTTTTCTGTTTTTTGCCGCCGCTCACCGTATTCTCGGGCTGTGCGCGTCTTGCCTCGGCATAGTCATAATCGTCGTATCTTTTGGGTGCGCGGCGGCTGCTTTTACTGCCGTTGTCCGTATGTCTGCCGCTTTTTTTTCCTCCGAATAGCTGCATATTATTTATCCCTTCTCAGTGTTATTGCTGCGCGGTATGCTCAGTATACCACTTGTATGCGTCGACAGTTGCGTAATAAGGCTCCTGCCCATAGCTTTTTATATCTTCAAGACTCATTTTGAGCCCCAGCGCCATGGCTTCGTCAAGATTCTCATAAGCCAGCCGTCTGAGCTCGTCCACTCCGTCAAAATCGCGGTTCGGCTCGATATAATCGGCCATGTATATAATCTTTTCAAGAAGCGTCATATCCGGCTTGCCCGTAGTGTGCCAGCGTATCGAGTCATATACCTCATCGCTTATATTGAAAAGATCTCTCGCCAGAGCCGCGCCGGTCTTTGCATGCAGGAGCTTTACATTTTCTTCTTCGACCGTGTCGTTTATGATACCATACTTCCTGCACAATATCAATTGGTCGGATAGAACAAGTTTTTTTGTAATATCGTGCAGAATTCCGGCTTCGGCCGCATTTTCCGGGTCCTCTCCCCAGCGATTGGCAAGCATCACCGCCTCAGCCTCGCAGCCGACGACGTGTGCCACACGCTTTGGCGCAAGCATTGCGTAGGCCCTTTCGCGCAGCCAGTACAGCTCCGGCCTTGCATCGTAGTCGCCGTTTTTGATGATACGCGAATAAACCGTCTCCTGCAGATACGACGCTCCGCGCCTGTCTGGAAGCATATCGCGTATATCCGACGAGGACATCGGCCTGGGCTCGTGGTTTATAAATACGCATTTTGCTCCGTACTGCCGTTTTAAATAATCAGCATGCTCTATAACTCGTGCGTCCTCACCCTCATTGCGGCAAAACACACCCAGGGTCATATTCTCAAGCAGGAAGCGGAATCTGTACCATTCTTCAAAGCTGAAGAGCATGTCGCTTCCCATTACGAAGGTAAATTCAGCCCCGGGATAAAGGCTCATAAGCTGTTCGAGAGTATCTGCCGAGTAGCTTTTGCCCTCGCGCAATATCTCCATGTCAGACACCTCGGCGTTCGGGACATCGGCAAAGGCAAGCCTTGTAAGCTCAAGGCGTTCATTTGCGTCGGGGCTTCCGTCTGCAAGCTCTTTGTGAGGGGGTATACTCGCCGGAATGATAAGCATTTTATCCGGCCTTAAGCATTCGGATGCGGCAAAGGCCGCCTCAACATGGCCGGTGTGCGGCGGGTTGAAGCTTCCGCCGTAAATTGCAATCTTCATTTCTTCTTGTCTTTTACAAGAGCTATTTTAGGCTCTTTATCGCTGCGCTTATACAGCACAAATTTGCTTCCTATCGTCTGCACGGTTTCAGCAGCACATGCCTCTGCCAAAGCGTCGGCCGCCTCGCGCGCTGTCAGCAGGCTGTTTTCCAGCACTCTGCCCTTTATGAGCTCACGCGCCTTGAGCGCATCCTTTACCTGTGTTACCGTATTTTCCGTTATTCCGCCCTTGCCGATCTGGATTATCGTGTCCTCGGTCATGGCTAGGCCTCTGAGCTGGGCTCTCTGTTTACTTGTCAATGCCATTTATCTTCCTCAGTTCCGTTTTAAATTTTTTGAGCGCTTGCGCCCTGTGTGATATTTTGTTTTTACGCTCGATGCCGAGCACGGCCATGCTGTCGCTATATCCGTCGGGCATGAACACGGGGTCGTAACCGAAGCCTCCCTCTCCGTGCGGCTGCGTAAGTATCTGTCCCGGGCATTCGCCCTCTGTGCGTATCTCCGCTCCGCCGGGCAGCAGGCAGCATATGCTTGATACAAACTTTGCCTTGCGATCAGTTACGCCATCAAGCTTGGATAAAAGATACATGTACTTTTCCTCATCGCTTGCATCGTGGCCGCCGGGAGCGTAGCGCGCCGAGTACACGCCGGGCTCGCCGTTTAAGGCGTCTACCATGAGTCCCGAATCGTCGGCAACAGTTGCCTCGCCGGTAGCGTCAAAGACCGCCTTTGCCTTGAGATATGCGTTCTCGGCAAAGGTCGTTCCGGTCTCGTCAACTTCGAAATTGCAGCCGGCCTCGCGCTGCGAGAGTATCTCAACGTCCATATCGGACAGTATCGCCTTGAGCTCTCTGAGCTTTTTGACGTTATTGCTTGCAAGAATGAGCTTCATTACTTAAACAGCGCCTCCACAAAGTTCTTGGGGTCGAACGGGATAAGATCGTCTATCCCCTCGCCCACACCGACATATTTGACCGGCAGCCTGAGCTCGTTGGATATGGCAAAAACTATGCCTCCCTTGGCTGTGCCGTCAAGCTTTGTCAGAACGATACCGGTAATGCCGGCAGTCTCCAAAAACTGCTTTGCCTGGATAAGGCCGTTCTGACCGGTGGTAGCGTCGAGCACCATGAGTGTTTCAACATCCGCATCCGGGAGCTCGCGGCGTACAACACGCGTGATCTTATTGAGCTCGTTCATGAGGTTTGCCTTATTATGAAGCCTGCCTGCGGTGTCGATTATCACAACATCCGTGCCGCGAGCCTTGGCCGCGCACAGGCCGTCATACACGACGGAAGCGGGGTCGCTGCCCTCCTCGTGACGCACGATATCGGCTCCGGAGCGCTCCGCCCACACGCCGAGCTGCTCGGCGGCCGCCGCACGGAAGGTATCTCCCGCGCACAGGAGCACGCTCCTGCCCTCTGCCTTCAGGCTTGCGGCCATCTTGCCGATAGTCGTCGTCTTGCCGACGCCGTTAACGCCGACCATGAGGATCACAGACGGCTTTGTCGTAAGCTTCATCTGCGTGTCCATAGTTCCGAGCATATCCCGCATGTATTCGACGAAGGCCTCCTTAGCGGCTTTGCCCTTATTAATATAGCGGCGAAGAAGAATGCGCTTGTAGTCCATCATTATCTGCGCCGTGGTCTCTCCGCCGACATCGGCCATTATGAGCATTTCCTCGAGCTCATCGTAGAAATCCTCACTGTCGATATCGTAATTGCGGAATATCTCCTCAAGCTCCTCAATATTTTTTCTGGTCTTTGTAAGACCGGAAAACATTTTGTCAAAAAAGCCCATCGTGTTCCTCCTCAGTCATTTTCTACAGAGCGCTGCGCCTGATCGAGATCAAGCTCTATGATCTTGGAAACGCCCTTTTCCTGCATTGTCACGCCGTAGAGGTGGTCTGCCTCCTCCATCGTGCCGCGGCGGTGGGTAATAACAATAAACTGCGTTCTGTCGCACATTCTTCGCATATACTCGGCATAGCGTATAACATTCGCCTCGTCGAGCGCGGCCTCTATCTCGTCCATCACGCAAAACGGCGTCGGACGCACCTTGAGTATTGCAAAGTAAAGCGCTATCGCAACGAAAGCCTTCTCGCCGCCGGACAGCAGGCTTATATTCGACACAGCCTTGCCGGGCGGCTGCACCTTTATCTCAATGCCGCACTCGAGCGGATCATCCTCATCTTCGAGTATTACGGAGGCCTTGCCGCCGCCGAAAAGCTCAAGGAAGGTCTCGCGGAAGTTTTCGTCAATGAGCCTGAACTGGCCGAGAAAGACCTCCTTCATCTCGTTGGTGACATCATTGATTATGCCCAAAAGCTCCTTCTTTGCCTTTTCGATATCGCTGCGCTGACCGGTCAGGAACTCATATCGGGTATTTACGCGCTCAAATTCCTCGATGGCCCCGATATTCGGCGTGCCGAGGGCTGATATCCGGCGGCGAAGGTCGCTTATGCCGCGTGATTCCTTCTGCAGATTCTCCACCGGCCGGCGGAGCTGCTGAGCGGTTGAGTGGCTGAGCTCATAATTATCCCAAAGCTTATCAAGGATCTGCTTTTCCTCCATTTCGGCGGAGAGCTTTTTCTGTTCAAGTCTCGCACAGCTGCGCTCAAGCTCGAGCAGACGGCGGTTAGACTCCTGACTGTCCTTATCGGCCTTTGTTCTGCGGCCCTCAAGCTCCATGCGCTTTGCGTTTATCTCTGCTATCTCGGTCTTTATCTTTTCGGCCTGAGACAGTATATCATCGCGCTGCTTCAAAACGGCATCAAGCTGCGAATTTATTACCTCGCATGTGCGCTGAGCCTTTTCTATGGCTGCCCTTCTGAGCTCACTGTCACCCGACAGGCTCTGAGCAAGCACTTTAAGCTGCGCTGCCGATGCGTTCGTTGCACGCATTTCGGCCTCGCACGAGGCTATATCGCGCCGGAGCTCTGCACGATCTTCTATTGCCGCGTCAAGCTCATATCTGAGTCCGGACAGAGCGTTTACCGACTTTTCAAGCTCTATCTGCGCCGCGTCGAGCTGCCTGCCCAGCGTAAGACGGTGCTTTTTGAGCTCTTCGAGCTCGTTTGCACGCGAGAGTATACCCGTACCGCGTGCTGCGCTGCCGCCGGTCATCGAGCCTCCGGAGTTTATGAGCTGACCGTCAAGACTGACAATGCGCAGGCGGTTGCCGTTTGCCTTTGAAATGCGAACAGCGTCGCCCAGCGTTTCGGCGACTACAGTGCGGCCGAGGAGATTTGCGAATATGCCGTCATAGCGTTTATCGAAGCTCACAAGGTCATATGCGACTCCGACGAAGCCGGGATCGTTCACCGGCGCTTCCTTCATGACATTGCCGCGAACCGTGTCAACCGGCAGGAAGGTCGCACGGCCGGAGTCAAGGCGCTTTAGCATTTCGATCGCGCTGCGTCCGTCATTCTGTGTGTCGATAACAATATTCTGCATTGCCGCGCCCAGTGCCGTTTCGACGGCGAGCGCATACTCGTTATCGGTTTTTATAAGGTTTGCCACAGGACCGTGAACGCCGCGCAGGTTTCCCCTGCCCGATTCACGCATGACGGTCTTGACGGCCTTTGAAAAGCCCTCGTACTCCTTCTCCATCTCGGAGAGCATGTGTATACGCGCATCCATGCTGCGGCAGTCGACTGAGAGGCGGTTTACCTTTTCACGAAGCTGAGAGGCCGCGTTTTCACGGCTTTGAAGCTTCATACGGCAGCCTTCTATGATATTAGTGCTGCCGGTCTCTTTATTCTTAAGCTCGTCAATACTGTCTGCAAGAGATCTTGCCTTGCTGTCGTTATCATCTATCTGTCCTGATATCTCGCTGAGGCGGGCCTGCGCTCCGGCGATATCGCTTTTCATGCGCTCGACCGACTCGCCGCTGCTTTTGATGTTTGCCCTGAGTACAGCAGCCTGCGAATCGCAGTCAGCGGCCCTTGCCTCGGTCTGCGAAAGGCGCTCACGCGCCTTGTCGGCCTCTATATCCTTTTCGTGCATGCGCTCGGATATGCTGCCGGCGGAGGCATACAGCGCCTCGAGACTGCGGTGAGCCTCGTCAAGCTCGGCCCTTGCCGCCTCGTAATCGGCATTCACCACCTGCGCCTGATCGTGCAACTTATCGAGAGTTGCCATCCAAACGGATATCTCGCACACGCGCAGCTCATCGCGCAGAACAAGATACTTTTTCGCCGTCTCAGACTGGCGGCGCAGCGGCTCGACCTGAAGCTCAAGCTCGTCTATCTTATCGTTTATGCGCAGGAGGTTCTCCTCCGTTTTTTCAAGCTTGCGCTCGGATTCCTCCTTACGGCTGCGGTAGCGTGATATACCGGCGGCCTCCTCGAAGACCTCGCGTCGATCCGTGCTTTTTGTGGATACGATCTCCGCGATTTTACCCTGACCGATGATAGAATATCCGTCTCTGCCAAGGCCGGTGTCCATAAGAAGACTGTTTATATCCTTAAGACGCACAGCCTCGCGGTTTATGTAGTATTCGCTGTCTCCGCTGCGGTAATACCTGCGTGTGAGCATAAGCTCCGTGCTGTCACAGTCGAAGATGTGCTCGGAGTTGTCAATGATGAGCGATACCTGTGCAAAGCCCAGTGCGCCGCGCTTTTCGGTGCCGCCGAAGATAACATCCTCCATTTTGCCGCCGCGCAGTGTCTTCGAGCGCTGCTCGCCCATGACCCACAGTATTGCGTCGGCTATATTTGATTTACCAGAGCCGTTTGGCCCGACTATCGCCGTAACGTCTTTTTCAAAGGTGATCCGCGTCTTATCCGGGAAAGACTTGAATCCCTGCAATTCGAGTGCTTTTAAATACAAAAGTTCTACCCCATTATTTCAGTTCATTCAATGTATTTTATAATAAAGGCAAGTCTTAATCAAGACTGACAATGCGTATTTCGCCACTTTTTACACTTGCTTCATGAATTCTGAGCTCGGCCAATGAAAGCTCCGACATGAGAGCTTTCACATTGCAGCGGTGCTGCCCGATCATTTTAGAGACGTCTGATCGGCTCACACCGAGCACAACGCGGCTTTCGGGCTTTACTTCTGCAAGCAGCTCCCGCGCCTTTTGCAGCATTATGCGTGAGAAAACGAGCTCGCCGAGCGCAGGATGATAAGCTCCGCCAAGAGCGTCGCCGCCCGACAGCTCCTCCGTCGGGTTGAGCCCCATGCGGATTATCGGGATGCCCGCCTCATTAAACAGCGGCACTATTTTTGCGCAGATGCGCACAGCGTCCTCGACCGTGTGCTCCCTATATGTCCCGGTGCGCCACATATCACACAGCACCGTGTCGCGCACGATAACGGTCGGATATATCCTCACACCGTCGGGCTCAAGAGCGATAATCTTTTTTGCAGACTCAATGCAGCTTTCATCAGTATCTCCGGGAAGGCCGGTCATCATCTGCAATATGAGGTCAAGTCCGGCGGCCTTAATGAGCTTTGATGCGTTTTCAACCGCCGCGCTGTCGTGCCCGCGTCCGGAAAGCTCAAGCACCCGGTCGCACATCGACTGTGCGCCGAGCTCTACGACGGCAACACCGTATTTTTTCAATCTTTTGAGCACAGCTGCGTCTATTGCGTCCGGTCTGGTCGAAAGGCGTACAGAGCTTATGACCCCCTCGGCAAGATACGGCTGCGCGGCCTCAAAAAGCTCAAGCTGCTGCGCCTCAGGTATGGCGGTAAAGCTGCCTCCATAAAACGCCAATTGCCGCTTTGTCCCCGATGGGGTCAAGGCGGCTGCTTCTTCTATGGCATTTTTAACGGTCTGCGCCGTGGCGGGCTCGATATGGCCGGATATCCTGCGCTGATTGCAGAACACGCAGTCATTCGGGCAGCCGAGGTGCGGCACAAACACGGGGATGATACTGTTTCTTGCTGTCATTTATTAAGTCTTTCAAGCGCCCGGCAGGCTGCCTCCTGCTCGGCTTCTTTCTTCGTTTTTCCGCTGCCGCAGCCGATGAGCTGCCCGTTAAGGCTAACCTCCGACAGGAATATCTTATCGTGATCAGGGCCTGATTCGCCAGCATCGGTATATCTGAGCTGCTGATCTGGCTTGCGCTGCACAAGCTCCTGAAGCTCGGTCTTATAATCCGACGCGTGATGCGCCTTTACAGCCTCGGGGCTGAGCACCATGCGCTCGACAAAGCTGAGCGCGGCTTCAATGCCGCCGTCAAGAAATATCGCTGCGATGACGGCCTCGGTAGCATCGGCAAGTATTGATGCACGCTCTCTGCCGCCGTTTTTCTCCTCTCCGTGACCCATGCGCAGATATTCACCGAGTTTGAGCTCCTTAGCCACGCCGTAAAGGCTGTGCTCGCACACCAGCTCCGCACGCAGACGGGTCATTTTCCCCTCCGGCAGTGACGGCGCGATTGAGTACAGGTGCTTTGCCGCCGCAAATCCGAGCACAGAGTCGCCTAAAAACTCAAGACGCTCGTTGCTGGGCACGCCCTCCGCCCTGTTTTCATTTGCGTACGAGCTGTGCGTGAGCGCGTTGAGCAAAAGAGCCCTGTTTTTAAACTCATATCCTATTTTTTCTTCTAACTGCTTCACTATATTACGCTTCTTCCGATATCTTCATGTAATCGATGTTTTTTTCAATGTCTCCGACTATATCTGCCTCGGCAAAGGCCTTGGCCTGACGGATAGCCGCAAAGAACGCCTCGTCGCCGGATGAGCCGTGAGCCTTGATAACGGGCCTTGAGATGCCGAGGAGCGCCGTTCCGCCGACCTCGTTTGAGTCTATCTTCCTTGCTATGCCCTTGACATCCTTTTTGATCACCGCCGCGGCAAGCTTATTCTTCGTGTTCATCATGAACACCTCCTTAAGCTCCGTAAACAACCATTTTGCAACGCCCTCAGCCGTTTTAAGGACAATATTTCCGGAAAATCCGTCGCTTACGACAACGTCAACGCCGCCGAAGAGCATCGTGCTGCCCTCGACGTTGCCGACAAAATTAATTCTGCCCTCTTCGCTGGCCTTTTTCAGGAGCTTGTACGTCTCGTGCTGCAAGGCTCCTCCCTTAGTCTCCTCCGCGCCGATGTTGAGAAGTCCGACTCGCGGCTGAGTAAGACCCATCATTCTGCGGGCATAGAAGCTGCCCATATATGCGAACTGAAGAAGATATTCCGGCGTACACTCGGCGTTTGCGCCGCAGTCGATGAGCATTATGCCGTTCTCGCGGCTGGGCAGCACCGGCGCCATGGCCGCGCGGCGAACGCCCTTTATGCGCTTTACGATAAGCGTGGCCCCCGTGAGCAGAGCCCCGGTTGAGCCCGCCGATACCATTGCGTCACCCTCGCCGTTTTTGAGCATGTTCAGTGCTACCGTCATGGATGCATCCTTTTTGCGGCGCGTTGCGGTGCTGGGATCGTCCTCCATGGTGATAACGTCGCGTGCATCGACTATGCTGATACCGCTTCCGTCCTCGCCCAGATACTTTTCTATCTCTTCCTTGCGGCCGACGAGCACAAGCTCAACACCCAGTCTGTCGCGTGCGTAGACAGCTCCCTTCACTGTCGCCTCGGGTGCGTTATCGCCGCCCATTGCGTCAATTATTATTCTCAAAGCAGAAGACCTCCTTTTTCATAAGCTCTTCAATAACTGCCAAACTCCTTGCTGATATCTCTGCGTTTTTATTGCGCTTGCCCTTGACCCTGTAGCCAAGCGGCGAGATAATACCGAAATTCACGTTCATCGGCTGAAAATCGCCGACGCTGCCGCCGGAAATATACAGGCTTAGAGCTCCTATAGCAGTCTCCTGCGGAAAGTCAACAGGATCTAGGCCAAGTATGCGTGCGGCGGTTTCAATACCTGCGAGCATTCCCGATGCAGCCGACTCGACGTAGCCCTCGACGCCGGTCATCTGTCCGGCAAAGCTGAGGCGCGGCTCGGTTTTGAGTCTGTAATACCGGTCGAGGAGCTTCGGACTGTTTAGATATGTGTTGCGGTGCATTACTCCGTAACGGACAAACTCTGCGTTTTTCAGGGCCGGTATCATGGAGAATACGCGCTTCTGCTCGCCCCAGGTCAGGTGCGTCTGGAAGCCTACGATGTTGTAAAGCGTTCCGTCTGCGTTATCGCGCCGCAGCTGAACAACAGCGTAGCTTTCGCGCCCCGTGCGCGGATCGCGCAGGCCGACGGGCTTCATCGGCCCGTAGCGCAGCGTATCCTCACCGCGGCGGGCCATTACCTCAACGGGCATGCAGCCTTCAAACACTCCGCCGTCGTCAAAGCCGTGTACGGAGGCCTCCTTTGCGCCGCAAAGCTCACGGACAAAGGCTTTGTATTCGGTTTCATCCATCGAGCAGTTTATATAATCCGCTGTACCTTTGTCATAGCGCGAAGCAAAAAACGCGTTTTCCATATCCACGCTATCAAGCGTCACGATAGGCGCGACGGCATCGTAAAAATGCAGTCCCTCACCGCCGCAGAGTTCGGATATCTTGTCCGCCAGTGCATCGCTTGTGAGCGGACCTGTCGCAACAACGCACTCTCCGTCGGGAAAGCCCGTGGCTTCGTCCGCGACGATCTCTATATTTTCGCAGGCACGAAGCTTTTCCGTTATGTATCGCGCAAAGGCCTCTCTGTCAACGGCAAGGGCGCCTCCGGCCGCGACGCGGTTATGATCGGCGCTTTCCATGATGAGCGAGCCCAGCCTGCGCAGCTCGGCCTTTAAAAGCCCGACGGCGTTAGTGAGCTCATCACTGCGCAGCGAATTTGAGCACACGAGCTCGGCAAAGTATTCGGATGTGTGCGCCGGGGTCATTTTCTTCGGCTTCATCTCGACGAGCCGTACTCTTATTCCCCTTTTGGCAAGCTGCCAGGCACATTCGCTGCCGGCAAGCCCTGCGCCGAGGACAGTGACCTCTCTCATATACTTATTCCTTAGTTTTCTTGGTGGTTTTTTTCTTAGTTGTCTTCTTGTCGGCTGCCGCCTTTTTCTTATAGCCCCGCTTATCCTCCGGCACGAACTCCGGACAATCCTCGTTTATACAGAATGCCTTCTGACGGCCTCTGCCGCTGTGCTTGAACAGGGTCTTGCCGCAGCTCGGGCAATTGTCCTTTGTCGGCACATACCATGTCATGAAGCCCTTTATCTCGCTGCCGTCGGCGGCGGTGCCGCGCCAGGGGCAGTCCGCGCCGCGCTCGCAGGCGTAATAGGTATTGCCCTTTTTAGAGGTGCGTTTGAGGATGCGGCTGCCGCACTTGGGGCATTTTCCGGGCATCTCGATAACCAGAGGCTTTGTGAAGCTGCATTCCGGATAAGCCGGGCACGCGAGAAAGCGACCAAAGCGTCCGGATTTTACTACCATCTGTCGGCCGCAGACATCACAATATTCATCGCTTAGCTCATCGGGAACCTTGATCCTCACGCCGTCAAGCGCCTTTTCGGCATTCTCAAGCTCGGTGCTGAAGTCGCCGTAGAAGCTGCGCAGCAACTCCTTCCAATAGAGCTTGCCGCTCTCGACCTCGTCGAGCTCCTCCTCCATGTGGTTTGTGAATTTAAGATCTACTATATCGGGGAAGCGCTCCTCCATAAGCTGAGTGACTATCTCTCCGAGGTTTGTCGGCTTGAGATATTTGCCGTCCTTTACGACGTACTCATGCGAGGTTATGGTCGATATCGTAGGAGCATAGGTTGACGGGCGGCCTATGCCCTTTTCCTCCATCGCACGGATGAGCGTGGCCTCGGTGTATCGTGCGGGCGGCTGCGTAAACTGCTGCTCGGGGAGCATTTTTTCGAGGAACACCTGCTCACCCTCATTAAGAGACGGCAGCTTGCTGCGAGGCTCGTCACTCTCTTCATCCTTACCCTCCTCGTACACCGCCGTATAGCCGGCAAAGCGCATCTCAGAGTAGTTTGCGCGGAAATCGTAGCCCGCGGAGGCGACGTCGACAACAACGTTATCATACACTGCGTTTGCCATCTGGCACGCGGTAAAGCGCCCCCAAATCAGGCGATAGAGCCTGTACTGCTCGGGAGTAAGATCCTTGCGTACAACGTCGGGGCTCAGCTCGATATTAGTCGGGCGTATGGCCTCGTGCGCGTCCTGTGCGCCGGATTTCGTTTTATACACACGGAAGGAGCCGTGGTAATACTCCTTGCCGTAGTGGTCTATTATATAATTTTTTGCCGCCATGAGCGCCTCGTCGGAAAGGCGCAGAGAGTCGGTACGCATATAGGTTATAAGACCTACCGTGCCGTAGCCTGCGATGTCGACGCCCTCGTAAAGCTGCTGTGCTATGGACATGGTGCGGCGCGGCGTCATTCCCAAGCGGCGGCTGGCCTCCTGCTGAAGCGTCGAGGTGATAAACGGAGGCGAGGGACTGCGGTGCTTTTTGCCGTGCTTGACGGTCTTGACCTTGAACGGCTCATCCCTGGTGGCGTTGATAACGGCATTGACCTCGTCCTCGGATTTAAGCTCAAGCTTCTTATCATCCCTGCCGTAAAAGCGCGCCGTGAATTTGGCGTTTTCCTCGCTTTCAAATATTGCGTCGAGCAGCCAGTATTCTTCGCTTACAAAGCTTCTTATCTCGTTTTCGCGGTCGACTACCATTCGCGTTGCGACAGACTGCACCCTGCCTGCGGAAAGGCCGCGGCGGATCTTCTTCCAAAGCAGCGGCGAGAGCTTGTAGCCGACGAGACGGTCCAGCAGTCTGCGCGCCTGCTGTGCATCGACAAGATTGCTGTCAATATCACGGGGTTTTCCGATGCTCTCGGTGACTACCTTTTTTGTTATTTCGTTAAATGTAACACGTCTTGCTCTTTCATCTGAAAGCGCAAGCAGCTCCTTGAGATGCCACGATATTGCTTCGCCCTCGCGATCCGGGTCGGTCGCGAGATAGACGGTTTTCGCATTTTTGCTGAGCTTTTTGAGCTCGTCTATGATATCCTTGTGATCCTTGACCGGTATATACTTGGGCTCGAAATCGTTTTCTATATCAATTCCAAGGGTACTTTTTGGCAAATCGCGCAAATGTCCCATGGAGGCAACAACTTTATAATTACTGCCGAGATACTTCTCGATCGTTTTGGCCTTAGCCGGCGACTCGACTATGACCAGATTCTTTTTTGCACTGGGCATCGGGAATCCTCATTTCATCTTAATATTCAAAGTAAAGCGCTTGCCCGTCTCCTGCCGGACATAGCCCTTTATCTGCAAAAGCGTGAGATCGGCCAGAACCTTTGCCGGTGCAAGACCGCTTCTCTCTATGACAGTGTCAACATGAATGGAGGGCTCATCCATCACCCCGATTATCTTCAGCTGACTTGGGCTCAGGCTATCCAATTGTTTCTGCAAGTCAATATAAGCCGCGTCGGGTGCCTTGTCAACAACTTTTTTCTCACATTTTTCGGCACGGGGCTCTTTTTTGGGCTTGGCCTCGGACTTTGGAACGACTCCGGAGGGCATTTCAAATTCAACTTTTCTTATCTTATTCGGGTACAGTGCCACAAACTCGCTGACTACCTCCCAACCGTTTGTTACCGGCTTTGCGCCCTCCTTGATAAGCAGGTTCGTGCCCTCGCAGTTCGGCTGATCGGCATTTCCCGGAACGGCAAAGACCTCCTTGCCCTGATCGGCGGCCTCGTTCACGAAAAGCCGCGTTCCGCTCCTGAGCGGAGCCTCGATCACAGTCACGCCCAGTGAAAGGCCGCTGGTTATCCTGTTTCTCGCACGGAAAAACGAGCTGTACGGCTTCGTGCCTGGCGCATATTCGCTTATGAGCGCTCCGTGCATTACAACATCCCGCGAAAAGCGGCTTTTATCCAGCTCATGCGGCAGGCCGAGAACTCCGATCACCCTGCCGTCGGCCATTAATGCGCCCTCGGCAGCTGCCGAGTCGATGCCGACCGTCAGGCCCGATATCACCGTGCCGCCGCATTTTGCTATCTCGTAGCCCATGCGCATGCCCATTTTAATGCCGTAGGGCGTAGCCTTGCGCGTACCGATCACGGCAATGGCGGGCTCTGCGTCCATGTTCGGAAGCTTGCCCTTGACGTATATGACGGCGGGCGGAAGATGTATGTTCCTAAGGCGCTCCGGATATGCATCCTCATTGAGCGTAATAACATCTATACCGTCGTTATCGCACTTTTCAAATATTCGCTTTGCCGCATCGAGATCGCGCTTTTCAAGCTCCTCCGCACCTTCGATATTGCGCGGCAGCAGGCGCGTTATCTCGCCCACCGGCGCAAAATACATCTGCTCCGGACTTCCGTAGTATTTAAGAAGCGAGGTTATCGCCCTCGGTCCGATGCGCGGCGAGGTCGACAGCCACAGCCAGTAAATAACGTCATTCATACGCTACCTCGACATTTCCCACATAATGACCGATGCCGCGATCGCCGCATTAAGCGACTCGGAATGCGGATTCATCGGTATTATAAGCTCTCCGCCGCAGATATCCAGAAGCTCGCGGGAGAGTCCCCTGCCCTCGCTTCCTATTGCGACCGCGCTTCTATGAAGCTCGGCGTTACGGATATCGTTCGCCTTATCGCTCAGCGCCGCGCCGAACAGCGGCAGGCAGCGGCTGCGCGTGAACTCGTCAAGCTCCTTGATGCTCATACGCATAACCCTTTGGCGGAAAATTGCGCCCATGCTCGCACGCACGGTCTTTGGGTTGTAAAGGTCGGCACACGCTCCGACCATGATGACAGCGTCGATATCAAAAGCGTTCGCGCTTCTGATTATCGTTCCGACATTGCCCGGATCCTGAAGATTTTCGATAACTATAGCGCGCATTATGCGCTCGTCATCTCTCCTCTCAGGCATTGCGACCGTAAATACGGGGCCTGGACCGGATTTTAATGGTGATGCGTATTCCACGAGCTCCGCCGGAGCGCAGAACTGCTCAACATCTTCGGGAAGCTCGACGGTATCCTTTCCCTCGCGCCATAGCACCTGCTTTATCCCGGCGCCGTACTCCAGCGCCTCCCTGAGCGTTTTCTCTCCGTCGCACACGAATTGACGGCACTCGCTGCGGTATTCTACGCTTGACGCAGCCGCACGCATGTGGCATATTATCCTGTTTTTTCTCGAGCTTATCTTTTCCATAAGAAATAATTTATATCATAATATTATAATTTGTCAAACATACATTTAAATATATAGTCAAAAAGCTCCCCCGTACGGGAGCATTCAGGCCGTCAAAGAACCACTGCCTTCGCTTTTTTTGAAAACAGTGGTTCTTTGACGGTCTGCACAAGTAATTGGCCAATCCAACGCCTTGCTGAATTTTATTCGGGATAATGCGCTCTAACGCCGCCTATGAGCTTCGGCCTCGTGTAAGCCGCCGTAACAAGAGCATCGCCGATTTGCTTTACGGACAAGCGAAGCGGGACTGCAACTTCCTTCAGGTGCATACCAATAAGTGTGCATCCGATATCCATGCCCGCATGTGCCCTGACATGCTCAACCATAACGGGGTCCTTCATGCGGTCGTACACCGCGGTTGCGAACGAGCCGCCTGCCTTAGGCATCGGTCTTACACAGACCTCCTCAAGCATATATTTCTCCGCTGCCTCGCGCTCAACGACGAGCGCCCTGTTAAGATGCTCACAGCACTGCGCCGCAAGATATATGCCGTTATCGCCCAGCACCTTGAGTATGGTCTCCGCGACAACTATGCCCGTCTCAGGGGACGAGCCCTTGCCTATGCGTTCGCCGAGTATTTCACTGGACGAGCAGCCGACGACTACCAGTGAGCCCTGCTTGAGCTTTGCCTTTTCCAGGAGCTCTTTAATTGCGTTTTCGGTTTCGCTTCTTATCTGTTCGTACATTGTTATCATCTCCTTCGCAAATACTAACACATTTCCGGCGGTTTGACAATACGGCCGGCAAATAGTATAATGAATATGCCATTTTTCTACGCAAATCTACAAAATGTGAGGTGTTTCAATTTGAAAAGAATATTGGCGCTCGTTCTTTCAATGCTGATGGTGCTGTGCCTGTTTTCCGGCTGCGGCAAGGATGAGGCAAATCCCAGCGCGCCCGATGTCAACGGCGACGGCTTGAATCAGAACGAAGTAGTAAGCGGTCCTATCAATCCACTGACGGGCGAAAAGGTCAGCGAGGACAAGAGTGATCTGCGTCCGTACTGTGTCATGATAAATAACCACCCCGATGCGCGTCCCTGCGTCGGTCTGTCGCAGGCTTCAATTATCTATGAGGCACTCGCCGAGGGCGGCATAACACGCATGATGGCAGTGTTTAACGATGTTGACGGAGTTACCGTAGGCTCGCTGCGCAGCGCAAGACCCTATTACATAAGCATGGCGCAGGCCTATGACGCGATCTACGTCCACGCCGGCGGCAGCGAGCAGGCCTATTCGGACATCAAGTCCCTCGGCATCGACAACATCGACGGCGTCCGCGGCGCACGCTCCGGTGAGGCATCCTGCTATTACCGCGATAAGACCCGTTTGAGCCAGGGCAAGAACGTTGAGCACACTCTGTTTGCCGACGGAAGCAAGCTTGCCTCCTTTGCGGCAAACAATTACGAGCTAAAGCACGCAAGCAGCTACGACACCGGCTACGGTCTCAAGTTCTCGGCCGACGCCGCTTCCCAGTGCACAAGCTCCGCTAACGACTTCACAGTGCCCTACGGCTACTACAAGACCACCTTCAAGTACGATGCCGATAAGAAGTGCTATAATGCATTTATAAGCGGCACTGAGTACACAGACGGCGGCAATAACAGCTCGATTGACCTTGCAAACGTTATCGTCCTGAATATCCCGACCAAGACTATCGACAGCTACGGCCGTCAGGCCATGGAGCTGACGGGCTCCGGCACCGGCTATTTCTTCACCGGCGGCAAGTATGTTGAGATAAACTGGTCTCGCGCCGACCGTGCCGACAACTTCCATTACACGCTCAAGGACGGCACTCCCCTCAACCTGAGCATCGGCAAGACCTGGATAAGCATTGCCCCGCTTGACAGCACCGACGGCATTGCATTCAACGGATAATACCATATAATTAAAAAGCACCGCATGGGAAACCATGCGGTGCTTTTTATTCTCATGTTATGCTGCTTACTGTGCTCTGTAGAGGAATGTTACGACCTGTGCGCGGGTGCAGGTGTCGTTCGGCGAGAAGCGGCCGTTGCCTGTGCCGTTGGTTATGCCGTTTACGACTGCCCAGTTGACGGCATCATTATCGTCACCTCGCCTCAGGAGCCGGTGTCCATGATCGTGGCCAAGGCCGTTAACATGGCAAAGCTTATGAACAATTCCGGTGCTCGGCATCGTCGAGAACATGAGCTGCTTCAAATGCCCCGACTGCGGCAAGGAGCACGAGATATTCAGCGCGAGCAGGGTCGATGCCGTTGCAAAAGGTATACCTTTTGACAGCTGCGGTTTTTCCGCAAAAGCTCTCCCGTTTACAAAAACGGGAGAGCTTTTGGCACTATTCAAATATACCATGCTCTGCTGTCATAGGGGCAGAAGCGGTAAGCGAGGCCGGGGGCGAGCTTATCGCCGTTGCGGCACAGAAGCTCGTCGACGCGGACAAATTCAAAGCCCTGCTCGGTCAACGCGTCTATGGCGCGCAGCACGGCAGGAACGGTGGCGTCCTTCGTGTCGTGCAGCAGGACTATATCGCCGTCGCGAGCGTGCTCCAAAAACCAGTTGTAGATGTATTCCTCATCGATATGCACCCAGTCACGCGGTGAGGCGGACCAGAGTATCGCAATGCTGTCTATCTTATTTAGAATCGCGCCGGTATAGTAGCCATATGGCGGACGCAGAAATTTGGGGCGCTCACCCGTTATGCTCTCGATGAGCGTATTGGTGCGGTCTATCTCGTCCTTTATTTCGGCATCGGTGTGCTCGAAAAAGCTTATATGCGACCATGTGTGGCAGCCTATGAGGTGGCCGTCGTCGTGCATTGTCTTGACGAGCTCCGGTCTTCGCTCGACCTTGCTGCCCATCAGGAAGAAGCTTGCCTTGACGCCCCGCTCGCGCAGTCCGTCAAGGAGCTGCCGGGTGTGCTTGCCTGGCCCGTCGTCAAACGTGAGGGCTATCTGCTTTTTCGCTTGCGAAACGTGCGCTGCCGAGTAGGTCTTCGCGTAGGGCGTGAGCAGAAAGCTCACGATGCCGAACACGAGAATGACAGCTATTATGCCCGCCGACGCGCCAAAGAGACGTTTTTTCATATTCTTGCAACGCCGCTTTTGACTGCGGCCTCCCTGACCGCTTTGGCCACGGTCTCGCCCACACCCTCGTCAAAGGCCTGCGGCAGAATGTTATCGCAGCTTAGCTCTGCGTCCTTGACCATGCCTGCAAGAGCATATGCGGCGGCAAACTTCATCTCGTCGTTTATGTCCGATGCGCGGGCATCCAGCGCTCCGCGGAATATGCCCGGGAATGCGAGGACATTGTTGATCTGATTGGGATAGTCGCTGCGGCCGGTGCTGACGACCGCGGCTCCGGCGCGCTTTGCCTCGTCCGGGAATATCTCCGGCGTGGGGTTTGCGCAGGCAAATACTATCGCATCCTTGGCCATGGACTGCACCATTTGGGCCGTCAGAACGCCGGGCGCAGAGACTCCGATGAACACATCCGCACCCTTTATCGCATCGGCAAGGCTGCCGCTCTCGCGGGCGGGGTTAGTTATCTCGGCTATCTCCTGCTTTGCCGGGTTGAGACCGGGGCGGCCATTATATATCGCACCTGTGCGGTCGGTCATAACGACGTTTCCAGCTCCGGCAGATACGAGAAGCTTTATGATCGCAATACCGGCAGCACCGGCGCCGGAGGTCACGATCTTCACATCCTCAAGGCGCTTGCCGACGACCTTGAGGGCGTTTATGAGCCCTGCGAGCATGATGACCGCAGTTCCGTGCTGATCGTCATGGAAAACGGGGATATCACAGCGCTCCTTGAGCTTACGCTCGATCTCAAAGCAGCGCGGTGCGGAGATATCCTCAAGATTTATACCGCCGAAGGAGCCGGCCAGAAGCGCGACGGTGTTCACGATCTCGTCAACATCCTTGCTGCGGATGCACAGCGGTATGGCGTCAACTCCGCCGAATTCCTTGAACAGAAGGCATTTCCCCTCCATGACAGGCATTCCGGCCTCAGGGCCTATATCGCCCAGTCCGAGAACGGCCGTACCGTCGGTTACGACAGCAACCGTGTTCCAGCGTCGGGTGAGCTCATAGCTTTTATTCACATCCTTTTGTATCTCAAGGCATGGCTCGGCAACGCCGGGGGTGTATGCAAGGCTGAGAGACTGGCGGTCGTTTGCCTTTGTGCGCGCCGCGATCTCGATTTTGCCCTTGAGCTCATAGTGCAGTTTCAGTGATTCCTTTGCGTAATCCATTATTTTTCTACCTCTTTTAAATACTGTGCTCTGCCGAGCTTATACAGATCGTTTCCCTCGCTGTCGATGGCAACCGTCAGCGGCATATCCTTTACCTTGAGTCTTCGCACGGCCTCGCAGCCGAGATCCTCCCAGCAGACAAGCTCCGCTTCTTCGATAGATGCCGCCATAAGAGCACCCGCTCCGCCGATTGCTGCCAAATATACGGCTCCGTTTTGCACCATTGACCGCACGACATCTTTGCTGCGGTTGCCCTTGCCGATCATGATCTTCAGCCCCGCATCGAGAAGGCGCGGAGAATAATCATCCATCCTGCCCGAGGTAGTAGGCCCTGCCGAGCCTATGCAGCAGCCGTCATGCTCCGGGGTCGGGCCTACATAGTATACGGCGCTGCCATTTAGGTCAAACGGCGGCTTTTCGCCTCTGTCCAGGCACTCGCATATGCGCTTGTGCGCGGCGTCGCGTGCGGTGTACACCGTGCCGGACAGCAGCACGCTGTCACCTGCTTTGAGTTTTCTGAGCTCCTGCACGCATGCCGGAGCGCTTATCCTGTATTCCATCGTGCACCTCACAGACTTGCGCTTTTGCGCCGAGTGGCGTGGCAGCTTATATTGACAGCGACGGGCAGTCCGGCAACGTGCGTGGGCATGCTCTCTATCAGCACTGCCAGTGCCGTTGTTTTACCGCCGAAGCCCTGCGGCCCTATGCCGAGGGCGTTTATCCCACTCAACAGCTCCTTTTCGAGCGCCGCGTAATACTCATCGTGATTCGGCTCATCGAGCGGGCGCAGGAGCGCATGCTTTGCAAGGTATGCAGCCTTGTCGAAGCTTCCTCCTATTCCGACTCCGACGATTATCGGTGGGCATGGATTTGCTCCGGCCTTTTCGACCGTTTCCAGAATGAAGCGCTTCACACCCTCAACGCCGTCGGCGGGCTTAAGCATTTTCAGCGCACTCATATTTTCGCTGCCGAAGCCCTTGGGCATTACGGTTATGCGCAGGCTCTCGCCCGGCACGAGCTTTACGCTTAAAAGCGCCGGCGTGTTATCGCCGGTGTTGACTCTGCGCAGAGGATCGCACACCACGCTTTTTCTAAGATAGCCGTCACCGTAGCCGCGGCGTACGCCGTTATTGACCGCTTCCTCAACATTCCCGTCAATATGCACATCCTGTCCGAGCTCAAGAAAAACGCAGGCCATGCCCGTATCCTGGCACACGGGGAGCATTTTTTCCGACGCAATGCGGACGTTATCGCCCAAAAGTGATAGTATTTTTTTTGCACCGTCCCAGGGTTCTTCCTTTTCGGCACGCTCGATGGCAGCTGTAACGTCGTCCGGCAGGCAAAGGTTTGCCTCGATACACAGGCGTGCGACGGTATCTTCAATTAATTTTGCGTCTATATTTCTCATGCTTTACTCCATGCTTTTATGTTTCACGGCAATTATAAGCAAAAACAAGGCGGTAGTCAACCGACTACTGCCTTGTGTTATTTTATTTTATCACGCCGGAGAAAGATATTCACTCAGCAGTGCTCTGACCTCGCCGCCCGGCGCGGCTTTTTCAATAGCTTCGCGGAAGTCGGCGGTGGTCACTTCTTTGAACATATGCTCTGTATACCATGTGTGCATGAAATCATCAAAGCTGTCAGCGCCCATCGCCTGCCGCAGCTTCCACAAAAACTGCGGTCCGACCTTGTATACGGCGTGTATATAGTCGCCGTAGCCCGTTCCCTCGTCGAAGTATTCACCGGCGCTGAGGTCAATGTACTTTTGCGGAAGCACACCGTCAAAGGCCATGACTCGCTCCCGAACGTCCGACTCGCTCTCGCCTGTATAAAGCTGATAGACATATTCTCCGTAAACGGCAAAGCTCTCATCCAGCCACGCCTCTCGGTACTGGTCGTTTCCGACGGCGGCGTAGAACCATTCGTGCGCGACCTCGTGCGCAACATCAAGGCGCAGCATTTTACCGACTTCGCCCTCAACAAGCTCCAGACTGCCTGCATAAGAATCCGATATGCGCACCATGCCGGGGTACTCCATGCCGCCGGAGTTATACGGCGCCTGAACGACATCGAGCGTATCGTAAGGGTATTTACCCCAGGCTTCCTCAAAAGCATTCACTGCATCGACGGCGGTCTTGAGGGAGATCTCGCCCTGCTTTTTATCGCCGTCAGCGGCAGAATTGTAATAACTGTTTACCGTAACGTCGCCGACCCTAGCCGTGAGCTTTTCAAAGCTCTCGCCGACGATGACGGCAAAGTCGCGCACCTTATCAGCCTTTAATGTCCAGGTTCCGTCGGAGTTTTGCGTTTCGCTGCCGGTGGATACGACGGTACAGCCCTCGGGAACGCTGAGGGTCATCTCAAAGCTTGCACAGCGCGAGAAGAAGCACTCGCCGTCGGCAAAATACGGCGTTTCGTTCCACTTGCCGTCAACGTACTCGGCGAGCATTGGATATGCCTGCGAAAGGCAGGTAACGCTCTTTGAGCCGTAGTCCCCGCTCGGATACCAGCACAGCCGCTCAACGCCGCATGGTATCTCGGTCGAGTAATCAACTGTTACTGTCGTGCGCTCACCCGGGCGCAGGGGCGACGAGAGCGTAACGTATACGACGGACTTATCCTTCTGCGCCTCGAATTTAAGCGTATTGCCTGCCGAATCGAGCACCTCGCGTATGCTGCCGGGCGTGTATTCGCCGCCCATATCGTTTTCAAGCTCGAGATTAGATGCCGCGTAATCGCGCAGGCAGATGCGTTTCCATACATCAGAGCTTGTGTTTGTAAAGCTTATGACGGCGGTCTCCGTAAAATGTGCTGCCAGACTCTTGCTCTCTGTATCAGCCGGGGTGAGCTTTGCCGTCAGGCGATACTCCGTCTGCGTTTCGGCGGCGGTGTTCGGCAAAGCCGTCGCCCTCGGCGCGGTAGTCTTGCCGCATGCGCCGAGGCTTATGAGCATTATTAATATAAGTAATATGCATAATGTGTTTTTAAGCTTCATTGTCTGTGCTCCTTTCAAAACGGGCACATGCTAACACCATATGGCAACGATTCGGCATAGCTGACGGGAGTCGAACACCTGTCGGTTTTGGCAGGCTGATTTTCACTCATACTTCGTTAAAGCCCTTGTCAATACGTCAGTATTCCCTGCGGGCTTTGCCTCGCCTGAGCAAAAATCGGCTCTGCCAAAACTGCAAGGCACCTGTCAGCTTGCAATTTTCAGGTGATTTTCGTCTTTCTTCGATGCAGATGGGCTGACGCCCATAAAAGAGAAAAAGGCGGAAAGCGCCGAAAAGAGCTGCTGACAGGCGGCAGGGGTTCGGCTCTCGTCAGCTAAAAAAGCCCCCCATCGTCCAATGGGGGGTAAAATTTTTCACTTTAGCAGAAAATACACTATGACTACAACGCCGAGTATGATGCGGTACCAGCCGAAGATCTTGAAGTCCTTTTTCTTTATATAGCTCATGAGGAACTTGATTACCGCAACGGACACAAGGAAGGCGACGACGCAGCCGGCGATGAGCGTTATGAGCTCTGCGCTCGTGAAGTCAAAGCCGAACGCAAGGAGCTTCAGAAGCGACACACCGACCATGACGGGTACGGCGAGGAAGAATGTAAACTCCGCCGCCGCAACGCGCGATACCCCGATCACAAGGCCGCCGATGATCGTCGAGCCGCTGCGCGAGGTACCGGGAATGATCGAAAGCGCCTGGAACAGGCCGATAATGAGCGCATCCTTATACGATATCTCTTCGAGGGTTTTCACTCTCGGCTCGCGGCCGCGGTTCCAATTTTCGATCACGATGAAAAGTATACCGTAGATTATAAGCGCTGCCGCAACGACATAGCAGTTATCGACAAAGTCAAAGATCAGATAAGCGATAAAGCCGGGTATGCAGGCTATAACGACCTTGAACCAGAGGATGAGGGTATCCTTTTTTATAACGCTGCCGTTTTTCTTCCTGCTCTGAAACGGCCACATTTTGCCCCAGTAGAGGATTATGACGGCCAGTATCGCTCCGAGCTGGATGACGTACAGGAACATCTCGCGAAACTCGGGCGTTACATTCATGTGAACAAACTCATCCACCAGCAGCATATGGCCTGTGCTCGAAATGGGCAGCCACTCGGTTATGCCCTCAACTATGCCGATTATTATTACTTTTACAAGTTCTATGAAATCCATATTCATACCTTATGCGGCTTTTTACAGGAGCATTACTCCCTTTTCGGCACAGACCTTATCGGTGTGCTTATCCCATATGGACACCTGCACCTCGCCGATATGCGCTTTACCGAGCAGGAGCATGGATACACGTGACTGGCCTATGCCTCCTCCGATGGTGAGAGGCAGCTCGCCGTTTAGGAGCATCCTGTGGTACGGAAGCACTCTGCGGTCATCGCAGCCGGAAAGTCTGAGCTGCCTGTCCAGCGACTCCGGATCGACCCGGATACCCATAGATGATATTTCCATAGCGCAGTCGAGCCAATCGCACCAGAACAGGATATCGCCGTTGAGCGACCAGTCGTCATAGTCTGGTGCACGGCCGTCGTGCGGCTTGCCGGAGCGCAGAGCGCCGCCGATGCCGATTATAAACACGGTCTTGTGCTCGCGGGTAAAGGCGTTCTCGCGCTGCTTTGCCGTCATATCAGGGTACATGTCCTCGAGCTCCTGCGAGGTTATGAAGGTAACATTTCGTTCGAGCTTCGGCAGGCATTGGAGTTGAGGGTAAATAGCCTGCATGGTGTCCTGTGTGTCGCACAGAGCCTTTACTATGTCCATTACGGTGAGCTTGAGATAGTCGATATTACGGTTTTCCGCAAGGATTACCTTCTCCCAGTCCCACTGGTCAACATAGACCGAGTGCAGATTATCCAGCTCGTCCTCGTCGCGGCGGATAGCATCCATATCGGTGTAAAGCCCCTTGCCGGGGAAAAAGTTATAGCGCTTGAGCGCAAGACGCTTCCACTTTGCAAGCGACTGCACGACCTGCGCGGTCGTATCCGAGCGGAGAATATCGAAGGATACGGGGCGCTCATAGCCGTTCAGGTTATCGTTAAGTCCGGAATTAGAGTCAACAAACAAGGGCGCGGACACGCGGTAGAGATTTAAAAGTGCCGCAAGCCTGTCCTCAAACAGGCGCTTTAAAAGGCTTATGGCCTTCTGCGTATCGTAAACGCTGAGTATGCTTTTGTATCCGTCCGGGATTCTGATCTCCATGGTTTTCCTCCTGGTATACACAGTATAATATAGTAATAATATTAAAACGCCCATTTGAGATGGGCGTTTTTTACCCTTTTTTATTCTCGGGCTTCTTATCTAAAAGCGCGATTATTTTGCAGTATATTTCCTCCGCCCTGTCGCGGAAGTTTTCCTCGATGCGCTCTGCCTGCTGCTCGCCCGACGAGAGGATATTGAGCCTTATGATCTCGCCCTTACCGTCGCTCATGGCAAGGGTAACAAAGCAGCCGCTGTCACGATTGCGGTGCTGCGCGGTAATCATGGACAGGCGGCGCAGCCTCTCGGCCTCCGGAGCGATTATTTTCTCCGCCCTTTTGCGGACGGAAAAAGGCAGACTGCTCTCAACAGTCTCGGCGGCGTCCGCGCCGCGCTTGCTGACACGCAGACCGTTTTCCTCCTCGATAACGAGGCCGCTTTCTATAAGCTCGGCAAGGCAGTCGGAATACTCGAAATAGCCGAAGCCCTCATCGCACTGCTGCGTGAAATCCTGAAGATCAATTGGCGCAACTATGCCCGGCAGACGGCGGAGAATAAACAATATTAGAATTTTTATGTCAAGCTTCTCATGGATAAAGCCGTATCGTTCCATAGCACTCTCCCGGAAATGATATTATACATTCAAAGTCTAAGCAGGTAAACGTTATTTACTCTTTTTATAAGCATCAAGGCACGCAAAGATGATCACAACAGTTGTTATGTGCAATATAATGCTCCAGGGCGATCCCGGCGCGGATGCCATGTGCAGAACTCCGAAATCCGCCAGGATCATTGCGAAAAGTATAAGCACCTCAACGGCTATTAGGATAAGCCAAATCTTTTTATTCATCTTCCCACCTCACCTATTACTACTAACATATATAATAATACATACTTTTCTTTTTGTAAATCCAATATTCTTCACATTTTGGAACAGTGCGCATAGACTGTATTGAAGTTTTCTTCAATTCCATCCTGGGAGGTATATTTATGGCAGACAGGGTCGTGCCCGGTCCGGTCAATGATAATGACTGCATAAAACAGGCCGTTTGTATCAATACGAGAAAGATAATGGATGCCTGCCGCGACAAGGACTGCATCGAGGATCTGCGCGTTTATCCCACGGTGAGCTCTCTTCCCTACATAGAGAGCGCGTTCAGCGTGCGCCCGAAGTGCGCTCAGCTTCTGCAATGCGAGGTGAAGGTGAATGGAATTTGTCTCAACCGCGGCTATTACACGGTTGACGTCACCTACTTTTACAAAATAAGCGGCGAGACGTTCCCGGCGAATCAGGCATTTACGGGGCTTGCGGTGTTCGATAAGCGCGTTATGCTCTTCGGTTCTGAAGGCAGGGTAAGAAGCTTTTCCTCCGGAAACTGCTGCATTCCAAGCAGCGACAGCAGCATGCCGTATGCCGAGGTCGACGCCGTTGATCCCATTGCACTGCACATGACGCTTGCCGAGACCGCACTGCCCGATCCCGGCATCGATCAGCGCGATATTCCGCAGAGCATACTCGACTCCTTCGGCGAGGATATCTCCGTCACGGGCGGTACGCGTCACGTTTATGTTACTCTCGGGCAGTTTTCAATCATCCGCCTCGAGAGAAACACTCAGCTTCTTATCCCGGCTTATGACTACTGTCTTCCGGAGAAGGAGTGCGTGGGCTCAAACGAGGATGACCCCTGCACGATGTTCGGCCGCATAAGCTTCCCCGTCGACGAGTTCTTCCCTCCCGACAATGTTGAGCCCTGCGCCGACTACAAAAGCATGGTGTAAACAAATTTGCCGGAGCATATCGAGCGATATGCTCCGGCTTTTGCATTGTTTGACAGGATAGGCCATGGGGCGTATAATAAGAATGTAATAGCTAAGCGCCCTGTGCGAAAGTATATTAAAGTTAATACACAATTGAATCATTAATCATTTATGAAAAGAACAAATTGTAATTCTATAAGCTATAATCCCTACAAAAGAAAAGCTTGGGCATATTTGTCGTTACTATTCTCTTTCACAATTGCGATGGCATATGGCTTGTTGACATCACAGTATTCGTTGACTGAAGTATTAATCCTCATACTTCTTGCAATAATTGACGCAATAAGTACGTATTTAGTGTTGCGCGATCCCGCATATTCGACGACGACAACTATTAATAGTAACGGAATAAATATTACGTTTTCAGGGAAAGATTCACCTCTTTATATACCGTGGAGCAATGATGTTTATATTAACATACGCTTAGAAAATGACTATCCGGGGTATAAGCAACTTATACGTAACAGAGTACTATGTTTATCAAATAAAGACGCTGATGGAGATTTTGTGTTGTATGACAATAGTATAAATGTGCTACACAAATTACCAGTACCTGACGATGAACCATGGGTGATTTTTCTCTCTGTTTCTTCCGCATCTAAATGCAAGAAAGAAGCAAAGCGCGTTTTAGCGCTCAAAGAAGCAGCCTTAATGAAATAATTATAAACCTAAATCAAAATCCTCCGGCTAAGCCGGAGGATTTATACTTACTTGTCGAGTATTCCCATGAATTCTTCGCCGGTGATGGTCTCTTTTTCGTAGAGGAACCTTGCGAGCTCATCGAGCTTTTCGCGGTTTTCGGTCAGGATCTTAACGGCCTTATCGTGCTGCTTTTTAACGAGCGCGATGACCTGACGGTCGATCTGCGCCTGAGTTTCGGCAGAGCACGCAAGCGAGGTATCGCCGCCGAGATACTGGTTAGTGACCGTTTCCATGGCGACCATGTCAAAGTCCTCGCTCATGCCGTAGCGCGTTATCATTGCGCGGGCCAGCTTTGTAGCCTGCTCGATATCATTCGAAGCGCCGGTTGTTACCGAGCCGAAAACGACCTCTTCTGCCGCACGGCCGCCTGTAAAGGTAGCTATCTTGTTTTCCATCTCTTCCTTACTCATGAGATAGTGGTTGCCCTCTTCGACCTGCATGGTATAGCCCAACGCGCCGGAGGTGCGCGGAACTATGGTTATCTTCTGCACGGGTGCAGAGTGTGTCTGCTTTGCGGCGACGAGCGCGTGCCCAATCTCATGATAAGCTACAATGTGCTTTTCGTGGTCGGTCATGATGGCGTTTTTCTTCTGATAGCCTGCGATGACGACCTCTATGCTCTCCTCAAGGTCAGACTGATTGGCAAAGCGTCTGCCGTCGCGTACAGCGCGCAGTGCGGCCTCGTTTACTATATTGGCAAGCTCCGCTCCCGATGCGCCGGAGGCCATGCGGGCAATCTTGCCAAAATCAACGTCCTCGGCAACCTTAATCTTGCGTGCGTGAACCTTGAGTATCTCCTCTCTGCCCTTGAGGTCGGGAAGCTCGACGGGCACGCGGCGGTCGAAGCGGCCGGGGCGCGTGAGCGCCGGGTCGAGAGACTCGGGGCGGTTGGTCGCTGCGAGGATTATTACGCCGTTATTGCCCTCAAAGCCGTCCATCTCGGTCAGGAGTTGGTTGAGCGTCTGCTCGCGCTCGTCATTGCCGGCGAGCTGACCGTCGCGCTTTTTGCCGATCGCGTCAATCTCATCGATAAAAACGATACAGGGCGCTTTTTCCTTGGCCTGACGGAACAGGTCGCGCACCTTGCTTGCTCCCATGCCGACAAACATTTCGACGAATTCCGAGCCCGACATCGAGAAAAACGGCACGTCTGCTTCACCGGCCACCGCCTTGGCCAGCATGGTTTTACCTGTTCCCGGAGGGCCTACGAGCAAAATGCCCTTGGGCATTGATGCGCCGATTTCCTTATACTTGCCGGGATCATGCAGATAGTTGACGATCTCGGAGAGATTTTCCTTAGCCTCATCCTCACCGGCAACATCGGCAAACTTTATACCCTCGGCGGATTTGACGTACACTCGGGCATTGGACTTACCCATGTTGAACATCATGGAGTTGCCGCCTCCCATTTTGTCCATCATTTTGCGCGACATGTATTGGCCGAGAGCAACAAATATTATAATCGGCAGCAGCCAGGCGAGTATACTGACAAGCGCCGAGGTCTGCTCTATCTCCTCTCCGGTTGTTGAAACGCCGGCCTTCAGCAGACGTGAGACGAGATCATCGTCCGGCACCATTGCCGTCTTATATATCTTGCCGCTTTTTTCATCGCCCTTGAACAGGATGCGGTTATTCTGCTCCTGTATCTCGACGGCGCTGACTTCTCCCTTATCAACCATATTGATAAAAGTATTATAGTCGACTTCCTTGATCTGATGCTCCGATATCCATGGCATGGCCACAAAATTGAACACCAGCAGGAGAATCAGAACTATCGTGTAGTAATAAACAAGCGGTTTTTTCGGTGATTTTACTTCGTTCATGCGCCGCGCTCCTTTAAGATTGTATATTGTGTATAGTTTAGCACAAGCTATAGTGATTTTTCACGAAATTTCTGTTAACGATTAGTGCAATTGCGACAAATTATTTATTTATTCTAAGCATACGGTAGCCGATGCCGACATGTGTTTGGATATACTGCACACCGTTGGAGTTTTTCTCTATTTTGCGGCGGAGAGTTGCCATATAAACACGCAGGGAAGAAACGTCCGATGCAGTGGGGCTGCCCCAGACCTCCTTGAGAATATAATTGTGAGTGAGCACCTTGCCTGTATTTTTCGCAAGAAGGCACAGGAGCTTGTACTCTATCGGAGTAAGGTGTATCTCCTTATCGGAAATGAATGCACATCCGGCGGAGTAGTCGATGCGGAGATCTCCGTTTTCGTAGCTGCTCGATTCTTCGCCGAGGCGGTCGCTGTCATAGCGTACCCGCCTCAAGGCTACGCGCAGGCGGGCTAAAAGCTCATCGACCGAAAAAGGCTTTGTCAGATAGTCATCCGCTCCCGCGTCAAGAGCCGAGACCTTGTCGAAATCCTCGCTGCGCGCCGACACCACGATTATGGGCATATTGCTCCATGAGCGTATTTTTTTGATTATCTCAACACCGTCCATATCAGGCAGTCCAAGGTCAAGCAGCATAACATCAGGTTTACAGGAGAGTGCCTGCATCACAGCCTCCGTTCCGCTTCCGGCACGCTTATATGTATAGTCCTGTGTCTCAAGCGTCGCCGCAATGAGATTTGCAACGGCGTTATCATCCTCAACTATCAGAATCTGCGGCTTATTCATCTGACTGCACCTCCGCTCTCTTAAGATCAAATGTAAATACCGCTCCGTGCGGCACATTATCTAAAACACTGATACTGCCGCCGTGCGCCTCAACAATGCTTTTACACAGCGCAAGACCAAGACCCAGGCCGCGCCGTGCATCGCTGCTGGCTTTGCCCGAAGTGTAAAACATATCGAAAATTTTGTTTTTCACATCATCGGCTATACCGTTTCCGTCGTCGGAAACGCTTATAATCACCCTGTCTGCCCGCGCCGCGGCCGAAAGGCATATATGCGATCCGGGCGGTGTATATTTCACAGCATTATTCAGCAGGTTTATTATAACCTGAACGATAAGACGCGCATCCATATACGCCATAAGCAGCTCATCGCCGAGCTGAACACTGAGCTTATGCTCACCAAGCTTCCTGTCTGCATGTGAAACGGCCTCGCGGAACACATCGTCCAAAAGCTCCGGCTGAGTGTTTTCTATTCGGCTGCCGCCTTCCATGCGTGTTATGCTCAAAAGGTTTTCCACAAGGTTTATCAGCCATTGTGCATCATCGTACACCGATGTGTACATCTGCCGTCGTTTATTCTCGGGAAGCTCATTGTCCATGAGCAGCGCAGCGGTGCCGGATATGTTGGTAAGCGGTGTGCGCAGATCGTGCGATATCGCACGCAGGAGATTTGCCCTTAATTCCTCCGCCCGTGCTTTTTCCTCTATTCTGCGCTTTTCAAGTCGATTATTTTCGTTTTCGAGCACAAGCCCGCACTCGTCAAGTATTGCAACAGTGAGCGTTTTCTCAAAGCTCTCGAGCTGAGGGGCGTCCTTCATCGCGATGCCTGCGACGGCAAACACTCTCCCGTTTGCGTGGATGGCCATGTACAGACCGCTTGCCTTTTGAAATACGGCAGTGCCGCTGCCCGCACGACGGTCGTTTTCAAGCGTCCATTGAGCGGCCTCAAGCTCATAATCAGTCAGATATGTGCTGAAATCATCATCCTCATGCACGGGGAACAGCCGCGGTTCGGCAAGGTGTACGTCCTCGGCAGGATAGATAAGTATGCTTCTGTCGAGAAGCTTGCCGAGCTGCGCCGCAGTTACGGAAAGCAGCTGCTCTATGCCGAGCGCCTGCTGGAGCTTCTGGCTCGTTTCAAGCAGGACCTCGGTTCTGTAAACTCTCAGCGCCGTTTGACGCGTCTGTATCTTTACTCTCGCCGTTATCGACGATATAAGCAGTGCTGCGGCAAACATGACAACAAACGTAATAATATGGCTTGTATCCGAAAAGAGCGAAAAATACGGTTCGGTGAAGAAAAAGTTGAATATAAGCACCGACATTATGGACGCGGCAAGACTGTAGCTTCGTCCGGCAGTCAGCATGGCAATTGAGAGAACGCCGATTATATACACAACTATCACATTTGCCGTTGAAAAGCCAAGGTCGGAAAACAGATAGCCAATGCCTGTACAAAAGCAGAGCATAAGTATTGTAACGATAGTGTCGCGCAAGCTGAAGCGCTCCTGCGCGAGCAGGTCGCCCGGCGCCTTATTTCTCACCTCATGCTTGTCGGGGATTATATATATATCCATATCCGACGCTATCTCGCCCAGCCGGTCAACGATGCTCTTTTTGGAGAATAAGCCGCGCTTGCCGGGGCTTCGGCCGATGACGATCTTGGTCGAGCCCGAAACGCGTGCGTATTCCGCTATGACAGTTGCCGCATCATCGCCGTAGAGCGTTGTTATCTGCGCACCGAGCCGTTTCGCAAGGCGGATATTATCCTCAAGCTGCCCGTCCGACTGCACTGAGTGATTTGCCGGCTCGACAAACAGCGCAGTAAGAGTTCCTTTAAACGCCTCGGCAAGCTTTGCCGCTGCACGCACAACGCGCACGTTTGACGCAGAGCCAGAAAGGCAGACAAGTATCTTCTCTTCGCGCTGCATTACAACACCTCATTTCCGACGCAATTATAACACACCGGCCGCAAATCGAAAAGCATTTTCCATTTAGAGTCTGCAATTTAATAGAACTTTAATGCCCCGGCACATCCTCTAATCCCATTATAATGCCCGAGGTGCTATATTTTATCATAGATAGAAGAGATGAATCGAGGCAATATTCAAATGAGGATAGTTATAGTCGGCTGCGGCAAGATCGGCCAAAGCATACTTCAAAGCCTTATAAGCGAAGGCCATGAGATAGTGGTCGTTGATAACGACCGGGAGGTCATCGATAACGTCACAACGAGCTATGACGTTATGGGCATATGCGCGGCAGGTACACATTTCAAGACTCTGTCGGACGCCGGCGTCGGCAGCGCGGAGCTGTTCATCGCGGCAACCGGCTCGGACGAGATTAACATGCTCAGCTGTTTTCTCGCAAAGCGTATGGGCGCAAAGCACACCGTCGCACGCATTCGCGGCAGCGAATACAGCAGCGAAAACCTTGGTTTTATAAAAAAGCAGCTTGAGCTTTCCATGGTCATAAACCCTGAGCAGCTCACGGCGAAAGCAATATATAACATTCTCAAATTCCCGTCCGCCGTAAGATGCGAAAGCTTTACCCGCAGCCGCTTCGAGATGGCTGAGATATGTCTGAAGCCGGAAAGCTCCATCGACGGTGCAACTCTTGCATCACTGCGTGCCAAAAGCGGAGCGTCCTTCCTCGTGTGCGCCGTGCTTCGCGGAAAAACGGCGCATATCCCGCGAGGCAGCTTTGTCCTTCATGCCGGTGATAAGTTAGGACTTATAGCCGCTCCGGAGGACATGCAGAAGCTTCTTAGCAACATGGGCATACTGCAAAAGAGGGCAAAGCATGTGATGCTGCTCGGTGCGAGCCGTATTGCGCAGTATCTGAGCGATGCGCTCATTAGAAGCGGCAACAGCGTCAAAATAATCGAAAAGGACGACAAGCGCTGTGACGATATATCCGCTGCGCTCGGGACGGGCGCCGTGATTATCCGCGGCGACGGTGCACAGCACGAGCTGCTGGACGAGGAGGGGCTTGACGGAGCGGACGCCTTTGTCGCTCTCACGGGAATGGATGAGGAAAACCTTCTGATATCCTACTATGCTCTTGACCGCGGCGTGCCCAAGGTCATAGCGAAGCTCAACCAGGACGCCTATCACGAGCTGTCCGAACAGCTTGGCGTTGAATGCACCGTGTCGCCGAAGCATATAACGGCAGACGTGCTGCTTCAATACGCCCGTGCGCTGCAAAACTCCATGGGCAGCAGAGTGGAAACGCTTTACAGCCTCATGAACGGAACCGTTGAGGCGCTTGAATTTGTAGTGTCCTCTGATTTCGGTTACACGAATATTCCCGTAAAGGACCTGAAGCTCAAGCCCGATATTCTGCTTGCGGGCATAATTCGCGGAGGCAAGAACATTATTCCCTGCGGTGATGATGTTATTCTTCCGGACGACCGTGTGATAATAATTGCCGCCGGCAGAAAGCTGTGCGACCTTTCGGATGTGATAGACAAATGAAGATAAAGCTTGTTTTACACACAGTTGGCAGAGTACTTATCCTCGAAGCTGCGCTCATGCTGCTGCCGCTTGCGGTGTCGGTCATATACGGTGATAAGTGTCTGCTTGCGTTTATCATCTCCTCATCGGCGGCGGCTGTAGCCGGATTTCTTCTCACAAAGCTCTGCCACAGTGAGAATAAAAGCCTTTATACCCGTGACGGGCTTGCAATAGTCGCCCTTTCATGGCTCGGAATATCCTTGTTCGGAGCGCTCCCGTTTGTAATAAGCGGCAGCATCCCTTCATTTACAGATGCATTTTTCGAAACGGTATCCGGATTTACAACAACGGGCGCCTCGATACTTACTGACGTGGAGTCTCTCAGCCATGGGCTTTTGTTCTGGCGCAGCTTCACTCACTGGATTGGCGGTATGGGCGTTCTTGTGTTCATAATGGCCGTAATGGAAAAGACACCTGAACGCTCGGTAAATATTCTGCGCGCCGAGATGCCCGGACACAGTGTTGACAAGCTTACCCCTCGTTCCAGCGGGACGGCAAAGATCCTTTATTACATATATCTCGCTATGACAATTATTGAGATCGTTTTGCTTTTGTGCGGAGGTATGCCGCTGTTTGACAGCATCGTTCACGCTCTCGGTACCGCCGGCACGGGCGGCTTTGGGATAAAGGCCGACAGCATCGCTTCTTATTCTCCGTTCTGTCAGTGGGTGATAACAGTATTCATGATGCTGTTCGGCGTAAGCTTCAATATGTATTATCTGCTGCTCATAAAAAGATGGCGTGAGGTGCTCAGGTCTAACGAGCTCAAGTGCTATTTCGGAATAAGTCTTGCCTCAATGCTGGTCATCACCGTCAGCATATTCCCCATTTACAAAAGCATTTCAGATGCGGTGCGCCTTTCGGCGTTTCAGGTATCATCGATCGTTACGACGACCGGATATGCAACTGCCGATTTTGACAAATGGCCTCAGCTTGCCAAGGCTGTTTTGCTCGTTCTGATGTTTTTCGGCGGCTGTATGGGCTCTACGGCGGGCGGACTTAAAATGAGCCGCGTTGTCGTTCTTATGCAGATAGCCCGAAACGATCTGCGCCGGGCGCTGCGCCCGCGCGAGGTCAGCTCCGTTATTTTAAATGGGAGGCGTGTTGACGCTCAGGGCGAAAAGCAGGTATTATCTTATTTTGCGCTGTATATCGCTATAATAGGCGCCGTATTTCTGCTGATAAGCTTCGAGCCGTTTGGTTTGGAAACAAATTTTTCCGCTACTGTGAGTTGTATCAATAATATCGGCCCCGGCTTCGGACTTGTCGGTCCGAGCGCAAGCTTTGCAGATTATTCAGTATTTTCAAAGCTTGTTTTATCCTTTGCCATGCTGCTTGGCAGGCTTGAAATATATCCGCTCCTTCTGCTGCTGTCGCCGCAGATTTGGACCAGGAGATGAGGTGCTGCTATGGAAAGCTTAGTTCTTGTTATATCGGTCATTGCTCTGTTCGCCATAGGTTATATCGCAGTGGACGTTCTTATCCCCGATCCGAGAAAGCTCAGGCGATATAATAGAAAGCAAAGGAAAAAAAACCGAAAATAATGTGAAAAAAATAATTATTTGCTCTTGCAAAACGTATTTTTCGAGTGTATAATGCTTCATGTCAGTTAATATGACATTTTAATTTGAGGTATATATATGTCACTTGAAGAGGTAAGAGCTCAGAACATCCGGCTCGTTACGGAAAAAGCGCTTGACTGTTTCATAAATAACGGCATTGCAAATACTACGGTATCCGATATAGCAAAGGCCTCCGGCCTTACCGAGCGTTCGGTGTACAGGTACTTTACAACGAAAAGCGACATTGTAATAGCCGCCGCCTTCTGCTACTGGGACAGAGCCAAGGAGTACATTGCCTGGGCGCTTGACACTAACGATTATAATCAACTGAGCGGCATTGAGCAAATATCCATAATTTTAAACAGCTACTCAAACATTCTGTTTGTGGATCCCGACGGCATCCGCTTCTCACTCGACGCTGAGGTCGCGCTCTTTAACGCAGGGAAAAACGAAAAGGTAGTAAACCGTCCGCCGGAGCGCTTTGAGGAATACACCGGTCCCCTTTCGCTGGCCATAGTGCGCGGGCTTGAGGACGGAACGGTCGATCCTGAGGCTGACATAAAGCAGCTTTACTATAACGCTTATGATTCCATTCTCGGCATGATGCAGCGTCTTACGGTCGGCGTACCGAGCGCCGGAGAGATAGACGCACACAAAAGGCTTCGCGCAATGTGCGATATGTTCACGCAGTGCTTCGCTGCAAAAAGTAAAAGTAAAGATTAACGGCATTTCGGAACTTCAAAAATGAGGTTCTGCCGTTTTTTAATTATAAATGTCATACATACTGACATTTATAATATCTATCGCGTAAAATACATATGGAAAAGGAAGGAAACGCAATGAACCCTAAGTATGAAGCCCTGTTTACCCCCTGGAAGATCGGCAATGTCGAGATTCCCAACCGCATCGTCCAGTGCTCGATGGGCGGTACATCCCTGTTCGGCTGGATGGAGCCCAGCCATCTTGATAAGGAGGCGGCTTATTTCCTGCTTAACCGCGCTCAGGACGGCGTCGGCCTTATCCTGCCCGGCATGCAGTGCATCAAGGATCCGATCCTCGGCCGCTGGCTGTACCAGAATGACAAGATGTTCAAGGATCTTGCCGTTTACATGAAGGAGTTCCACAAAACCGGCTCCAAGCTCTTTATCCAGCTCGCAGCCGGCATGGGACGCTCCATGGCTATCACAAAGCCCATGGTAACCCTTCTTAAGCACCCCCTGCTCGGTAAGCTTGCAAGCCCCATAGCAGACCTTGACTATATCACCGCATCGGCTTCGGCTACTCCTAACCGCTGGTACGACGAGATAAAATCCCGTCCCATGACCATTAAAGAGATTCACGATCAGGTCGATGCATTCGCAAAGACCGCCAAAAAGCTTATGGATGCAGGCGTTGACGGCGTTGAGATTCACGCCGTTCATGAGGGCTATCTGCTTGACCAGTTCACCATCAGCAATATGAACTACCGCACTGATGAGTACGGCGGCTCCTTCGAGAACCGTTTCCGCTTCCCCGTTGAAATAGTTCAGGCAATAAAGGCCGCATGCGGCAAGGACTTCCCCGTTTCCCTGCGCTACTCAGTCGTTTCCAAGACCAAGGACTGGGGTAAGGGCGCAATGCCCTACGAGACCGACTTCAAGGAGTTCGGCCGTGACATGGAGGAGTCCGAGAGGGCAGTCAAGTATCTGGCCGATGCAGGCTACGATATGTTCAACTGCGACAACGGCACCTATGACGCCTGGTACTGGGCACATCCGCCTCAGTATATGCCCGATAACTGCAACCTTGAGTATGTTGAGCATATTAAGAAGTTCACCGATAAGCCCGTAGTCTGCGCAGGACGAATGGATCCCGTTAAGGCCGCCGAGGAGATCAAGGCAGGCAAGCTCGACGCAGTTGCAATAGCGCGTCAGAACCTCGTTGACCACGACTGGATTCATAAAATAAAGGCCGGAAACGAAAACGAGATAAAGCCCTGTATCCGCTGTCACAACGGCTGCTTCAACATGGCCAAGTTCGCAGGCACCCCCAACATTCAGCATCTCGGTGACTCGCTGCATCTTGCACGCTGCGCTCTGAACCCGACCACCATGCAGCACAATCGCTACAAGATAGTTCCCGCAAAGAAAGCAAAAAAAGTCGCCATCATAGGCGGCGGCATCGGCGGCATGGAGTGCGCGCTCGTTCTCAAGCAGCGCGGCCACATCCCCACCATATTTGAAAAGGCCGGAGAGCTCGGAGGCCTGTTCCTCACCGCATCCGCAATGACCTTCAAGGAAAACGACAAGGAGCTCATCCGCTGGTACCGCAACGAGATCGAAAAGCAGGGCATCGACGTTCGCCTCAACACCGAGGTCAACGATCTCGGCACTCTGCACGGCTTTGACGATATCATCGTAGCAAGCGGCTCGGTTCCCAGAACCATGCCCAACATCAAAGGCTTTGACAAGACGCTCACCTTCACTCAGGTGCTCAAGGATAAGGTCGATGTCGGCGATAAGGTTCTGTTTATAGGCGGCGGCCAGTCCTCCTGCGAAGCAGCTTACGATATGCTGCTCAACTACGGAAAACACCCGATCATCGTCGAGTACGCCGGTGACCTCGTTGCCGCTCAGGCTACCTGCCTTGCAAACACCTCCTTCCTGCGCGACGCAATGGAATATCACAAGGTTCCTGTATATCTGCACTCCACCGTTACCGAAATCACCGACAAGGGCTGCACTGTTAAGAACGTTCAGAACGGCGACACCTTCTTTGTAGAGTGTGACAGCGTTGTAAACGGCATCGGCTTTATTCCCACTCCCGTAGGCGGGAAGGATAACAATAAGGTCTACAGAGTCGGCGACTGTGTAGCTATCGGCAACCTGCGCACCGTCATCTGGCGCGCATGGGATGTCTGCATGAAGATATAGTTAAAAATTTTTTAATAAATGAGGTCGAAAAATGAAAGATCTTAAGCATCTGATCTACTTCGAAAGTCTTCTT
>ULXJ01026017.1_pt1 | contig 45702 bp, 40 predicted proteins | sample 1960981 | NCBI WGS metagenome assembly ULXJ01 (sample SAMEA4835830, study PRJEB28245) | human gut metagenome | biome: gut microbiome; material: fecal sample | place: Denmark | collected 2008 | reverse complement strand
CGTCGTGTCCATGTATATCCGCACCTTCCGTTCGCCCTCCGCATCGGCAAAAGCGAAATACATTAGGTTGGAGGTAGGGTACAAGGGGAGAAGCCTCCCCAACCCCTCCCGTGGAGGGGCTTCCTGTCCTGCCGACAATGCTATCGGGGTGAGTTTAATCTTCTCCTCTGGAGTTATTGAGGGGACTGTGGCTTTATCCTCCGCCTTGTACTTCATTTCCACATCTGTCAGCAGGGGTACGGGCGGCTCTTGCGGCAAATTCCACATTTCCTTTTCCTTGCAACGACTATTGTGTACCATCACCTCGGTGAAGCGGTTACGGTAAGCTGCCGCACCAAAGCCGATGTCCGGACTGTCAAGTGTCACACGGAAGAAACCATCCCTGTTGCGGCTGTATTCGTAATGCCCGCCGTCTGCCGCACGGGTGCTGGCGGCTTCGGGGGCGAAGGCGAACTCGAAGCAGGCGGACTTGAAGCCGCCCTGTTCGTTGAAGCTGAACAGGGCTTGACCGCTGTCGGCGCAGGGACGCCACTTGCCGCTTTTCTGCCACTCGGTCCTGACGCGGAAAGAGGAAGCGTCCACCCGTTCCGTGTAGTTTTGGTATATGTTGTTGAACTCACTTTTTGTTTCGGGTAACTTCTGCCATTTCCCCGTCAGTTTCACCTCCTTCAGGGGCTTCATGCCCGTTTCCTCGTTGCCGAAGATGAACCACGCGCCGCGTTCCGCCTGCATTCCGAAGGGGGCGAAGGGCTGTGTGGTGTCCGCCTCGCCCAATTCGTTGAGGAAGGTGAAATTGCGGATGCCGTTTACTTCGACCGTTATCCGCACCTCGCGGAAGTTCAGTCCGTCTGCCCATGTCGGGTAGTCCTTGTTGGTAGTCAGGATACGGAGGGCGGGATACGCTGTCGCTATGCCGTGCAGGTCTTGGGTGCAGGGCGTGGGGGCGATGCCATCCCTTTCGATAGTGAAACTGAACGCAAGTTCATTTCCGGAGAGTTCGCATTTCACTTTGGCATTTGTCCAGCCTTCCGCCGTGGCGTATTCCACGGTGAAGCCTTGTTTCGTGCCGCCGTCGGTCTGTGCCTTGTAAAGTACGAAACGGATTTCCACCTCGCGCCTGCCTTCCTCCAATACCAGCATGGGCGACTCTATCTGCCAGCCCGTGCGTAGTTCCTCGCCGCCCGTGAACAGTGTTTCGGCGGTGGAGGTGTCTTCGATGTTCAATTTCTGTATATGCACGCCGTCTTTATCCTTATGCAGGGCATGTGCCCCCACGCAGCGCATCGGGCTGATGTATTCCCGTTGTGTGGTCTTGTAGGTCAAATCCTCTCCTGCGGCAAAGGCAGTTCCTTGTGCCAGGGTGAAACCTTTTCCGGTCGGGGTGAGAATCAGGTACGCACTGTCCGGCACCGCCTCCTTGAGCGCGGCGTGCAGCACCTCCCGACGGTAGAGTTCCGGCAGCGAGGCGAAGCGGCGGTTGAAGGCTTCGGCGATGCCGGCGTAGTTCTTCAGGTGGGCAAGCAGCAGGGCAATGGCAGGCTCCGTGTCGCCGTTCTCAGATGCCCGTTGCAGGTAACGGTCGGCGTTCTCTTGGATAGAGGTCACGGTGCGGAGCATCCGGTAGTAGCGGCGGTTGTCTTCGTCCGCCGTGCCTTGCAGGGCGTTCTTCAGACGGTCGAGCAGTTCGCGTGCCACTTCTGCCGCCGCGCTGTCCGTGCCGGTCGTGGACAGGCTGGCGTTCAGGTAGGCTTCCAGCCGCCGTGCCCAGCCTTCCACGTTTTCCTCCAGTTTCCGGGCATAGTGCGCCTGCCTCGCCGTGCCCTGCGCTCCGGCGAACGTGCCTCCGTAGCCCGACAGTTTCTTGCGGCGGATGTCGGCAAGCACGGTCAGCACGTGGTTCTCCAGCAAGGGCGTGAGCGTGCCTTCCCTGCCGTCCGCGTCGCGGTAGGGCATCTTCCGGCTCGCCTCGGTCAGGCGGTGCAGGAGGATGTCCGTGTCGGCGGTCAGCGGGCGGAGATTGTCTAATCTTGCCCGGTCTGACTCGTAGTCGGTGCGGAGCGTGCCGCTATGTCTGGTTTCTGTTGCCATATATCTTGTTTTTTATCTGTTACTATTACTATTCTGTCTTTTGTATTGACATCTGGTACAGAAACGAATCATCCCCTGAAACACGATTTTAGTCATGTTCAGGGGACGAAAGAAAAAGGTAATAGTCCTTGCCCTGGTACGCTGTGCAACGCAGGAAGCGTGGCAGGCTCTGTCTCAGATAAGGTTCACGTCGAGCCTAAGCATGATGCCCAAGGCTGCGGCGATGCGGATGAAGGAGGACAGTTGCAGGTCGGTTTCGCCTTTCTCCAGGCGGCTGATGTAGGAACGGTCGCGCCCCACGCGCTCTGCCAGCTCCTTTTGGGTGATGCCGAGTGCCTTGCGGCGGTCGCGCAGCACTTCGCCATAGTACCATGCCAATGCCTTGGCATTGAACTCGGCGCGTTCCGGACTTCCCGTTTCGCCCACTTCGCGTGCCAGCATGGTTTCCGCCGTCTCAAAGCCGGGCTTCTTGGCGAAATCCGTTTGACGGAGCTTCTTCATTTCTTCCGCTGTCAGTCTGTTGCTCGTTGTTGTCATAATACACTCCTTAAAATGTTAATCGCCTTTGTTATTTCCTTGTCGTAATCCTTGGTGCTTTTCTTCACAAAGCCGTTCAGCAGGATGACGTTTGTCGCCAGATTGATGTTGTCGTTGTCCACGGCAAACAGGATGACCCGTATTTCGTTGTCCACGGACACCCGCAACTCGAAGAAGTCTGTCCCGACCAGCTTCTTGACGAACTTGGTGGGTACCGGATAGACCGTTTCCAATATGGATATGGCGTAGCGCAACTTCTCGCGGGTGCGGGTATTGGCGTTTTGCTCAAACTCCTTGAATGCGGGCGACAGTATCAGATTCCGTTTCATATTTATCTTAGAATTACGCCGCAAAGGTAACTAATTAGTCACATATAGCCAAATCTTTTGCCAACAAACTGCCTGTTTTCTTTCGTTTCTGTCTTAGTCTGTCAAAGAACGCTTAGCCGTGAGCAACAACAAATCATGCTTGCATATATTTGCAGATTGCCGAGACGCAGCCGTTTTTATCAAAAGGATGTGGTTGCTTTATGGTTGCGGATTGCAAATCCTTATACTCATTACCGACGGATTACAAATCCGCCGCGACGGACTACATAGCATTATCCATATATTTGTCTATTAAGCCATTCTTCTTTACTAAGTTCTCCTACTTTTGTTTTAGGAGCTTTTAGCCATTTAGGTTTTCGTGGTCTCTTCTGCCTATCCGCTGGTTCTCCAGTATAAGTAACATATGCTTCATTATATGCATGCACTGACCGTAAATCAGAATGTATAGTAATAGGTCCAAACAAACTTTCACCTATCTCATTTGGCTTTTTAGGATTCCATTTCCTAATTTCACAATCAAATTCAGCAATGGGTTCGTTTATATCTGGAGTGGCATCAACTTCTACTCTATAATAAATAGGCTGACGATTAAAAATATATTCTTTAGCTTTATTTTCCACATATCCTAAATGATCGCTATTGGCGGCTTTTGTTATTGGATACAGATTACGATTTAAAGCATTTCCGCCTAAATTATCATTCCAAAGATGTCCTTTTACTAAGTCACTTCCTACAATATGCCACCTTTTACGAATGCACTCCATCATTTCGTCTTGCCCTTTATTCAATTTTGCAGACTGTCCTTGTAACATATTCTCAGGGTCAAGCCCAACCTCTACATAACTTCCAGTTTCTGCGGTTTTTCCTGGTCCATAAGTATATGTTTGACCCTCTTGAGAAAGTATTTTCGTTAAACGCTGAATAGGTAAATTATATAATTGTAAAAAAACGCACTCATTTTTTACAATGCTTGTCTTCGACTTATTTTTTGATCCAGTATTATTAGTTCTCCTTCCTATTAAACGACTAACCTTCTCCTTACTCTGTCTTGCCTTGTACATATCCATCATTTTTTAAGATTATTACTCCATTAAAAACCTCTTTGAGAGCAGCTGCCCAGCGAGGTGCTAAACAACGTCCATAGATTCTAGCGTATGTTCTCCTCGTAGATGGCCATCTGTGTGGGTGAGCTGTCTTTGTCGAGTGCCGAAGGGAAGCTCCAGCCGTTGCCGAGGAATGTTCGGTTTTCTTCCATATTACTTTTCTAATGTCCTATGACTGTTATATATCCTGATATTAATTATATTCGGATTATAAATCCGAAGGGCACTCAATTTCTGTTATTTTTTTGATAGTAAATAATACTGTTGTCTGTCAATACTGTTGATAGTAATTGATCACAATTAAAATTGACACCATAATTTCCATTACAAGGAATATAATATGTATACATGTCTTGGGTTTTTCGCCCTTCTGATATTACGTATTGATTAGCAATATATTGTTTGTTTTGGAATGAATTATTACCTGCAATTTTACTATTGGAAAGAAGAGCATTGCTATAAATATAATCTATCATTTTTTCTTCACTATGCTGTGCACCATTCCCTATAAAGTTCGTAGAGCTTGCTCTACCGTTTTGCATTAAACAAGCGTTGTTTCCTCTATCCTGAAAAGCTATGGGACGATAATTTATTTGTAGTAATTGATATAACTGCAAAGTTTCATTAGCTACTTTTCTATATCCAAACTGCGTTGTTTGTTTTCCTTTAACTTGTATTTGTCTACTAACCTTCTCCTTATTCTGTCTCGCTTCGTACATAACTCAAAAATTTTTAAAGATTATTACTCCATTAAAACCTCTTGAAGCAGTCATCCACGTGGGGCGACTGCCTTGTTCTCATTTTACGCCAGCGGATCCTCCGTTACACCCTCATCGTCATCATCATCCTGCGCCGGGTTGCTGTCCTTCGTGTCGGGCGAGAGCTCGATCCATTCCAGTTGGTCGCTGTCCACGAGGGCACGGGTGTAGGTACCGTTAGCCAGCTTCGTGCGCTCGGGGATGAACTCCACGCGGACGGCTTTCACCTGCTTCTCGAAGTCGAAGGCTTCGAGGCTGTCCACGCCCACGGTGTCGAGCGTGTAGCGGAAGTAGCCGAGGCCCGTGATGTGGACGCTCTTGCCTTGTGCCATGCGGGTGTGCATCACTCCCGCAATGTCGCCCAAGACGGCTTGGACATCGGAGTTGCTCACTGTGGAAATCTTCGCCAAATCCTTAGCGATGGTTTCCGTTTCTACAGGTTTGCCCTGCACTACGGCACGGGGGTAATATACACCCTGCTGTTTGTTGTACGATTTTTTGTAGAATGGCATAGCTTCTTCTGTTTTTAAGTCGTTACTAATTATGTCGTTTTCTCAATACGCCGAATTGAGGCGGGCAATATGCCGTATTGTGCTCGTCAATTCGGCGTATTGAGAATGTCAGTTCGTTGACTTTATCACAGGCAGATTATTTGCACCCATTTCATATTGATAATTATACCCTGCTTCTTGCAAAGCATTGTTCATGTCTGTAATCGCAGAAGACCAATCGTTATTCGTTATCTGCGTGCCATAGCCATTATCATTTCCTGCACTGAAATAGCAAGCTGTGAGCTGAGAATAATCTGTTCCTACTATCCCTCCAACGGTCATGTTACTGTTCCCTGTAACAGTCCCGGTGTTGCAACAACCTATCAGGCTGCCGTCCCAAACCACTCCGACAATTCCACCCACCCTTTCTAATCCAGTAATATCCGCAGAATTGCTACAAGCCACTATGCGCGGCGCGCCATACAAGCAAACGCCAGCCAAACCTCCGGCATCAAATTCACTTGTTATTGTTCCACCTATTATGTGGCAATTTTCTATCGTTCCGTAATTTACGCCAGCAATTCCACCGCATACTTGTCCTGAAACTGACATATTGCAATCTTTGAGTTTCACGTTCTTTACTACGCCACTGGTCCCAATCATTCCGAAGAGTCCGGCTATATAATCTGATAAATTAAATTTAAGTTCAGATATAGTATGCCCGTCCCCATCAAATGTTCCCAAGAATTGATTACCATTACCGTGTTCGTCAACCGTTGTTATCGGTGTCCATGATTCAGTTAATGTAATATCCGCGCCGAGTTTGAAGTGTTCAGTTATATTTTGGTTGTCTTGGCTTTTCGTCGAAAGAGAGGTAAGTTGAGTGGCGTTTAACAATACATACGGATATGCTTCGCTTCCATCCCCCAATGAACCATAATTAGAAGCCTGTTCAGATGTAGGTATGGCATCTGCCGCAAAACTTTGTCCGCTGGCTGATGCGCGGCTTAATGCCTTGTTGTAAAGCTCCGTTGGCGTGGATGCGGAATATTGCGCCGTCACCTGCAAGTTGCTGCTTGTCGTCCACGTGCCGTATAGATAGGCATTGCCCTTGCTATCCGTGGTCAGGGTGTAATTGTTGCTTCCTGAAGTTGTACTGCCTGCCGGGGTAAAGTCTGTAAGCGACACACTTAGCTGCGTGCTTGAAGTGGAGGCTATGCGCAGGCGGCTATATTCGCGTGATGTGAAAGTGATGTTGGGCGAGCTGTTGCTTGTAGCCATGATGCACTCGTCAAGCCCAGCTTGCTCTCCGTCGCGAAGCGCCAATGTGCCATCGTTTGTTGTGCTCCATTGATAAGCGGGGGCATACCATGCGGTCACGGTGTAGCTGGCGTAGGTTTGCTTCAAGGTGGGCGTAGTTATCCATGTGCTGCCATTGTAGCTCATAACGGCATATTGCGGGTCGCCACCTTGACAAGTTACGCTGACCAGCAGTTGGTCGCCAGCCTCCCATGCCGACTTGCCGCCCGCATCCGTTGTGCCAATGGCACGGGTTGCCGCATCTTCACCGAAAGCGGGGAAGTCACCTACAGTGAGGGTCAGTATGTCTGTTTGTATCGCATCGTTTTCTATGTCGTTGGTACAAGCCGCAAGCAGGATAGCCATGCTTATGATATAAAGTAGATTTTTCATCGTTATTCCTCCTTCCTCAGTTTAAGTCTGTTTCGTCATCCCATCCCGGCAGTACGTTTGTTGATGCAGGGGTCAGCGTCAGTTCCTTGTCTGTGACGGTAAGGTTGAATGAGTAGGCGTTGCCACTGGTCACCTCTTGGTTGCTGGTAGCCGTCATGTCCATCTCGTTCACCTTCAGTTTGAGTGTAAAACCGTTACTGCTGGGAGCTATGATAGCGGTGTAGGTACTGCCTTCTGTGTAATAAGCGATAACATCCGTAACATCGCCTGTACCTATTACGGAGTCTTCGCTTCTGGTCACATTGGGATAGGACGTAATTTTGAAATCGGAAATGGCTGGCATCGTGTTTCCATAGTCGCTCCAATCGGTAATGGTGACGGCGACTTTGCACAGCCTATGCACCAATGCCAGCGAAAGGTTGGTGCCGTTAAGTTGTTGGCTTGAAGCGGTAGTCATATAGTCCGCCTCAGCAATGCCCGCACTTTGGTTAGTTGGGATAGTGAACGATGTCAGCGTTGCCGTTGCTGGATAACAGGCTTCCACGGTGGCTGGCAATGTGACATTGAATGTGGTCCATGATGCTCCATTGATGTATGTCAAAGTCCTGGTCGTCGGAGAGGTACTGCCATAACCCATCACATATAGATTTATCGCATCACCATTCTGCCATGTCCACGTGTCACCATCAGCGGTGGCACGTGTGCTGATGCTCACTTGTACCTCTTGCGGTTCTCCGCCAGGCACGGTAGCATCTTCTTCGTTGCTGCACGCCGCAAAAAGGGGCATGAAAACCACTAATGCGAAGCCTTTTATCAATGTTTTATTCCTTATCATATTTCTGTTCTTTTATTTGGTTGTTATACTTGTTCCTTCGTTGATGTAAAACGGATAGACCATGTTGTGGCGGTTGTTGGTACGAATCACTGTATAGGTGAGCCGTATCAGCAGCACGCCCTCTTCGGGCTGTTCCTCGAACGATATGTCCTCCAGTTCAATGCGCGGCTCGTAGAGCGTCACGGCGCGACTGATGTCGTTGCGCAAACGCACGGTGGTCTGCACCGTGAGCGGCTCGAAGGCGTAGCGGCGCAGGGGGCAGCCATAGTCGTAACGGTTCACCCGCTCGCCGGGCGAGGTGGAGAAGAGCACGCACAGGCTCTCCCGGATGTCCTGCTCGTAGGAGGACATTTGCACGCCCTGTTCCGTCAGTACCGGCGAGAAGCTCCAGCCGCGACCGAGGAATGCAGCCCCCTCCAACTCCCCCGTGAGGGGGAGAGCTTGAATGCTTATGTCATGTTCGTTCCCGTTCATCTTTTATATCGTTTTATTGTCGTTTCACTATCTCACATCTCCCTCCCTACAGGGGAGGGCTGGGGAGGGGCTTTTACCCTCCTATCATCACCGTGGGACACCCTACGGCTATCGTGCCGCCGTGTGCCGTGGAGTCGCCCATGCGTGCGGCAGGTCTGCCGCCAATCATCACCGTGGACGAGCCTTTCACTATCGTGTCCGGCGGACCGACGCAGACGCACATGTCGCCCACGACGGCTGCCGGCATCTTGCCTATCAATACGTTGGGCACACCGGGACCCACTACGGGACCGCCCACGTGCGGTATCGGCGAGGGAAAAGCCGGGGTCTGCATGGAGCAGGTGTGCATGTCTGTCAGTCTTGCTGCCGGTGGCATAAGTTCCTCCTTTCTGTATTCAATTCTTCATTCATCATTCTTCATTTAATTGATCATGACCATCGCTCCCTTCACCGTCGTCTGTCCGGTTGCCGAGAGTTCCGCCGTGGCGTTGCCCTTGACGGTCGCGCCCACTTTGGCCTGTACCTTTACGTTCATGCCGTCCAGACTGATATCGGACTTGGCGGTGCCGCTGATTTTCGAGGTGGCGTCCAGCGTGATGCCACCCTTTGCCTTCAGCGTTATATTCTTGGCGGACGTGAGGGTGATGCCCCCGCTGTCCATCTTGATTTCGTTCTTGTGCTGGTCGGTCAGCGTGATGGACTTGCCGTCGTCGCTTATCTCCAGCGTGTTCTTGCCCGGCGTGGCGACGGTGATGACCTTCTTCTCCTCGTCGAACTCGATGCGCAGCTTCTCGCGGGTCACTATCGCCTTGGTGTTGTTCTTCGCCTCGTACTCGAAAGGCGGCTTGTGCTTCTCGCCGTAGAGTGAGCCGAGGATGACGGGGTGCGTGGGGTCGGCGTTCATGAAGCCTACCAATACCTCGTCATTCACTTCGGGCAGGAAATATGTGCCCATGCCGTTGGTGGCATACATCGTGGCAAGGCGTGCCCAGAGCAGCTTGCTCTTGCCGTCCAGCCACGGCAGTTCTATCTGGATGCGCTGCGCCTTCTGCGGGTCGCCATCCAGTTTCTTCACCACAGCCGCGTGCAGTCCTTGCAGTCCGGGCAGGAAGCCCGCCGCAGGGGGCGATACTACGTCCGGCTCATCGGTGATGTTCATTGCCGGTACACCTGCGCCCGCTTCGGTTGTCCACTCGTTGTCCTCAATGGTATGCGTCACCGAGCCGACGAACAGGTTGCCGTTGAACCGTTTGCCCAAGCCCTTCAGCTCGACAATGCAGCCCGGCTTCACCAAAGCAGAGCCGTAGAAGCTGACCGAGCCTTGGTAGCGTGCCAGCCCTGCTTTCAATGCCATGCCGTCCACCCACTGCTTCAACGCCTTTTCTTCAGTAGGCGCGTCGGTCTGGAGCAATAGGCTGTCGCCCGAAGCGAGGCTTTTCGACTGGAGGTCGCCCTGCTTGTTGAGCGAAGGAGTTGATGCAGACACCTTGACCGCCTTCTGTTCCTTGGGACTCCACGACACCGCTTCGTATTGCGTGAACTGGTCGTCGGCGGTCAGTTCGAGGTCGAAGGCGGTGATGTCCTCGCCGTAGGTCACGGTCAGCACGGGCGAACCGCTGACCGTCGGTTTCTTCACCTTTATTTTACTTCCGTCAGTGAAAACAAATAGTCCGCAGGCATCGGCACGCGAGAGGGCGAAGTCCCAGTCGGAGCAATAGTATTGCACGAGCGTGGGATGCTGGTACTGCGTAGCATCTACGTCCACACTGCCGTAGGTCTTCAATACCTCTTTTATAATGTCGCTGTCCTTCTGCTTCTCGAAGATGCGGTTCTTGCGTCCCTGCGTGGCGGGGTAGGCACAGTCGCGGCACTCCACTACCATGTACGAGCGGAAGTCCTTGCCCGTAAGGATGCGCAGCCCGATGATGTTGCCCTCGAACAGCGTTTCCTGCTTGTTGGTGCTGCCCGCATCAAGTTTAATCGGGTTGCCCGGCTTGAACAGCGCGTTGTCGCTCTCATCGAACGTCTGCTTGTCCATGTTGCCCGCGTTGAAGCGTAACGTCGCCTTGCCGATGCGGTTCAGCGAGAGGCGCACCGAAGCGGACACCAGCGAGAAGGTGTCGGGCAGCTTGCTGCCGTTGCAGTAAACGGTACAAGCAAGCACGCGGTCTTTGTTCTTTGAGGGCGAATCAGCCATATTGTTGTTCCTTGCGTTAACTCTTCATTCTTAATTCTTCATTCTTAATTCTTCATTTACGAAGCATCGGCATCAGTATTTCCGTCCCAGCCGGGATGTTCCGGTAGCCGTTCAGGTTGTTGAACCTTGCCACCTGCCCTACAAGGAGCGGGTCGCCGTATATCTCGTAGCAGAGGGCGGCAAGCGTCTGCCCCTCCTTCAGCGTGACCAGCCGTGACACGTCGGGCGAGCGTTTGGAGAAGCGCGATTTCTCCTCCTTCTGGCTGCAATAGCCTGTCAGTGTCACCTTCAGTTCGGCGCGGAGCGGGATGCCGTCCGGGTCGAACAGGGTGTATTCCGTTTCCAGCGTTTTGAGCTGGCCGAAGAACGTGATGTCGCCGTACTCCACCTTGACATACGAAGGGCGGTGCCCCTCGGTGTTGTAGTCGTACAGCCGTTGTTCCAGTGCGTCCACCATGTCATGCACGGGCTTCGTCTCGTCGTCGTCCTCCATGGCGTTGGTCATGTCGAACAGGCACTCGAAGTAGAAAGTCTCCGGACGGTAGCGCACGTAGGTGTTCGACCCGTTCAGGCTGCCCAACTGTTTGTCCTCCGCATAGCGGATGCCTTTGGTGAGCTTCACCTTCGCCGGATTGACGGGCAACGCCAGCGCGGAATGGCTCTCGCTGCTGAAGTTCTCGTCCGTGTAGGATGTGATGGACATCTTTCCCATAACTAATCTTTTTTAGTTCATCTTTCGTTCTTCCTTCTCGTCTGCCGCCGTGGGTCAGGCTGCCCGCTTTCACGGGCGGACAGCCTTTCCACTACGCGGTCTTCTATCCTGCGGAGGATTTCCTCCGGCAGTTCCGCCTCCGTGACGATGCGTCGCTCCACCACGGTGCGGACGTGCATTTCCTTGATGACTATCGGCATAGGCTTTATCTTATGCGTTCCAGACGGTTATACACCAGTTCTATGGTCTCCATGGCCAAGCCGCTGCGCCCTGCGTCCAATCCATTCACTTCGTACTTGACCGGATAGGCGTGGTTGCACGACCATGCCGCCAATGGCTGACCGTCTTTGTTCAAAAGCTTTATGACAACATCGCAGGCCCTTTTCTTTGCCGCCCCTGCATTTCCGCTCAGGAATACCATTTTCAAGCAGTTCTGTATCCAGTTGTAGAAGTCGTCCCCCGATGTATCCAAGGCACGTTTCAATGTGAGACTGGGATATGATACTCCTGTTGGCATCTGTAGCTTTTCGTTAGAATCGGTCGTTTTGGCTTCCGTCGAAAAATGCCAGCCGATGCCATTGACTTCGGAAAAGGAGGCATGGAACCTCTGCCCGCTCATGCTTTGGAACTCTACCAGAAAGTAGAACTCTACGGGCGGATTCCATTCGGATGTCGTATTACCAGCCATACCTCAAACCTTTTTATTTCACATTGACACCTTCATGCGCGATGACCAAAGTTTCAATAGACGTGGTGTTGCCGTCTGCCTTGAAACCTTCCACCGTGAGTTTCTTGGGCCATGCGTTTACCGCTTCCCATGTTTTCACGGGGCTGCCGGACTCGTCCAGCAGGCTGACGGTCACTACCTCACGCTGGATGGTGTTCAGCTTCACTTTGTTCACCCAGTCCCATAAGGCCTTGTCGTCCTTGAAGATGCCTTTCTTGATGGTCAGATCGCCTGCCTTTCTCAGTCCGGGCATTTTCAGTTTGGTGAATACGGGGCTGTCACCTGCACGATAGGTAATTTCTTCATACTCCGTTTCCAGTCCCGACACCTCGCTGCATGAGATGTCGCCCACGTTGGATATGCTCACCTTGAAATAAAAACTTGGCAACGGCCACGCCTGTGTGCTTGCACTCTGTGCTGCTCCATTATCTGCCATATTATCTTAGTTTTTAATTGTTACTACTTAAATTCTTAATTCTCAATTGTCCATTGTCAATTGTTCTTAGCTTTTCTGCATCTGCTGCTGGAATGTGATTTCGATGAACTCCGCCGGGCGGCTGATTGCCACCAGCACGGTGATGCGCAGGATGCCTTCCAGTATGTCGTCGCTCGTCATGGTGTCGCCAAGGCCCACGTGTACCTCGAAAGCGTCTTCAGGAGTAGCCCCTGCAAGGCCGCCACGTTTCCACACGCTGCGCAGGAAGTTCTCTATCATGCACTTCATGTTAATCCAAGTGCTTGCGTCGTTCGGCTCGAACACGTAGGCACGGGCGGCGTTCTTCACCGATGTTTCGAGGAAGAGCATCGTGCGGCGCACATTGACGTAACGCCAGTCCTGCGAGTTGCCGTCCAAGGTGCGTGCGCCCCATACCTTGATGCCCTCACCGGGGAACGGACGGATGGCGTTCACCGCCTTGCCGTTCATCGGCATGTTCAGGTCTTCCTGAAGATAGTCGTTGATGACTTCTGTAGGCGAGGTGACGTAGCTGACGGTGACGTTGGCAGGAGCCTTCCACACACCACGGTTGTTGTCCACGGCGGTATAGATGCCTGCCATGGATGCCGACGGCGGGAGCAGGTTCAGCTTGTCCTTTATCAACTTGATGGCGGACTTGTATGCCGGACAGTTCTGGAGCATGGCGTTGTGCAGGTCGGTTTCAGCTGCGACAAGCTGTTGGGCAAGGTCGCTGTTGGTAGCATCCGCATCCGCTGCCGCTTTCTTTGCCTTGATGTCGGCAAAGGCGGTGTTGAAATATGCCAGCAATTTGGAGCCTTCGCCTAAAATTGCCGTAAGGTCGGGAGCCTCCCCGTCGTAATCCCACAATGCCACGGAGGACGGGTTCACGTCGTTTTCGGAAAGCACGGACGTGTTCAGCCACGGGTAGTATGCCGCACCGAAGGACATATAGTTGCTGCCCACCACATCACGGAATTTTTCAACTGGTTTTTCGATGTCATTTCCAGCACTATTTTTCAACTGCACGTCGAAAATGGCGATGCGGTTCTTCATCGTGCTGCCGCAGTGCTGGAGCACGTCGGTCAGGATGTTGGCGTAATTGGGCGAATAGACGGCCTCCGGCACCACAATCATGGTCACTTCCTGCTCCTTCTCCAGTTTTCCCAACGCCCCTTTCACTTGGTCGCCGGTGATAGGAGTTTTTGACGTGTAGTCGCCCACCGACACGATGTAGCAAGTGCTTCCTCCGTTGGCAAAGAACATCACCATCTGGTAATAAAGCGTGAACGGCACGGTGGGTTCGGTCACAGCCAGCTTGCCGTCGCTTACGCTTAGCTTGAAGTCAGCCAGCGGTGCACCTCCGAAATAGGTTGTGAACTCCGTCATCGACGTGATTTTCCACGGCTTGCCAAGTAGGGACTCGTCCCCGTTGACCGCCTTCTCTGTGATACCGATGAAAGCCGGTATCGCGGTTTCGGCTTCCACTACGGAAGTACCGAATGCGTTTTTCTCCTTGATGTAAACGCCGGGTGTCTTGTATTCGCCCATAGTCTTTCGATTTTTTACGTTAAACTTTATTTTTACAATTCACTGTTTTTCAATAGTAACACACCTGCCGGAGGATGCCTTTCCCCGCATCGGCGAACTGTCCCGGTTGGGGAGGCGGCACCTGCTTGAGCAGGATGCGCTTCTGACGCCCTTCGTCCTGTGCCGTAAGCCGCAGCTTGCAGCCGTAGCTTTGGCGCATGGGGATGCGCGACCTGGAAACGGTACGCAGAGCGATCTGTCCGTATGTCTCGCATTCCTTGAAGGCGGAGAACTTTACCTTGCCTGCCGCGTCTTCCAGCACAAGCCGGCTGACCGGCACGTCCGTCTCGCCGCGCGGGATGAACAGGTATTCCCATTGTACGGAGGGGGTGCGGAAACAGAGTACCGCCTGCATGGGCTTGCCCACCTTTGCAGCCTCCAATAGTTCCTTGGTCATCCGCAGGGTGACGGTGCAGAAACCGCTGCCGATACCCCGTTTCTCGTCTATGGGGCGGATAACGGTTGCCGCACCTGTTTCTTCTTCCGCTGCCGGAAGCTCCAGACCGTATGCAGCCGAGGGCTGAAAACCCTGCCATGCCGTATAGAGCATGAAAGCCGGGTCGGTCAGGAACAGGTCCAGCGTCAGCACGTCATCCTCCGCAGGGAGGTTGTCGGAAAGCAGTGTCCATTCACCCGCAGCCGTCTGCCGGAACAGCAAGCCGCGCCTGTGTGCCAATGCCTCGCCCTGCGGCGTGAGGTGGCACTGCAACGACGGGCACGGATTGCCGTCGAAGTAGTCGTGCACGGCACGGAGGCGGTAAAGGATACTATAGCTTTCCATATCACATTTCAATTATCGGTTTGTCAGCCGTCGTTCCACCCGTGCCGATTTCTCCGGCATCTATGGTCAGGCGGCGTATCTTGCACACCACCGACGGGTAATATTGCCCGCCCAGCAGCGTCCATACGTTGTTCAAGTCCTGCGTGGTGACGCTGACGATTTCTATCGTATAGTCCACGCCCTCCACCTCAAATTTCGGCACGGACTGGATGAAGCGCAGCGTGTCGCTAAGCACGGACAGCGACTCGGCATACTGGCGCTCGTCGAACACCGCCGCCAGCATCACGTTCAGGTTGAGCAGCAAGGGCGGTTGTGTCCGCACGTACCCGTCCTGCGTGCGTTGTACAGGGGCAGATATGCCTCCGGCGGTCTCGCGCTCTACGTTCAGCAGGCTCACCACCATTTTGTTGGGGCTTTCCTCCGTGGCGTTGCCTATCAGCCCCACCGTGGCAAGCCCTTCAGGGCGGCGGTGGAAGCGGCCGAGGTATTCGTCCAGCCGTTCGGCGTAATATGTCAGTATCTTGCGTATCATCTTCTATCTCATGCGTTCATTGTACCATGTCTGCAAAGGGGTTGTCTGCCAGTCCCCTCTATGCCCGTTGTCAATCAATACTTTCATGTCCTTTCAGTTTTTAGGGTTGAACTTAGGTTTATATGTTCTCTTGCTTGCTTCTTTCCATTTGAATGTTTATTCGGTGGTAGTCAAGTCATAGTTGCCACCGTTGTCCCAACCGCTTACAGTGATATTATCAACCGTCACTCTGTTCTCTTTCATGATAGTTACCTCGTAGGTATAGGAATGGCCTGCTTCCCAAGTAATTTCTGTTGATGAATAACAAGGATAGCTACTGAGCCCATTTTTGATGTCAAGATAAGAAAACATACTTTTCACTGTTTGCGGAATGACGAGTGCGGCAAAACTGGCGAGGGAAGTTTCGTTTTCATCAGATGCAAGAGGTTTTGGACCGAGACTGTAGGCCGTGATAGTCTCCATTGTGCTTCCCGGTGTCCAGTTGAGATAATTCTCGCTTATATTGTCCGTACTCACCGTGCCGTCCATAACAATATTGTTCATATATCCTATCGTTACACTGACGTCATCACTTCCGTACACAGGACCTACATTGCGGACATGTACCTCCACTTTTGCCACTTGATGGTAGAATTTAAGGGCAATTTCCTGCCGTCCGCTTACGGTTGTTGCCTGCGCAAATAGCAAGTCGCTATTCGCATAATTGTCGTCAGTTCCTTGATTTCTTTGCACAGACCATGAGTCGGGATGCTCTTCGCTGTTGTCGCCATAATGCCAGGCACGGACAAGTTTGGTCTCGTTGTCGCTTAGCCAAGTAGATTGAGTGCCGCTCGTAAAGGTCAGTTTGCCATCGGTACTGGCTGTGTAAATTCCTCTCTTGGCTTGCGTCCAGTCGGGAGTTGTCGTATCGTCATAATTGTCTATCACCTCTACAATGACGGTTTCCGTGCCTGTCCAACTGTTATCGGGGGTCGCCCGTGTGCCTGTTGTCGCATCCGCCATGACGGCAGTCAGCACCAACGGCTCGCCGTTTCCCGCAGGGCGTGTTTCGGTAAGGTCGTCATGCGAACAGGCGGATAGAATGCCTGCCAGCAAAAGGAGAATCATCCGTTTCAAGTCTGATAGTCGGTTCATATTACATGTATGTTTTTATGTTCTGTCTTTGTGCCACCGGCGGCTGCGAAACCGCCAAGCTACACCTTTTTGTTCAGGCATATCTCCGTGCTTGCGCAGGATGCACGGGATGGCTGTTGTTTCTTTTCACTGGAATCAATTGATTATAATAATATCACCTTCACCGTTCGTCCAATCCTGTATTGTGCCGGAACTGATTACCAAGCCTTTCTTCTGAATGGAAATGTCGTAGCTGTAAGACGTGGATGCAGCGAACGCAGGGGTCAGTGTACCCGTGTAGGTCTGTCCGTCGATGGTAGCACTAAAGGTCAGGCTGGCTCCTGTTTGCGGATAGAGTATCAGGCTGCATGTTCCGATATTATTAGCATAAGTAATGTAGTCGGTTATTTCCCAATTATCTGTCGCATCTCCTGTCGCTTCCGCTGTTCCGTTTTGCGTGTTGAACGTACCGTTGTGCTTGATGCCACTCAGTGTGTAAGTACCGCTTGCCACTTGGTCGGCTGTGAAGCCAGCTTCAATGTCCGTCGTGATGTTCAGCACAAGGCGGGTCATCATGTGTTTGAAGCGGGCATCAGTGGTTCCATTATCTGTGTTGTTGAATTTTACAGTGGGGCTGTTCTTGCTTGCCGTTGCACCCGTTGCGAACATGAAGTCGAAGTTCTTTTGGTCGCTTTGGTTATCGGTTCTTACATCCGTTATTGTCACTTCTCCGTTGTTTTCTTGACTGTCTTCATCAAAAGGATAGTAAGCGCGGAAATATACCGTTTCGTCCGCATCTTGGAAGAAGATGCCTGATGACGAGCCGCCAGAGTGCGTGAAGTTGCCGTCGCCAGCGGTGGTAACATAGTGCATGTTGGTGTATTGGGTGAGCGTGGGTGTTCCGTCTGTTGGTGTATAGACCGACACGCCGATGGCATCGTTGGCTTCCCATGATTGCCCGAACGCACGTGTCAGCACGTCGTTGATGCCTGCGGTGATTTGCGCCGCTACTGGGCCATCATTTGCGCCCATGTTCTCATCGTCACTGCTGCAAGCCGCGAAAGATAATGCGGTTGCCGCGAGGAATAAATACTTAGTTCCTTTCATCTTTATCGTTGTATATTTGGTTATTGTTCAAAATCTTTGTTTGTTTTATGTTTTGCCTTCGTCCAGCCAAGGCGATGCTTCCGTCCAGCCAAGGCTATGTCTCCGTCCAGTCAAGGCAATCAGTCGGCATTCACGTTACCACCGTTTGCCTCATCCCATCCTTGGATGGTGCAGCCGTCCACGGTGATGTCGGTCTTGTGCAGGGTCACGCTGAGGTTATACTGCCGTCCGGCTACCCATTCGTTCTTCGCGTCCGTATCGCCGGCATCGACATTGGCGGCAGTGAAGTCAAGCGTTGCGCTGAACGACTGCATACCTGTAAGGGTTGCCGTGATGGGCAATGGGCTACTGAACTCCTGCGGGAAGAGGATGAGCGTGTAGGAAACGGATTCTGCTGTGGCATTGGGTACGAAAGGCGCATTGTAGCCTGTTTCAGAGGTGTTTCCGGCAAATGTCCAGCCCGTCGCCAAGTCATCGGCGGTCGAGGTTGTCCCGTCCGTCACGTTGAACGTGCCGCTGTACTTGAAGCCGCCAAGCGACAGCACGGCATCCTGCACTTCCTGATAGCTCACGTCATTGCCTTTCTGGATGGTCAGCACGAGCTTCGCCATCTTGTGTGCGAAAATGAACTGCACGTTGGGGCTTGCCTTGCTACCCGTCTGCCGCGACCAAAGGAAGTCGAAGTCGCTTTGCGAAGCCTGCGCCCGTGTGTCGGCGGTAATGGTAGTTGCATCTGCTGCAAGGTTGGCCCACGGGTAATAGGCGGTAAAGGTCACGGAGTTGTCATCCTGATAGTAGATTTCATTGCCCTGAGTGCCTACGGTGAAGTTGCCGTTCCCACCTGTGGTTACGTACTGTACGTTAGTGTAGGTCGTACTGCCCGATGTGCCGCTGATGCCGATGGCATCGCCTGCCTCCCATGTCTGGTCGAATGCGCGGGTATTCACCTGTCCGTCGATGGCAGCGGTGAACGTGGCTTGGGACGACCCGGTGTCAATCACGTTGTTCTCGTCGTTGTTGCACGCCGTCAGCACTGCGGCTGCCAGCGTTGCCATGAAAATGATTTTTGCTTTCATCTTATTAAATTGTGTAATTTTGGGGTTATATTTCTTTATTCCTAATCTCTCCATCAATGCGCGTCCGCATTGCCTCCGTCCGCCTGCTGCCAACCGTCTATGCTGCCGGCAAAGCCTCCCTCCACGGGAGTGCGCAAGTTGCCTGTCAAGGCAAAGGGTTCGGTACTGCCGTTGAACCCGGCAAGGACTTCCGTCAGGTCGCTCTCAATGGACTGCGTGTCGCCGTTGCTGAAAGTCAGCAGGATGCTTAGCGTTTGCGCATCACCCATGATGCCCAGCAGACGCAGGTCTGCCGACACCTTGTCACCGCTGCGCGTGAACGTAGGTCGTGTGCTGACCGCCTCGCCGTAGAGCGTTTCGTTGCGCAAGTCGTATGCTTCCGCCACGCCGCTGAGCGTACCCGTTATGGCAGCGATGCGCTCCGGGTCGCCCTCGGTCACGGTCAGTTCGATGTGCAGGTCGCGCACCCGTTGTGTCACGTCAAGGTTCATGCGCAGAGTGTCGTCCGCCACGACGGTTATCCGCTCCATGCCCGAATAGAGGTAGTCGGGCATAGGGTCTATAAAATCACTGAGGGCGCGAGTGCCGTCCATCCTGCGTACACGGGCGATGCCGTCCGCCACGGTGAACCCCTGCGGCGTGTTGTAGGCCAGCACGGTGTACTCGCCGGGAGGCAGCGGGTCGGAAACGGTGTAGCGTCCTTCACGGCCGTCGGCGGTCGTGCCGTCAATCTCTACCGTATAGTCTTCCCCGCTTGCGCCCTGCGGCAGGTCGATTGACACTGCCACTACGCCCTTGTCCGGATGCGGCGTGTCGTGCAGGTCGTCCTTCACGCATCCGCCCAGAGAGAACAGCAGGGCCGTCGCCAGAATCGTTGTCGTATATTTCCTTTTTCTTGTATTCATATCCGCAGGATGTTTTTCAGTTTACCGTACCGGCTTGTCCCCGAAGCGGTGCGGCTGCCCGGCGGAGCGTACCGCAGGCGTATCTTCCTTGCCCGCCTCGCCCGGAATGAGGTAGGCGTGCTTCAGGGTGTACTGGATGCGCTCCACCTGGTCGGGCGTGATGCCGGCCATGAAGCCATACTCGTAATCCATGATGTTGTCGGAGAAGAAGATTTCTCCTGTCGCGGCATCCGTGCGCGTATATTCGATGTTGCCCTGCGTGGCCTCCAGATAAGCGTCCCGGTCGTACCAAGGCGTATCTTCGCAGTAGTCGTCTCCCTCGATATAGACATGTTCCAATCCAAGGAAATGTCCTGCCTCATGGGCGAACGACTTCACATCGTTGGCCATCGTCATCGCCCGGGTATTCAGGAATATGCCTGAGACAACACCGGGCTGGTACGGCGTTTCGCATCCCTCCATCATCTCGTCTTCATCGAAGTAGGGGAAAAACGAGAACCCGGCGAATATGCTGTACTCGTCCTCGTACACATTATTGATCGGGCTGACCCACACATTGAGCGCATGCTCATTGTCCCATATATACCGGTCGTCAAGCTCGACGTTCGCGTAGTCTATCTCCACGGCCTCCTTCTCGTGGACGATGCCGGGAGTTTCAAGCGGCGTACCGTCGGGCGCGGTGGTGGCGGCCACAAAGCGCACGCCGGTCTCTGTCTGCCCGGGGAGGTTGAAATAGTTGCTATATACATAATTGGCATAGTCCAGCTGTTCCCTCACCATCCAGTCCTTGACCGGATAGTTGCCTTCGGCATCCGGAAAGAGGTGGAAGATGACGGGTATCTCGTAGGCGTCGGGGTTCTCCGCCACCGGTGCTGTGAGGCTGGAGCGGATTTCAACCGTGTTGGAATAGTACTCCGCCTTGTTTGTCTGCACATAGCCCCGCACGTAATACGTCGTGCCGGGCAGCGGATGGAGGAGGTACAGGCACCGCCAATACAGCGGCTCCTTCTCCCAGTCCCAGTTCAGGAACGGCTCGTAATCCGAATAGTCATTAATGAAAACGCAGTCGCTCAAGTCCGGTTCCGGGTTCTCGGTTGAATAGACACTACCCTCGTAGATGATTTTCTCGTCGGCAGGCAAATCCTCCATGACCAGCACCGCCATGTATGCGGGAGGATAGTTGTCAGGGGCTCCCAAATCCATCGGCACGATGTTTCCCTCGCCGATGTGCAGCTTGAAGGTAGAGGTCGGCTCCGGATCAGGTTCGGGAACCATGTTGTCGTCGTCGCACGCCGCCATGCCGAAGGCAAGGAGGAGGACTGCAAAAAGTTTATACCCGTGCAGCAGGATGCTACACTTGTCCAAATAATCGCCTGTTTTCTTTCTGAACATATTCATGATTTTCTTTTAATATATTTTCCATACCAGGGTGACACCCGCGTTAACCGGGCCCCACCAGTTTTTTGTTTCCGTTCCACGGCGCACCCGCACGCCGTCGATGACCGTGTATTTCTCATAATCCGCGTGCAGGCAGCCCACGGCCACGCTGAAGTCGAGCGACAGGGCGTCATTCAGGCGCAGCTGGTAGCCGCCGGTGATGCCGCCGCCCATCAGGTCGCCCTGCTTGCCGGTGGCGGAGAACTTGTAGTTGAACTGCCCGGCCTTGTACATCGCACCGAGGTAGCCGCGCTTCTCCTTGCCCATATACCAGCGCACTTCCGGCATGACCTCCCAGAGGGCGTAGCGGCGGTCCTTGTCGTTCCACGACCACGAGGTCCACGAGCCGTTCACGAGGATTCCCCATGACGGACTGATGCGCCACTCCAGGCCCAGGTCGGGCGTGAGCGTCGCCCAGCGCAGCAGGTTGGCACGCAGGGAGAGCGTGTAGCTGTCTGCGCCGGAGGTTTCTTTCGCAGCCGTCCCAGTGGTTTCCGCCGGAACATAGGCTTCGGGATGTACCACGACCATGCTGTCCGCCCTTATCTGTTCGGCGACAAAGCGTGATTCTTCCGTTTCGCGCTGCTCTTGCTGTGTATCGGCGCTTTCCTGTCCGTCCTGCTGCCTTTCGTCCTTCTGTGCCGCAGTCGCCACTTTCGGCACGCTGATGCGTACCGTCACGTAGTCGCCGCTCCCGGAGTGGTTCTTCGTGACGAAGCACGCTTCGGTCAGTCCCTGCCGGATGATGAGTTCCGACTTCACGCGGTTGGAGCGGACTTTCGCCATCGCAAGGTTGTCAGCCTCACTCTCTCCGGCGGTGCACCAGCCGTCCACATGGAGTGGGATTTTCCCGGCAAGAATCTCCTGCCTGTATCGCTCCACGCATTGCTCCAGCCGAGCCAGTTCCTTGTCATTGCCGCTGAAAGGCACATAGAACATGTCTTTATCGGTGACGAAGCGGAATGTATAGACCGTATCGGGCTTCTCCTGCGCCGCAAGGGGCAGAAGTACAAACAAGAGCATCAAGCCTGTTATCGTTTTCTTTATTATATTCATTGTATTATCCACGTTTTTGATGGGTTACTGATTTGTATGTGGTATTGTCGGGACATATAAACAGCACAAGCGGCATACGAGCACAAAAAATGCTTCGTATGCCGCCTGGCACAACGATGTAACGCTTCTGCGTAACTTATTGATATACAGTCTGTTTCGGGGGGGGGGTAATAAACCTTCTGCGAATATGCAAATTATTTGTCTTAATAATGCTTAACACCACTGAAGAAAGGCACGAAAAGAGCCATATAAAAAAGTTTCCTGACCCGGACGGGCAGGAAAGCCTATTCCATGTATGTAGTTCTGCTCTCATTGTCAATCTTTTCGTTCTGTTTCAACTTTATTTGACTGGTGCTATTACCCATATTCGCCCCAAAAGTACAAAAAAATTCTGATACTGAAGAAAATATGAAAAGAATTTAATCGAAAATTCTTCAAAAGTGGCTGGGATGGGGAAAAGCCCTCGGGAAAGGCATTTTACAGCTGTCTAATCCCGGCTTTTATCCCTTGTGTCTCCATAGATGAAAGGCGGCACCGGAACAAATGCCCGGTACCGCCCTGTGTTACATTTTCATACCGTGTCCCTCCCTGCGTTCAGGAATGCCCGGCCTGCCTATTATAATATGGTCACGGATGTAGTCACGGGCTGCATCGTCCGGCTTCGGTACGTTCTCCGCTTTCGGTAAATCCTGACCGCCACCTTGTTCCTGCCCTTGGCTTGTCGTTTCTTCATGTTTGGGAGCCAGTTCCAACTGTATCTTGCGGTCGAGGGCAGCAAGTTCGGACTTCAACTGTTTCAGTTCGTCCTCCTTCTTCCATGTCTTGCCCGCTATCTCCTGCAACTGCGGTATCTCGCGCTCCAGCGTTTCGTTTTTTGCCTTGTACTGCTCAATGACCGAGGGTATCTTCTCCAGCGCGTTCAGGAAGTTCACGGCGGCGGCATGGGTGTCCGCCATCGCCAGATGCCCATTGTTGTAGGTGTACTTGTAGTTCCCTTCCACGAAAAAGCGGTTGCCGGTGAACTCCAGCCCCTCGCTGAGTGTCCGCTCGCTCACCACCTTGACGGGGAAGCCGTACAGCTCGCCGATGCGCTTGGGCTGACCGCCTGTCGTGGTGTTCTTGGCAATCTCCTGCAACCGCTTGCCGATGGCCTTCTCGTCGGTGGTGTCCAGCCCGTCAATCTTGATGGGGTTGAGCCGTTTGCCCTCCTTGTCAGTCTGTACGGCTGCGGTGAACTTCTCCCAGTCCTCCGTCATGCCGGTAATGACCGCTTGGTTGTTCCTAAGCGCCGAGGTCTTGCTCTCCAATTTCAACTCCGAATCCCGCTTGCCCTTATGGAACGATTTGCGCTCGCCCTCCAGCGAGGCGATTTTCTTTTCGAGCTTCGCCTTGTCCAGCAAGTCCGTGTTGCCGGAGAGTATCGCCATGTACTCTGAAAAGTTCATGCCCGACTTCTCGTCCATCGCCCCCTCGTCGATGGTTCGTGCGCCCAACGCGCCGCTTTTTAACTGCGAGATGAACGTCTGCTTGCAGTGCAGCAGGTTGAACTTGTAGCTGTCCAGCGACTTCTCCACCGCATAGATAATCACGTCCACCTTGTTGTCCGCATACAGTTTGGCAATCTCGTTGCCTTTCCGTACTGCCCGTCCGTCACGCTGGGCGAGGTCGGACGGGCGCCACGGCGTGTCGAGGTGGTGGATGGCCACCGCCCTGCGCTGGGCGTTCACACCCGTTCCGAGCATACTCGTCGAGCCGAACAGCACACGCACATGACCCTCGTTCATCGCCTCTATCACCGCTTTCCGTGCCTTCTCGTTCTTGCACTCCTGAATGAAGCGGATTTCGCTTGCGGGGATGCCGTAGTCATCCACCAGTTTGCGCTTGATTTCGGTGTACACGCTCCAGCCGCCTCCGGGCTGATACGTGCCCAAATCCGAAAAGACGAACTGCGTGCCTTTGTGCGCGTCGTATTTGCGGTAGTATTCCGCTATCATCTTGGCGCAATGGCTTGCCTTGTTGTCGGGGTGGTCTTCGTAATTCGGGTCAATCATACGCATATCCAGCGCCATCTTCCGTGCGTAGTCCGTGGCGATGAGCATCTTCGCCTTCTCCTCCGTTTCCGAGAGCGGAGGCCTGCCCAATATCGTCGCGTCGCCCGACTTGGCGAACTGCATCAGCTTCCCGATAAACACCTCCTGGTCGGGCGTGGGCGGTATGTGATGCAGTATCTCGTTCTTCTTCGGACGGTCCACGCCAATGTCCTCCGCCGTGCGGTAATCGGTTATCTCGTTATAGAATGCCGCCAGTTCCGGTACCTTGATGAAGTAGCGGAAGCGTTCCTTCTGCACGATGTTGTTCGTCACGTTGAACTCGAAGTCGGTGGTCTTTTTGGCGAATATCGCCGCCCATGCGTCGAAGCAGCGGATGTCCTGCCTCTCCAGCGCCTTCGGGCGCAGGTACTTGAAGAGCAGATATAACTCTGTGAGGCTGTTGGAAATAGTAGTCCCAGACAAAAACGTCGCCCCCAAGTCCTTGCCCGTCCGTTCCTGTATGGTGCGGATGGCGAACAGCAGGTTCAGCGCCTTCTGGCTTCCTTCGGAGTTGCCCAGCCCCGCCACACGGTCATGGCGCGTGTTGAACGTCAGGTTCTTGAACTGGTGGCTCTCATCGACAAAGAGGTGGTCGATGCCCATCTGCTTGAAGTCCACCACGTCGTCCGTGCGTGACTTGATGGCGTGCTCCACCTTTTCGAGCTTCGCCTGAAGGTTGATTTTTCTTTTCTCCAGCCCCCTCAGCATGGCGCGTGACACGTCCTTGCCCTGATTGCGCAGCACTTCGAGGTTTTCCTCTACCGAGTCCAGCTCTTCCTGCAGGATGCGCTGCTGCAACTCCGGCGACTGCGGTATCTTTCCGAACTGGTCGTGAGACATGATGATGCAATCCCAGTCGTTGTTCTTGATGTCGTTGAAGAAGCGCACCCGGTTGGCTGCCGCAAAGTCTTTTTCCGAGGCGTAGAGTATTTTCGCGTTGGGATAAGCCTTGCGGTAGGTCTCGGCAATCTCGCGCACGTTGGCTTTCAGACCGATAATCATCGGCTTGTGCGCCAAGCCCAGACGCTTCATCTCATAGGAGGCGACACACATTATCAGCGTCTTGCCGCCGCCAACCTCCTGGTCGGCGATACCGCCGAGGTTCAATTTCAGCATCCATACGCAGTCCTTCTGCGAAGGATACAAGTCCTTTATCCCCAAGCCTTTCAGGTCCAAATCCGGGAACTTCTGGTGCGAGCCGTCGTACTTCGGGCGCACGAAGCAGTTGAACTTGTTGTTGTACATGTCCGTCAGCCGCTTCTTGAACTCCGGCGACTGTTCCTCCAGCCACTCCGTGAAGCCGCCCCGGATTTCATCAATCTTCGCGTTGGCGAGCTGTATGCCCTCGCTGTCGCGCACCTTGATGTCATTGCCGTGCTCGTCCTTGCCGATACTTTTCATCATGTCCGGGCAGGTGTTGTGCAGGGCATGCTTCAGGAGGTTCATGCCGTCGTAGTGGCGGTAATAGCCTTTCACCAGAAACTCGTCCGTGATTTTCATCGTCTTGTGGCTGCACGCCACCGCATACTCGTCGATGTTTTCCGAATAGGTTATCCGCACCTCCGTGTCGAACAGGCGGCTCATGTAGGCGGCATACACGCCCGTGGGTATCCACCGCTCCCCGAAATTGAAATCCAAATCCTCAAACGGTATTTGTTCGGGTATGCTTTCGCGCAATGCCGCCAAAGCCTCCTGCGCCTGCGGCAGCATCCCGTGCCCTTCATTTTCCTTTATCCAGTCTTCCACGTCGGCGGTCTTCTGCACCACGTTCCCTGCGATGAAGCGGTCGGCTATCTCGTAACCGTCCGCCAGCGGGTTGTAGAATACCCGTCCCTTCAACGCTTCCAAGATGTCCGTTTGCGGCAGGTCGCAGAGGGATTCCATGTAGGGCAGGTTCACGCCGCCGTATCGGTTCAGCGAGGCGGACAGGGCTTCTTCGGGCGACTCCACTCCGGCAAGTGTTTCCTGCGAGAAGGAAACGGGATGGTCGAAGATGTCCGCCTTGACGAACTGCCCGTTCTCGCCGCGTTCCAGCGAGAGCATGTTGCGCCCCGAAGCATCCATCAGGATGAGCTTGGCGTTGTGCTTGGCGTTCAGGTTGCCGTAGCGCATGACAAACTCGTCGTAGTAGGTGTTCAGGTTGCGGCGCAGCAGGGCATTCTCCTCATGGTTTTCCGCTTCATGGGCGTAGAGCCGCTCGTAGGTGTTGCGCAGGTCGATGTAGAGCTGAGCTTTCTGTGCCTGCATCCCCTCCATGTCGAGCGGCTGGAAGGTCGCCCCGTACTTGGTGACATCCTTCAGCACCCCGATTTGGAAGCGGACACCGCCGGTATGTTCCCATACCATCGAGCCTTCCTTCAGGTGTGGCTCCATGATTCCCTTGAACGGACGGGGCATCATCGCTTCCTCCTTCCTGCGCTGCCGTTCTTCCGGTGTCTGGGCTGCTTCCTCCTCGCGCATCTCCCTGTCCACACGCTCAATCCGTCTTCTTCCCTCTGCCTCAAAGCCGTTCTCTACCGGATAGACCGGACGTATGGACTGCGGTCGGACTGTATCCGCTTGCTTGGCGGCATTGGCATCCATCTTTTCCTTTCCCATCCGGCGCAGTTCGGCACGCCTTTCGGGTGTGAGTGACATCATCGTTTCATAGAAGCCGTTGATGGGCGGATTGGTTTCCCAGTCCAGACTGCGGTAAACGGCATCCTCCGGGTCACCGTCTTCGGGTGGGGCGGTAGCACCTTCGGTCTTTCCGTGCATGGGTACTGGCTCTTCGTGCCGTCTTTCCGGTATTCCGTTCGCCCCTTGACGGATGATTTCCTCCATCTCCCGTACCTCTTCGGGGCTGATGGCAGGAGCCGTTTCCGCGCTTCTGCCTCTTGCCGCTTCATTTTCTTTTTCCGCCGTTACCCCCTGCCCGTCAGCAGGCATCGGGAACAATGACGGTTGCACCGGCTTCCAGCGTTTGGACTTGGCTCCTTTCTTCCTCTCCGGTTTCAGTCCCCGTTCCGCCAATCTGCGCTCTTCCTGCGTGTAGCCGAACAGGTCATACAAGTCCATTACAGGAGCTTCGTGCTGTTTCGTTTCCACGACCTGCGGTGCGGATTTTACCGCTTCTGCATTTGGCTGTACCGTTTTTTCTTCTATTTCCACCTTCGGCTGTTGTACTTCCTGAACTTGCGGCTGGACGGAAATCGTCTGTGTTTCACGCTTTTCAGCCTTGACACCATTGTAACGTTCCAAGTCCAGCCGTGCCGACAGGTCCGCCGACAATATCCGGTACAAGTCCGTGGCGATACCCTCCACGCCGCCGCTGTGCGTATATACCATAGCCGGCTTGCCGTATGGGTCGGTATCCCTTTTCGTGTCGGTGTGGATGATATATTCCGGGTGGTCGAAAAAATACCCGTTGGTGGAAATTCCCGTATGGTTGTTCTTTACGACATCACCCAACCTCTTGTCCTCTTCGGAAAGTTCCTCCTTGCCCTCGTTCTTTTGCAGGATAATCAGGTCGCACCCCACCTCCGTGTTGGCATCTTCCGTGAACAGGTTGTTCGGCAGGCGGATGGCGGACACCAGATCCGCCTTTCTCATCATCATGTAGCGTGTGCCGCCGTTGCCCTCCGTATCCAGCACGCCCTGCGAGGTGATGAATGCCACGATACCGCCGTCACGCACCGCGTCCAGCCCTTTCAGAAAGAAATAGGTATGCACCTTCCTTGCCGCTATCTTTTTGAATACCGAGCCATTGGTGTATTCCGGGTCGAACACCGCTATATCCCCGAAAGGGATGTTGGAGATGGCAAGGTCAAACCGGTTCAGGAACGGCTTTTCTATCTTCTCGAAGCCTTCCGTGCGTATCTTCTGCTGCGGGTACAGGTGTCCGAGCATCTTGCCCGTCAGCAGGTCTTTCTCGAAAGCCATGACCTCCGCCTGCGGATTGTCCGACAGTACTGGGGCGATGAACGCGCCCATGCCCGCAGACGGCTCCAGCACGAGCTTCGGTCGCACCTTCTTGTCGTGGAGCACGTCCACGATGGTGTCCGTGATGGCTTGCGGCGTGTAGAACGCCGTCAGCACCGAGGCTTTCAGCGAGTCCACATACCGCTTGTACTCCGTTTCGTCCCGGCTGTTCTCACGGATGATACGGTGCAGCTCCACCGTCGGGGCGAACAGTTCGAGGTCGGATTTCGCCCAATGCACGGCATCTGCCAGTTCCTTTGCCGGGTTCAGGATGCACTTCAGCCCTCCGAAGCCGCAGTACCGCTCCAGCAGCGCACGTTCCCTTTCCGTCGGGGTGCGCCGTTCCCGGTCAAGCGTGAACGCCGTGCGTACCGCCTCGATGTTGTCCCTCAGTTTCTGTTTCCTATTGAACGCCATAGGACTCCAGATAAAGCATGACGGTTCCGACCAGCTCCGTGTAGAGCAGGTCATGTGCGGGTGACAGGGCGAAGGTGTCATCCGAGGTGTCGTAACCGGCAAACAGGTTGTTCAGGTGGGGGTAGAGTCTGCGGCAGAACGGTTCACGCTCCTGTTCCGCCACCTCGTCGGCGAACTCCCGCTCCACGACCTCCGTCAGCAGGGCGTAGGGAGAGAAGTGCAGCCCTTCGAGCAGCACGCGCATGGCTTCCTCGTGGGCGTCCTCCACCGTGCCGCCCGCCAGCCTTTCCTTCTCGAAAGTGGCGGTGGCGGCTTCTTCGCGTCCGGCAATGAAACCGGTATCCGATGCTTTGTCGGGATGGTATTTTCTCAGGTAATCCAGTAGGTACAGCCCGTAATAGGACAGTTCCGCCGGAACGGTTTTCTTGTTCTGTTTCATTTTCTGATGGATTTAGTGGTGAAAAAATCGGATATTGATATGGATAAAGGAGAAGAAAAAAGGCACCCGGTATCCCTCCGAGTGCCGCCACTAAATCCATGTAAAGAAACAGTATCAACGAATTGAAACAGATTATTACACGAATCAGTGGCAAAGGTAGTCATTATTTTCTTCTTCCTTTCATGTTTGTACTCTTTCTTGTGCCTTTGGCTTCGGGAAAGATGAATTTCGTGTTGAAATCCGCATCGAAGGCGACCGCCGCGCTGAACGGCTTGCCCTGTTTGCTCTTGAAGCCGCTGAGGACACCCGTCTTCCCGTTTGCCAGCAGGTCGGTCATTTCCGTGTCGGTGAGCGTCCTGCCCGCTATCTGGCGGAACACCGGCAGGGCGCAGTCCGGGTTGTCGCAGCGCACCACCTTGCCGTAGAACTGCATCGTGCCCGTGCCGCACTTGGGGCAGGCGCAGCCCGATGCCTTGTGACCAAAGATTTTGTCGCAGGCGAGCAGTTCGGTGGTTATCTTGCGGGTGTAGCCCTCGATGTCGCGCAGGAAAGCCTCGTGCGGCGTCCTGCCTTTTTCTATCTCCGCCAGTTCCGACTCCCAACGCCCGGTCATTTCCACATCGGCGATGTCCATCTCCTTCACGATGGAATACAGGGCAAGCCCTTTCTCCGTCGGCACGAGCGACTTCTTCACGCGCACCATGTATTCGCGCCGGAGCAGGGTCTCGATGATGGCGGCACGGGTGGCGGGCGTGCCGATGCCGCAGTCCTTCAACGCCTGCCGCACTTCCTCGTCCTCCACGCCCTCGCGTCCGGCGGTCTCCATTGCCGCCAGCAGGGTGCTTTCCGTGTGCAGCGGCTTCGGACGGGTCATGCCCGAACTCATCGTGCAGCCGTTCATCGCCAGCGTGTCGCCCTCTTTCCAGTCGGGCAGTACGGTATCTTCCCTGTCCTCACCATAGACCGAGCGCCAGCCCGCCTTGCGGACGATACAGCCTTTGGCTTCAAACACCACGCCCTCGCACTCCGCACGGACGGTGGTCGTGTCCTTGACGCACTCCGGGGAGAACGCTTCTATCATGCGCCCCACAATCATGTCATAGATAAGCTGTTCGTTCTTGTAGAGCGCCAGCGGACGGTTCGGCGTCACCAACAGCGCATGGTGGTCGGTCACTTTCGAGGCGTCCACGCTGCGGCGGTTCAGTTCGCCCAAGCTTTCAATCTTCTCCGCAAACGGGGAGTGGTTCGCCAGACGGTCGAACAGCAGGGGCACTTCGGCGAACACGTCCTCCGGGATGTAGCGGCTTGATGTTCTCGGATAGGTGACGAGCTTCGCCTCATAGAGCTTCTGCACGAGGTCGAGCGTCTGCTCCGCCGTGAAGCCGTGCTTCGTGTTCGCTTCCTTTTGAAGTGTAGTCAAGTCATATAATAATGGAGGGTTCTCCACTTTCTCCTTCTTTTCGACTTTGACAACGGTTGCCGCCATTTGTGCCTTTACCTTGTTATATAATGCGGCGGCTTCCTCCTTGTCTTTCCATTTCTCCACCGAGGCGAACTTTACCACTTCACTTGCGCTTACCGACGGTACGGTAAAATGAAGCTGGTGTACCGGTTCGGGCGTGAAACGCTTGTTCTCCCAGAAACGCTTGCAGACCATCGCCAGCGTGGGTGTCTGCACGCGCCCTACGGAATACGTGCCCCGTCCGGCGGCGACGGTCAATGCCTGCGTGCCGTTGATGCCCACCAGCCAGTCGGCTTCGCTGCGGGCTTTGGCGGCTTGGTAGAGGCTGTCGTATTCGTGCCCGTCCTTCAGTTCTTTCAGTCCCTTACGGATGGCGGCATCGGTCAGCGAGCTTATCCACAGTCTTTGAAAGGGCAAGGTACAGCCTATGTAAGCATAGAGGTAACGGAAGATAAGCTCCCCTTCACGGGCACAGTCGGTCGCCACGATGATGCTGTCGCTCTCGTTCCACAGCTTGGTTATCACCTTTATCTGCTTCACCGCCACAGCGTCCGCCTTGTAGCCCTTGTCCGCCTTCACCTGACGGGGGATTAACTCGAACCGTTCTGGAATGACGGGCAGGCTGTCGCGCCGGAAGCCCTTGATGCCGTACCCGTCGGGCATGGCGAGCTGTACCAGATGTCCCAGTGCCCATGTCACGTGGTAGCCGTTTCCGGTGAAATACCCTTCTTCCTTTTTCATCGCGCCGACAATCCGTGCTATCTCACGGGCGACGCTCGGTTTTTCTGCCAATATGGTAATCATGTCTTTTTCTGTCTAATCTGTTGATACTCTTGTTTCTTTGGGTGGGAATGAAACGGGGCACGGCCTTGTCCGTGGGATATGCGGTACAGGGCGGTGTTTGCTCCCCGTTTCAATCCGTTGATTATTGTCGGATGGATTTAGTGGCGGCAATCAGGACACCTTCACACCTTTGGATTTTCTTGTCTGCCGTTTCTGCTGGGTTTCGTCCTTCGGTGCGGTCTGACCCTGCTGCAACGGCTCCTTCACGTGCTTGGTGGCCTCGTTGGTCTTGCCCTCGTTGTTCACGGCAAGCTGCGTCCTGCTCTCGTTGGACGGGGCGACGGTCTGCGCAAGGTCCGGATTCTGCGAGTAGGTCAGCGGACGGCCTTTCTCATGGCTGAACTTCAGGTACTTCGTGCAGGGCTGCCCTTGGTCGTCCTTTGCGTTGGCGAGTACCACCGTCCTGCCCGCCACGTAGTCGGCGATTTGCTGTTCGTTGAACAGGTCGTCTTTCCATTTGCTTATCGGGCGGATGCTGCCGTCCTCGTTCGTCCACGAGCGGTTGCGCCGTTGCCTTTCGCCGTTTTCCTGCGTCTGCCCCTGTGCATCGGGATTGTCCTGCTGCTTGCTTTGACGCTGCGACTGCTGCTGACGTCGTTGCCCCGGCACGAACTCCACATCGCGTTTTTCGGCGCTCACCTGAAGTAATGCCTGAAATTTGCGCCCGTTGGATAATGTCACTTCTTTGTGCAGGGCAAGCCCGGCACGCAGGATGTCCATTTCTTCCTTTGTCAAGCCGGTCTGTCCGATTTGATAGGGGATGCGCACCTTGTCGGCAGGCACGTCCACGATTTCATTCGTCAGGCGGTCGATGCTGATATACGACTGGCGCATTTCCCCGGTTCTCGTATCCGCCACATCCACCACCTTGCCTAAATTGCCCGTGCGCTTCAGGTTCTTCTTGTCCTCGTCCGTGAAGGTGTAGCCGTTGTGGGGGATGTCAAGACGCGGTTCGTGGCGCACGAAGTGGGGAGTGAGTTTCAGTTTGCCGTCCTCCGCTTTCTGGAACGAAAGGCGGGCCTGCAACTCATAGCTCTCGTAGCCGAAGGTCGGCTTCACCGTCACCAGCCCCGTCTTGCCGTAATTCATCAGGGCTTTCATGTCTTTTTCCGAAAGGCTTTCCCTGTCGATGCCGCACTTGCGCAATTCCGCCCAGTCCACTTGGTCATCCGCTATCAGGTTCGGCTTCTCCTGTTTCTGCGGTTGCTGCTCATCTTGCGCTTCAGCCGTTTGAGGCTGTTGCACTTCCTGTTTCTGTTCTTCTTTTTTCTGTTCCATTTCTTCTTTCTTTTTAAGGGGTTCATTGTCGCTTTCTTGTTTTACATTCTCCGTTTCCGCCTGCTTCCGGTATTCCGAAGTGTCCACCTTGTGCGCCGCAAGCATTTCCGCGTTTGCCGCAGGGGCTTTCAGCAAATCCTTGATGACCGGCAGTACCGCATCCGCCATGTCCGCCGCCACCCGGTAGAAGCCGAAGCGTGTCGGCTCTTTGCACTGGCGGTAGAAGTTCTTGAAGAAGTTGTCCACCATGTCCCCGTGGCGGTCGAAGCGCAGGAAGTCCTGCGAGTGTTCCGCCTTTGCCGGAGCCGTCTTCGGATAGCCCTTGCTGTCCAGCCCGGCTACTACGCTGATTTCGCCCGTCTTCTCGTCGCGGACGACCAGCACGTCTTTCTCGTTTTTCTTTTTCTGTTCCATTTCAGTTTAATTTTTACGGTTCGTTTTTTTGTCGTTTGATTTTCTTTTGGTATTGTCCGCCTTATCCTGAGCCCTGTCACGGAGTATTTCCCGCATGTGGGTGCTGATGAACAGTTCCACGTCCGCCCTGCGGTAATAGGTCTTGTGGCGGTGCATCCGGTAGGGCAGCAGCCCGTCGCTGCGGTAGCGTTGCAGGGTACGTTTGCTCACGTGGAGCAGCATGCACACGTCTTGGTTGTCCATCGTGTCCTCTTCCAACAAGGCGGTGCCCTGCGGCTTTTCATTCACGTCACCGCGCATGGCGGAGAGCATCTCCTCCTGACGGTCGAGGCGGCTGAACACCTGCCTCATGCAGTCCTCGAAAGTGCGTCTGTCTAAAAACTCCATAGCCGTTCCTCCTTTCATTTCCTGCCCGCCTTTCCGCCCGTGCGGAGCCGGTAGTTGTGTTTCAGTTCCTCCGGTTTCTCCGGTGAAGTCTTGACCGCATTCTCCCGGATGATGCGTTCCACTTCTTCCGGAGGGTAACGGCAGTCGCCCCGGATGATGACATACCCGATGCGCTTCTCGTCGCGCAGCCGTTGCAGCGTGCGGCGGCTGACACAGAGCAGGCGCATCACTTCGCGGCTGTCCAGAAGGCAGGCGGTATCGTTCCGCTGTCCCTCCATGCCTTGCCTCCTCACATGGGAGGCGATTTCCTCGATGCGCCCTACGATGTCCTTGTAGGCGGCGCTTTCCATCGTGATGATTTCCATTTCTCAATCGCTTTAATCGTTAATGAATCAATTTGTCGGGAGCAAAGTTCGGCTATTCCAAATGGGCGGGCACGGTACTTACCCGTAACTTACGTGAGATTTTTATGGATTTTCCACCTTGCAGGGGCTTCAACGGGCATTTTTATCATGGAAAACCGCCAAACGGACATTCCAAGCCGTCTGTTTCCCTCATGTCCTGATGTGGCACAATAAAAAGAGCCACAAGCTGCCACTGTTTCCTTGCCCGGTCGGTTCCGGCCCACGGCTGTGTAACTTTACGGCAAACCGATAAAATTTTGAAAGAATGGAAATAGTAATCATTGAGAAGACCGCCTTCGATATGCTCCTTGCCGGAGTGAAGGCATTGGAGGACAGGGTGAGGACGCTTGCCGAAAAGGGCGGCGACCGCCGCCTTGCCGAATGGATGGACACGGAGGACGTGTGCCGTATGCTGAGCATAACCCCGAAGACCTTGCAGGCCATGCGCGACAGGCACGGCATTGCATATTCCCAAATCGGACGCAAGTTCTATTACAGGCCGGAGGATGTGGAACGGCTGTTGCCCGTTCCCGAAACGGGACAACCGTCCGTCTGACACTTGAAGTGTGCCACTAAATCCTATGTAAGATGAATGACAATGTATTGACAAAGGACTGCGGCGTACTTGCCGACGCCATGCAGTCCGTCCGGAGAAGCCTGAAAATGGCGGACAGGCTCGCCGACGGATACATCCCGCCGATGGGCGGCGAGCGTTACCTCACCGACAGGGACTTGGCGCGAAGGCTGCACGTGAGCCGGCGCACCTTGCAGCAGTACCGCCACGAGGGGATATTGCCCTATTTCCTGTTCGGCGGCAAGACGCTCTACCGCGAGAGCGACATCCAGAAGGTACTGGAACGTAACTACCGCAAGGCATACTGACGCTTGCGGCAAGTAAAAACATCGGGAGACGGATACCCTCATGCGGGTTGCCGCTCCCGATGTTCATTTCAGACCGTGCCTGTGCCGTTCAGCAGTATGCCCCATGCGGATGATGCAGGAACAAGACCGTAGGCTCTTTCTTGGAACACGCCACCGTCCGGGCGAGCCATTTGCGGAACAGTGCCGCCTGCCCCGTGTCGAACCGGAACGACAGGGCTATGACCGTTTCCATGCCGTAAATCTCCGTATAACCTTTTGCTTCCTGTAGCCGTATGCGCCGGCATGAACCGCCGTCCGCGATGCCGTCCTTTTTCAGTTTCCTTATGGCGGCTTCCACCGACACGCCGCGCACATAGAACAGGCCTGCGATTTCTCCGGTCGTCATCCACACTTCGGCATCGGGCAGGACTACCGTCTTTTCTTCTATTGTTATGATGCCTCTCGTTTCCATGCTTCTTTTCGTTTTCGGGTTCAACTTCTAAATGGCTTGGCAGATGAACTGTTCCATCGGGGCGAGTTTTTGGGAGAGCAGTTCCATGTCCCGGCTCATCTTCTCAGCCGTGATTTTCGCGTATATCTGGGTCGAACGGATGCTTGTATGCCCCATCAGTTTCGACAGCGTTTCAATGGGTACGCCGTTGGAAAGACATATCGTCGTGGCATACGAATGCCTACTTTGGTGCCAGGTCACGTTTTTGTTTATCCCGCATTGTCTGGCTACCTGTTTGATGCCGTATTTACAGATGTTATAGCATGGGACAGGCAGCAGCTTGCCGTCTTTGGAAACGCCTTTGTATTTGTCGATGATGTGCTTCGCCACGTCCAGCAGGCGGATGTTCGTTTCCACTCCCGTTTTCTGGCGGCTCGTCTTTATCCACAGATGCCCGTCGAAGGAAATTTGCAGGTTCTCTTCCGTGAGGTTCGCCATGTCACGCCAGCTCAATCCGGTGAAGCAGCAGAAGATGAAGAGGTCGCGTATCAGTTCATAGTTCTTCCTCTTGAACGTGCAGTTTATCATCTGCGTGATTTCCTCTTTCGTCAGGTAGCCGCGTTTCGTTTCCTCCTTCGTGATGTGGTAGGCATAGAACGGGTCACGCTGCAACCAGCCGTTGTTGATGGCGGTGAAGATGATGCTCCGGAAAGGCATCATGTACGACCACACGGTGTTGGTGCAATGCCCTTTCTCCACGCGGAGGAACAGCTCGAAGTCCGTGATGAAGGCGGGCGCAAGCTCTTTTAGGGCGATGTCCTCCACCTTGTACCGGGTTTTGATGAACTCCGACAGGTGCTTGTAAACCACGCAGTATTTCCAGTAACTGCGTTGGCTCTTCATCTTGCCCACTAATTTGGCGTAGTCCTCGTTGTGCTGCCGGAACACGGCAAGCAGCGTCTTGTGGTTCATGCCCATGCCGAGGTATTCGTTGCGTACCTTCTCCGCCGTGACATAAGTGTCACGGTCGAACACGTCCTGATAGGCCTTGTTCACACCCACGCGGATTTTGTCCAGCATACGGTTGCCTTCCAGAGCCACGTTGCTCCTTCCGGTCAGCCGTCCGGTTTCCACGCTCCACATCTTTTCCTCCACGTCCAGCTTGCAACTGAACTGTGCGATTTTCCCGTTCACCGTGATACGGCACATGACCGGTATCAGCCCGTTCTTCTTCGGCGCGTTGCGCTTGAGGTAAAATAAAATCTTGAATGTCGCTCTACTCATAGTTCATACTTTTTTATGGTTGCAAAATTACCTTGTGTAGAGCTGTTTGCCTGTATGTAAACCGCAGCAGACCAACGCAATCGAATCTGCCGCAAGACTTTTTCATCCCGAACCTTGCCAACTGCCTGTATAATTGCAGTTCTTGCCATGTTTTGCCGGGCTTTTCCATTCCGTTACCCGTTCCGATTTCAGGTAACGAGCTGGTAACGCAATTACGGTTCAAGTTGGCTTTTTCCCGGTTTCAGTTGGCACTCACTCAAATCGCCAAAATCCCATAAATCATTAACTTTCAATCATATTTCCGTGATTTGCTCAGTATCTCACTTTTTTGTATTATCTTTACGTTAGATAGTGAAAGGCGAGAGCAGAGGCAAATGAAAAACGCGGTTTTTCAGTTTGACTATGCCGAGCCGCCTCTTATCATACTTAAATTTAAAGATGCCTGTCCTTCTTCCCCCAGATAAAATCTGGAGAAAGAAGGAAGGCATCTCCCTACCAGTTCAATCATTCCGCTTCGCAGTACTGGCTTTCTGCGTGTTAGAGTAAACAACGTACTGCAGCAGAGAGTTTAAGTCCAAATTGTTTAGTCAAGTCATTCGTTTGTCGTTTATAGTCAGGTCTTCCGTGTCATTCGTCCCAATTCTCCAGTTCGCCGCCAATTTCAATCTTGACCTGTTCTGGATTCTTGGTAATTACCAGCTGGACGGAGTGTTGCACTCCGGGTTTGAAGACAAATTTGCTTTCGTACAGGTAGGACACTCCTTTCATGATGACCTCTACCAGCGGCTGGCGGTTGTCCAGCCGTTGGGGCACGATGATGGCGGCATACGTGTGGTTGCCCAGGCTCTGTGCCCGTATGCTCTGACGGGTGCCGTAGTCGTCTCGCGTCACGACGCCTGCACTCAGGTCGATGGTAGCTTCGGGGACGGTATTGTGGATGTACACCTCGGCATCGGCCGGCAGTTCGCCTTCATAGTCTTCACCCTCTACAAGGCGGATGAGCATGCGGCTCATGCGATGGGCGAATTGCAGGCTGACGGGCGTGTCACTGGCACTAACGTTCTGTTGCGTGGCCCACAGGAAGTCGCTGGCTTCGTAGCCTCCGGCTGCGTTCTGGTCGGTAGCCACGCTGAAAGGCAGGTCGTCGACCGAGGTCACCGGACTGGTTTGCGGATAGTAGGCATAGATGTTGTACGTGCCGCCATCCCAGTAGACGGGTTTCTCGGTAGTCCATTGACTGCCGTCGAAGGTCAGGGCCGCATTGTTCACATAGTTGCCCGACACTTCGAGCGGAGCATCCTGTCGGGTGATGAAAAGCCCCACCCGGTCACCGCTCTCGAAGGCGGTCGACGTTACCTTGGTACCGCTTGCGGCCTGCCTTGGGTGCAGGACGTTGAAGGTCATCAGGTCATTCTTCTCTGTTTGGCTGACGGGCGTTGCGTCGTCGTTGCATCCGCTCCCGACGGCCAGCAGGACCGTCATCAGTCCTGCCGTCAGAATATGTAGTTTCTTGTTCATGGTCATTTCTTTTTTAAGTTTGAACCTTATTTGTCTAGCGGGCTTCCCTTATGGATTTTCGGAGGAAGCTGGAAGCTGTGCACGCTGCTTCCGCTATAGCGCAGGTCGTTGAAGCTGCGTGTCAGGGCATCGCTGCTCACCACGTCGTTGGCTTTGAAGTCTTCGTAAGTGAAGGTCTCGCCGGCATACTGCTTGATGCGCTTCACGATGGCCATGCGGCTGATAGTGCTGTAATAAGGAATGTCGTTGTTCATACAGCTGTTCTGTTCGGAACGGAACACACCGCGGCTGTGCATGTATCCGCCTTCGAAGATGTCGACAAAGTCGCTGTACTTCTCGTCGAAGATGAGCTGGCTCCAGGGCACTTCGTGCATCTTGCCGGTGAGCGACAGGTTCTCGTACCAGCCCAGCGACTTGGCCATATTGAATTCATAGACGTGTCCGCAGCAGGTACACTGGCAGAAGTCGATGAACTCGTTGTGGTAGATGTATTCGTCGCCCAGCTTGCCGAATCCGTGTCCGCCCGCTTCGTGCTGGATGACACCGCGCGTATCCAGCGGATAGCCGTACGTGCTCAGCGGACAGAAGGCGATGGCCGAACCGTCTTCCCACATCTGGCAGATGCCGCCGTAGTCGGTACTGTTGGGTACCATGATGATGAGCGATTCCTTCAGATTGTCTTTCGTCACGGTCGGCATCTTCTGTGCATAGTCGAATACGGCATCGTAGTCGCAACGCAGACCTACGCCGCCGGTATACGTCGTTTCAAACTTGGCGTAGCGGATGGTGTTGACAGTTCCGATACCTGTTTCGGGTGATACGGCGATGGCGGTATAGACGTTGAAGTAGTCACGGTAAGTCTTATAAGGTTCGATGCCGAAGAAGTTCTCCACCTGGTCCTGCATATCCTTCATATACTTGCCTTCGGAGATGTTCTGAGCATCGTATCCGTCGCCCAGGAAGACGAGGTTGATACCTCCACGGCTGCCTTTAGTGGCGGTTTGCAGGGTGATGACCTGATCCTCGGCATACGCGTAGTCGTATTGCGACACCGTGCACTTGTGGCGGTAGTCCTGGTCTTTCAGCTTGAAGACGATTTCGCCCGTGCGCGTCTGGCTGCCGGCCGCCATCTCGTGGATGGTCAGTGTCACTTCCGTTTTCTTGCTGCCCTCGTTTTGCGACAGCGAGCACCAGTCCGGCATGCTTTCTACCGTCCAGTCGCCTTCGGCATCGATGACGAGCGTGCGGGTACATTCTGTGTTGATGGCATTGGCTATGCTGGGCCGGCACACCAGTTCACGGTGGGCGGCAATACGCTTGAAGTCGCTCCAACCTGCCGCGGCCTGGTACTGCTGGATGGCACTTTCGGGCACTTCAAGGGTAAAGTTGTCTTTGGCCACACCGTTGAAGGCACCGGTTTGCACGTAAGGGGGCGTTGTGCCTTTGCAGACGATGCTTCCGATGCCGAAACAATCCTGGAAGGCCCCGCCATCTTCATTATAGCTTGCTTCGTAACGGATATTTTCCAGGCTTTCGGGGAAAATCAGCCCTTCGATGCTGCGACATTTGGCAAAAGCTCCGGCACCGATACTTTGTATGCCTTCGGGAAATTCGAGTACACCCATCAGACGCCAGTTGTAAGCAAACGCCTTGTCGCCGATGACCGTTAGCCCAGCAGGAAGTTTTAATTCTCCGGAAAAATCGCAACCCTCGAATGCGGAAGACTGTATGATCGTCAATTTATTTGGAAGGCTAAGCTCACCTTTGAAGGTACATCCGGCAAATGCACTCTTACCGATTGATGTTATCCCATCATGCAGAGTCAGTGTGCCGTTAAACCCACAATTTTGAAAGGCGGCTTCTGAGATGATCGTGAGTGTTTGTGGAATAGAAAGAGAACCTGTCAGATTTTTGCAATTAAAGAATGCATTTGTTCCAATATATTCGAGATTGTCCGGTAAGTGAAGTTCTCCATATAAACCGCTACAATCTGCAAAGGCGTTGATTCCAATATATTTTACTTTAGTAGGGAGTTTTAATTCCCCTACGAAGCCACATTGTGCAAAGGCTCCTCCTTCCAACACAGCACCACCTCCGCCGATATATTCCAATGTACTTGGAAGTGACAGACTGCCTGTAAGTGAAAAACAGTATTCAAACGCACTCGCCTCTATGCGCGTTACTCCTTCGGGTATATTCAGCGATCCGGATAAATTGGTACATCCATTGAATGCCGCTTGGGATATAATTTGCAGTTTGTCTGGCAAAACCAACCGTAGCAGACTCGATTTGTCGTATAAAGCGAATTGTGGAATTTCGTTTATTTGACAAGTATGCACACCCCAATTGTTTTGATATTCACTTTCTGTAATTTGAATTTCTTTCAGGTTCAGTGACTGCAATACCTCCATGGAGTCTCTCATAAAGAAGAAGTCCTGTGCGTTGATTTCTCCCGTAATCTTCAGATTCTGCAGTTTGCTGTAATCCTTTCCGGCCGCTGTAATCGAATCCTTCAGATGTCCGGGTGTGGAGTTGATGACGATGTATTCCTTCATCGTGGCGTCGTGCGACACGTCGTCGTTCTCCCATGCCGTGATGCTTTCTCCCAGCAGTGTGAAGGTATATTCGCCTGTCGGTTCCTTCTTGTTCACCTGGATGGTGAAGTTGTGCATCTTGCCGCTGACGTAAGTGAAGTCCTCCGGTTTTCTGAAGTCATAGACCACACCGTCTACGGTAATCGTAAACAGCACCGTATTGGCCGCAACCGTCTGCGGAACGACAATGGCACGGAATACGTCATCCTTTTGGTAGGGGATGGTTCCTGTCTGCGGTACCTCGCCGGTAGCGGTGACACTGCCGTCGGCCAGGTTGATGATGGCATTGCGTTTCACGTTTCTGACCAGCACCTGTTTTTCCAGTCCGGCCCATTCGCCGTCGGCAAAGCCTTCGCCTTCGGTCAGGGTGATGCGCGGACTGCTCATGCGGTGGCGCATGGGCAAGCGGATGACGTTCTCAGTCGGAGCTACGTCGGCAGCCTTGCCCCACAGGAAGTCGCTGGCTTCGTAGCCACCCATTTCGTTGGCCGTAGTGGTGGTCGACTGGTCCTTCTGCACTTCAAAGGGGTAGGCATTCACGTCTTCGGGCGATCCGAAGGGATAATAACCGTAGATGTCGATGTGGGTATGGTCGTCTTTCCAATAGACGTCGTAGGCCGAGTTCCATTTGTAGGCAGCTTCGTCAAAGGTGTGCTTCACGTTGTTGCCCCGGTTCCCGCTGGCCTGCAGGGTGCCGGGAGTATCCCCTTGATAGTCTACTATGTAGACGCCCATTTCGTCACCGTCGCAAAATCCGTTGTCGTTCACGCGGGTAGCGGCCACTTGCTCTATTTCACCCGACAGCTCGATGGGGCGTCCGCTGTTTCCTTCCGGGCCATTGGGACCGAACGTATCGTCGTTGCATGCGGTCATGGCCGCCAGCAATGCCCATAAACCCCAGGTTCTGGTTATGAAATTTCTTCTCATATATATTGGTTGTTTGATGGATTTAACTGATGGTTGATTCATTCGGCCACTCCGCCGTTGTCCGCACCGTCGTCTTCCCAGCTGCCTATATCCACATTGATGCCATTGCTGGTCTTTTTCACGGTTACGGTGAAGGTGTGGCGTTTCCCGCCCACAAACGTAAATTCCTTTTTCATGTTGAAATCTCTTCCGTCAATGGTTACGGTCAGGAAATTGTCAGCCGACGGGACTGTCTGTGGAACAATTAGGGCCTTGAATTCATTGTTCTCTCCCCGCAGGAACGAGATACTTCCGGTTTCGGTTCCGGGAGTCACTTGTCCGTTGTTCAGGTCGATGGAAGCCTGGCAGATCGCTCCGTTCAGTCGGACCTGCACATCTGCTGCTGCCAGACTCTCGGCCGTAAATCCGTTGCCTGCGGCAACCTTGACGACCGCGCAGCTGAAGAGGTGGTCGAGGGTCAGGCCCACTGCTGTTTCAGTCGGTGCCACCTGGGCTGTCTTGCCCCACAGAAAGTCGCTGGCCTTGTAGTTGGCTTCCGTGCTTTGGTCGGCCATCACGGTAAATGGCACGGCGCTGATGTCAGTCGGGGTTGTTCCGTAGGGATAGTAGCCGTAGAAGTCGGCCGGAGTTGTGTCATCCTTCCAGTAAATGGGGGTTGCGGGCGTCCAGATCCCGTCGTAGGTAAACTGCATGTTGTCCACATGGTTGCCCGTAGCCTGCAGGCTGCCGGCTGTGCTGCCCTCATAGTTGACGACATAAAGCCCGATCCGGTCTCCCGTCTCGAATCCGGTGTCGGTGGCACGAGTTGCGGCAGACGTTATGCCGCAACTTAGTGAAATGGGAATTTGGACAGAGGGTGGTGTTTCCTCGGTGCCGGATGAACAGCTGGCGACAAGTCCTGCCAGCAGTATTGTCCATGTCAGTTGGGAAAAGGTTTTCATAATATATCGTTTATTGTTTGTTATACAAAGGTAGGGAGTTCTCCAATATCCGTCAAGTTCATAATGGTTCATCCGGAAAAATAGTCAAGGAAGAATATTTGTTCTTCCAAACGAGTATCGTCTGTGCGAATTTATTATTTTTGCAGCATAAAAATGACAAATTAATATAGAAATGGGAATGAAACTGACATTTTTGAACAAAGGGTCCATTCTGCTGTTGGCCTTTTGTAGCCTGACGGGATGTGCGGAAACAGAAAAGGAAGATGAATTGTCGGGTAGTATCTCGAAAGAAATCCGTTATGCCAACCAGTTTGGCAAGGACATCATGAGTACCTATTATTTATGGAACACTGAAATCAGTGCCGATTTGGATGCCTGGAATATCAAAACCAATGAAGATCCTATCGGGACGGTCGACCGGATCCGTTATCATGATGGCGAGCAATACATTGACAAATGGACCATGCTGACCGACGATATGGAGTCCTTTACCAGCAGTATGGAAGGGGTGTCAACTACGTTCGGATGGAATCTGACTGTCTACCGGCTGGCGGCAAACAGCAACCAATGCATCGGGGTCGTCAATTTCGTTCACGACAATACGCCCGCTTCCCGTATGAATTTGAAGCGGGGCGACATCATCATCGGTCTGAACGGCGGATCTCTCACTACGGAAAATTATCTGGACCTGTATTACAGTCCGTCCCTGACGGTTTCGTTGGGGAAATTGGATGTAGAGAGCAATCAGTTGGTCGATTTGGGCAAAAAAGTCAGCCTGACGGCCGAAACTCTGTATGAAGATCCGGTACTGTGCGATTCCATTTACGAATTCAATGGAAAGAAGGTGGGCTACCTTGCTTACTCCAGTTTCGATTTGAAGTCCATTGACAAGTTGATAGAGATAGCCAAACACTTCAAGCGGGAACAAGTTAGCGAACTGATACTCGACCTGCGCTATAACGGCGGCGGGTATGTGATAACCGAAAGCGTACTGGCTTCCATGTTTGCTCCGCAGGAGGATGTCAGTCAGAAGAAGATTTTCGAAAAGGAAGTCTACAACGACCTCCTGACGCAGGCCGGCTGGGGCGAAGAGACTCCTTTCACCACCGAATTCTATTATCCTGAAGTTGGAGTCAATGCCAGTACCCAGGATGCCAACATCGGTTTGACGAAGATTTATGGCCTGATTGGTTCCGGTTCGGCTTCCGCTTCCGAAGCCCTGTTGGGCGGCCTGATGCCTTACATGGAGGTGGAACTCATTGGCGGGCAGTCTCATGGCAAATATTGTACGGGGTACCTGCTGTCTCCCGAGGATGTCTACGAAGACTCTCCTCAGGACATCGAGAACTGGGGTATATACGTCATGGTCAGCATCTATCAGAACGCAGCCGGCAAGACGCCCTGCATGCCCGACGGGCTGATTCCGGATGTGGAAGTGGCAGACAACGCTATGCTTCCCTATCAGTTGGGCGATGTGGACGAACCCCTGTTGCGGGCTGCGCTTACGGCGGCCGGACGTACGTATGACGATGAAGGCACCCTCTCTACCCGCAGCCTGGATGCCCGTTTCATCCCGATGCGCGGAGTACAGAAACCGGTATTCGGCAAACGCATTCTGCTCGCTCCTTCCGCCAAATTCCGTCCGCTCGGCCGGTCTGTGCTTGAATAAGGAATATAATAAAAAAGAAGAAGGGCGCATCGAGATGCGCCCTTCTCTATATAGTAATGATAGACTTTCTGTTTAGTTCAGTGCATAGTAGGTATTGGTCATGACGGCCTGACGGGCTGTTGCCAGACCCTGTGCGTCGAGTGTTACGGTCAGTTCTTCACCGTTCGGCAAAGTCATCTGGGCTGTACCGTCGTTGTTCATCTGGATGAGTTCCGTGCTGACACCGCCTGCCACTACATTCCATGTGTTTTGGCTCTTGTCATAGATCAGTTCCATGGAAGCCGTTTTGTCACCTTCCTTCGTAATGGAATAGCCGTTTTCCAACGTTTCAACCAAATAGTTGCCGTTCTCGCCCTGAACCTTCTTGATGTCACCTACGCTGGCCAGCGGGTTGCTTCCGCTCCAGAATTCGATGGAGTTGATTACCAGAATGTCGGCAAGATAGCAAACACCGTATACTGGGATAATATTGAATGCCAGGAATACCAGTTCGTTTACAAACTTGTTACTAACACTTTGATTCCAGCTTACCAATTTGCTGTGCAGTCCGAAAGATCCGATGCACGAACTGAACATGAAAGCACCGCAAATCATAACGGTCGCAGCCATTTTAAAATTAAACTTTTTCATAATCTTCCTCTATTTTTAAAGTAAACATATTGTTTTTTGTCCAATTAATATGCAAATATACACTTTTAAATATAAATAGCTAACGAATAGTCAAAAAACTTTCTGTTTTTTCCGAGTCTTGTCAAAGACGTATCTTTTGAGGTATTTTATGGAACAGAAAAAGTCCCAAAGTGGACAAAATTCACTATATTTGCGCCACTTTTGCAGAAATGTCGTCTTGACGACGGCCAACAAAGAAGAGGATATACAATGAAAGTACGATTTATAAGCCTGGCCAGTGGCAGTAGTGGTAACTGTTACTATCTGGGAACAGAAAAATATGGAATACTGATTGATGCCGGCATTGCCGCCCGCAGCATCAAGAAGATTTTGAAAGATTTTGGTATCGGCATGGAGACCATCCGTGCCGTATTTGTGACGCACGACCATGCCGACCACATCAAGGCGGTAGGCGGGTTGGGCGAGAAGCTCAATATACCTATTTACACTACGTCGCGTATCCATGAAGGCATCAACCGGAGCTATTGCATGACCGAAAAGTTGCATACTTCTGCCCGCATCCTGGAGAAGGGGCAGCCCATGCAGCTGGCCGATTTCCGGATAGAGTCTTTCGAAGTGCCCCACGACGGTACGGACAACGTAGGTTATTTCATTCAGATTGACGGGAAGTCGTTCGCTTTCCTCACCGACCTGGGAGAAATCACTCCCGTAGCGGCCGAATACATCAAGAAGGCCAATTACCTGATTCTGGAAGCCAACTACGACGACGAGATGTTGCAGATGGGCACTTATCCGGCTTATCTGAAAGAACGCATCAAGAGCCGGACGGGCCACATGAGCAATGCGGCCACCGCCCAGTTCCTGGCCGAAAACTTCAATGAAGGGTTGCGCTACATCTGGCTGTGCCATTTGAGCAAGGACAACAACCATCCCGAGCTGGCCTACAAGACCGTCGAACTGAAATTGCACGATTATGGCATCCTTGTCGGTAAAGACGTGCAACTCTGTGCTTTAAAGCGCACAACCCCCTCCGAACTTTACGAGTTTGAATGAAAAAACTCGAATTCATCGAAAAAAAACGGCGAAATCTTTTGTAGGTTCCGATAAAAGGTCTACCTTTGCACCCGCAATCGAAAAAC
>ULXJ01001087.1_pt1 | contig 52060 bp, 56 predicted proteins | sample 1960981 | NCBI WGS metagenome assembly ULXJ01 (sample SAMEA4835830, study PRJEB28245) | human gut metagenome | biome: gut microbiome; material: fecal sample | place: Denmark | collected 2008 | reverse complement strand
CTTGGAAGGCTGAGGTTCTACCATTGAACTACACCTGCATTTCCCTGACAGTTATAAATTATAATGTATTATTGTTTTTTTGTCAAGCATTTTTTTAAAATTTTTCAATTTTTTTATTATAAATATTTTTTCAAAATATCTTTCTATTTTTTTTATTTTATGATAGAATGCAATTAATTTATTTAGAAAGGATTGTGATTTTTATGGAATTAAATAAATGTAGTCGTTGCGGTGCTTTTCATACAAATCCAGGCGACGTTTGTCCAAAATGTGCTAATAAAGATAATTTAGAATTATCTACTTTTAAATCTTATGTAGAAGAAAATGGTTTTTCATCTATTGATACAGTTGCAACACAAACTGGAATAGCTCAAAAAAATATTACTAGATTTGCAGGATATCAAGGAATTGAAATATCAGAAAATCCAGATCAAGAAAAAGTCGATTGTAGTGTTGTGTTTAATTAGTATTATTTGTTCTAAACAGATTTGAGTTTTCGACTAAAAATAGAAAATCTCAAGAGAATAGCGATTATAGCTTTTTATATAATAGAACAATATCACTTTCCTATTATATAAAAAAAATAAATCCGCAAATGTTCTTTAAAATACTTCAACATTAGCAGATTCTAGTCATTGGCTGGGGCACTGTGATTCGAACACAGGAATGTCGGAGTCAGAGTCTTTATAAGTGTTTTATATGTTTTGTTATTTATTATTATATAATACCTCTTAAAAAGGCTCTATCTCAAGCATTTTCCCCATACTAATTTATCTAACTTACTATTTAACAACATTTATAAAATAACATATTTTTTAATGTTTTGGTTAGATATTGGTTAGATGTTATTTATGAACTATATTATAACAGATAATCTACTATTGATAAATAGATTTTGAAAATTTTTTATAAAATTTTATCGTAAAATTACTCTATCCTCACAATAAATTGCCTTAAAATTGATTGTGAGAGCTAATTAAATAGAATAAACATAGACTACTTGTAGTTTTTAAGCTACAGGTAGTTTTTTATGTTTAAAAGAGAATTGCCACAAACTCTTAAAAAGTGATAGGTGTAATGAGCCGATGCTATAAAATTCATTCGTATTTGTATAAACAGTCTATTTATACAAGGTGCGTGAGTGAGATTTTAGAACACAGACTCACAATAATAAAAGAGTATTCGGTGGCATAACTTGGTGTGGATTTATAATTGTAAAAAGTTTGGACAAGTATGAACAAAGATACTTTAGTAGTATCAGCAATTATAGTAGCAAAGCTACTTACTAGACTACCTATGAAACGAGGCGAACGACCGACGGTTTCTACTTATATAGGTGTAATAATTCTATTTGTAACAATGGGATTATTACACCTAATTCACTTTAGCTCTCTCCCTCTGGTTTCTGCTTAGTAGTTGCTAAAGTGAATGCCAAAAAGCATAAGTGCTTTTTGGTTGTGAGTAAAAAATTTATTTTTTTGCTCACATTCATAAAAATTGCAATAAGCAAATTTTTATGAAAAACCTAAAATGCAATTAAGCAATTTTAGGTTTTGGGGTGTGGGGTTGCCTAACCCTGCCACACAGACAAACTTTATTTGTCTAGTGTGTTAGACATTGAAACAATATCTCGAGCAAAGAAGGAGGTGCAAGGAGATATGAGTTATGCTATTGTAAGAAATGAAAAGTTAACACGAGCAGAAGTAAATGGAAAAGGAACTCATAATGATAGAAAAGCAAAAAATCATACTAATAAAGATATTAATCCTACAAAAACACACTTAAATTATTACATTAAGAAAAATGAACTAACATACACCAAAGAATTTGATAAATATTTAAAAGAAAATAATTTGAAAGGTCATCTTAGAAGTAATAGCATAATAATGTGCCAAATGATATTTACATCTGACCAAGCATTCTTTGATAAAATAGGAGAAAAAGAAACAAAAAGATATTTTGATGAATGTTATAAATTTATATGCAGTTATAAGAATCTAGGAGAAAAAAATATAATATCAGCAGTAGTACATTTAGATGAAGGTGTACCACATATGCACTTAATGTTTGTTCCTGTTGTTCATACAAAAGACAAAGATGGAAACGACATTGATAAAATTTGTGCAAGAGATTTTTGGAAAGGTCGAGACAGTTATAGAAAATTACAGGATGCCTACTTTAATCATGTAAAATCAAAAGGTTTTGATTTAGAAAGAGGTATGTTTGTTGAAGATACTGACAGAAAACATTATACAGTTGAAGAATATAAGAAAATTACAAATTATGAAAATACTAAGAAAGTTTTAAAAGATATTAAACTAGAAATACCAGAAGTCCCAAATATAAATGAAATTAGTAAATTTTCAATAAAAAGAGATGAGAAAATACTAAAAGAAATCATAAAACCTAAAGATGATTTAATTAAAGAATTATATAAGGATAATTTATCATTGCATAAAGAACTCTCAAAACAACCCAAAGTTGTTGATGAGGCTGTAAAATATCAAAAAGAAAGAGAGATTTTACTTGCAGATAATAAATCATTACATAGCCAAGTTGAAAATATTAAAACTGAGTATAAAGAAAAAGAATTTGATTTAGAATGGAATTATAAAAAACAAATTAAAAAATTAGAAAAAGAGAATAACCGCTTACACAAGATTATAGATAAATTTTATGAAACAGTTGATAAATTTATAAAATGGATTTGCCATAAATTCGGTATTGGCGAATCAAAAAAATTAATCAAAAATTTTCAAGAAGAAACTCATACTTTTATTGATCCTGTTAAGCAAATTGAACAAGAAGAAAAAGAAAAAAATTTAGAATTAGAAAGGTATTAAATGCACAAAAGTGATAGTATAGGCTATCACTTTTGCTTTTTTAATTATCTGTTTGTAATTTTTTTCTATATTCTAAAAGTTTTTGTTTTCTAATTTCATTTGATTTTCTCAAATTTGCTATTTGTTTGTCATATAATTCACATAGGGATTTGACTTGTTCTTCTGTAAGTTCTTCTTCTTTTATTTCTCCACTGCGAAATTTCTTTTGAAGTTTTAAAAGTAGAGTTTCTTCATCTTCTATATTTTTTATTTCTTCCATAAATTTATTCTTTTTGTTATCATTTTGTAAAATTACTTTATTTGTTTCTACAGTAATATTATTAATAGTTTCTTTTTTATAAAATAGCTTTTTAAAAAATTGTTTTATTTTATAAAATATACTATTTTCATTAATTTTTACCAATGATTTCTCATCTGTATTTTCTTTCATATACTTACTCTCCTATATATTGACCTTTTCTTTGTTGTTCTATTAAAGTTTCAGCTTTAGAAATCGTCTTTTCCTCTTTTTCTAATGAAGATAATTCTTCTTCTTTTTGCTGTAATGAAGTTTTAGTATTATTGGATCTAATTATCTCTCCGTATTCATTTATTTCAAAACCTGTTTCTTCAGAATTTTCTTTTTGTTCTAAAGATGGCTCTCCAGTTAAAAATTTGTCTTTATTATATGTTCCATTTCTTAATTCTTGATAAACTTGTGGAAAATCTGCAATAGCTTTTTGGCATAATTTTACTAATTTATCAGAGTCATGAATTTCATCTTCTTCAACTTCCATATCTGTAGAACCAAATTCATTATAATTATATTTCGCTGTTGTATATTTTGAACTATTTTCATCCACTTTTTCAGTCATATATAATTCTATATTATCATACCCCCAAACAAGTTCGATTCTTGAATTAGGATAAACATCTCCTCCTGTATATTCAGATTCACTAACATATCTAGCAACTAGGTTTTCACCATATTCTTCATTTAAACAGTCAAGCATATATAAATATTCTAAAGGAATATCATTAGTAAAACATCCCGTATATTTTTCTTCCTCTTGGAAAACTTTTGAATCATGAGCAAATTCGTTAATAGCTTCCATATTATTCATATCAAAAAATCTATCTAAAAATTCATCAAGTTGTGTATCATTATCAAATTGTTTGGTTAAGTTACCACCTCTTATTTTAGCACGGCTTTCATCTAATCCTCCTCCAACTGTAAGGCAAACTTCTTTTTTTCCATCTTTAGTTATGCCATTATAATGTAATCCTAAAATTCCGTTATTTTTTAATTTCCAATTATTCCAATAACCTGCTTCATACATAGCATCACCTTCTTTTTGATGATATGCATTGCCTAAATCGAATCTATCTGTATATTGATTAACTAATGCCATAAATAATTGTTTTTTATCTTCCTTTGATAATTTTTCCATACAAAATTCTCCTTTCAAAATATATAAATATTATAACATACTTTATTATTTTTGTAAAATTGTTACATATTTTTGATTCTTATTTTTAGGTTGATTTGGTATTGTCATTTTTATTTTATTATTTTCTATTAAGCTATTCAAGTAATTTTTTCTAAATGTTGCTATATCTTTAAATCCAAAATGTTCTGCTATTTCTCTTAAAGTTTTTGCTTCCTTGCAAAAACTTAAAATATCTTTTTCTTGTGGTTTTGTTTTCATTTTCTTAGTGGTTTTCTTGTCGGTTTTCTTAGTGGTTTTCTTGTCGGTTTTTTCTTCATATTCAAATGGATTTTCTTTGTATTTAAAAGAAACTCTTAAAAAGTGTTCCATAAATTTAAAACAACTTTTATCATAAGCATCTAATATTCTTAATACTCCAGAACCTATATTTTCAATTAAATCCACATCTTTAAACACTCTAATAAGTTCTTTATTTCTTGGAGCTGTAACACCTTCTAAAAACTCTTCTTGTGATAAGCCTTGTGGTAGTCCTCCTCCTGATGTAATTTCAATTCTATCAGAATAAAGTTCAATTATTGGTGTTGTGCTTAAAGTATAATCACTATGTACCATTGCATTTATAACAGCTTCTTTTAATGCTTTACTATCTATCATTTCTACTTCTTTTCTACCATTATATTCAATTTTTGCATAAACAGTATTTTCTGCTGTTAGCCTATCTAAAATTCTTTGGGTAGCAGTTATTAAACAACAATACCCATATTCTTGATTTTCTATTAATTCCATTTTACTTGTTCCTAAATATTTAACAAGTTTTATTGATATATCATTTTCATCAGCAAGTAAATACGCATTATAATTATATTTTCCTTCATCAGTTAATAAATTTAGATTTCTAGCAAAATTGTCATTAAGAATCATTCCATTACCTTCATAATGAATTTTCAACTGTCTGAATGTTAAATCTTGTCTAGGAGACTCTATTTCTTTTAAAGAATTTTTTATTCGTCTGGAAAACATTTCTTCAATCATTCTCTCGGTCATTCTTTCTTTACTACTACCAATTCTAATATAACATCCTTCTGGTGTTCTTCCTTTTTTTCGTAAATAATATGGTTTTTCCGTTCCACTTGATATTATAACTTTTATTACTTCTTTATTTTCTATTGTTTCCACAGTTACATCAAATAATCCTAAAGTTGAAGGTTGTATATTATTTTTTATTCTGTCTTTTATTTGTAATTGTGTTAAGTCAGTATTTTCAACTCCAACAACTTGTCCGTTTTTATTTATTCCAACATAAATTATTCCACCTTCTTTGTAATTAAGAAATGCAATAACTTCTTGTTCAAAATCTTCATTTAACTGTTCCTTATTTTCAATTCTGTTTGTTTCTGTATTTTGCATAAAACCTCCTTATAATTTATTCCATCTTTCTATTTCCTTAATAACATTTTTCATATTGTTATCTAAATCTAATACTTCTTTCATATTATCAACGGTCATTTTTTCCACATATTCTTGTGCATATTTAATTTTAGATTTTTTAAATTTTTCACCTTCTCCATCAATATATAAATCTAAAAACTTATCTATAGTTTGATATTGTTTAAAATCTTCTTCTACAATCTTGTCATAAAAAGTATCTATTATCTTTTTAGGTACATAATTTTCTATCTCTTTTCCTTTAGTTATCCAGCATAATTGATTATTTTTTCTAAATTCGTTTTGTATCCTTTTTTTTGTATTATTTATAGGCTTCGACTTTGAAGTTTTATCGCTATCTATTAATATAATAGAATTTTTATTGACATTCATTAGATTAACAAGATTCTCTATATTATCTTCTTCAAATGTAGTATTTGACAATAATCTTCCTCCATAAAACACACATTGATAATTCATTCCCTCTTTATATCTTCCATTCGACCACAATTCTATCCATTTATTTATATAAATTCTATCCGATGGACCTTCAACCCAAATTATCCCGTTGGATTGTAATATATCACTAGCTTTTATTCCTAAATCATCCAAGCATCCCTTTTTTCCAATTATATTATTTAATGTTTTAATTTGTATTAACTTATTTTCTTTTCTTACATGATACATCTGCACATTATCGCTATTTTGAAAACTATCTAAAACTGTATTTGAATGAGTTGTCAAAAATATTATTGCACCCTTTTGAGAAATTTCATCTATATATTTTAATACCCTTCTTTCTAATGATGGATGCAAATTATTTTCTAATTCTTCAAATAAAAATATATAATTTGCTAATTCTTTTCCGTTCAATATCTGGAAGTAAAATAGTATATACTAAAATCATAAGTATAGTTTTTAATCCACTTCCTGATTTTGATAATGCTATTCGACCTTTTGCTTCCTCTCTTAAAAATATCTCCCATCTTATATCATCTTTTGCATATTCAATTTGTTGTGTAGTTATTTCTGTAAAATTAGCATCATTTCCCATTATTTCATTAAACTTTCCTAGCAATTCCTCTCTAACTTTATCCTCATTATATTTTGCTTTATTCAAATAATTATTTATTACGCTTGTAATTCCATTTCCATAACCATCAATTTTCATAGAATTTGTTTCTCTTTCAGCATTAATATTACGTTCAGCAAATATTCTTTTAGTTTCTTTACAATTGTATTCAATCTTTGTTGCTAGTTCTTCCCAATAAGATTTATATCTTTCATTAAATCTATTATTTATTTGTTTTATATTATCTATAGCTTTTGTAATAAAACTGACTGAAGATGTGTAATTTTTTAGTGACAACTCAAATCTAAAATTTTCTCCAATATAATTTTTTCCAAAATCATAATGATATCGTGTAGGAATTCCACCTCCAAATGTCATTTTTCCAAATTCTTTTTCAATTTCTGAACCTGTCAGATTTTTTTCTATATATATTTTTGTTGTCCTATTATTCCAAAATAATTCAGGATTATTCATTATCTCAATTATATCTAATAAACTAGATTTCCCAATATTATTCTTGCCAATTACAATATTTATTGGTTTAATATTTTCAATTACATTTTCTGTTTTAAAACATTTATATTGTTCAAATATTATTTTATTAAAATCTAACATATATTTCCTTCTTTTCTTATACTTATTTATTTTCTTCCATCCATTTATACAAAGTATCCTCATCTAATTTGCCTTGTTTAAATAGCTTTATCTTTGCCTGTGCCTCTTTTTTCCATTTATCAAAATCTTTCTTTATCTTTTTATCTTCTTTATTCCTATAAACCACCATAACCTTCTGTTGATACATCTTTCTATATAAGCCTAAAGCAGGAACATTTTCCAAATTTTTTTTATAATTTATAGTTGCACCTTTCTCTCTACAAGTTGCACTACCATCAACATTCGGCAAATCACAATATATTTCATTTTGCCTAAATGTTGGAATAAAGTACCTACCACAAATTTGGCAAGTTTTAATTGGTAGATTTTCTTGTCTTACAAGTTGATCTAATATTGTAAAACAAATACTTCTTAATTTGGTACTTGTATAAACATTATGTAATTCTAAGTTTGGGTCTTTATCTTCAATACCTTCCATCAAATGTTCAATACTCTCATTGTGATGACGATTATGTATATTTATATAATTGTCTAAAATTACTTCCACATCTTGTGAATATGTATAAATATCATTTTTTATTGCGTATGCAACAAACTTTGAATATATAGACTGCTCCTTATATTCTTCATTTCCATTTAAGTTATATACAAAATCTACACATTTTCTAAAATTCTCTTGCCATTCTAATAAATCCTCCAAACTTGTATTATAAATATCTTCTAGCATATCCATAAATTCTATATCTGTTATAAATTCATCATTTTTCGAATATATGTAAGGTACATATTCTTTTATAAGTTCAAAACCATAGGCATAAAAGAAAGTATTATATGCAGATGCAAAAGAAGAAAAGTCAGCATTTAGAAAATTAATTAGTAACATTCCTATACTTTCTGCATAATGAATATAAATAGTTGAAGGATGTTTTATAATTTCCTTTTTTCTATTTAATTTTGTTTTAGAAATATCTTTTTCCAACTTTAAATATACTCTTGTTTCATCTCTCTTCTTTTCTTCATCATTTTCTTTATCTGTATCTTTTCTCAGTACATTATATAAATATAATGGCGTTGAGTAATATTCTTCTTTTTCCTTTATATTAAACCATATATAAAAATCTTCTGATACTAAATGTGAAGGTAACTCTTTCATTTCTATTTCCTCCAAAAAAAGTTTTTGTAAAAAATTTTAATAAAATATTTAAAATTGTATTGACAAATATAAATTATGATTATATAATAACAATATCAAATTTCATTGTAAGATTTTTTACAATATTATAATACAACATATAGTAAAAAATGTCAACAATGAAATAAAAAGTTAATTATGAAATGTAAGTTCCTATAGGATACTTATGTCAAAAATTTTACAAACAAAAAATCAACCATAGAAGGAGGCTAAATGAATATGAGTAATAAGGAAAAAATTTTAGATTTATATTATAATCAACATTTAAAACAAAATGAAATAGCTAAAATTGTTGATACTACTACTCAATATGTTTCAAAGGTAGTAAGAACTGACAAAAGAAATAAAGAAGAAAAAGAAAAACGCAAAAAAGAAAATTCTGAAAATAGAAAAATTTATTTACAAGAATATTTTAAAACTTATAATAGACCCAAGAAAGATGACAACAGTTACGAGCAAATGATAGCACAACAAATTCAAGATTCAATGGAACTATCATTTAGTAATAGTAACATTTCAGATTATGTTTTTGTAAAATGGAATTCATCTGCTTATCATACTAATAATAAAGGAAACTTAGTAATAGATAGAAAATTGAAAGTTGGATTTGATGTTCCAAAATCAGTAAATATGAATATTAAAATACCTACACAGAAATATAAAAATAGATGTGTTTATAGTTATTAATGAGATTTATTAAAATTGCTTAATAAGTCTTTTTTTATTGTAAATTTTAAAGAAAGGAGATCTGCCCTATGGAAAGTATTAAAGAAAATTATGAAATGATGTTTACTTCATATCCTGATTTAGTAGACATCACTCAATTAAAAGAAATGCTTGGAATTGGCATAACACTTGCTTATAGATTAGTAAGAAACAAAACAATAAAAGCACTAAAAGTTGGTAGACAATACAAAATACCCAAAAGAAATGTTATTGCTTATTTAACAAATCAAAATGAAATATAGACTAGCTTTTAATTTCTAAACATGGTATTATGCCAATATCAATAGTAGGTTAAATCTAGTCTGTTATGAGAAAAGAAAGGAGTTTTAATGAATATAACAGCAAGCCTACAAATAAAAAATAATATTTATCAAGTTGTTTTAAATTATAAAGATATTAATGGCAAAAGAAAACAAAAATGGGTTTCTACAGGATTATCTCAAAAAGGCAATAATAAAAGATTAGCCAATCAAAAAATGCAAGAGATTTTAACTGATTTTAAAGAAAGTTTAAATAATGAAAGTGCAAATAATTCTACAGATAAATTATTAACTGCATATTTGCAAGAATGGTTATTATCTATAAAAAATACTATTGAAGAAAACACTTATGATTCTTATAAAGTTATAGTGAATAAAATTTGCGATTATTTTGAAGATAAACAATTACTACTTAAAGATTTAAAACCTGTTCATATTCAAGAATTTTATACTACTTTATATGAAAAAAAATTAACCAGAAATACAGTATTACATTATCATAATGTTATAAGAAAATCATTGCAAACCGCTCTAAAATTAGACTTAATATTAAGTAATCCCGCTGATAAAATTGAAAGACCGAAAAAAGAACAATATATTGGTACTTTTTATTCTCAGGCTGAACTTAATACACTTTTTAGTTTAATAAAAGATGATCCTTTAAAAATAGTTATTTATCTTGCTAGTTTTTATGGATTAAGAAGAAGTGAAGTTTTAGGCTTGAGATGGGATGCCTTTAATTTTGAAGATAAAACAATTACCATCAAACATAAAGCCATTGAAACCAGAAAAGATAATAAAAGAGTTATACTTTTAAAAGATAAAACAAAAAATCAGTCTAGTTACAGAACTTTACCATTAGTCGATGATATTATTATTCTTCTTAAAGAACACAAAAAACAAATTGATGAAAACAAAAAATTATGTGGAAATAGTTATAATAAAAAATATTTAGATTATATATGTGTCGATTCTACAGGCAAATTATTTAGACCAGAATATGTTACAGACCATTTTACTTTGATTATGAAAAAGAATAAAAACATTTTAAGAAAAATTACTTTTCATGGATTAAGGCATTCGTGTGCCAGTCTTTTACTTTCTAAAGGAATACCTATGAAAGAAATTCAAGATTGGCTTGGTCATTCTACATATTCTACTACTGCTAATATTTATGCTCATTTAGAAAAAGATACAAAAAATAAATCTGCAAATGTTCTTTCAAATACTTTAACATTCGCAGATATTTAATTACTGGTTGGGGTAGTAAGATTCGAACTTACGAAATGACCGGGTCAGAGCCGGTTGCCTTACCACTTGGCGATACCCCAGTATTTTTAATATCATTAAATTAGTTAGATATTTGGTTAGATGTTTTATAAAATTCTCTTATTAATAAAACATCTAAGCCTTATATTTCAAGTGTTTCATAAATTGTTGTTTTAGGGGAACCTACAAGAGTCAGAGTCCGATGCCTTACCGCTTGGCGATGCCCCAATATTATTACTGCAATTTATATTAACACATACAATAAAAATTTGCAACATAATGCTGCAAATTTTTATTAATTTATAAAATATTAGTTAGGTTTGGCATTTATTAATTTATTCTAGTATTCATATTCTGAAATTTCTTTTTCATATCTTTTATAATCTGGAATATATTTTTCAATTAATTGATAAAATCTTTTTCCATGTGATTTGTATTTTAAATGGCAAAATTCATGTGCCACAACATATTCAATTGTTTCTCTTTTATATTTCATTAATTCTGGATTTATAGTAATCTTTCCGTCTTCACATTTAGCTATTTTTCCATTTATCACTTTTACTTCATAATCTTCTGGAGCAAATCCCAACGTTTTTCTTGTTTTTTCCATTATATCTTCTATTTCGTTTTCTGCAATTTGTTCATACATTTTTTCAATTGACATTTTTAAGACTTGTTCATTTCCTACTTTTCTATATTTAATTGGTAATATAATTTGTATTTTATAATTTTCTTTTAAATTCAATTCAGGAGTTTTTATTTTTTCGTAATTAACTTGAATATCATAATTCTTTCCAAATATTTTTACTGACTGCATATTTGAAAGATTTTCATCACATTCTTGCATTTTGCTTAATATCCAATTTTTCTTTTCTTGTACTATTTGTTGAATTTTATTTGCTGTAAAATACCATGGTGCATTTACCACTACTTCGCCATTTTGAACTGTTATATACATACTAGTATTTACCGCCTTGTTAACAGTATATGTTATCACATTACTTTTTCTTCCAAATATACTCATCTTTTTTCCTCCTTTTTATTTATTCGAATCATTGTTCGCTTTTGTTGTTCTTATTTTATATCCTATTTTGATTTTTGTCAATACTTTTTCGAACATCTTTTTTGCATTTTTTTTCTTATTTATTCTGAATACTATTTGTAGTTTGTATTACATATATTTAATTGAGGTGCAATATGAAAAAAAATCATTTTTATATATTTAAATTAAAGCAACTTATCTTACCATTTCTTTTGATTTTATTTACTATGTGTTTAGTAATATTTTCTAATACTAATCTATATGCAGCCAAAAATGGTTTGTTTTTATGGGCAAATTCTATAGTTCCTACTTTGTTTCCTTTTTTTGTTGCAACAGAATTACTTAGTCATACCAATTTTACATATTATTTAGGAAAAATCTTAAATAAATTTATGAAACCAATTTTTAATATCAGAGGCGAAGGCAGTTTTGCTCTTATCATGGGAATTATCAGTGGTTATCCAACAGGTGCTAAAATTGCTGCAAATTTTCGCTTGAATAATATTTGCTCTAAAGAAGAATGTGAACGTCTTTTAAGTTTTACAAATAATTCAGGTCCATTATTCATTTTGGGGACTGTTGGAATTTCAATGTTTGGTAATTCTACAATTGGACTCTTATTGCTTGTTAGTCATTTGTTAGCCTCTATTACTGTAGGAATTATTTTTAGATTTTGGAAATTGAATGTTAAACCCTCATCAATTACTGCTACTTCTTATAAAACCTCTAATGACAATATTTCTATGTCCAATTTAGGCGGTATAATTGGAAATAGCATCACAAATTCTATCAATACAATTTTATTAATTGGTGGCTTTGTAGTTCTGTTTTCGGTTATAATTTCAATTTTGCAAAATAGTCAATTACTAAATGTGTTAACTGATTTATTAAGTCCTATATTTGCTTTTCTACATATCCCAGAAAAATTTGCAACAGGCTTTATTTCAGGTATTCTTGAATTAACAAATGGTCTTAATATTATTTGTAATCTTCCAGAAAAACAGTTATCATATAATATTATTTTAGCCTCTTTTCTTCTAGGACTAGGTGGATTATCAGTTTTACTTCAAGTTTGGAGCACAATTGCTAAAACTGATTTGTCTATAAAACCATACATTATTGGAAAATTACTACATGCATGTATTTCTGCTATGTATACCTTTTTATTTTTGAAAAGTTTTATTATATTTAATTTTGATTTCTAGTTGTCAAAAGGCTATACCTTTTGACAACTTTAGCTATATATTTTTGCAGTAACATTTTGAGTAGTATTTTCCATAACAATTTTTATTGTTTTTCCTGTATTATTTTTAAATTTAAAATCATAGCTACCATATGCAACAGCTGCATCTTTTCCATCTTGAATATATGGAACATGATTACTATGTTGATGTCTTTCCACAACCTCTAATCCTGGTACTTTTAAAACAGCATTATATAGTGTTGTACTTACTTGACAATTTCCACCTCCAAGTCCTTTTTCCTTTTTTCCATTCACATATATATCAGCTTCTTTATATCCTTTTGCAGTTGTTGCTTTTCCAACTGTATTGCAAAATGAAAATATCTCTCCTGGTTCAACTTTTTTTGAGGATAATGTTTTACACGTTATTCCTATGTTATTCTGTCTTTCAGATTCTTTAGTATAAATCTTAGTTGAAAATTTAGCAATTTCTTTTTCTTGGTTTGAAGTATTTCCATTATTTGAAGTACTAGTATTATTAGTAGTATTGGTATTAGTAATGTTAATTTCACTAGTATTTTGATTCGAATTTTTTATATTTTCATTATTTTGCTTTACACTGCTCCTTTCTGCTTGATAATCGGTTTCATTATTATTTTTTTCGCTTACTTTTTTATCATTCACAGTCTTCCACCACCATATTCCACCACCTGTTATTACTGCAATAGCTACCATTACGAATACTATTTTTTTCATTTTATAATCATCCTTTCCTATCTTAAAATTATTTTATCCCAAAATCTTAAATAATATTGACAAATTAATAATAAATATAGTATAATTGTTTGTGTATAAATTTTTAAAGGAGATTATTATGTTAGCTAAGTATTGGAAAAAGATAGGTTTTTTTATTTTAATAATTGCTTGTATATTTAATATTATGACTAAACTTGTGCATAAAGTTTCTTTAAAAACAGAACTTGAAACTTCAGCAACATATGTAAATCAAGAAAAAAATAAAAATTTAGACGAAGATAACAAAAATAACTAATATACTTATTATTTGGAAAGAGGTGAATTCACATGAAAGAAGGATTACATCCAGCATATAACCAAACAACAATAACATGCGCTTGCGGAAATGTTATAGAAGTTGGTTCAACAAAAAAAGATTTAAAAGTAGATGTTTGCTCAAAATGCCATCCATATTGGACAGGTAATTTAAGACTTGATACTAAAGGTGGTAGAGCTGCAAGATTTAAAGAAAAATATGGTATTGCATAAAAAAATGGCTTTCATGCGAAGCCACTTTTTTTTATTTTGTACAGGATAATAACATTTTATTGTTACTTCCCTGTACTTTTTTATTTTTCTAATAATACTATTTTATAACTGTAATCATGATATTTTGTAGAAAATTCTTTCTCTGAAACTTTATTATATCCTTTTCCTTCAAAAACTTCATCTGCAACAGAATTATATATATTATCCACAAACCATACTCTATTAGAACAGTTATCAATAAAATCTTTTGTTACTTTAACTTCATAATTAGGTCCAAAAGCTTTATATGCTTCTTCTACTCCCCAATTATCTGCATTGTAAAAATAAACTTGATTATCAGCAAACTGCACAGCTACTACTGAGCCTCCACCAAAATCTGCATATACAATTGTATCTCCTTCTTTTACATTTTCATTAAGATATTTAATTGGTTCTTGATTTGAATAGTCATAATTGTCTTTCATCATTACAATATTATTATATACTCCTAATATTGCAATTACTGAAAGTATTGCAACTATTTCAATTTTGTTTTCTTCTTTTCCTAATATAAAGCTTACTGCAAATATGTATAAACCTGTTATTACAAATAAATATCTATAATATAGAATTGATGTTTTCATTAGTGCGGTAATTATTATTGCTGCAAGTATTACTGCAAAATATACTATTACTGACCATTTAAATGAAGTTAAATCTTCTTTTGCTTTTGCATATTTATATGTTTTATAAATCATATATGCATATAATTCTAATGCTAATACTGTTGGAACTAATAGACCTGTGTAATCTGATGTTTTTACATATCCTGCAAGTTGTGAACTTAATAGTTCCATTGGTGTTTTTGGGAATGAAAATCCTATCCAATATCCACTTGAAACATTACTTAATTGTGTTGCAAAATTTACTAACCAAGGTAAATATGCTAAACCTTGCAAAATTCCAAATGATATTATAAATATTATACCTTTTTTTCTTCTCTTTACTATAAGATATATTAATAAAAATACATTTATCACCCCTGCTGCCATTAATCCATAATAATGTAAATATATACTTGCTAAACTTGATAAACCAAATATTATCCAATTTTTAGTATTATCTTCTTTTGTAAGTCTATATGCATAAATTGCAAGAATTGTGACTGCTAGTATTGCCCAAGAATACATTCTTACTTCTATTGCATATTGAGCCATTTCTGGTAAAAAAGCTGATAAAAAAGAAAATATGAATCCTGTTTTTTCTCCAAAATCTTTTCTTATATGTGTATAGCCCAGAATTATCATTATTGCAATTGGAATAACTGAAAAAATTCTATATGCCATTATGGTTCCACCTGTTATTAAATAAACAATTCTAAGCATCCAATAATACAAAATTGGATGTACATCATGTCCACCTATTAACCATATTTCTCCAAATGTATGCCTCGCCAATCCTACTGAATAACTTTCGTCAAACCACAAATTGCTATGAAATGCACCTAGTGATACAAATATTATTCCTATAACTATTACAGCTATATGCCATTGATTTAGAGTTATTGATTTTAGTTTTTCCTTAATTTTCTCCATTTTTTCAATCCTCCTAAGAATATTTTAACAAACTTATTCTACTAGAAAACGCAAAAAATAGCAAGTTTTTCTTGCTATTTTATTTCTTAAGATTCCTCGTTTCCAAAAACTTCTCCATCTGATTCTACATAATTTGCTTTTTTTATATTTTCTTCAACTTTTTGATCTTGTTTCTTTACTTCTGGACTTTTATAGTTTTCATTATACCTATTTTTCATCTCGCTTATAATCTTTTTAGTTCTAGCCTCTTTTTCTTGAATTGACTTGTTAAACATTTCATTCAACTTTTGCATTAAATCAGGGACATAATCTAAGATTTTGTCTAAACAAGAATCATGGTCAACAGGCATTAATTTTACACTGCCTTCTTGTACAACCAAAAATGCCACTGGATTTATTGAAACTCCCGCACCAGCACCACCACCAAATGGCAGTTTATACTGAATCTCTTCATCTTTATCTTTCTTATTGTATTCTTTCAATGTTTCTCCTCTGAATTCACTACCTCCTGCTGCAAATCCAAAACTAACTTTTGAAATTGGAATTATTGTTATCCCTACTTGTGTTTCTATAGGTTCACCTATAATTGTATTTACATCTACCATATTTTGAATACTACTCATTGCCGTAATCATAAGATTTTCTATTGGATGTTCATTCATATTATCTCCTCCATCTTTTAGAACGGATTATCCCTCTTTTTCCGTTCCAATATTAATTTATATATATATTGCATCAAATATATAGAAAATATACAATTTAATTTAATCTTTAAAAAGTTTTTGTTTAAGTAACTTGGTATTACTTGATATTTAGGCTTTTTCAATATTGTTCCTAATATTCCAGCTATTGTTCCAACAAGAATAGCTGTACTTGCAGCATCTTGTGTTCCAAGTTGAATATATAAATCAATTTGTTCTACATTTATTTCAATATTCTTTACCAATTCAATATAATTTATTTTAAAATTTGGTTTCTTGAATTTTAAATCTTCCTTATTTATCGTCCTTACATTCTTTTTTAGTAATTTAACTTTTCCAAATAGTAGCAAATATACATATATTTTACTTTCCTCATTAATCGTTTTTCCTTTTGGTTGTTCTGTATCTATTATCAAGTTTTCTATATCTATTCCTATTCTACTTGTATGTATCGCAATTCCTGCTATAATAAATAATGTTATAAAAATAAAAAGAAAAAACAATATTATCACCTCTGGTTTAATATTATTTTTTCCACTTTTTTTACTCTTAATCTATTATATTTTTATTTCTACTCTTTTCAACTTCTATGTCTCCAAACAATTCTTCTTGTTCTGTTACTACTTTATTTCTTCTAGACATTTCGAGCAATCCTGAAAATGCAGTTACAACCTCTCTTTTATCATGCTTTTTTAACGAAAACAACTTATTAAATGTAAATTTTTTGAATTTTATTAATGACCTATACATTTGTTTTACAGTATCTCCAACTGAATATGTTTCTGTTATAGCTATTTTTTCTATATTTGCTGCATTTTCATTTATCTTTTCTGCATTTTTTTGAATTATACTTTTATAAATTTCAGGAATTATTGTAGTATCATATTTCTTTTCTATTTTCTGTTTTGGTAATTTTATTTCTTCTGCAGTCTTATAAAATCTTTTAGAATATTGAATAAAATTTTCTTTTAGCTTTTTAGTTATTTCTTTATAGCTTTTATATTCTATTATTCTTCTTATAAGTTCTTCTTCTGTTATTTCATCTTCATCTTCTTGCTCTTTAGGAAGTAGATGTTTAGATTTTAAATATAGTAAAGTTGAGGACATAACTAAAAATTCACTTGTTATTTCCAAATTCATATCATTCATCTTTTTTATATACTCAATATACTGGTCTGTTATTTGACTTAAGTTGATATCATATATATCCATTTTATTTTTATCTATTAAATGACACAATAAATCCAATGGTCCTTCAAAATTGTCTAACTTTATTGAGTATTTATTTGTTTCAAGTGTTAATATATTTTGCATTAAAATCTCTTCCCTTTCATTATACTTTATATCCTTTTCTATACAAATATTGCCTTATTTCTTCTTCTGTTGATTCTTTTTTCTTTTGTTTAATTTTTTCTATACATTTTTTTTCATATTCATTCAAGCTATCATAATTTTTGTCTATATATTCTTCAATAAGCTTTCTATCAAGACCTTTAGTCATCAACTTATATTTTATTTCTTTTATAGATAAAGTTTTTAAATTCATATATTCATTTACTTGTCGTTCAATAAAATCATAGTCATTTAAATAATTGGCTTCTTTTAAATAATCAATTATCTCTTCTAACATTTCTTCTTCGATTTGCCCTTTGAATTTATTTCTTACTTCTTGTTCTGTTCTCTTTTTATATGTTATATATTTGAACACTTTTGTTTTCTGTTCATCCATCTTCTTCAACTTTTCGATATCCAAACTGCTTTCAAAATTTTCTATAATTTTCATTTTTTAGTGATTCCTTTCCTGTGTATTTTACATTATTTTCAGATTTTTTTCAAGTATATTTTCATTCAAACCAATAATAATATAAATAGGTTTTATTTTGTTCTTTTATAAAATAAAACTACAAAATATTTTCATTCAACTAGGAGGTTAATATGAATAAAAAGTCACTTTTCATAATTGGTTTGTTAATGGCTACTATTTTAATATTTGCTACTACTTTAAGCTTTGCAACAGATGGCAATGGTGCTATGAATGGTGTTAATGATGCAGTTAACGGTGTTCGTAACACTGTTGGTGGAGCTGAAAATGCTGTTGAAGGTGCAGTAAAAGATGTAACTAACACTACAAACATGGGTATAACTCGTAATAATACTCAGTCTACAAATTATACTGCTAACAGAACTGCTACAACAGGTACTACAACTAATGCAAATGCAGGTACATTTTTAGGTATGTCTTCTACTATGTGGACTTGGCTTATATTAGCAGTTGCAGTTGTAGCTATAATTGCTTTAGTATGGTACTATTCTAATCAATTGACTAGAACTAGAAACTATGATGATAATGATCAATAACAAATAATTTTATAGTTCCAATCAGAAAGCCTTAGAGATATAAACCTTTTATTACATGTATCGATTTATATTTTTAAGGCTTCCTTAAAAAATAAAATAAAAAACAATAACTAGTAAGAACATATAATACTTATTTTAGGGTTTAAATATGGAATTTTATGTGTTATAATATGTACAATATTTAAAATTACGGAGGTTCATCATGAATTCAAATACAAAATTAATTGCAAAAAATCCTGTTGCATATCATAATTTCAATATAGAAGATAAATATGAAGCTGGTATTGTTTTGTCTGGTACAGAAATAAAATCAATTAGAAAAGGTAAAGTTAATTTAAAAGATAGTTATGCTGGTTTTAAAGATGGTGAATGTTACATATATTCTATGCATATTAGTCCTTATGAACACGGAAATATTTTTAATAAAGACCCTTTACGTGATAGAAAATTGCTTTTGAATAAAAGAGAACTTAATAAACTTTTTATAAAAGTCAAACAAGATGGATATAGCCTAATTCCAATAACTTTATATTTTAAAGGTAGTTTAGTAAAATTAGAATTAGGAGTTGGAAAAGGTAAAAAATTATATGATAAGCGTCAAGATATTGCAAAAAAAGATGCCGAACGTCGAATGCAAAAAGCTATAAGAGCTAATGAAAAAAAATAGTTTTTAAACAAGAAAAGCAATTTTTTTATGCTCTTCTTGTTTTTATTAATTATTTGTTATATTCATAACTTCCACACATTGATTCATCAGATTCACATGTGTCACAATCATTTGTTGGCATAACATGAATTGATTGTAATGTACATCTTTTAGTATTTCCATCTTGATATACACAACTTTCTACAGTACAATTTATTTTTTGATTTTCTTCCATGATTATCTTCCTTTCAAAGTATATTTATGACATAGTCATCTATAATATTATTTCCATTATTATATTTTTTATGCTAATGTATACTTATATTCATTTTTCCATATACTATAAATCAAAGGAGTTTATTATGGTTTCAGAAGTCATTTTATTTAGTTATAAATCTGGTGAAATTGATAATTTTCTAAATAGATTTTATAGTTCTAGTTCTTTCATAAATAACAATTCATATATAAAATTATCTTTTCATAATCCTCTTGAACTTTCTGAATTGATTGCTGCATTTTCTGATAATAGTACATTGTTTGATATTGATATGTGGATTTCTCTTGACAAATATGCTTTTATAAAAATTTCTCCATTAAATGCTGATATAATCATAAAATATATTTTTGAAAGATATCCTTACTGATTCTATGCAATTTTACTTCTTAGTTCATTTGCATATTGAAGTGTTACATCATTAATTTCTCCTGATAAAATTCTCGCAATTTCACATAGAACTTCTTGCTCATTTAATAATTTAATACTTGTACATGTTCTATCATTTTCCACTTTTTTACTTATAAAATAATTATAATCTGCCATTGCTGCAATTGGTGCTAAATGCGAAATACATAATACTTGGTGGTTCTTAGAAATACTTCTCATTTTATTTGCAACTGATTTAGCTGCTTTTCCACTAATTCCTGTATCTATTTCGTCGAATATCATTATAGGCATATTATCTACTTCTGCTAATACTTTTTTTATAGCTAGCATTATTCTTGACATTTCTCCACCTGAAGCAATCTTTGTTAATTCACTCTCATTTTCTCCTACATTAGTTTTTATATATATACCAACTTGGTCTTTTCCATCTTCAAAAAATTGTTCTAGTTTATATTCTACTTTTACATTAATTTTTGCATTTTTCATTTCTAAGTCTACTAATTCTTTATTTATTCTTTTATTTAGTTCTTCCGCATTTTCTTTTCTTATCTTACTTATTTCTTCTGCTATTTCGGTCATTTCTTTTTCTAGTTGTTTTTGCTCATTTTTTAATTTATTATTATATTCATCTACATTCTCTATTTTCTTTATTTCATCAGCTATCTCATCAGCATATTTTAGTATCTCTTCTATATTATTTCCATATTTTCTTTTTAAATTGTCTATTGTATCTAATCTTGTTTCTACCTCTTCTCTTTCTTGTTCATCAAATTCTATATCTGAAAGATATCCACTTAAATTAGAAGAAATCTCTTGTATTCCATAATATATATCTTTTAAACTTGATGTTGTTTCTTCATATTTTCTATCTATATTTTCAATTTTTTCTAATGCTCTTATTGCATTTCCTATTAAATCTATCGTATTTTCTCCAACAGCCATCTCAGCTTCTGATAAGTTTTTGGCAATCTTCTCTGAATTTCTAATTATTTTACTTCGTTCTTCTAATTCACTTTCTTCACCTTCTTTTAATCTTGCTTCTTGAATTTCATTTAATTGATATCTTAATAAATCTAATTTTCTTTGTTTTTCTTTTTCATCTCCGTAATTATTCTTTAATTCTCTTCTAATTTCATTATATCTTTGATATTTTTCTTTATATTCATTTTTCAGTTGAATTATTCCTTCTCCTGAAAAATTATCTAAATATTTGATATGTGTTCTGCTGTCTAATAATTTTTGATTATCATTTTGCCCATGTATTTCTATATAATTACTCATAAAATTTTTTAATTCTGCCACAGTTACTAATCTACCATTTATCTTGCACATATTTCTTCCATTATTATAGATTTCTCTTGTTATTATGATATTTCCATCAATTGAATTTACGTCATTTGGAACATACATACATAATTCAACATAAGAATGATTTTCGCCTTTTCTTATCATTTCTTTTGAAAATCTTCCTCCACATATTATACTAATAGAATCTATTATTAATGTTTTTCCAGCTCCTGTTTCTCCTGTTAATACATTCATTCCTTTATTTAAGTCTATTTCTAAGTCATCTATTATTCCTATGTTTTTTATATGTAAATTTGTTATCATAATAACATCTTTCCTTTCTCAAAAAAGTTTTTTCAAATTTTTGTTCGGTTATTATTATAATAATTCTTTACAACTTTGTCAATAGCTTTTCCGAATATTTTTTCGTTTTTTCAAAATGCACATTTCAGAACGCTTTTTTTCGGTGCAATTTTGCACACTTTAAAACGCTTTTTTTCCGTGCATGCAAACATCAAAAAAGCAATATAACTATAATAGCTATATTGCTTCATTTTTAGGCATTCTCCTCAACTGGATAAACACTTACTTGTTTTTTATCTCTACCTTTTCTTTCAAATTTAACTGTTCCATCTACTAATGCAAATAGTGTATCATCACTACCTTTACCAACATTAGTTCCAGGATGTACTTTAGTTCCTCTTTGTCTAACTAGGATATTTCCTGCTAAAACAAATTGACCGTCAGCTCTTTTGACACCAAGTCTCTTAGATTCACTGTCTCTACCGTTCTTAATACTACCTTGACCCTTTTTATGTGCCATTCTTCTCACTCCTTTCGGCTTTATAATTGTTTATTTCGTTTTCTTATTAAAATCTCTTTTAATTATTTTGTTTCTGTTTTTTCAGTTTTTGTTGTTTTTACAGTTTTTTCTGCTTTTTCAGCTGTAGCTGCTTTTTTAGCTGCTGTTTTGATTCCTGTAATTTCAACTTTTGTGTATGGTTGTCTGTGTCCTTGTTTCTTTCTTTCATTTTTCTTAGCTTTCATCTTGAATACTATGATTTTTTTAGCTTTTCCATGAGAAACAACTTTTCCCTCAACTTTTACACCTTTAACATAAGGATTTCCAACTTGTACTTTTCCATCATCTGATACTAAGATTACTTTATCAAATGCAACTTTTTTTCCTTCTTCTGCATCTAATTTTTCGAAAAATACTACATCTCCTTCTGCTACTTTGTATTGTTTTCCACAACTTTCAATTACTGCGTACATTAAAAATGCACCTCCCTTATTCGTATACTCGCTAATCCTTAAAAAAGGCAGTTAATTTATTCTTAACATTTAGAAGCCTTGACTAAGCGGATTACAGTTATCTATTGTAACATAATTACCAATCCTTGTCAAGGCTTAAACAGATTTTTTTCAAACATTTGATTAAATAATTTATTTGTTCATATGTGTTGTTGTCTCCAAATGTTGTTCGTATTGCTGAATTCAAATATAATTCTGGTACATTTATTGCAGTTAAAACATGTGATGGTGTAACACTTCCAGAAGAACACGCTGAACCACTTGAAACACATATTCCCATCTCATCTAACTTATAAATTAATTCTGACGAATTTATTCCTGCAAATGAAATATTAGCATTTCCTGGAAGTCTATTTTCCATTCCTCCATTTATTCTAAATCTTCCTGGAATCTCTTTTTCTAATTTTGATAAATAGTAATCTCTTAATTTACTTAAATTTTTTATATGTGTTGACATATTTTTATTTGATATCTCACAGGCTTTTCCAAGTCCAACTATTCCAGCTACGTTTTCGGTTCCTGCTCTTTTATCTCTTTCTTGATGTCCACCATTTATATATTTTTCTACATTTATTCCATTCTTTATATATAAGGCTCCTATTCCTTTTGGTGCATTAATTTTGTGACCTGATAGTGATAACATATCTATTTGCAATTTTTGTACATCTATTGGCATATTTCCAATTGCTTGCACAGCATCTGTATGAAATATTATATTTTGTTCATGTGCTATTTGGGCAATTTCTTCTATTGGTTGAATTGTTCCAATCTCATTATTTGCTGTCATTATACTTATTAATATTGTTGATGATTTAATTGCTTTTTTCAATTCTTCCAATTTTACTACACCATTTTCATCTACATTTATATATGATACTTCAAAACCTTGCTTTTCTAATGTTTCACAACTTTCTAATATTGCATGATGTTCTATCTTAGATGTTATTATATGATTTCCTTTTTCTTTATTAGCATATGAAAATCCTTTTAAAGCTGTATTATCACTTTCTGAACCGCTTCCAGTAAAATATATTTCGTGTGGATCACAATTTATAAGTTCTGCAACTTGCTTTCTTGCGTTCTCTATTGCTCTTTTGGCTTTTCTTCCTATTGAATATAATGAAGATGCATTCCCATACTCTGTTGTTAAATATGGCATCATTTCATTTAATACTTCTGTTTTTATTTTTGTTGTTGCACTATTGTCAAAATATATAATATCCATAATATCTATTTCCTTCCATATATTATTAGAATATTATATGTGAAATCTTTTAATTGGGTTCTTATTTTATAATAAATCACGGAACTTTTTAAGATTTCTCATTACAGTGTTATATCCAAATTGATAGCATTTATCCAATTTGACTATATCAAACAAACCAGCACCATCAGTAGGAATTGTAAGAATCAAATCACTTTGTTCAAAACTCTTTTCAGAAATCTTATTTCCCATAATATCAAGAGATTTCATTATCACATCCATTACATCACAATCTTCTCCTACTGAATCAGATTCAAAATTTACTGCAATAATCTTTTTATCACATATCTGTTTTAGTGGTAATACAGGCGTGTTATCTAACACTCCTCCATCCATGAAAATGTGATTTTTGAATTCACATGGGCAAAAAAATGCAGGAAAACTGCTACTTGCCCTTACTGCCTTTCCTACTTCAATCTCTGTTATGTAATTATCTTTTAAGTTATCTCTTGGTGCACAATTAGTAATTACATATTCTTTTGCTTCTGCAATATCAACCGTTGAAATAACTAATGGCATTTTTATATCTCCAATTAATCTTATTCTTTTCCTTAATGCTATTTCATTAAACATCTTTTCAAGCATGATTCCATCATTTAATCCTGAAAAACCAACTTTTTTGCTTTTTATCAGATTTCCTAATCCATTTAATATTGAAGCATTACTGATATTTATAATCTCTTGTGCATATTTTTTAAATAATACATATATATAATAAGGTTTATATCCCATAGCATATAAGGTGGCAACAATGCTACCAGCACTTGTTCCACCTATTGCTTTTACTTTTATATTATTTTCGTCTAATGCTTTTAATACTCCTGCATGTGCAATTCCTCTAATTCCACCACCAGCTAGTGCTAATCCAACTTCCATAGAAACCTCCAAATAATATCTTTTATTTATTATTCACTATTTTCTATGTTTCTAGACATTATTTTGTGATAACTTTTCCAGTATTATCTAAAAATATTTCTTGTTCATTATTATATATCCTAATACTTTTTTCTAGGATATCAATATTGGCATTGCTCATTTCTAATGCTAAATCAAATTTATTATCATATATATCAATTCTATTTGTTTCAAAGTCTCTAGCTTGGAAAATTAATTTTCCCTTAATTAATTGTATTAAGTCATACTTAAAATCTACTACAACATTTTCTTCTGAATCTATTACTCCTACTTTATCTTGCTCGTTTGTAGCAATAAAATAATTGTCATATGCATATTCTAAGAAGTGATAATTTTGTTTTGTTAATTCTTCAAAATTTGAATTTACTATTGAATATCTTCCATCTTGATTTTTAATAAAATATTTTGAACTTGATGTACTATTTATGTATTCATTAAATGGTATATCAACAGTTTTTCCATTTGCATCAAAGACTTTTTTCTCTTCTTCTTTTTCTCCATAGATGTATATTCCATTAACTGTTAAACTTGTATATTCAATAGGAATAATTTCTACTCCTTTTAAATTTAAAGCTCCATATTGTTTTGTTCTTTCAACTATAAATATTTGTAAGTCTTGATTATAATCTATAGACTGATATTGAGTATTTATTATTTTGCTATTATTTATAAAAACTCCATATTGTCCATTTTGAGCAGCAATCAAATATACTGAATTTTTTAGCTGATTTATTCTCGTTATCTGATTGTAATCTTCTGTTAATACTTGAGTTCCATCACAATCATAATATCCATATCTATATCCATCATTTGTTATTATACTTACAATATATCCTGATTTTTTATAACCATTATCATCTGTATAATATCCATCTGATTGAATTGAGTCATATTTGTTTTTTATTTTAGTATTTCCCTTTTCGTCTATTATTCCATATTCTCCGTTTTCTTTGACTAGCACTTCACCCTCTTTTTTCTCAAAGCTAGTTAATTCTTCAAATTTGGCTTCTGTTATATTTTTTCCTGTTATTCCTAATAGTCCATATTTGCCATTTTTCTCATATTTCAAAATATTTTTCTCATATTTTGAATCATCATATTCAATTAATTCTACAGCATCATAATTGTCAAAAATCTTTTCATTTTTTGAGTTTACAAATTTCTTTTCTTCTCCATTTTGACACATAAAAACTTCTCTATGTTCATTTGGAATAATTATTTTATCATATTGTGGCTCTATTACTGTAGTATCTCCGTCCTTTATTCCTACTTTCCCATTTTCTTCAATTGTTTGATAATTTTTAGATGTGTCTTCTTTTTTTCCTGATAATCTATCTTTATTTGGTATATATATTGATATCGCTAAACTTATTATTACAATAATTGCAACTATTGTTATATTTACTTTTTTAGTCATATTTTTACCTCACTTTTCTTAGATATTTTCATTTTACTATTTTATGATTAGTTTTTCAATATATTTTAGCATTTTCCTTGTTTTTTTTGACTTAATATTGTATAATCTTTACATAATAAAGGCAAGGAAGGAATGAGTTATTTATGACAGATTTAACTATAAAAGATTTATTTAGAAATACTTCTGATTATGCAAATAAAGAAGTTACATTAGAAGGTTGGGTAAAAACAGTTAGAGATTCAAAGACTTTTGGTTTTATAGAACTTACAGATGGTTCTTTTTTTAAGAATGTTCAAATTGTTTTTAATGATAAATTAGAAAATTTTGCTGAAATTGCAAGACTTACAATTAGTTCAACAATAAAAGTTACAGGAACTCTTGTAATTACAGAAAATGCTAAGCAACCATTTGAAATTCAAGCAACTGAAATTGTTATTGAAGATTTATGTGATTCAGACTACCCACTTCAAAAGAAAAGACATTCTTTTGAATATTTACGTACAATTGCACATCTTCGTCCAAGAACAAATACTTTTAGTGCTGTTTTCAGAATTAGAAGTGTAGCAGCATTTGCTATACATGAATATTTCCAAGAACGTGGATATGTATATGTCCACACACCAATCATTACATGTGCAGACTGTGAAGGTTCTGCTGAAATGTTTAAATTAACAACTTTGAATCTTGATGAAGATTTACCTAAGAAAGATGGAAAAACAGACTTTTCTCAAGATTTATTTGGCAGAAAAGCTTACATTACAGGTTCTGGACAATTACATGGAGAAACTTTTGCTTCTGCATTTGGAAAAATCTATACATTTGGACCTACTTTAAGAAGTGAAAATTCAAATACAAAAACACATGCAAATGAATTTTGGATGATTGAACCAGAAATTTCATTCTGCGATTTAGATGGCTTAATGGATATCGAAGAAGATTGTTTAAAATATATTGTTAAAACAGTTATGGAAAAATGCCCAGAAGAAATTGATTTCTGTGATACTTTTATTGAAAAAGGTTTAAAAGAAAAATTAACAAAAATATTAAATTCTGAATTTGTTAGAATTGACCATAAAGATGCTATTGATATTTTGAAAAAAGCTGATAGAGAATGGGAATTCCAACCTGATTATGGTGAAGATTTGGCAAAAGAACATGAAAAATATATTACAGAATATTTCAATGGACCTGTTTTTGTAAAAAATTGGCCTAAAGATATAAAATCTTATTATATGAAACTTAATCCAGATGGAAAAACAGTTGCTGCTGTTGACCTAGAAGTTCCAGGAGCTGGTGAAATTATGGGTGGTTCTCAAAGGGAAGAAGATTATGAAAAATTAACTACAAGAATGAAAGAAATGGGAATTGCTACTGAACCTTTATATTGGTATTTAGATTTACGTAGATTTGGTACTAATATTCATTCTGGATTTGGTTTAGGTTTTGAAAGATTGCTTATGTATATCACTGGTATTGAAAATATTAGAGATGTTATCCCTTACCCTAGAACACCAAACAATTGTGATTTTTAATAGAAAAAACTTAGAAGCTACTTTCTAAGTTTTTTTGTTATATATTAAATTTTACAAGCCAAATTCTTTTTTAATAAATGATGTATCATAATTATTAGTAATAAAATTTTTATTTTCCAAAATTTTATATATAAAATCCCTATTTGTATCTATTCCATCAATTACTAATTCTGCAATTGCACTTTTCATTTTTGCAATAGATTCTTCTCTATTTTTTCCATGTACAATTATTTTAGCAAGCATTGAATCATAATTTTGAGGTACAGTATATCCTTCATAGATTGCTGTATCCACTCTTATTCCATTTCCACCTGGTAAATGAAGCCCTGTTATTGTTCCTGGACAAGGCATAAAGTTTTTATCAGGATTTTCTGCATTTATACGAACTTCAAGACTATGCCCATTAATTTTTATATCTTTTTGAACATATTGCAACTGTTCTCCGCTCGCTATTTTTATTTGTTCTTTTATTATGTCTATTCCCGTAACCGCTTCTGTAATCGGATGTTCAACCTGTACTCTTGTATTCATTTCCATAAAATAAAAGTCTTTGTTTTTATCTACTAAAAATTCTATAGTTCCTGCATTACTATATCCTATTTTTTTTACAGCTTCGACTGCAATCTTTCCCATTTTTTCTCTTGTTTTATTTGATATAAAACTACTCGGAGTTTCTTCCATAATTTTTTGGTTTCGTCTTTGCACTGAGCAGTCTCTATCTCCTAAATGTATACAATCTCCATGTTCATCTGCAAGAATTTGAATTTCTACATGTCTTGGATTCTCTACAAATTTTTCCATATACAAACTGTCATCATTAAATGAGACTTTAGCCTCTTGTTTTACAATATCATATTCTTTTTTTAACTCATTTTCATTATATGCAATTCTTATTCCTCTGCCTCCACCTCCTGCTGATGCTTTTAATATAACTGGATATTTAATTTGTTTTGCTAATTCGATTGCCTGTTCTTTTGAACTAATTAATCCATCAGAACCTGGTACAACTGGGACTCCTGCATTTTTCATTGTTTCTTTTGCTTTAGATTTATTACCTAACAATTCTATTAATTCATGTTTAGGTCCTATAAATTTAATTCCTATTTCCTCACACATTTTTGCAAAATTTGCATTTTCAGATAAAAATCCAAAGCCAGGATGTATACTGTCTGCACCTGTTAAACATGCTGCTTCTAATATTGCTTTTATATTTAAATAGCTCTTATTAGAAGGTGCTGGTCCTATGCAAACAGATTCGTCTGCCAATGTTTTATGAAGAGCATTTCTATCTGCTTCTGAATATATAGCAACTGTATGTATTCCCATTTCTCTACATGCTCTTATAATTCTAACAGCTATTTCTCCTCTATTGGCTATTAATACTTTTTTTAACATCTTCTCCTCCTTATACAATTGCAAAAGTTAATTCACCTTTTGCTGCAATCTTTCCATCTACTGTTGCTACCGCTTCTCCTACACCTATTGGTCCTTTTTTCTTAATTATTTTTACTTCCAATTTTAATACATCTCCTGGAACTACCATTTTTTTGAATTTCATTTTATCAATTCCACCAAACAAAGCATTTTTGCCTTTGTTTTCTTCCATACTTAATATTGCTACTGCACCTGTTTGTGCTAAAGCCTCTGTTATAAGTACTCCTGGCATTATTGGATTTCCAGGAAAGTGTCCTTGAAAATACCATTCATTTATATTTACATTTTTATATGCAATAGCACTTTCTCCTGGTACATATTCCTCTACTTTATCTATCATTAAAAAAGGAGCCCTTTGTGGAATTATTTTTTCAATTTCTTTTATATCTAACATCGTCTTCTCCTTTAACCTATTTTATTTTGAATAGTATTTCTCCATATTCAACCATTTCTTCATCTTTCTTACAAATCTCTACTATTTCTCCATCAAATTCTGATTCTACTTCATTCATCAATTTCATTGCTTCTACAATGCACACTACTTGCCCTTTTTTTACTTTATCGCCTATTTTTACAAATGGCTCAGCTTTTGGTGATGAACTTCCGTAAAATGTTCCAACCATTGGAGCTTTTATAAGTTTATAATTTTCTTCTATTTTTACTTCATTTTTTTCCGTTTGAAGAACTTTTTCTACTGTCTTTTCTTTGTTGTCTTTTTCCATTTTAATTTTTAATCCATCAGGAAATTCTATTTCTAAATTGTCTAAATTCGAATTCCCCATATCTTCTATAATTTTCTTTATATCTGAATATTCCATTAAATCTGCACCTTTCTTTACATTTTCCATTTTTTGTGTTATAATTTATATCATAAAAAACCATAGGAGGTATTTTTATATGACATTTCAAGATGAAGCAAAGGATTTACGTAATACGTATATTCTGGTAGGTGGTAAACGGCTCAATTTGGAAATTTTAACCAAACTGCAGTCATATGCTTTTTACAATGAATATACTACTGTCTCTTTGTCTGATACACTGCCCATCGGCAGGCCTATCAGCATCGATTGTAGTTCGCTGCATGCCACCCGCACTCAAATCGAAGAAACATTAACTGAGGTTTTAAACGACCTCAAATACAATGATTTTTCGGTTGCAGAAGAACGGCCTTTCAACGAAACACACAAACTGGTTATTACCATTAAATAGTCCAGCGAACCAGTACGGCAACTGCCGTACATCCTAGTTCTTCATCGGTAGCCATCACTTTTGGTGGCTACCATTTTTTTAATATTATTGTCGCATTATGTCCTCCAAATCCCAGTGAATTTGACATTGCATAATTTATTTCAATATCTCTTCCTTCATTTGGTACGATATCTAAATCACATTCTTCATCAGGTACTTTATAATTTATTGTTGGCGGTATAAATTTGTCTTCAATTGCCTTAACACATATTACAGCTTCTACGCCTCCTGCAGCACCTAGTAAATGTCCAGTATTTCCCTTTGTTGAACTTACCATTACATCTTTAGCATAATCTCCTAACGCTGTTTTTATTGCTGCTGTTTCGCATGAATCATTTAAATGTGTTGACGTACCATGTGCATTTATGTATGTTATTTCTTTTGGCTCAATTTTTGCATCTTCCATTGCAAGTTTCATGGCTCTTGCTCCACCTTCTCCTTCTGGTGCAGGCGAAGTAATATGGTAACTATCAGATGTAGCAGAATATCCTACAATCTCTGCATATATTTTAGCACCTCTTGCTTTGGCATGTTCTAATTCCTCAAGAACAAGAACTCCTGCTCCTTCTCCCATTACAAATCCGCTTCTTTCTTTATCAAATGGGATACTTGCTCTGTTTTTGTCTGTTGCTAATGTTAATGCTTTTATATTTGTAAAACCTGCAATCCCTGTTGGAGTTATAGAGGCTTCTGTTCCTCCTGCAATCACTATATCTTGATAACCATGTTTTATCATTCTGAAACTTTCACCTATACAATGTGTTCCACTTGCACATGCTGTAACCATTGAAATTGATTCACCTTTTGCACCAATATCTATTGCAACATTTCCAGCAGCCATATTTCCTATTGACATTGGAATATACATAGGAGAAACTCTATCAGGTCCTTTTTCTATATAATTCTTATTGTCTTTCTCAATTGTTTCTAATCCACCAATTCCAGAACCAATAATTACTCCTACTCTTGTCATATCTTCTTTTTCTTTGTCTAGTCCACTATCATTCCAAGCTTCTCTTGTTGCTACAACTGCAAACTGTGAAAATCTATCCATTCTTCTTGCTTCTCTTCTTCCAAAAATTTCGTCTGGGTTAAATCCTTTTACTTCACCTGCTAATTTAACTTTAAAATTTGTAGTATCAAAATTCTTAATTTCATCAATACCACATTTTCCTTGTTTAATTCCATCCCAAAATTCATTTACATTGTTACCAATCGGCGTAATCGCTCCTAATCCTGTTATTACAACTCGTCTTTCCATTTTCATTTCCTTCCTTTTAATTTACATTACCATTCCACCATCAATATTAATTACTTGCCCTGTAATATATGAACTCTCTTCACATCCCAAGAAATAAGCCACATTTGCGATTTCTTGAGTAGTTCCCATTCTTTTCATAGGTATTTGTACATTTATACTGTCTTTTACCTCATCTGATAATATACTTGTCATATCTGTATCAATAAAGCCTGGAGCTATTGCATTTGCTCTGATATTCCTTGAAGCTAATTCTTTGGCAATACTTTTTGTAAAACCAATTATTCCTGCTTTTGAAGCTGAATAATTACACTGACCAGCATTTCCTGTTACTCCAACAACTGATGCTAAATTTATTATTTTTCCATCACGTTTTTTTAACATATATGGTATAACTGATTTTGTTACTAAAAAAGTGCCTTTTAAGTTTATTTCTATGACTTTATCAAAATCTTCTTCTTTCATTCTCATTAATAATCCGTCTCTTGTAATTCCTGCATTATTTACAAGAACATCTATTTTATTAAATTTTTCTATTGCTTTTTTTACTATTTTTTCAACTTCTTCTGATTTTGAAACATCTGCTTTTTCTATAAGACATTCTACATTTAATTTTGTAAACTCTTTTTGCAATTCTTCTACATTAGTTTTATCTGACACATAATTAATTATAACATTGTATCCATTTTGTGCGTATTTTAGTGCTATTGCCTTACCTATTCCTCTTGAGCCTCCTGTTACAAAAACTACTTTTCTTTCTTCCACTTTATTTCTCTCCTATCTTTTCTAAAGTTTCTAAATTATTAATATTATATAATTCTGCTTCTGGATAATCCTTTTTGATAAATCCTGTTAATGTTTTTCCTGGTCCTATTTCTATAAATCTTTTGATTCCTTCTGCTTTCATAAGTTGAATTGCTTTATCAAACCTTACAGGACTTACAATATGTTTTGCAAGTATTTCTTTAAAATTGTCATTTTCTGAATAAAATTTTCCATCTATATTTCTAATAATTTTTACATTATTTCCAGTTTGAAAATTAATTTTTTTCAGTTCTGTTTCAAATAATTTACTTGCATCTTGAAGCTTCTCTGTATGAAATGGTCCACTAGTTTTTAATTTTATTACTCTTTTTGCTCCCGCTTTTTTTAATTTTTCTATTGCTAATTCAATTGCATCACTAGCTCCAGATATAGCAGTTTGACTACTACAATTATAATTTGCTGGAACGACAAATTTTCCTTCTACTCTTATTTGCTCACATATTTCTTCAATTTTTTTTGATTCTAATCCTATTACAGCTGCCATTGAATATTCTTCATTTGGTAAATTATTTGCCATATAATATCCTCTTTTTTGAATTAATTTTATTCCATCTTCAAATGAAATAAATCCTCCATATATTAATGCTGTGTATTCACCTAAACTTAAACCTGTTGCAATGTCTGCTTTTATTCCTTTTTCTTCTAATATTTTTAATATTGCTAAACTTGTTGTTAATATTGCTAATTGCGCATTTTCTGTTTTTATTAGTTCCTCTTCTGGTCCTTCAAAACATATTTTTCTTATTTCTACACCTGAAATTTCTTCTGCTTTTTCATATATTTTCTTTGCTTCTTCATATTTATCATAAATATCTTTTCCCATTCCTATTGTTTGAGCTCCCTGCCCTGGAAATAAAAATGCTGTTTTCATTTTTTATCTCATTCCTTTCTTAAGGCACAAACCAGGTTGGAAAAGAATTAAATTTTGGCAAGGAAAGTTTTATTTAAAAGGCAAGGGCGCATACGTGGTGTATGTAACCGCATTTTAAATGAAACTTGACGTAGCCAAAATTGTAATTATTTTTCAACCTTTCTCCTTTTCGTCTCTATTTTTATACATCTATTTTTATTTTATTTCTATTAGTATGACTGGTCGAAACAACCGCGCCCTCTAACAATATGCTACCTGTGTTTAATCCTCCACCATATCCAAGCAAAATTATTTTGTCTCCTTGATTTAATAAATTATTATCTAGTATTTGCTCCAATGCTATTGGAATGCTCGCGCAAAAAGTATTTCCAACTGTCTCGATATTAGTAAAAATTTTTTTCTTTTCTATTTTCAATCTACTTGCTATTGCCAAAATTATTTTTAAATTAGACTGATGTGGTATTATGTATTTGATGTTTTCAATTTTTTCATTTGCTTCTAATAATAATTGTTGAATGTTTTTAACTGTTTCTGTTACAGCATATTTATATATTGCTAATCCATCCATTTTTATTTTATTATTTAAGTTATATTCTAATATATCGTTATTATCCGGGATTGATTGTATATTTGAGTAATATAAGTTATCTGATGCCTCATAAAGAGTCGCTCCCACACCATCTGCCAAAATTATCGCTGTTCCTACATCAGATTCATTAGTGCATTTTGATAATATATCTGCTCCTATAATTATAGCTCTTTTTACTTTTCCTGCTTTCATATATAATTGGGCAATATCTACTGCATTTATATATCCTGCACAACCTGCTAAAATATCTAAACATATACACTTGGAAATTTTTAATTCTTTTTGCACATAATTTGATATTCCAGGCATTATTTTATTAGTACTTGTTGTTGCTACAATTATTAAGTCTATTGTTTCAATTGATATTTTTGTTTTTTCTATTAATTTTTCGGTAGCCTTTATTGCCATTTCTTCAATTGTTTCATTTTCAGTAAAATATCTCTGTTTTATTCCTGTTCTTTTTTCTATAAATTCTTCTGTAACTCCAAGCTTCTCTGAAAGTTCTTTATTCATTACTATTTTGTTTGGTAAGTAACTACTGCTTGCTATTAATTTCATTTTCTCATTCCTTTTCATTTTTTTCGTATTATACCATTTTTTTGCCTTTTTGCAATCCATTATAATGCTTAGTCGGTTTACTTACGCTTTACAAATTAAGCTTTTTGAGTTACAATAATACAAGAATGAAAATGATTGAGAAAGGATTGATATTAATAATGAAAACATACACATTTACTTCTCATAACAGTTCAGAAACTATGAAATTTGCTTCTGAATTAGCCAGTACATTACATGTTGGAGATGTTGTTGTTCTTTCTGGTGAGTTAGGTGCTGGCAAAACAAAATTTACCGAAGGATTTTTAAAATATTTCGGCCTTGATAATCAAATTTCAAGTCCTACTTTTAGTATTGTTAATGAATATAAAAAAGATAATATACATATATATCATTTTGATGTTTATAGATTAGAAGATGTTGATGAATTTTATGCAATTGGTGGTGAAGAGTATTTTTCTTCTGGTATATGTATTATTGAATGGGGTGAAATTATCGAAGAGGCTTTGCCAAATAACTATATAAAAATTACTTTTGAAAAAGATATATCTGATGAAAATTTAAGATATTTAAAAATAGAATATATAGAAGCCAAAAAATAGCTATTTAAAAAATAGCTATTTTTTTATCTCATAAAAGTCATTGCAATTACGATAATTCCAAGGATTACTCTATAAATTGCAAATACTTTGAAACTTCCTTTTTTCAAATAATTTAATAGAAATTTTATTACTAATATTCCAACTATAAAACTAAATAATACCCCCATGAAAAATGCTAATGTAAATTGAAAATCAGTAATACTTACTAATACTGCAGCTAATATTATTGGTGTTGATAATAAAAATGAATATTTTGCAGCACTTTCTCTATCTACTTTTAAAGCTCTAGCCACAGTCATTGTAATTCCTGATCTTGATGTTCCAGGAAATGCTGCTGCAATTGCTTGTGATAGTCCTATTAAAAATGATTGTTTAAATGTCATATCTTCAAATTTTACTTCTGATGGTGCTTTTTTATCTACTACATATAACACAATTCCTAGTACTATAAGTGCTATTGCAATCATTATTGTTTCAATTCCAAATTTATCACAAATATATCCTGAAAATTTGTCTAATATTAAGCTAACTATTCCTGTTGGAATTGTTACAGCTACTATGTACCAGAAGATTTTACCTTCTGTAGATTTTTCTTTCTTTACAACTTGATTGTATCCGCCTTTTATTAAATCAATCCAGTCTTTAAAGAAAAATAGTGTTATTGCAAATAATGTTCCTAAATGTAATGCTATATCAAAACTTTCTGGTATTTCTCCCCATTTCAACATCCATGGTATCAATTTCAAATGTGCTGAACTTGATATCGGTAATAATTCTGTTAATCCTTGCACTATTCCTAGTACTATTGCTTGGTATATTTCCATATTTTCTCTCTCCTTTTTTGCACATTTCAGATCGCTTTTTTTCCGTGCAATTTTGCACACTTGAGATCGCTTTTTTTCCGTGCAAATTTTTACTTGTATATTTCTTTTATTATATTATATATTGTATCTTTTATAAATTCTGCTGTTGTAATTGGTGCAACTTTTCCTGGTAATGATAATGCCCATACAAATTTTAATTTGTTATCTTTTACTGATTTTTTGTCAATCCCTCCTGGATTTGATGCTAAGTCTATTAATAAGCAATCTTTTTTTATATATTTTAGCCTTTCTTCATTTAAAATAATATGTGGAACTGTATTTATTATTATGTCATATAATTTTAGATTTTCGCCTATACTATTTATATTTGTTGCTTTATGTCCATATGCTTGTATCCATGCAAGGTCTTCATCTTTTCTTGCAGCACATGTTACCTTTGCTGACAAACCTGCAAGTTTTCTTGCTAGTACTTTACCTATTCTTCCAAATCCTAATATTAATATTTCACTTCCATGAATTATTTTATTTGTATTTTCTATTGCTACTTGTATGGTTCCTTCTGCTGTTGCTATTGTATTTAATACTGCTAATTCTTCTCTTTTCATTATATCAATTATTTCAATGTATTCATCATTTGCCATTTCATAAACTTCTGGTGTAATTCCTCCTGCTATAAGTACTTTTGCATTTATCACATGCATCATTTCTCTTATTGAGATTTCTTTATCACTAAATGGCATATTTATTGTTTTTCCATTGCTAGAAAATGGTATAGGTCCTATTACAATTTCAACTTCTTGTATTGTCTTTTTTATTGATTCGCATTGCTCTATATTTTTAATATTTTTTAGCTCTTCTGCTTTTTCTAATCCATATACATATACTTGATTTTGCTCTTTGGCTAACATTACTGCTAATTTAATTGTTCTTAAATCTCCACCTATAATTGCAAATTTCATATACTCCTCCTTTTTTATAGTATATTAAATTTACAATTTTTTATGAATTTTATTCTCTTTCTTTTTGATTTCTAAAATCTTTTCCGAAATCATCTTCATAAGATTTAAACTCTCTTTTTTGTGGCATTACATCACTATATCCAATTTTTTTCGTAATTTCAACCATCTCTTCAAGATGTTCTTTTGCTTTTATTTCCTTTTTAGTTAGTTTTTGCTTTTTAACTTCTTCTTCATCTATTTCTAGATTAAATGGTATTGATAGTTTTGCAATTATTATTGCAAATGTAACATCATTTTTTATTTTTTCTACAATTCTTTTTGGATTTTCTTGTATTGCCACATTTGCATATTGTATTGCTCTATCTTTATCATTTTTTATTATATAAATTTTTGCTAGTTCTAGATAGGCATCAGCACAAAGTTCTTCATCTTCTGTTACTTGTAAGAAGTATTGTTCTGCTTCATCTAGTTCTTTATACATTAACGCTATTTCTGCTAAACTATATTTGGTATTATATACTAATGAATTTAGTTCAGCTGCTTTTTCATAACATACTTTAGCATTAGGAAAATCATTTAACATAGTATATACTATTCCTAAGTTATAATTTAAGTCGAAACTTGTTGGATTGTATTTTAAAGCTTCTGTATAAATATTTACCGCTTCTTTGTAATCTTCTTTTTCTATCAATAAATCTCCTAGTGCTATTGTCGCTTCAGTATATTCAGGATTTTTGTTTAAAAGTGTTGTTAATGTATTTATTGCTTCATCTTTTTTGTCTAAATCTGTTAATATATTTGCTACTTTGTAATATGTTTCATAATCTTTAGGATTTATTCTTATTGCTTGTGCATATTCATCAACAGCTTTTCTTTGACCGCCTTCTTTTTCATATATATATCCTAAAAGTTTATGTCCTATATAACTATTAGGATTTTTTTCAACTATTTTTATTAATTTGTTTTTTGCTGCTTTAGTATTTCCTAATACTAAATAGATTCTTGCTATGATGCTATCAACCATTTCGCCTATGTTATTGTCAATCTTTTCTAATACTATTACTACTATTGGAATTATTATTGATAACAAATATATAATCATTTTTACAGCAAAACTTATTTCATCTTTTGAAAAATATAAATGTATAAATTCTATTGCTATTCCGTAATGCCTCTATTGCTAATATTGGTACATATTTTGTATCGTTTTTTCTTATAAACTCGTAAAACATATATACAAATAGAGCAAAAGCTGCGGTTATAAATATAAGTTGTTCTACTATCATATTTTTTCTCCTCTTGTTATTTATTAACGTTTATGCTCATGTGAAACCATTTGATAATCCTCAATAATTCTTTGTATGATATTTTTCGGTTCTTCTTTTCCTCCACTTGCAGCCATATCTTTATTATATCTTTCAACTAATTCCGGTAATGACTCTCCTGTTTCTTCCATTAATTCTTTCCATGTTGTATCAGTATTTGGAATATAATTGTTTTCTGAAATCTCATTAGGTTCTATTTGATTTGACTCTTTTTGAGCTTCTTCAATTTTTTCCACTTGATGTGCTAAATTATGAGTATATTCTTTTCCAGAAGTTTCAAATTGTCTTCTTACTTCTGCACTTTCTTCTCCCTTTGAAGTTTCTCCTTGTTCTCTTACTCCTCTTGCAATTCTTTCTTGGCAAGGTAAAACATCTACTGTTTCAATATTTATTTCACCATATTGTCCATAAGTAACTGCTATTTCTTTGTCATCACTATTGGTTTTCATTAATGCATGTGGTACTTCTCTTTCTATTTTTTCTCCTTGTTCATCAATACTGATTATTGACCTCATTGTTGGCTTAGCAGGTTCTACCTTATCATTTATTTGCCATTTTCCATCTTTATTTTCCAACATTACATATTTACCTAATTTTTTTGAATATGCTTGAGCATGTTCTTCTGCATCTCCAAATACTTCTGGCATTCTTTGTTTTACATTTTGATCTTTTATTTTTTTAATATTTATTAATTCTAAATCTTCTCCTTGTGTTTCTAAATCTTCTGCAATTTCTTGTGTTTCATCATTTTTTTCTTGCTTTTCGTTTTCTTGTTTTTTCATTTTTTTCTCATTTTCTTTAGGTTCTATTTTTTTAGAAACACCTTTTAATCTATCTTTTTCTTGATCATTTTCATTCATTACTTCTTCTATATTTAGTTCTTCGCCTAAATATTTAGCCAAATCACTATTTGAAAGTACTTTTCCATCTGAATTAATTGTTAGTCTTTCTTCTACTACTTTTTCGCCATTTTCATTTTCTTTTATCCAACGGAAATGATAACTCATTTGACCTTTATCATCTTTTTCTGCTGTTATAAATACATCTTTTAATTCAACATCCATTCCATTTACATTAACAACAAATTTTGAATAATATTTAGTTGAAACTAATTCACCATTTCCTTTTTCTAGTAAATCTTTCTCTACACTTGCTTCTACCACATCTAGTTTGTCAAGTGTTTCTTTTTCATCTACACCAAATGTATATTCATCACTTTTATTTCTTTCCATTTTTAACCTCATTCCTTTCTCAAGGCACAAATCTGGTTGGAAAATTGTAATTATTTTTCAACCTAAATTTCCTTTACAAACTCTCCAACATAATCATAATTTTTAACATCAATTATCTTGGCTTTTACAAATTGATTAATTAAATTTTCATCTTTGTATTTGATATATATTAATCCATCAATGTCTGGTACATCTTGTTTTGTTCTACCAATTAAGTATTTACCATCAAATGACATATTTTCAATAAGAACTTCTACTTCTTGTCCAATTTTCTTTTGAAGATTCTCATTAGATATTTTTTGTTGAATCTTCATTATTTTATCATATCTTGATTTTTTAGTTTTTCCATATACTTGCTCTGGTAATTTCGCTGCTGGAGTTCCATCTTCTTTTGAATACATAAATGTTCCTAATTTGTCGAATTTTGCTGTTTCTACAAATTCAGCCAATTCATCAAAGTCTTCTTTTTTCTCGCCTGGAAAACCAACTATTAAACTTGTTCTTAAAGTAACATCTGGAATCTCTTTTCTTAGTTTAGTAATCAAATCAGTAATTTGTTGTTTATTTGTTTTTCTATTCATTCTTTTTAAGATTTTGTCTGATATATGTTGAATTGGTATATCAAAATATTTTGCTATTTTTTCATTATTTTTTACTATTTCAATTAATTCGTCATTTATTCCTTCAGGATATGAATATAAAAATCTTATCCATTTAATTTCAGGAATTGCTGACAATTGTTGCAATAATTCAGCAAGCTTAGGTTCTCCATATAAATCTTCACCATATTTAGTTGTATCTTGCGCAATTACTATAAGTTCTCTTATTCCTTTACCAGCTAACATTCTTGCTTCTTCCATTATTTCTTCTATTCTTCTGCTAACAAATGGTCCTCTAATATATGGAATTGCACAATATGTACATCTATTGCTACATCCTTCTCCAATTTTTAAATATGCAAAGTTTTTTCCGGTTGTGATAACTCTCTCATAAAATTCATTATATGTTGGCATTGGAAGTGGCTTCATTTCAGAAATCTTAGTGTTTGTTTTGGTAGTACTTTCTTCAACTATATTTTCCTTTATTAATTTTTCTATTTTTTGCCACATCTGAGGATATTCATCAATTTTTATAAATAAATCGACTTCCGGTAACTCTTTTACTAAGTCATCATAATATCTTTGAACTAAACATCCCATTGCAATTAAATATTTACAGTTTCTTTTTTTGTATTCTGCCATTTCTAAAATTGTGTTTATTGCTTCTTCTTTGGCTGATTCTATAAAACCACATGTATTTATTACTATAATTTCTGCTTTTTCTGGATTTGTTTCGATTTCGTAGTTATTATTTTTAAAATGTCCTATTGCTACTTCTGTATCGATTAAGTTTTTGCTACATCCTAATGATATAAATCCAACTTTCATTTTTATTATCATTCCTTTCTCGGATATGAATTAACTATTATGACTACAAATATGTTTTCTTGTTAATTCCATTAAATTTAATTTTGTAAATCCTTCTACTTGTGTTTTGGCTCTATCTTGTTTTAGACTTTCTTTTAAAAGTTTCTCTATTTTTTCTTTATTCTCTTGTTTTTGCATATCAATATAGTCAATAATTATAATTCCTCCGATGTCGCGTAGTCTTAATTGTTTCGCAATTTCTATTGTTGCCTCATAATTTACTTTATATACTGTTTCTTCTAATGTACTTTTTCCTGTGAATTTTCCTGAATTTACATCTATTGCCACTAACGCTTCTGTTTGGTCAATTGTTATAAATCCTCCACAATTTAACCATATTTTTCTTTGCTTTGTTTTTTCTATTTGTTTTTCTAACTCATATTTTTCAAATATATTTTCACTAAGTTCTAAGCTAATTTTTTCATTTACATCATCTAGCATTTTCCTTATTTCTTCATATTCTTTTTGCTCATTAACTTCTATTTTTTCTATTTTATTTTCTGGTAAGTCTAATATAAGTTTTTCTAGAAAACTTGGACTTTTAAATAATAGTTGAGGCTTATTGGGTGCTTTATCAAACTTTGCTTTTATTTTTTTCCATTTTTCTACTAATTGATTTAAGTCTTTTTCTATTTCTTCACCATTTTTCTTTAATGCTGCCGTTCTTACAATAGCTCCTGTATTTTCTGGTAATACCTTTTTTACGATTTCTAAAAGTCTTTCTCTTTCTTTATCGTTTTCTATTTTTTGTGATATTGTAACAATATTAGTATTTGGCATTAATATAACATATTTACCTGTTAGTTTTATGTGTGTTGATGTTCTTGCACCTTTTTTTTCATTACTGTCTTTTTGAATTTGTATAAGTATTTTTTCTCCTGATTTTACAACATCTTTTATTTTTTTATCTATTCTTTTTTCGATTTTTTCATCAACCTGTGGAACTACATCTTTTACATGTATAAAACTGTTTTTTTCTGTTCCTATATCCACAAATGCAGCTTGCATTCCTGGGACAATATCTTTAACTATTCCTATGTAAATATTTCCTTCATTTCTTGCTTTTTGGCTTTGCTCATTTTCCTCATATATTTCTACTAATTTTCCGTTTTCTACGGCTGCTATTATTTTTGTATCATTACTCTTGTTTACAATTAATTCTATCATGTCTTTACCTTTCTAATTTAATTTGTTCATTGCAGAGTCTACTCCATTTTTTAAAATTTCTATGACTGCTTTTTTTGCTTTTTCTACACCTTCTTCTAGTTTAGGTATTTCTTCTTCTGGAATTGAACCTATAACATAATTTATATCATCACCATTATGTTCAGGTCTTCCTATTCCAATTCTTATTCTTGTAAATTCCTCTGTTCCTAACATGGAAACTATTGACTTCATTCCATTATGTCCTCCTGCACTACCTTTTTTTCTTATCTTTATCTTTCCTGGTTCTATATCCATGTCATCATATATTACTAAGATTTCTTCTTTCGAAATTTTATAAAAGTCCACAAATTCCTTTACACTATTTCCACTTAAATTCATATATGTTTGAGGTTTTAATAGTATTACCTTTTCACCTTCTATTAAAGCTGATTCATATAATCCTTGAAATTTGTTTTTAGTTACTTTTATTCCATATTGTTCTGCAATTTTATTTATTGCATTAAATCCCATATTGTGTCTTGTTTTACTGTATTCTTCTTCTGGATTCCCTAATCCTACTATTAAATACATTATTCTGCCTCTTTTCCATTTTTTATCTATTATATTTTACATTGTTTTGACTCATTTTTCAAGTATTTTGCTAAATTTAAGTTCATAGTATGTTATAAAATGATAAACGAGGCTTAATGCCTCGCCAAATATTATTACATATTCATCATTTTTTCAAGCACAATTATAAACATTGCATGAGACCATCCTAGACCTATAACCCAGTTGGGCTTCAAAGTGTTATTATCTATCTGTTCACCTAAAAGACTATGCTTTCCTGCCGTTTTTAAAACAAAGTCAAATGATTCTTTTGCTTTTTTCTTCTCACCATTTTCAAGATAATATAATGTCATCCATAAATTAGCAATTGGCCATGGTGCTCCTCCTCTATAATGATCATATTCAAATCTTTGGTATCCACCAGTATATGTTCTAAGTCTTAAATTTATATTTTCTACTGTATTTAAAATTCTTTTTTCTTTTGGTGAAAAAACTCTAAATGGATATACTGCTCCTAATAAACTTATGTCTATTCTATTATCTTCTAAGTTTCTTAAATATGTTTTTCTTTCTTCATCATACATATTTTCTTCTATGTATTTTTTTATTTCTACTTGTAATTGTGTTATTTCATTTATGTTTTTATTTATCTTTTCATCTTTAAGTCTATTGTTTTCAAAATCTGATACATTTTTTCCTAATGCTTTATATATCTTTAGCATAGATTCAAATGCTCCAAATATAGCAACTAATGAATATAAATGTATTCCTTCATGCATTTCCCATAAATCATAACTTACATGGAAATTTCCTGTTTTATCAATCACGTCTCTGACATATCTTTTTAGAAAATCTATTGCTTTTTCACACATATGTAAATTTGATTTCAAGAATTCTTCATTTTTTACGTATTCATAATGTGCATATATTCCATAAACTACACTCGCTGTTTCATCTATTTGATATCCCCAAGAAGGTGCTAATTTTCCATCTGTATAAAAACGTTGCTCCCACATTCCATTTTTGCTTTGTGTTATTTTACAAAAAATATTGTAGAAATTTTCTGTCTCACTTTTCATATTTAAAATATCTAATGCTTTAGTTATAAATACTGCATCTCTAGGCCAACAATATGCATATCTTCCACATTGAGTTAGATTCTCATCAACTTCTGGTGCTGCTATTATTCCACCTGTTTTCTCATTCATTAATAATGGAAATAGCAAAATTGTTCTTATATATATATCTTGTATTTTTTCCTCATAACTATTTTCAGGCTCTTTTAAATTCAAACCATTATGTGTTTTTACATATTTTCTCCAATAAGATTTTGTGTCTAAATATTCTTTATTAAAGTCAATTTTTCTAATTCTTTCTATTTCGTCTTCAAATAATTGCATTGTTTTCTTATTCTCATCAATTGCTATGCATATTATAAGTTCTTTCTTTTCTTCTGGTTTTATTACTCCAATATCATAGCTTATACTTGAGTCTTTTGACATTCCAATATAATCTTTGCCACCAATTACTCCTGATCCAATTGTACTTCTACTATCATTTATTTGATGATTTAGTAATTTTGTTGATTTTGAAAATGTAGCTACAGAAAAGTCATGTGCATATTGAACCATTCCTGTATCAATTTTCATTCCACTAACAAAATTATTTTGGTCTGATAATAGTTCTGAATGTATCAAAAATTTCACATCTAAGTCTATATTATTTTCATTTATAAATGTGTATTTCTTCACAAGTATATCTTCTTTTATTGTTACAAAATCAGTTTGCAATATTTTTAAATTAAAATAAGTATTAGTTATTTCAGTATTTAAAATATTTGTATTTGTATCATAATATTGCAAATACTGATTATTTATATCTTCATGTAAATTTATTAAACATGAATCATTTATTTTCACTCCTGTATGAAAATATCTAAAATATTGTCTATTATCTCTATTAGGATATGACAATCTCAATAATTCTCCTTTTTCAGAGAATGTTACTAGCATACTTTTATTTCCTATTATTCCTTCATTTAGGTACTTATCCATTGTCTTTTCTACCCCTCTATTATATTTAGAATTTGTTTTTCCAAATCTTTTATCTTTTCATTTATTCTAAACATGTCTTCATCTCGTAAATTCGTATCCTCAACATCTTGTTTAACACTCGCATCCATATCTACTAGTTCACGTTGTAATTTATTTAATCTAGCCAATACCTCTTGTCTTAGGCTAGTAGCTTTTCTAACTTTAATCTTATTAACAAGTTTTGTTTCTCCCTCTAATTCATATGTTTCTCCATATTCAGGAATTGAAACTCCAATTTCAGTTCCATCAGTTATTTTTTCTTTCAAAACTTCTTGTGATTCTTCTTCTCCATGTACTAAAAATATGTGTCTTGGCTTTGAGATAAATGAATATACAAAATTCATCAACCATTCTTGGTCTGCATGACCAGAATATCCTTCAATATATTCAATTCTTGCTTTTACCGCAAATTCCTCTCCAAATATTGTTACTTTTTTAGCTCCATTTACAATTGAATAGCCAAGTGTTCCTGGTGCCTGATATCCTACAAATAATATTGTACTTTTGGGATTCCATATATTATGTTTTAAATGATGTTTTATCCTACCAACATCACACATTCCACTTGCCGATATTATAATCGAAGGTTCATTACTTTCATTTAATGCTTTTGATTCATCTGCTGTTGGGGTAAATTTTAAGCCCGGAAAATCTAATGGGTGATCACCTTTTTCCATTTCTTCTTTTGTTTCATCATCAAATAAGTCTGTGTTTTGTTTAAATATTTCTGTTGCAGATATTGCTAGTGGACTATCAACATATACTGGTACTCTCATCAATGTTTTATATTTTCTCATAAATTCTGGGTCATCAGTATTTTCTTTTATTTTATTTAACTCATATAATATTTCTTGAGTTCTTCCTACTGCAAATGATGGAATTACTACTGTTCCTCCATTGTCTATGGTTTCTGAAACCACATTTAAAAACATTTCTGCTTTTTGATCATTTTTTATATGTAATCTACTACCATATGTTGATTCCATTACTAAATAATCTGCATCCTCGATCATTGTTGGAGAACTTAATAATGGTATATCATTATTTCCTATATCTCCTGAAAATACAGTTTTGGTTTCTTTTCCATTTTCTTTAACCCATACTTCAATTATACTTGACCCCAACATATGTCCTGCATCATTAAATCTTACATTTATATTTTCATCTATTTGTATTATTTCATCATATTTTATAGGCACAAAAAGTTCCTGACAATCTATTGCATCTTCTGCAGTATATAATGGTGGTAATGTTTGCTCTCCCTTTCTAAGTCTTTTTTTATTTTTCCATTCTGATTCCATTTCTTGTATATGTCCACTATCTGGTAACATTATTCCACATAAATCACATGTGGCCTTTTGTGCGTATATTGGACCTTTGAAGCCCTCATTATATAATTTGGGTATTCTTCCTGAGTGATCTATATGTGCATGTGTTAATAGCATAAAATCTATTTCAGCTGGATTGTAATCAAATGGATTATAATTTTCCATTTCTAATTCTGCTTTTCCTTGATACATACCACAATCTACTAAAAATTTTTTTCCTGCAGCTTCTATTAAAAAGTTTGAGCCTGTAACCATTTTGGTTGCTCCTAAAAATGTTATTTTCATCTGTTCTTCCCTTTCTTGAGCAAATCGCTCTACTATATAAATATTTTTAATTTTTTATTTGTTTTAATATTTCCGATTGATTTTACTTCAAATTTTTCTTCTGTTATATTATCATCAAATATTTGCACATAGTACTTTTCGTCTTTTGTTTCAATTCTATAATATAATTCTTCTAATATTACTATTCTTGTTTCAAATAAATGTTGCATTACCTCTAGTGGTACATCTGATATAACCTTCTTTTCAATAGCTTTTTCCAGTAATTGTTTTTCTGTCTTAGTTACATCTTCTTTAATCACATCCACGTCTTTTACATTTTGAGTAAGATTAAATGGCAAGCACATAAAATATCTAAATTGATATATTAGACTTAATATTTCTTCTTGTTTTTCTGTTTTTGCAATTTTGGAATTAAAACATTTTAAGAATTCTTGAATAAATTCTATCAATAATTCTTCTCTTTGCTTTTTAGTATATTTGATAACTTGGAGATTTTCTATTTCTTTTTCGATTTGCTTTTTTGATTCCATATAATTCTTAGGATTTAACAAATAATTATCCTCCGAAATTTCATTTAATATTTTATTTTTTTTATCATTTAATTCTTTTTTCAAAACTTTTATATTAAATATTTTCTTTTCGATTGGAGCATCTTCATTTCTTTTTTTGTATTCAGCTTTTAGTCTACTATCTTGCCCAATAATTTTTTCTATTTCTTTTAATTCTTCCATTTTTTCTTTTCTGTGTTTTGAGATTTTTTCAATATTTGCTTCAGTATCTTCATATTTTTCTAATTCTTTATCTAATATTTGTAATTTATTCTCAATTTTTGAAGTTAAATCTTCATTGGTCTTTCCCTCATTTACTAAGGCAATTTTCATTAATAATTCTATAATTGCTTTTTCTGGAATAATTTTAAAATAATCTACAATTCCATCTTTATCTTGTATCCAATTATCCAAAAGTTCTTTTCCATATAAAATCTGTATTATTTGAAATACCAAATTTGCATCTATATTTTCAATTTCTTTTTTTATTGTCGTCCAAGACCACCCATTAAAATCACGTAACACTTCTATTCTGTCGATGTTCTTTCCATCATTTATAAAATTTGATACTGCTTCCGCTATCGCATATCCGTATTTATTATTTAAAATCTTATCATTTGTTGATTTTTTCTCTATAGCATACAATAATTTTTCTTCTATTGGATAACTTATTATTTCATCTTTTCCAACATAATATTTATTTTTCTTAAGTTCTTTTTGTAGCTCTTCATCAGCAAGCTTTTGATTTAATTTTACTATAGTTATTTTATTACAATTTTTCTTTATATTTAATATTAGTTGTTCTACATATTGTTCTTCTGTTTCTTCAGTTGTTTTTACCTTTTGATAATCTTTATATGCAACTTCTATTTTATATAATATTCCTTGGAGAAGATTTTTTGCCTGTTCATCAATTTGTTTTTTTTCTAAAATTTTTTCTAATTCTTCATTTTTATCTTTTTTTAGTATCTTTCCAAACATTACTTCTCCTTTCTAATTTTTCTAATTACTTTTAAATATCGACAATATTTTATTAAATATCCTTTTATACCACTTTTCTTCTATTCTAACTAATTGTTTGTCTATGAGATGGTGTTAAATGTAAGTTTTGTGTACCAATATAATATCTGACAAACTTTCCAATCCCTTATGCTCTATATATTCATCATATTGCTTTGTACTTATTTCTTCTAAAATCTTATCTATTGTTATGCCTTCTTGCAATATCTTATTTATTTCTTGTACATCCTCAATTCCATTTAAATTATTCATTTTTCCAATTAGATATTAAATTTTTTCATCAACATTATTTTCCACTTTCTTCTCTCCAATAATTCATAATATTACTATGCATCTTTGGCTTCATTATTCATTTTAAGCTCTTGTAGTTTTTCAAGAGACATAAGTACCTGTCGAGGTTTACTTCCTTGGTATCCAGAAATAACTCCTCTTTCTTCCATTTGGTCTATAATTCTACCAGCTCTAGCATACCCGACTTTAAATTTTCTTTGAATAAATGATGTTGATGCTTGCCCTGTTTCAACAACAACATCTATTGCATCCATTAAAAATGGATCTGTTCCATCATCATCTTCTTGTTCTTGCACTAATTCTTTTTCTGTTTTGTTACTATTCTCTATGGTTTCCAAAATATCTTCGTTATATGTAGCTACACCATTTGATTTTACAAATGAAACTATTTTTTCTACTTCCTCATCAGATACAAATGCTCCTTGAACTCTAACTGGCTTTGGTGCTCCTGATGGATAGAATAACATGTCACCTTTTCCTAAAAGTTTTTCTGCACCAACTTGGTCTAATATTGTTCTTGAGTCTACCTGTGATGATACTGCAAATGCAATTCTTGATGGTATATTTGCTTTTATTATACCTGTGATTACATCTACTGATGGACGTTGTGTAGCTATTATTAAGTGCATTCCAGCAGCTCTTGCTTTTTGTGCTAGTCTACAAATTGAATCTTCAACTTCTTTTGCTGCAACCATCATTAAATCTGCCAACTCGTCTATAATTATAACTATTTGTGGTAATGTACCTATTCCTTCTTTTTCTGCTAATGCATTATATCCTTTTAAGTCTCTAACTCCTTTTTCTGCAAATACATTATATCTGTTATCCATTTCTTGCACAGCCCATGCTAATGCTCCTGCTGCTTTTTTAGGGTCTGTTACTACTGGTATTAATAAATGTGGAATTCCATTATAAACAGATAATTCTACGACTTTAGGGTCTACCATTACAAATTTCACTTCACTTGGCTTAGCTTTATAAATTATACTTGTTATTATTGTGTTTATACATACACTCTTCCCTGAACCAGTCGCTCCTGCAATTAATGCATGAGGCATTTTAGCAATATCGGCTATTTCCATATTTCCTGCAACATCTTTTCCTAATGCTACACTTAGTTTCGATTTACTATCTTGGAAAGCATCACTTTCTACTACATCTCTAAAATGAACTGTTTCTTTTTCTGTATTTGGTACCTCAATTCCAACAGCTTGTTTTCCTGGTATTGGTGCTTCAATTCTTATTGTTTCTGCAGCTAAATTCAATGCAATATCATCAGATAAATTAGCAATTTTACTAACACGTACACCTTCTGCTGGTTTTAACTCATATCTTGTGATTGCTGGTCCAACAGATACATTTTCTACTTTAGCTTGTACCCCAAAACTATATAAAGTTTTTTGAAGTTTTGTTGCAACATCTGTTAATGCCTTTGCTCCACCTTTTAGTGCTTTTTTAGTTCCTTTACTTAGCAACTCTACTGGTGGATATTCATAATGTTCATCTTCGACTGCAACAGCATGTTCCAATTGCAATACTTCTTTTACTTTTTCCTCTTTCTTTTCTTCCTCTTTTTTGAATAGATTTCCTTCAATATAATCTGGTTCTACTCTTTGCTTGTTTTCCATTCCTAATGGAACTAAGTCATCTTTATCATGTTTAAACTTTTTTCTTCCTCTTTCAGGCTCTTCCTCAACAGTTCTACCATTCAAGTTAATTTTTATTTGGTCAATCTCTCCAGGGTCTTTTGGTTGATCTTCAATTTCTAAATATGCTTTTCTATTTTCTTTTATATTCTTAGCTCTTTTGCTTTCTTTTTGTATTTGCATCTTTTCTTCATATTGAGCCTCTCTTCTAGCTTCTTTCGCCATCATTTTTTCTTCATGTTTTTCTTTTCTGTTTTCTACACCTGATTGAATCCAATTACTTACTATTGTTGATATATCTATACCAAATGTAACTGCGAATAGTATTAAAGATGCCCCTATACTTAATATTATTGTTCCTATTTTCCCAAATAATTTAAATAGTGGTACTGCTGCAACTGTTCCTAGTGCACCTCCACCTATGTTGTTTTCGCCAAGTGCATATGCATCTTTTACAACATCTGAAATATTTTGTTCAATATTAATTTCTCCATTATATATTTCATATACACTAAGTATTACTGCAACAAATACCATTAATAGTGCATATTGTAAAATTTTTGATGATAAATATCCATCATCGTCCTTGCATGCCATTTTTACTGAAACTGCAAATGCTCCTATTGGTACTATATACTTTATTATTCCAAACATTCCTCCAAAAAAATCGCTTAATGCTATTCCAATATACCCTGATTCTGTGTAAATTAATACTGTTAACAAAATACTTAATATTATTGTTATAATCAATCCTAAATCTAGTGTCTTCTTTTTAGCTTTTTTGGTTCTACTTTTCTTTTTTGCCATTTTTCCTACTTCCTTTCTAATGCACAAACCTGGTTGGAAAAGAATTAAATTTTGGCAAGCACTGATGCTGTTAAAGCTTGCTTGTTACAGCATCAGTATGCATAGCTGAAACTTTTATTTAAAAGGCAAGGGCGCATACGAGTTGTATGTAACCGCGTTTTAAATAAAAGTTGACATAGTCCAAAATTGTAATTATTTTTCAACCATCTATTTCCTTTCGAACTTTTTTGTTATTTACTAAAAGGAGCACTCCCTTCTTTTTTCTTGAAAGGCGTGCCCCCAATTTTTTATTGAAGTTCTTTCTTACTATTTTGAATTGTTTTTATTGTGTCTTCTAATGAAATTTCCATTAAATTAACAGCCTCTCCAAGATTTTTTTCTAATTTTGCTAATGTATCTGTTAATACTTTTTCAGTTGAATCTAATAAATTATTTGCATATTCTTTTGTTCCTTGTGATATTTCTCTTGACATTTGATTTGCAGTTTCAATAATCTCTGCTTTTTGTTCATATGCCTTTCTTGTTATCTCATGTTCGTCTATCATTGAAATAATTCTATTTTCTGCTTCTTTAACAATTCCATCAGCTTCTTTTTGAGCTTCAACTAATATTCTTTGTCTTTCTTCTTTCACCCATTTAGCTTGTTTTAATTCATCTGGTAATTTTATTCTTATTTCCTTGATTATTTCAAGCATTTCTTCTTTATCAACCATTCCTCTAGTAGTAAATGGTACTTTTTTGCTATTTTCTAACATGTCTTCTAATGTTTCTAATAATGTAAAGATTTCCATCTCTTACCCCTTTCTAGGTATTCCTAATTTAAGAAATATTATTGTTGCTCTTCCGTATTTTCTTTTGTCAACAATTCTAACTTCTTCGCTTTCAATTTCTCTCAATATTCTTTGTTCATCATCTGTTTCTAAAATCATAATTCCTTCTTTTTTTAGATTTTCTTGTGCAATAATTTTTTCTATTGATTTTAGTATATATTTTGTTACATATGGTGGATCTATATATATTATATCAAATTGTCGATTTTTAACTTTATCTAAACATGTTTCAAAATCCAAATTTAATATTTGTGTTTTTTCTTCCATATGCGTTTTTTGTACATTCCTCTTTATT
>ULXJ01059103.1_pt1 | contig 52528 bp, 33 predicted proteins | sample 1960981 | NCBI WGS metagenome assembly ULXJ01 (sample SAMEA4835830, study PRJEB28245) | human gut metagenome | biome: gut microbiome; material: fecal sample | place: Denmark | collected 2008 | reverse complement strand
CCGTTACCTGCAAAGTAACGGGAATACCAAACCTTTGATTTATAACGAAAAATAGGCACTCTCATATATGGAAACTATGAAACGATGTTTAATCCTGCTGATGCTGTTTGCCAGCCTTTCCTTGTCCGCGCAGAATTGGGCGGTCAAGACCAACCTGCTTTCCGATGCCACAGCTTCTGTCAGCCTCGGGGTGGAAGCGGGCTTGTCGCCCCGGTGGACTGTCGATGTGTCCGGAAGTTTCAACGGATGGACCTTCCACGACAACAAGAAGTGGAAACACTGGCTGGTGCAGCCCGAGCTGCGCTACTGGCTGTGCGAACGCTTCAACGGCCATTTCTTCGGAGCGCATCTGCTGGGTGGCGTATACAATCTGAGCAATATCGACATGGACTTCAAACTCTTCGGTACCGACTTCGGACAGCTGGACGGCCACCGCTTCGAAGGCTGGATGGTAGGCGCGGGTCTGGCTTACGGTTACCACTGGATGCTGTCGCGCCGCTGGAGCCTCGAAGGAGTCATCGGCCTGGGATATGTTTACTCCCGTGCCGACAAATACCTCTGTCCGCGTTGCGGCGAGCAACTGGAGGACGACGAGCCGCACCATTACCTGGGCCCTACCAAGGCTGCCCTCAACCTGATTTATGTATTCTAAAATAGGTATCACAACTATGAAACGGATTGTCTTGACATATAGCTTTTGGATGGGAAGCCTTTTCGCCGCACTGCCGCTCGGTGCCCAGCAGACGCTTCAGAGCGGGGCGGCTGTACGTTCGGCGGATGTGAACCGCCAGCGCGACAGCGTCATTGTCCGGATGCAGCTCGACCTCACGGACATGGAGGTGGCTTCCAACCGTTCCGTCGTGCTGATTCCGCAGCTCGAGTCCGGCGACAGGCGACTGGAACTGCCTGCTGTGGAAGTGATGGGCCGCAGGCGTCAGCTCTATTATGAACGCAACGGGCGGCAGACCTACGCCGTTACCCCGTGGCACGTCGTCCGTCGCGACCGCGAACGTACACAGACGGTGGACTATCGCACCGCCCTGCTCTACGAGGACTGGATGGACCACGCCCTGCTGGGCATCACCGAAGACCTCTGCGGGTGTGGCGAAGTGCAGCCGGGCAGCCAGGTAGCCGTGCACCGGGCCGACGTGGCTTTCCGTCCGCAGCTGGCCTATATAGCCCCGGAGGTGGAAGTGGAGAAGCGGCGTGCGCTGAGCGGCGAAGCCTATCTGGACTTCGTGGTGAACCGCACGGACATCAACCCCGCCTACCGACGCAACCCCGACGAACTGGCACGCATACATGCCTCCATCGATACCGTCCTGCACGACCGTGACTTCCACATCACGCGCATCGCCCTCTGCGGGTATGCTTCGCCCGAAGGCACTTACCGCAGCAATACCCGCCTGGCCGAAGGCCGCACCGAGGCACTGAAGAGCTACATCGGCAGGCGTTATGGTTTTGTAGATACGCTTTTCATCACCGGCTTTGTTCCCGAAAACTGGGAGGGGCTGCGCCGCTACGTGGCAGGCAGCACGCTTTCCGGCCGCGACGGCATCCTGACCCTGATAGACAGCGACCTCGAACCCGATGTCAAGGAGCAGGCCATCCGCAGCCGTTACCCCGCGGACTATGCCACCCTGCTGGCCGAATGTTATCCGGGCCTGCGACGCACCGATTACCGCATCGACTACACCGTGCGCAGCTTCAGTGTGGACGAGGCCAAGGCGGTGCTCCGCACCCGTCCGCAGAACCTCAGCCTCGACGAGATGTTTGCCGTGGCGCAGACCTACGAGCCGGGTAGCGATGACTTCAAGCAGGTGTTCGATGTGGCGGTGCGTATGTACCCCGACAGCGAGGTGGCCAACCTCAACGCTGCCTGTGCCCTGCTGGAACAGGGACTGACGGAGCAGGCCCGCCCCTATCTGGACAAGGCAGGCAATAGTCCGCAGGCCGACAATGCCCGGGGTGTGTGCTTGTTATTGCAAAAACGCTACGACGAGGCCCTTCGTTTGCTCGAACAGGCATTTCGGGGAGGGGTGAAGGAAGCCGAAGCCAATATGCAGATTTTGAAGCCGGACAATTAAGCGGTCGGTGTATTGTTGTTCTCTTTTTATTGAATAAAAATATAAATGAACATGAATATAAACAACCTAAAAAAAAGAGTTATGAAAACGAATTTTAGAAACATGGCATGGATGCTGGCCGCAACGCTGGCAATGACGGCTTGCTCCGATTCGCTGGACGAGGCTTCGGGGAATGGTAATCCCAATGAATTAATTGGAGACAAAGGGTATGTGAACATCGGTATTAATCTGCCGACTACTAAGGGGAATACAAGGAGTTTTGATGGTTATGATGATGGACTTGAAGCAGAATACAAAGTAAATAAAGTTATTATTGCTTTGTTCTATGGTGATAAGGAGTCCGATGCAAAATGTACACATGCTTTTCAAATTGATGGAACTGATTTTAAAGAATCTGGAACAGGCGAAGATAATATAACAACCTATTCTGTAACAGGCGTAAGGATGATTAGTGCACCTGTAAGCAGCGAAGGAAAAAAATTAAATGTTTATGCTTTGGCCTTGATTAATGCTCCGGTAGATAAATTCGATATAATTAATTCTCCCGCAGACGGAGAAGATAGTGGTGATGCCGTGCTTTCGACTGGTTTGGAAGTAAATAACGGTGGAGCTGCCTTTAGTGGAACACTTGGCGAACTGAATGTGGCTATAGATGCTGCAAAGATAGGCAATGCTTCCACTGGATTTTTTATGACCAACGCTGCCATTGCTATTGGCGGTGAAACGCCTTCATCTTCAACTGCTCAAATCCTTGCACCAATTTCTGTATATAACAGTAAGGAAATAGCACAAGGTGAAGCTAAAAATAATCCAATTTATGTGGAACGCTCTGCTGCCAAAGTAGCTGTTACGGTTGACGATGATAATAAATTGATTGTAACGGATGAATATCCACATTATGCCGGAGCCACAGTTGAATTTAAAAAGTGGAATTTACAGAGCACTAACAAAACTTTTTATCCGGTACGGAAAGTCGATGGGTTTGATACATGGAGAACAGATGAGTATAAGATTAATGGGACTAATAGATTTGTAGGAGCAATGGCAAATCCTTACCGTATTTTTTGGGCTGTGGATCCGAACTATAATTTAACAACTCCTGAAACTGATTTGAATATTGTGGCAACTGGAACTGAACCTGTTGATGTGTCAGGATGGCATGGAATGGCAGAAGTAGCTTATTGTGCTGAAAATACAACAGGAACCTCAACAATGCTCTCTGAGAATCTTACCAGTGTGTTGTTGCAAGCTACATTTACTCCTAAGGATGCTGTTTCAGGCTCTAATTTCTTTATGCTCAATAATGTTTCTGCAATTTATACTGAAACCGAATTTTTGGAATGGGCTACCAATACATTGATTAACAATGAAGCAGCTCCTGTTAGGGCATTGACCATTAATCCAAGTGCTGAAAGTAGTATTATTATAAGTGAAGAAGGGATTCAGGCTTTGATTAATGATAATGGTAGTGCGCTGGCTGCGGAGAAGGCTGCTATTTTGTTGACGGCTGCTGGAACAAATATTAAATTCTATAAGGGAGGTGTTACTTATTATTATGCTGCGGTTATCAAGCATTTCGGTGAAGATACACCGTATGAGGGAGATGCTGCGGTTATTGACTATACTGAAAAAAAACATCTCGGCCGGTATGGTGTAGTAAGAAATACATGGTATGAATTGAAAATCAATAGTGTCAGTGGACCGGGTGAACCAGTCATACCGGAAACTCCGACTACGCCTCCCGACAAGAAAAACAGTTATATCAACTGTGAAATCAACGTCCTCTCCTGGGCCAAGCGTTCACAGGGCGTAGATCTGTAATCAGAGTGTGTGGGGCTGTGTAAAGCCAAACGTTCACCACAGATTGCGCGGATTGTCGCGGACGGATGCTATCGGACCATCTGAAGTTCACGAGAAATCTGTGTCAATCCGGGAAATCTGTGGTGAATGGACACACCCCGCCGTCTCTCAATCAATCGACATAATTAAAAGAACCATTTATGAACCATTGTGCCAAATATATGCTGAAGGCAGGCTGGCTGGCAAGCTGTCTGCTGGGCTTGTTCGCCACGTCGTGTACCGACTTCATCTTCGACGACCGTGACGGATGCGAACGGGGCGTGTATGTCAACTTCGTCTACGACTACAACCTCCATCGCTCCGACCTCTTCGCCGACCACGTGGGCGAAGTCACCCTCTACATCTTCGACGAGGAAGGAAACTACATCGACAGCCGCACCGAGGCCAACGACGACGCATTCCAACCCCTGAATGAATATGGCTACAACATGTATCTGGATCTGCCCGACGGCAAGTACCGCTTCGTGGCACTGGCACATCAGCGTAAAAGCGACGACCAGCTGAGAGGCAGCTTCCAGCGAACGGAAATGGACGAAAACAGCCGCATGGAAGACCTGCAGATTACCCTCGACCATACCCGGCTGTACAACGGCGTCGGACTGGTCAACCATCAAGGCCAGCCGCTGGACACCCTCTGGCACTCCATTTCCGACCAAGCGGTCGAGGTGAAGCAGGGGCAGTACGTTTACCACACCCTCTCGCTGGTGAGAAACACCAAAAACATCAGTGTCACCCTGCGCGACATCGACCGTCCCGAAGCGATGGACATCGAAGACTACAACCTGTATATTACCGGCGGCAGCATCCGGCTGAACCATGACAACTCCGAAGACCCCGGCATCAAGGCCCTGTGTACACCCTATGTTACGTGGAATACCCAAGACCCTGATGTCAGCAGCCGTGCTTCGGCCATAGGAAACATGGGACATGCCGACTTCATGACCTCGCGCATCTTCGCGCACGACAATCTGGCCGACGACGAAGTGCTGGTTGTGGAACACAAGGAAACCGGCAAGCGCGTCATCGAGGTCAACCTTCCCGACCTGCTCGGCCGGCTGAGCAATTACGACGAGCTGCACCGCTACTCCCGTCAGGAGTTCCTGGACCGCGGCTACGATTACGACCTCTCCTTCTTTCTCTCCGGTGGCACCTGGGCTTATGCCAACGTGTCCATCGGTGTGTTGGGATGGAGCAAACGGGTACAGAATGTGGATTTGTAAACTGACAGACTGAATATGTTGAAACAAGTAATATCCTTCGGCTGCTGGCTTCTGCTGCTCATCCTGGCAGGATGCGGCGAAGCGTCTCCCTATGCGGAAGAACCTTCTGCACAGGAACGGACCATCACGCTGAATCTGGATATTACGACGAGAGCGGATGAATTGCTACCTGATAACTCTGAGCCTGATATCATACGGCTATGGATTTTTGATAATAATGAGAATTTAATCACATACGTTGTAAGCAGTCAGAATGTATGGACTCCTGTAGGAACTGATGGAATAGATATTAAGACTACTTTGCAGACTGAAATAGAAGCAGAGAATATAGATGTTAATCAATCGTTTAAGATTTATCTACTCTTAAACCAGCCTTATACGGATGATGGTAAAGGTAGTACTACTCCAGTAGATTTTTCTGATGTAAAAACGTTAGATGAGCTTAAAGGAAAAATGTTCGTCCTGACTGAATATAAGGGTGATAACAAAGTGCCGATGACAGGTGAGGGTACAACTACATTTCCGTCTGTTGAAGGCAACAAAATTATATTTGACGCTTCGATTAATGCTACAAGGTGTGTAGCAAAGTTGGGGATTTATTGCACCAAAAGTAATTCCGCTAGTACATTAGTAATCAAGCAAATTACTTTAGGCAATATACCTAATAAGGGCTATTTATTTGAGGCACCTGTTGATAACTCAATTACATATACATATACCACCTTATCTTTTACGGATGATATAGATAAATTCTATACAGATGCTTTTCCTAACAATTTTGAGGAATTTGAAAAAATTGAAGAAACTTCATTTACACAAGTATACTATGATTATCTACAGGAAAATCTAAATGGCGATGAAGATATCCAAATAGTGGATAATGAGATTGCTGATAATAAAAGGTATTATATAAAGTTGGAATATACTCTTAATGGGTTAGATGATGAGAAAATCATTTATTTATCGCAGATGAAACGGAATCTGTTAAGCAAAATCTATATACGCATCAACGATGCAATCACAGTTGATGATATATATTGCCAAGTAAACTCATGGACAGAACATACAATGGATGTCCCGCCCTTTGAATAAATAGAATACGAATATGAAGAAGATACTGCATACGATATATACCCGCCTGCTGCTTGTCGGCCTTGTCGCTTTTGCTCTGACAAGTTGTATGGACGATGAACTGGTGAAGTCCGGCGAAGTGGTGGAAGGCGTACCCATTACGGTGACGATGAAACTGGCTGGTGCTCCAACGGCGGATGTGACGGTGGATACTCGTGCCTCAGGTGATGATTTATCTACTTTGAGTAATCTGACGATATATGTGTTTGATGGCAATGGAACATATCAGCAGACCGTAAGTACTTTAGATGGATTTGAATCTCTTGAAATAAAGGGCCCGACAGGAACGGGTGATGTTACTTATGAGGTTAAATTTGAGACGACCTCTGGCACAAAAAAATTGTTGGCAGTGGGTAATAGTACCAGTAGTGTATGGTCGGAAGCAAATAATATTAATGTTTCTACAATGAATTTTGAAGAGTTGAAGAAACATTTAGCAAATCTAAATATTCCTTTGAACCAAGATGGAGAATTCAGTCGTCCGGCTACGATTACTTCTGATGGGCAAATGATGATAACAGGCAAAAATGAAGGTATCCAATTTGGTACGAATGGAACTGTTGTAAACTGGGGAGAAAGTAAAAGCAATATAGCTGTTAAAATGAAGCGAATAATGGCGCATGTAACATTTAATATTACTCCTCCTAAGGATGAAAATGCAAAGGGGACGTTTATCCCTACTAGCTATAAGGTGTACAATGTGCCAACAAAAGCCTGTTTGGTAAATATGGATAATGATACTACCATAATTACGGGTGACGGTGCTGTAGGATTTAATCATTTTGCTTCTATGACTATTAATCCTGCTATAAATGATGTATATTCTTTTGATTTTTACATGCCAGAGAATATTTATGATGAGAATAGTGAGGTAGATAGTTACCAAGAACGTGATGTTTGGACTAAAAAACCTGAAATGTTGTTAGGTAAAAAGTGGAGCAATGCTCCCCAAACCAGTACATTTGTTGTGATAAGCGGGACTTATAGTGGTAATTCTACTGTAAACGATAACGGTACAGAAGGTTCTGGAAACCATGCAGTTACAGGAGATGTACAATATACCATTCATTTAGGTGATTTTGGGGAATCTAATGATCCAAATCGAGATTTTGGAGACTTCTCTATTGAACGCAATTGCAGCTACACTTATAATGTGTCTGTAACAGGTGTAAATAAAATCGTAGTAGAGGCATTGACGAATAGAGAAGATCAGCCAGGGGCTGAAGGTCAAATATTTACATACGATGGTTCTACTTATTCTTATGAACTTGATGCTCATTATGAGCAATTATTCTTGGAATATAACCTTTCCTCTATCGCTTCAGCAGTGCAACAGAAATTGGGTCCGTATGATTCCAGTATGAAGGATTCAAGTATAAATAAAGCTATTGCGGATAACCTGATTTTGGTCATTCAGTCTGAAGCAATGGACTACACGCACGACGGAGATGACTACACAGTACAAAACAAGCGTGGTACATTGCGTCCTTATCAAATTTATGCAGATGCTGTACAAAACAAAAAAGATCCAACTGAGGCTAAAAATAACGTATGGAAAGGCTCTGGTTCAGGAATAAACCCCACAGGAGGCTTTGATTACCAATGGATAGAGTTTTGGCCACAAGAGAGTGGTACAGCATTAGCTGCATATCCTGGTGTAAGTGAATGGAGTCGTGCTTCGACTTTGACAGAGGCAGAAGAAAATATGGTGTATGGTACAGCAATGGGAAATACCGCCCGACTTAAGGATGTGTATGATGTGATTGTGGCAATGGGAAAGGCTGTGAAAAATATATATAGTGGTTCTGTGACGACTATTATTACTGGTGATACTCCTAATGATGATGGTATTTGCATTGTTAAGGATGGAGACAACTATGTAGCTCGTTTCACAGCTTTTGTCAATGAATACTATTATTACGAACATCCGTTAACTCATGCTAAGGTGACGTCGTGGGATGTCTTCGTTAATAAGATTCCACGTGAGATGATTATTGCTATGAGTTCTAAAATATCAGAGGACGGTAATAGCTCATATAGTCAAGTGTATTCGTACATTACACAGCGTTCCATGGAGACATTCTACAATTCACGGGCTACAGCTATCAATGGTTTTGGCATTGAGACGTATAATGAAACACCTCTTACTCAAAATGGCGTAAATTTCACTTTTGGGAAAAATATTGAGAGTGGCCTTTCTGATACAGATGGTCGCTCCAACCAGATTGATTTGATTGATGGTAATGATAAATGGGAGTATTATATTTCTACTGTGAATAATGGATGGTTCAATTCTACCAACACCAATCATAAGGAGCATAAATTAAGTATAGATGCATATAGTAATAATGAAGGTCAGCGAGGTGCTTATGCCGCTTGTCTGTCACGTAACCGTGATTTGAACGGAGACGGAACAATTGATGAAAGCGAAGTGCGTTGGTTCCTCCCTTCCGTTAATGAATATTTGCGTATTGGTATCGGTAGCTCTGCTCTTTCCAATGCCGCTCAACTGTATATTGGTAACAAAGCAAGTTTGGATAATGATATTTGGTTAAGTAATGGTGAAAAAAATTATGTAACAGCTGAGAATTTAAAAGATGGTACATTGTATTATACCAGCAGTATAGATGAACATCGGACATATTGGGCTGTTGAAAAAGGTTCGTATGGAGTGGATGAAGCAAGTTGGACCGCAACTAATGCACCGAAACCCATACGCTGTATTCGTGTATTGCCGACAAATATTACTTCTGTAGATGCAAAATCTGATGCTACTTATGAACCGATTAATAATGATCCTTCCGGTCTGACTACATTGAAATTCAAAGACCGATTGGTGGATAGATTATATCGTAACGGTGAATATACTTCTCTGTTGTCAAGACATAATGAAGACGGAGGACCTAATTTTTATTCAGAGGGCATATTTGTTGCTAGTAAAAATGTAAAGACCACTGATCATTTGGGTGTGGAAACCAATATTGATGCTACATTCAGTTTGAGTAGTATCATTGGATACGATGCTAGTGGAAATACAATATCTAGAACGAATCCATGTAGAAAATATTCTGAAGGAGAGTATACAAGTGGATGGCGTGTTCCCAACTTGGTAGAACTGATGGCGATGAATGCTGAAGGGTTGGTAGACGAAAATACAACTTGTTGTACAGCTTTTTCTCGACAAGCAGTTCGTTATGGCTTTTTTATAAATGAAGCAGAGATGATTTCATGTCCGGGTAGTAAAAGTGGACATTTAACTTCTACATCTTATAAGATTCGTTGCGTTCGCGACGTGCCTGCTGGATATTTCGGAAATTAACTACTCCCAATGATGAACAGATACGGATTATTAATAGGCCTTATACTGCTTCTTGCTTCCTGCCGTGCCAAGCCGGGCACGGCAGAGGCAATGGAATCTGCACCAACGGACTCAACCGTAATACAGGCGCGGGTATTCCCTTTTCCCGAAATCCCCGCCACCCTGACGGAGCCGGAAGCCCGCAAGTTCTGGCTGCTCATCCACTACTGGGAGCAGTTCGACTTTGCCGACACCACTTTGGTGGACAACCGCGACGTAACGGAGCAGGGTTTTGTGAACTTCATCGCCCTGTTGCTGGACGGCACTACGCCGGAGGAACTGACGCACGAGAGCCTGGAGAACTGGTGCGCAGGGTTCGTCGGGAAAGAACATGCCCGCAAAGTTTTGACCCAAACGGCGGACGACTACCTGTACAACCCCAACTCACCTTTCTATAACGAGGGGCTCTACGGGTTGTACTTGGAGACCATGCTCGGCGTGCTACCACAGACGGACGCAATGCGCTCTACCTATCGCTTCAAGCTGGAGCTGGTAAGGCGTAATAACGTAGGGGATAAGGCTACGGACTTTACCTATTACCAGCCCGACGGTACACGCCGCACACTGGCCACTACATCGGTGAAGAACGATCGTCTGCTGCTGATGTTCTACGACCCGGAGTGTGAATCGTGTCATGAGGTGTTGCTACAAATGGCTGCCGATACGGCACTGGCCGAAGCCGTACGGACCGGCAAGTTGAGTGTCCTGGCCGTCTATACCGAAGGCAACGACGAGGCGTGGCGCAAGGCGCTGCCCGACATGCCCGAAGGCTGGACAGTGGGTACCGACCGCGAGGCGGTGAAGACCGGGGCACTGTACGACCTGAAGGCAATGCCGTCGCTCTACCTGCTGGACGGAAAGAAAACGGTGCTGCTGAAAGACGCGGCCTACGAAAAAATACGTGCGGCCTTGGGCATCTGAGGCTGCCGGGGCTCCGACGACCACGGACGGAGCCTGAAGGAAATTCGCCGGGAGGCGAATACATGCCTGACTGGGCTTGGCGAAGCCCGTAAAAGGTGACCGCTTATTATAGCAATAAGCGATTGTTTGTTTTGTTTGTAAAGCCATGCAGCCTTCGGGCTGCATGGCTTGTTTTCTGTTTGCTTCTTTCCTGCAAAATCTTTACTTTTGTGGCGAACAAGAAAAAGACATCATGCAGCTACCCGATTCATTTGTCGACTATACCCGCGCCCTGCTGGGCGAAGAAGAATACAAACGCCTGTCTGCTGCCCTGCTGGAAGGCGGGCAGCCCGTCAGCATCCGCCTGAACCCGCAAAAGTGCGGTCGTTCTCCCCTGTCCCTTGTCCGTTCTCCATTGAAGGAAGTCCCCTGGGCAACGGATGCCTGCTACCTGGACCGGCGGCTGACGTTCACCTTCGACCCGCTGTTCCATGCCGGATGCTACTACGTGCAGGAGGCTTCGTCCATGTTTGTGGAGCAAGCGGTGAAGGCCTGTCTTCCCGACAGGCCGCTGGCGGTGCTCGACCTCTGCGCCGCTCCGGGAGGCAAGTCCACCCACCTGCGCAGCCTGTTGCCCGAGGGCAGCCTGCTGGTGGCCAACGAGGTGATGCGCAACCGGGTGCAGATATTGGCGGAGAACCTCACCAAGTGGGGACATCCCGACGTGGTGGTGACCAACAGCGACCCTTCGGAATTCACGCCGCTGGAACAGCTGTTCGACTGCATCCTGACCGACGTGCCCTGTTCGGGCGAAGGCATGTTCCGCAAGGACGAGACGGCCATCGGGGAGTGGAGTCCGGAGAATGTGGACCTCTGCTGGCAGCGCCAGCGCCGCATCCTGCAGGACATCTGGCCCTGCCTGAAGCCGGGCGGGCTGCTGGTGTACAGCACCTGTACATACAATACGAAGGAGAACGAGGAGAACGTGCGCTGGATTCACGACGGGCTGGGGGCGGAAGTGCTGCCGCTCGACGTGCCGGCCGGATGGGGCATTACCGGCAATCTGCTGGCAGGCGAGGACTTTCCCGTCTATCGCTTCCTGCCCCACAAGACGCAGGGCGAGGGTTTCTTCCTGGCCGTGCTACGGAAGGCGGGGGAAGAAGACGAGAACGATGGCACGCGGATGACGCAGATGGGGCGGATGAACGCGGACAAGTTGAAAGGGAAGAAAGGGAATGGCGGTAAAGCTGCCTCTCCCTCGGCTTTTGGCAAGGAGCAGCAGGCGGTGGTACAACGCTGGCTGCGTGATGCCGAAGGCTATACCTTGATCCCCGAAGGACAGACGCTGGCGGCTTTCCCTACGGCATGGCTCCCTGTGCTGTCGTCGCTGAAGCAGCATGTCCGTGTCGTGCAGGCGGGCGTGACGCTGGCCGAGGCCAAGGGGAAAGACTGCATTCCCGCCCATGCGCTGGCCATGAGCAGCCTGCTCCGGCGGGAGGCTTTTGTTTGTGAGGAAGTGGATTATCCTACGGCCATTGCTTATCTACGTAAAGAGGCCGTCACCCTTTCAGGAGCGGCCTCTCGCGGTTTTGTATTGCTTACTTATCGGGACTTTCCACTGGGCTTTGTGAAGAATGTCGGCAATCGTGCCAACAACCTCTATCCACAGGAGTGGCGCATCCGCAGCGGGTACCTGCCGGAAGAAATAAGAATTTTATAGTTTGTTCTTATATATTCTTGCCATCACCTTCTGGTACTGGTTCTCCAGCTGGAGCAGGTTGGCCTGGCTCTGGTAGAGGGCGGAGACTTCCACGAAATACTCAATCATGCTGATCTGACCGCCTTCGAGTGCCTGACGCAGCAGCTTGAGGTCCTGCTGGCGGCCGAAGGTTTCGGCATACTCCTGCATGGAAGCATGGAGGTTGCAGGCCTCGTCGTAGAGCTGCCACAGGGCCGTGCTGGCACTGAGGCGGGCGTTCTCCTTCTGATAGTCGATGCTGAGGGCCTGCGAACGGGCGGCCTTCACCTTGCCCTGATTCTGGAAGATGGGGAACGAGAAGCCAACCACGATGCCGTTCAGCGGATGGCGGCTTTCGGTGTTGCGGCGGTAGCCCACTTCCAGTCCGGGCAACCAGCCCTGACGACTGACGGAGAGTTGCTTTTGCGCGGCCAGACTTTCGCTCTGGAGCGAAAGCAGGGTAGGGTCGGAGGCCAGCAGCTCTTCGCACAAGGGGCCGAAGTCGGCTGGCAGCGGTACGGACGGATAGTCCGTCAATCCCAGGTTCTGAGCCGTGGCGGCAGCAGGGCCGTCGGGCATGGGGCGGCCGGGGACGAGTGACTGGTTGCCGTTCAGGGCGGTCAGCTCCTTCAGCTTGCTGTCCAGAGCCGTGCGGTTCAGGCGGGCTTCGGTGCGGACGTTCAGCAGTTCCAGGTTGATTTTGTTGGTTTCCAGCGAACTGGCGTCGCCTGTCTCCAGGCGGCGCTGATAGAAGGCGGCCAGCTCTTCGGCATTCTTCAGCCGTTCGTCCAGCAGCTGCTGCCGGCGGCTGAGGTGGATGATGTCGAGGCAGGCTTCCTGTGCCTGCAGCAGAATCTGTTGGCGCAGGGCATTGGACTGGGCATCGAGTGATTGTCCCTTCAGACGGTTCAGGCGGGCGCGGCTGACGTAGAGGGAGGGAAAGTCGAAGCTCTGGGCAATGACCAGTTCGCCAGCCGTGATGTTCTTGTCGTCCGAGTCCCACAGGTGGGCATAGGACAGGGTGGGGTCGGCCAGGTTGTTCGAGGCGCGATTCTCCAGCTTCTGGGCCTGGACGGTCTGGATGTTGGCCTGCAACTGTTTGTTGTTGGCTTCAATCTGCCGGAGGATGGCGTCGATGCTGTTCTGGGCGTGCATCCCTGCCGCCAGGGCAAGGCATGCACAGAGTATACCTATTCTTTTCATTTTTTCTTGGTGTGTATGAGCAGATAAACAATGGGGATGATGAATCCGTTGAGGAAAGTCGAAGTCAGCAGACCGCCGAGAATCACTTTTGCCATGGGACTCTGTATCTCGTTGCCGGGCAGGTCACCGCCCAATGCCAGCGGAATGAGGGCCAGGGCACTGCTGAGGGCCGTCATCAGAATGGGGTTGAGGCGGTCCAGCGAACCTCGGATGACGCTGTCGTGAACCGTATATCCTTCTTCGCTTTGCAGGTGGTTGTAGTGGCTGATGAGCAGCATGCCGTTGCGGGTGGCGATGCCGAACAGCGAGATGAAGCCGATGATGGCCGGGATGCTCACTTCGCCGGTGGTCAGCAGCAGGGCAAAGACGCCTCCGATGAGGGCCAGTGGCAGGTTGATGAGAATGACGGCACTCTCCTTGACGCTGCGGAACTCGTGGTAGAGCAGCAGGAAGATGACGACGATGGACATCAGTGACGTCAGCAGCAGCGTGCGGCTGGCTGCCTGCTCGCTTTCGAACTGACCGCCGTACTCCACGTGGTAGCCTTCGGGCAGCTTGATCTGCGTATCGATGCGGGCCTGGATGTCGTTGACTACGGAACGCAGGTCGCGGTCGGCCACATTGGCCGAGATGACAATCTTGCGCTTCACGTTCTCGCGGCTGATGCTGTTGGGGCCCTGGGTGGAGCGGATGTCGGCTACGTAGTTGAGCGGTATCTGACGGCCGTCGCCCGTGTCAATCATCAGGTCGCCTATTTTGGAGGCCTGGTCGCGCAGGTCGTCGCGCATGCGGACCGTGAGGTTGAACGACTTGCCCTGCTCGTAGACTTGCGATACGGCTTCGCCTGCCAGGCAAGCGTTGACATACTCGGCAAACTGGGGCAGGGTGATGCCGTAGCGGGCCAGCATCTCGCGGCGGGGCGTGATGGTGAGCTGCGGCCGTTCGATCTGCTGCTCCACGGTGAGGTCTGCGATGCCCGGTACGTCCTGTATGTTGGACTTTATCTCGTTGCCCAGGGCAAACATGCGGTTCAGGTCGTCACCGAAGAGCTTGATGGCAATGTTGGCCTTCGTGCCGCTGAGCATGGCGTCGATGCGGTGGCTGATGGGCTGGCCTATCTCGACATTGGCTCCCACAAGGGTACTGAGTTTCTGGCGGACTTCGGCCACAACTTCACTGCGCGGCCGGTCTTTCAGTTCAAAGGGAGCCTCGATTTCCGAAGTGTTGACGCCCAGCGCGTGTTCGTCCAGTTCGGCGCGGCCGGTCTTGCGCGCTACAGTCTGGATTTCGGGCACGGTGAGCAGCAGCTCCTCGGCACGGCGGCCGATGGCGTCGCTCTCTTCCAGCGAGATGCCCGGCAGCGAGGAGACGTTGATGGTGAACGACCCTTCGTTGAACGGGGGCAGGAACGAGCGGCCCAGGGTGAAGAACAGACCCAGTGCGACGGCGAAGAGGGCGATGGTACAACCCAATACGGCACGCTTGTGCTGCAAGGCTTTTTCGAGCACTGCGCCGTAGGCGTTCTTTAGCGTACGGGCCACGGCGGAGTCTCCATTGCCGTTTTTCTTATCGGAAGAAAGGTTGTGGCCCAGCAGGTACGAGCAGAGCACGGGTGTCAGCGTCAGCGCCACCACCGTAGAGGCGGCCAGGGCGGTGATGAAGGCGACACCCAGCGGAACAAGCATGCGTCCCTCCATGCCGCTCAGGAAGAACAGGGGCACGAAGCTGACGACGATGATGAGCGTGGAGTTGAGGATGGGCATGCGCACCTCGCGCGAGGCGTTGAACACAACCTGCAGCACGGATTGCTGCTGTCCGGGTGGCAGAAGGCGGTTCTCGTGCAGACGGCGGTAGACGTTCTCCACGTCGACGATGGCATCATCGACCAGCGAACCGATGGCGATGGCCATACCGCCCAAGCTCATGGTGTTGATGGTGAGGCCCATGTAGTGGAGCACGAGCAGCGAGACAACCAGTGACAGGGGCAGGGTGACGAGCGAAATGACGGTGGTGCGGACGTTGGCCAGGAAGAGGATCAGCACGATGACCACGAAGATACCTCCTTCGACGAGCGACTTTTTCACGTTGCCGATGGAGCTTTCGATGAAGCGGCTCTGGCGGAAGATGTCGGTGGAGACATGTACGTCGGGCGGCAGGTTCTTCTGCAAGTCTTTCAGCGAGGCTTCCAGCTTGGCCGTCAGGTCCAGGGTGCTGGTGGCGGGTTGCTTGGTCACGGTGAGCAGTACGGCCGGTTTGCCGCGCTCCGAGGCCAGGCCCAACTTGGGCGTTTGCGCTCCGATGCGAACGTCGGCTACGTCTTCCAGTAAGACTGGAAGTGACGAGCTACGGGCTACGAGTGACGAGTTGTTACCGCTACCGCTTGTAGCTTGTAGCTCATCACTTGAAGCTGATTTGACTACGGTCTTGCCCAGCAACTCCGTATTCGTTGTGGCGGTCAGTCCGCGCACGATGTATTCGTTGCCATATTCGTAGATGACGCCTCCGTTGGCGTTCAGGTTCATGCCGCGGGTTGCGTCGAGCACTTGGCCGAGCGTCACGCCGTAGTGGCGCATCCGTTCGGGGTCGAGCTGTATTTGGTATTCCTTGATGTCACCGCCCAATACGGCTACTTGTGCGACGCCTCCGGTCGACAAGAGGCGCGGACGGATGGTCCAGTCGGCCAGCGTGCGCAGGTCGAGCATGGAGGTGGAATCGGCCGTAAGGCCTACAATCAGCATCTCGCCGAGGATGGACGACTGGGGGCCCAGCGTCGGCTTGCCCACACTGGGCGGCAATTCTTCGGCCACGAGCGAGAGCTTCTCACTGACAATCTGACGGGCCAGGTAGATGTCCGTGTCCCAGTCGAATTCGACCCAGACCACGGAAAAACTGTGAGTGGACGAGGAACGTACGCGGCGCACGTGTGTGGCACCGTTGACGGCAGTTTCGATGGGGAAGGTGACAAGCTGTTCCACCTCTTCGGCAGCCATGCCGTTGGCTTCGGTCATGACGACCACGGTAGGAGCCGTCAGGTCGGGGAACACGTCCACTTCCGTATGCAGGGCGGTATAGGTACCGCCGATGAGCAACAGCACCGAGGCGACCAGCACCAGGATGCGGTTCTGCAGGGAGAAATGTATGATTTTGTTGAGCATAACTTGTTGAATGAAGAATTAAGAATGAAGAACGAAGAATCTTGTATATGGAAAATTCTTCATTAGGAAGCATAGCTTCCATTCTTCATTCTTCGTTTAATTTTAGTGTTCATGGCTGTGTGCCGGTATCGCGTTTGTCGCTCCGGCCAGTTTCACCTGGTAGGCTCCACGGACGACGAGGCGGTCGCCGGGCTTCAGGCCGCTGAGTATCTGTACACGTTCACCGTTGTCGACGCCCAGCGTAACGAGCTGCCTGCGGTAGCACTCCTCGTCCAGCTGCAGGTAGACGTAGAAGCTGCCCTGTTCCTCGGTCAGTGCCGAGCGGGGTACGCTGATGACGCCCTCCATGGGCTGGGACAGCAGGTAGATTTCGACGAAGGAACCGGGTACGATGTCGCCGCGGTTGTCGAATTCAAAAGTCACGGGGAGGTAATAGCTGCCTTCACCCGAGGCTTTTCCATAGGACAGCAGGCGGCCGTTGAGGTCCTTTAATGTATATACCTTGTCGTTGTAGGGGGTGCAGAAGTTGGCCGAAGTGATGCTTGGCAGGGCGGAGTAATACTTCTCCGACACGTCGGCACGGAGGAAGAGGCGGCGGTTCTGCGTGATGCTCACCAGCGGCTGGCCCACGGTGACGTAGTCGCCTTCCTTGACCAGCAGGCTTTTCACGTAGCCGCTGATGGGAGCGGTGACGGCCTGTCCGCGGTCGGAGTGATTTTTGGCCACGGCTTCATAGCTGATGCGGGCATTCTCATACGCCTGCTTGGCCTGTGCAAACTCTTTCTCGGAAACGATGCGGCTTTCCACAAGTGCCTGCATACGTTCGTATTCCTTCTTCGACACCTCGTAGGCCACGCGGGCTTTCTGGACGGGGTCGCCTTCGGCGATGTTGCCCGACGAGAGCAGGACGAGGGCCATGCCTTCGCGGACGCTCATGCCTTCGGTCACCTTTCCCTTGAACGATACGACACCCGCTACCGGGGCTACGGCTACCCGCTCGTCGCCTTGGGCAGCCAGTACCTGCCCGCTGGTCTTGATGACTTGGGTGAAGCTCCCGGCTTCCACCACACCGGTTTCTACGCCTGCGGCCTGTGCCTTGGCGGGCGGCATGACAATTTCGTCCGAGGTGCCTTCGGCGTGGGTGGCTTCGGCGTGTGCATCGCCTTCGTGGTCGTGACTGTGGCCTTCTTCTTCCAGCGCATGCTGTTCGTGGTTATGGGCTTCGGTGACATGGTCGTGTTCATCGTGTCCGTGGTCGGACCGACTGTTGCAGGAGCCCAATGACCATGCGACGAGGACTCCCAATAATATCAGTTTTTTCATTGATAGATGTGGATTAAGTTCTTGCTGTATTGAAAGAATATGCTTTCCGGCTGCAAAGGTAGTGACATCGGGGTGCAACCGGGTTGCAATGTGCAGAAGCACACTGCGAACGTCAGGCAAGAACAGAAGGGGGAGCCCGCAGCCCTGAGGCACAGACAACGCGGATGCTGTGCAGGGACTCGACGTAGGGTGAGTATAAAGTGACGGATGGTTGTTCGCTGTAAGGACTCAGTGCCTTGAGGAAGGTGCTGAAGTCGGCCGGCAGCAGGACAGGGCGCGGCTGGGGAGTCTGACGCTCCACCCGCGGTGTACGCTGGACGAACTGATGGGTGAGGCAGCCCTTGTCGTGGCAGCAGTTGGGGTGGCCTGCCGGATGGTGATGAGAGTGGGTGGCCTCACTACAGCCGGTGTGCAGGTCGTTCTTCAGGCAGATGGCCTCGCTGCCATGATGATGATGGGGCACGACGGGCACGGCCAGCATCAGAATGCTGAGCAGGAGCAGCAGTGCGGTCGTATAGGGTTTCCGTATCATCATAGCGTTCGGCGTGTAGTTGCGCAAAGATAGGAATTATTTCTTTTCCAGCTCGCTGAGTGACTCCATTTTTTTCTTCTCCAGAAATTCGTAGACACCGCAGAGGTGTTCGCGGACGCGCTGGTGGCCGAACTCATAGACTTTGCTCACCAGGCCGTCGAGGAAGTCGCGGTCGTGGCTGACGACAATCAGCGTGCCGTCGAAGTCCATCAGCGCCTGCTTCAGGATGTCCTTGGTCTTGAGGTCGAGGTGGTTGGTGGGCTCGTCCAGAATGAGCAGGTTCACGGGTTCGAGCAGCAGCCTGATCATGGCCAGGCGGGTGCGTTCGCCGCCGGAGAGTACCTTGACCTTCTTCATCGAGGCTTCGGGGCTGCCGAACATGAAGGCGCCCAGCAGGTCGCGTATCTTGTTGCGTATCTCGCCCTTGGCCACGTCGTCGATGGTCTGGAAGACGGTCAGGTTCTCGTCGAGCAGGGAGGCCTGGTTCTGGGCGAAGTAGCCTATCTGCACGTTGTGCCCCAGCGTCAGGGTGCCTTCGTGCTCAATCTCGCCCATGATGCACTTCACCAGTGTGGACTTTCCCTCGCCGTTGCGGCCCACGAAGGCCACCTTGTCGCCACGCTCGATGGTGAGCGTCGCGTTCTTGAATACCACGTGGTCGCCATACGTCTTGCCTACGCCTTCCATGATGACGGGGTAGGTGCCCGAGCGGGGCGACGGGGGAAATTTGAGGCGCAGGGCCGAGGTGTCTTCTTCGTCCACTTCGAGCAGCTCCAGCTTCTCCAGCATCTTTACGCGGCTCTGCACCTGCAGGGTCTTGGAGTAGGTTCCCTTGAAGCGTTCGATGAACTCCTTCGTCTCGGCAATGAACTTCTGCTGTTCGTCGTAGGCCTTCTGCTGCTGTTCGCGGCGTTCCTTGCGCAGTTCGAGGTATTTGGAGTAGTTCACCTTGTAGTCGTAGATGCGGCCCATCGTTACCTCGATGGTGCGGGTGGTGATGTTGTCCACGAACTTGCGGTCATGGCTGATGACTACCACTGCCTTGCCGTTGCTGATGAGGAAGTCTTCGAGCCACTGGATGGACTCGATGTCGAGGTGGTTGGTGGGCTCGTCGAGGAGTAGCACGTCGGGCTTCTGCAGGAGCAGCTTGGCCAGCTCGATGCGCATGCGCCATCCGCCGCTGAAGTCGCTCGTCGGTCGGTTGAAGTCCGTCCGCTCGAAGCCGAGGCCCAGCAGGGTCTTCTCCACATCTTCCTCGTAGTTGGTGGCGTCGATGGCGTAGAACTTCTCGCTCAGGGCCGACACCCGTTCGATGAGCTCCATGTAGCTGTCGCTCTCGTAGTCGGTGCGTGTCTCCAGTTCCTTGTTCAGCCGGTCTATCTCGGCTTCCATCTCGTGCAGGTGGGCGAAGGCCTGGGCGGCTTCCTCGAACACGGTACGTCCGTCTTCGGTCATCAGGTGCTGGGGCAGGTAGGCGATGACGCAGTCCTTGGGAGCCGACACCTTGCCGCGGGTGGGCTGGCGCACGCCGGCCAGAATCTTCAGCAGGGTGCTTTTGCCCGCTCCGTTCTTGCCCATGAGGGCGATGCGGTCTTTCTCGTTGATCACGAAAGATATGTCACTGAACAGGGTGGTGCCGCCAAACTCTACGGCCAGTCCGTCTATGCTTATCATATATATATTATATTGTATATATTTATATTGGGGTTTATGGAATGAGGCAATCGCTTGCGAAGAAATTTAAGCTGAGCAAACCTTTCGTCCAAGCTGGGCAAACCATTTGTTTAAGCTGGGCAAAGCATTCGTTTAAGCTGGATAAAAGGATGCTTTTCCCAGGGCAAACGACTGGTTTTCCGCAAGCGGGTATGCATGCAGGTTTCGTGGAGGCGGGGCTTATTCGGCCTCCGTCTTCCGTTCGGACATCTTTTTCTGTACGAACTGTATCTTCAGATGGGCTTCTTCCAGATTCGTCTTGATTTCGGTGATGGCGGAAAGCACCTTGGACAACTCGTAGACGCTGGCGGCGGCTTGGCGGTCGGCAGGCGTCATTTGGGTGGTATAAGAGCGTTCTCCCTGGTAAACCACGCGCAGGTTGCGGTCCTTGTTGGCGGCTACAAAACCGATGAGGCCTCCGTCCTGTCCCATCTTGTAGTCGGCTTTCTCGATGTGCTCGCCCAGGTCGGTCGTCTCATAGCTGTCGCGTGAGGCGGGTGTCTCGGCAAAACTTCCGTCGGGGGCCGTTACCTTGACGGCGGTGTGGTGGATGTTGCCGGCACCGCAATAGATGGACGTGAGGCTCATGAGGCCTGTCTCGTCCGTCTGGAAGCGCAGGAAAGAGCGGTGAAGGTTCCGTTCGATGACTTGCGAAGGCGCCAGGTAGTGGCCGATGCGCTGGTAGGCGGTATCTTTTTCAAGCACAAACTTGCCTTTCATGGCTTCGAACTCCTGCTGCTTGACGGCCAGCATGCTGTCCAGATAGGCCACGGTCTTTTCCTGCTCCTTCAGCTCCACTTCCTGCATGAGGTAGATGCCCTGCCGGCGGGTGTCGAAGGCCTTGGGGTAGAGCAGCTTGATGCTGTCTATCTGCATCTTGGCTTCGTTGTAGTTGCCGGCTTCGAAGGCGGCACGGGCTTCGTCCAGCTTCAGGGCCGCTTTCTTTTCCACGTTTTCGCAGGCAGCCAGTGCGCCGCAGAGGCATGCCAGAATGATTGCTTTCTTCATATATCCAGTTTGATAGCGTAATTGTCCTAAATTTTGCCGCATGGCCGTGATGACCAGCTTTGCGGTGGCAAAAATAAAAATAATATTCCTATCTTTGCCTCCGCAAACCATTAAAATGCAAACGAACCGAAGATGATAGAGTTGACTCCTGACGAACTGAAGCAACGCTTCAGCGATAAGATATTCAAACAGATTTCTGAAACGGCTGACGACCTGGGGCTGGAATGCTACGTCGTGGGCGGCTATGTGCGCGACATCTTCCTGCAACGCCCGTCGAAGGATATTGATGTCGTGGTGGTGGGCAGTGGCATTGCCATGGCCGAGGCGTTGGGACGCCGGTTGGGCAAGGGCGCGCACGTGTCTGTGTTCAAGAACTTCGGTACGGCCCAGCTGAAGTATCGGGGTACGGAGGTGGAGTTTGTGGGTGCCCGCAAGGAGTCGTACACGCACGATTCGCGCAAGCCCATCGTGGAAGACGGTACGCTGGAAGACGACCAGAACCGGCGCGATTTCACCATCAATGCCCTGGCCGTCTGCCTCAACAGTGCCCGCTACGGCGAGCTGGTCGACCCCTTCGGAGGAATGGACGACCTGAAGGAACGCACCATCCGCACGCCGCTCGACCCCGATATCACCTTCAGTGACGACCCCTTGCGCATGATGCGTTGCATCCGTTTCGCCACCCAGCTCAACTTCTATATCGATGACGAGACGTTCGATTCGCTCTGCCGCAACAAGGAACGCATCGGCATCATCTCGAAAGAACGCATTGCCGACGAGCTGAACAAAATCATGCTGGCGCCCATCCCTTCGAAAGGCTTCATTGACCTGGACCGGTGCGGGCTGCTCGAACTGATTTTCCCCGAGCTGGTGGCCCTTCAGGGAGTGGAAACCCGCAACGGACGGGCACACAAGGACAACTTTTACCATACACTCGAAGTGCTCGACAACATCAGCCGAAAGACCGACAACCTGTGGTTGCGCTGGGCAGCCTTGCTGCACGACATTGCCAAACCCGTCACAAAGCGTTGGGACCCCAAGGCCGGGTGGACTTTCCACAATCACAATTTCATCGGTGAGAAGATGATACCCAACCTCTTCCGCAAGATGAAGCTGCCCATGAACGAGAAGATGAAATACGTGCAGAAGCTCGTGAGCCTCCACATGCGTCCCATTGTGATAGCCGACGAGGAAGTGACCGATTCGGCCGTCCGCCGTCTCCTTTTCGAAGCCGGTGACGACATCGATGACCTGATGACCCTGTGTGAAGCGGACATTACGTCGAAAAACTCCGAACGCAAAAAACGCTTTCTGGAGAATTTCCAGTTGGTACGCCAGAAGCTGAAGGACCTGGAAGAGCGCGACCGCATCCGTAATTTCCAGCCGCCTGTCAGCGGGGAAGAAATCATGCAGACGTTCGGCCTTCCCCCCTGCCAGCAGGTGGGAGCCTTGAAGAGCGCCATCAAGGACGCCATTCTGGACGGCGTCATCCCCAACGAATACGAAGCCGCCCGTCGGTTTATGCTCCAACGGGCGGAAAAGATGGGGTTGCAAGAAGTTGGGAAGTAGGGGAGACACTGTCCGCTTTCGGACATGTGAAGTGTCCGAAAATGAACACTCCCCCCTGTGAGAACATGTTCTGGCACATTGGCACGGTCTTTGTCTGTAGGGTGGGTGTAACCAAGAACATGTGAAATGATGAAAAAGAATATTTTGATAGCAGTTTGTTGTTGCCTGCCTTATGTGGGATTTGCACAGACGGATACGTTGGCCTGCAATCGCGACATAACTTTGGCGGAAGCTATAGCCCTGGCACGTGTACAGTCGGTGGATGCAGCTGTCGCCTTGAACGAATTGAAGACGGCTTATTGGGAGTATCGTACTTTCAGAGCCAATTTGCTTCCTGAGGTTAATCTGACCGGTACGTTGCCCAGTTACAACAAATCGTATAGTACGTATCAGAATTCCGATGGCTCGTATACGTTTGTTCGCAACAATACATTGAACCTGGCGGGAGAAATATCCATTGACCAGAATATCTGGTTGACGGGCGGCAAGCTGTCGCTGACTTCGTCACTCAACTATGTGAAACAGCTTGGATCCGGTGGATATCATCAGTTCATGTCGGTGCCGGTCGGGTTGGAGTTGACCCAACCCATCTTTGGCGTGAATACGTTGAAGTGGGACCGCCGCATTGAGCCGGTCCGCTATGCGGAAGCGAAAGCCGCATTTATCTCGGCTACTGAAAATGTGACCATTACAGCCATTACTTATTTCTTTAATTTGTTGTTGTCCAAGGAGACACTGGCCACGGCCCGGCAGAACAAGGAGAATGCCGACCGCCTGTATGAGGTGGCGATTGCCAAACGGAAGATGGGGCAGATCTCTGAAAACGACCTGCTCCAGTTGAAACTCAATGCCTTGCAGGGGAAGGCCGATGTGACGGCTGCTGAAAGTGACCTGAATGCGAAAATGTTCCAGCTCCGTTCGTTCCTGGGCGTGTCCGAGCAGGATGTGCTCAATCCTGTACTGCCCGAGTCGGTACCCGATCTGCACATGGATTACCGTCAGGTGCTGGATAAGGCATTGGAACGTAACTCTTTCGCCCAAAACATCCGCCGGCGTCAGCTGGAAGCCGATTATGAAGTGGCTACGGCCAAGGGCAACCTGCGAAGCATCGATCTTTTCGCCAGCGTCGGCTATACGGGTCAGAACCGTGACTTCAAGGCTTCTTATGAAAATTTGCTCGATAATCAGATTGTTCAGGTAGGCGTGAAGATACCTATTCTGGATTGGGGCAAGCGGCGCGGACAGGTGAAGGTGGCCAAGAGTAACCGCGACGTGGTACTTTCCAAAATCCGTCAGGAGCAGATGGACTTCAATCAGGACATTTTCCTGCTGGTGGAGAATTTCAATAACCAGGCCCAGCAATTGGGCATAGCTGAAGAAGCGGACCGCATTGCGGAGAAACGTTATCGGACCAGTGTGGAGACTTTCATGATTGGCAAAATCAGTACGCTGGACTTGAACGACGCGCAGAACTCCAAAGACGAAGCACGTCAGAAACATATTTCTGAACTCTATTCTTATTGGTATTATTTCTATCAGTTGCGTAGTCTGACGTTGTGGGATTTTGAACGGAACGAAGCGTTGGAAGTCGATTTTGAGGCTGTGGTGAAAGACTGAAAGGTTTTCCTGCGGCTTGGATAGCTGCCGCTTTGAGGGCAAAGACCGAAAACCGGGTGGTTGATTTTGTACTTCATGGGGTTTATGCTATCTTTGCGTGGTATGAATACAAAGAACAAAGACAGAAGAATATGATACTGATAGTAGATGATGACAGTGCCGTCCGTTCGTCGCTCAGCTTTATGTTGAAGCGGGCCAAGTATGAAGTAAAGACGGCCGCCGGTCCGAAGGAAGCCATGGATATTGTACGGTCCGAGGAACCCTCGCTGATATTGATGGACATGAATTTCACGTTGTCCACCACGGGGGAAGAGGGGCTGACCTTGTTGAAGCAGGTCAAAATATTCCGTCCTCATGTACCTGTCATTCTGATGACGGCGTGGGGAAGCATTCAGTTGGCGGTGCAAGGCATGCAGGCCGGGGCTTTTGATTTCATTACCAAGCCTTGGGACAATGCGGCTTTGCTCCAGCGCATCGAAACGGCTTTGCAGCTGTCCCATCCGGATGAATCGCAAAATATAGCCCAGAACGGTGAACTGAAGCGCAGTCATATTATCGGCAAATCCAAAGGCTTGATGGATGTGCTCGATACGGTAGGCCGCATTGCCAAGACAAACGCATCCGTACTGATAACCGGTGAAAGCGGTACCGGTAAGGAGCTGATAGCGGAAGCCATTCACATGAACAGTCGTCGTGAACATCAGCCTTTCGTCAAGGTTAATCTGGGCGGCATTTCCCAGAGTTTGTTCGAAAGCGAAATGTTCGGCCATAAGAAAGGAGCCTTTACCGATGCTTCTTCCGACCGGGTGGGGCGCTTCGAACTGGCAAACAACGGTACCATCTTTCTGGACGAGATTGGCGATTTGGACCTTTCGTGCCAGGTGAAGCTGTTGCGCGTGTTGCAGGACCAGACGTTTGAGGTGCTGGGCGACAGCCGTCCCCGCAAGGTGGATGTACGGGTTGTGTCGGCCACGAATGCCGACTTGCGCAAGATGGTAGCCGAACATACGTTCCGTGAGGACTTGTTCTATCGCATCAATCTGATAACGGTGAAATTGCCTCCGCTTCGTGAAAGGCGGGAAGACATTCCCTTGCTGGTGCGTTACTTTGCCGACCGTCAGGCAGAAACCAACGGTCTGCCTCATGTAGAATTTTCATCCGACGCCTTGAGCTTCCTGTCCCGTCTGCCTTATCCGGGCAATATCCGTGAATTGAAGAACCTGGTGGAGCGAACCATATTGGTCAGTGGAAAGAAGACATTGGAAGCGGCCGATTTTGAGGTGCAGTATCAGCATACGGGCGATTCGTCGCAGACGGCAGGAGTCGCTTCGCTGGCCGGCATGACGCTGGACGAGATAGAGCGCCGCACCATCCTCCAGACCTTGGAGCAGTGCAAGGGAAATCTCAGCCAGGTGGCTTCCATGCTGGGCATCAGTCGCGCGGCCTTGTACCGGCGTCTGGAAAAATATAATATTACGGTAAACGATTGAACCCTTTAAACTGGAGAGACATCGGTGCGCATACAGACTTATTTTTTCATATTGGTGTTGTTGCTGGTGGGCTTGGGAATTGGTATCCCGTGCTTGCTGGGCGATATGCGTGTGTTTCATCTCTATGTGCTCGAAGGAGGGATCGTATTGATTCTGGTATACCTCGTCTTTTTCTATGGCAAACTGGTGAAGCCCATGAATACCATTGGCAATGGCATGGAGCTGTTGCGTGAGCAGGATTTCAGCAGCCGCCTTAGCCCGGTGGGGCAATATGATTCCGACCGCATTGTCAAGATCTTCAATCGCATGATGGACCAGCTGAAGAGCGAACGTCTGCGTCTGCGCGAACAGAACCATTTTCTGGACTTGCTGATTCAGGCTTCGCCCATGGGAGTGGTCATTACCAGTTTCGACGAGAAGGTGACCCAGCTGAATCCGATGGCAGTCAGGATGTTGGGCATTGAAGTTTCTGAAATAGAAGGAAAGAAATTGGAACAGGTAGACTGCCCATTGGCGCAAGAACTGGCCGGCATTGAACTGGAACATACATCGGTAGTGCGTTTGAACGACGCGAATGTGTACAAATGTACGCATTCTTATTTCATTGACAGCGGTTTCCCCCATCCATTTTTCTTGATAGAGCGCATGACCGATGAAGTGATGAAGGCCGAGAAGAAGGCCTACGAGAAGGTGATCCGTATGATAGCCCATGAGGTGAACAATACGACGGCGGGTATTACCTCGACTCTCGATACGGTGGAACAGGCGTTGGCCGAAGAACAGGGAATGGAGGACTTTTGTGAAGTGATGCGCGTCTGCATCGAGCGCTGTTACTCCATGAGCAATTTCATTACGCGTTTTGCCGACGTGGTGAAGATTCCTGAGCCGACTTTGGTACCGGCCAACCTGAATGAAGTGGCCGAAGGCTGTGCGCGGTTTATGGAAGGGATGTGCAACGACCATCAGGTGACCTTGCGCGTGGAGTGCAGTCCCGAAGTAGGGACGGTCAACCTGGATCCGGCTTTGTTTGAACAAGTTGTGGTGAACATCATCAAGAATGCCGTTGAGAGTATAGCGTCTTCCGAGACATTACCAGCCGGCCAGGGACTTGTCGTAGTCCGTACTTTGGCACCGGCTACTCTGGAAGTGGAAGACAACGGGCCGGGCATCAGCAAGGAAACGGAGTCCAAGCTCTTCAGCCCCTTCTTCTCGACCAAGCCCAACGGACAGGGTATCGGTCTCATTTTTATTCGTGAGGTTCTGAGTCGGCATAAATGTACCTTTTCACTGCGCACTTATAACGATGGCCTGACCCGTTTCCGCATCAGTTTTGTTTAATTGTGGGGAGAAGTCTGTCGCTGGGTCAGATTGAACGTTTGCCGATAATCGTATCTTGTTTGTTGATTAGGTGATTGCAGGAATCAGAAACAATGTGAAGCAGATTATCAGGGGTTCTAAACCATTCCATGTCTGCGGTTTTAACTTAAATCTTACTAACGGAACAATAAAAGCGATAAAAAAAGTAGTGATAAATCAATTAAATGCCCTAATTTTGAGCAATTTTTTAATATAAAAAAGAGAATAGAGATGAAAGAAAACGTAAATCCTGCTACCGGACATCTGGGAGTTCTGGTCGTAGGAGTAGGTGGTGCGGTGGCTACCACGATGATAACCGGTGTATTGGCTGCCCGCAAGGGACTGGCTAAGCCCATCGGTTCGATTACGCAAATGGCTACCATGAAGACACAAGACGGCAAGGAGCATTTGATCAAAGACATTGTTCCGTTGGCCGATTTGAGTGATGTAGTGTTTGGCGGTTGGGACATTTTCCCCGACAATGCTTACGAAGCCGCGTTGTATGCGGAGGTGTTGAAGGAGAAAGACCTGAATCTGGTGAAGGACGAGTTACAGGCCATCCGGCCGATGACTGCCGCCTTCGACCACAATTTTGCCAAACGTCTGAATGGTACGCACGTCAAGAATGCGGCTACCCGCTGGGACATGGTAGAGCAGTTGCGTGAGGACATCCGCCAGTTCAAGGCGGCTAACCATTGTGACCGTATGGTTGTCCTGTGGGCAGCCAGTACGGAGATTTTTGTTCCGTTGTCCGATGAGCACATGTCATTGGAGGCGCTGGAGAAGGCTATGAAGGAGAACAATACGGAAGTTGTTTCGCCGAGCATGTGCTATGCCTATGCAGCCATTGCCGAAGGGGCTCCCTTCGTGATGGGCGCGCCCAATCTGTGTGTGGATACGCCGGCCATGTGGGAATTCTCCAAAAAGATGAATGTGCCCATTGCCGGAAAGGACTTCAAGAGCGGACAGACGTTGATGAAGACCGTGCTTGCGCCGATGTTCAAGACGCGTATGCTGGGCGTGAGCGGCTGGTTCTCGACCAACATCCTGGGCAACCGTGACGGCGAGGTGCTCGACCAGCCCGAGAACTTCAAGACGAAGGAGGTCAGCAAGCTGTCGGTTATCGACAACATCTTCGAGCCGGAGAAATTCCCCGACTTGTATGGCAATGTTTACCACAAGGTGCGCATCAACTACTATCCGCCCCGAAAGGACAACAAGGAAGCGTGGGACAACATCGACATCTTCGGATGGATGGGTTATCCCATGGAGATTAAGGTCAACTTCCTGTGTCGTGACTCTATCCTGGCCGCGCCCATTGCGCTCGACCTGGTGTTGTTCAGCGACCTGGCTCTGCGTGCCGGGATGTGCGGCATCCAGACTTGGCTGTCGTTCTTCTGCAAGAGTCCGATGCACGACTTCGAGCATGAGCCTGTTCACGACCTGTTCCAGCAATGGCGCATGGTGAAGCAGACGCTCCGGGCGATGATCGGCGAGAAGGAACCGAGTTATCTCGATTGAGAAGAGAAAAAATGCATGAAAAAAAGAGGATGTACACGATGATGAAGAGTGTACACCCTCTTTTGTGTGACATAAAAATAATGATGAATAGTAGACCGCCTTTTCTTCCCATGTTGATAGGCACGGGCTTCGGTTCGGGCTTTTCACCGGTGGCTCCCGGCACGGCAGGTGCGTTGCTGGCAGCCTTGATATGGTTTTTCCTGTCGTTCTTCCTGACGGGGCTCACGCTGTTGTGGGTCACGGTCGCGTTGATTTTGGTCTTTACGGTGGCCGGTGTATGGGCTGCCGACCGTCTGGAACCGGTATGGGGTGAAGACCCGTCTCGGGTGGTGGTCGACGAGATGGTGGGTGTCTGGATTACGTTGCTGGCCGCTCCGGCCGGACACATCGGATACGGATTGGCGGCCTTTGTCCTGTTCCGCCTGTTCGATATCTTCAAGCCTTTGGGCATTCGCCGGATGGAGAGCCTTCCGGGAGGTATCGGAGTGATGATGGACGATATCCTGTCCGGCATCTATGGTTTCATTCTTTTGATTGCAGTAAGATGGTTGGCCAATTGAGAGGGAAAGACTGGTTTGTCGGCTGGCGTCGTGTGGTGTGGGTGTTTTTCAAGGCCCAGCTTTCCGCCCAGTTTGCCAGTTTCGTCGACTTTCTGGTGACCATCCTGTTGTTCAAGCTGTTCGATGTCTTTTATCTGTATGCCACGTTTCTGGGCTCGGTAATGGGAGGGGTGGTGAACTGTGCCATCAATTACCGGTGGGTATTCCATTCCGAAGATTGCAAGAAGGTGCATGTGGCGCTGAAATACATTGTCGTTTGGGGAGGGAGTATCTTGCTGAACACGTGGGGCACGTTTGCCCTGACCGAGTGGCTGACAGGCATGACGTGGGTCAACAGCCTGCTGGGCTATTATGTGGACAACGTGTTCATCCTGGCAAAAATTATTGTTGCGGTGGTTGTGGCTCTGTTCTGGAACTACCACATGCAGCGTGTGTTCGTTTATCGGAATCATAATATAAGGAAAATCTGGAGATATGTGTTGAAAAACAAAAAAAGAGAATAGATATGACTTACAGAGACTACTTACAACAACTGATTTACAAGATTATCAATCCCGTCGTGCAGGGCATGATCCGGGTGGGGATTACCCCGAACTTCGTTACGACCACCGGCCTGGTGCTGAACATCGTGGCGGCCGTTGTGTTTGTATATGCCGGTTGGGCCGGCGAGGAACTGGCGCTGACGCTTGCCGGATGGGCGGGCGGCATTGTGCTGTTTGCCGGCCTGTTCGACATGATGGACGGGCGTGTGGCCCGGGTGGGAGGCATGTCGTCCACTTTCGGTGCCCTCTACGACTCCGTGCTCGACCGCTACAGCGAACTTTTCACCCTTTTCGGCATTCTCTATTTCCTGCTCTTTCAGGGATATTTCTGGGGGAGCATCATTACGGCTGTCGCTCTGGTCGGCTCGTTGATGGTGAGCTATGTGCGTGCCCGTGCCGAGGGTCTGGACCTGGATTGCAAGGTGGGCCTGATGCAGCGTCCCGAGCGTGTCGTGCTGACGGCTCTGGGTGCCATCTTCTGCGGTGTCTTCCAGGACTGCACGGCTTTCGACAGCGTGTACATCCTGATTGCTCCGTTGGCTGTGATAGCCGTGTTGGCCAACTGGACTGCCTTTGTCCGTATCAACCATTGTCATAAACTGTTGAAGAAGCAATAATCGGATGAAACAGAACGTTTTGCCGCCGGCAGGTGAGTCCCTGCCGGTTCTTGTAGTGTCAGCCCTGTTCCTGGTGCTGACGGGCGTGTTTGTGGGCATCCGTCCCGAGCATTTCTTGCTGGTGGGGCTGTTTCTGCTGCTGTTTTTTGCGGGAAGAACCACCCGCAAGCTGGCTGTGGCCCTGCTGCCCTTTATCATATTCGGCGTGTCCTACGACTGGATGCGCGTGTGGCCCAATTATGAAGTTAACCCCATTGACGTCCGCGGCCTTTACGAAGCCGAGAAGTCGCTGTTCGGCATCCAGGCAGGCGGACAGACACTGATACCCTGCGAATATTTCGCCCTCCACCATTGCAGTGCGGCCGATTTCATGGCCGGTATCTTCTACCTCTGCTGGGTGCCGGTGCCCATCGCTTTCGGCCTTTGGCTTTACTTCAAGGGGCGCCGCAGCCTCTACCTGCGTTTTGCGATGGTATTCCTGCTGGTCAATCTGATAGGCTTTGCCGGCTATTACATCCATCCGGCCGCTCCGCCCTGGTACGCCATGAACTATGGCTTTGAGCCGGATCTCTCCACGCCGGGCAATGTGGCCGGCCTGGGACGTTTCGACGAGTTGCTGGGCATTACGGTCTTCGAAGGCATCTACGGGCGCAACGCCAATGTCTTTGCCGCCGTTCCGTCCCTGCATGCCGCCTACATGGTCGTGGCCTTGGCCTATGCCGTCATGGGCCGTTGCCGCCGCTGGATCATCGCTGTCTTTGCCTTTATCATGGTGGGCATCTGGTGGACGGCCGTCTATTCCGGCCATCACTATCTCATCGACGTGTCGCTGGGCATCTGCTGTGCCTTGCTGGGCATTCTGCTGTTCGAACAGGGGCTGATGCGCTGGGGGGCTTTCCGTCGTTTCTTCGGCCGCTACAGCCGCTACATCGGGGCGGCGGACTGACCCCGTTCACTCTTCCGCGTTCTGCTCGCTGTACTTGGAGGGCGACACGCCGAATTGTGCCACGAAGTGTTTCCGCAGGGTGCGTGTGTCGTTGTAACCCACCATCTCGGCAATCTCCTGCATGCTGTACCGGTTTTCCAGAATCAGCGAGGCGGCTTTGCTCATGCGTACGCTGCGGATCATGTCGATGGCTGCCAGTTCGCTCCGCTGTTTGATTTTGCGGTAGAGGGTCGGCTGGCTCATGTGGAGCTGGTCGGCCAGCATCTTGACGTTGAAGTTCTCGTCGGCCAGGTTGGCTTCGATTACCTGTATCACCTGGCGGATGAAGTAGTCTTCCGTTTCCTTCTTCCCCTCTTCGGTTTCTTCGGTTTTCAGCCGCAACGTGCCGGCATACAGCCGCTTCAGCCGTTCGCGCTGGCGTATCAGGCTCCGCACTCTCGTCTGGAGCATTTCGGGGTTGAAGGGTTTCATCATGTAGTCGTCGGCACCGATGCCCAGGGCCTGGATGACGTCCGAGTCTTCGGACTTGGCGGTGAGCATCAGGATGGGGATGGAAGCCGTCCGGGGCGATTCTTTCAGTTCGCGGCAGCATTCCAGACCGTCCTTGACGGGCATCATGACGTCGCAGATGATGAGGTCGGGCTGTATTTCCTCCGCCCGGTTGATGCCTTCCTCGCCGTTGGCCGCTTCGTAGGTCGTGCATTCTCCTTCGAACAGGTTGGCTATGTATTGCCGGATGTCGGCGTTGTCTTCCACGATGAGCAGGCGGTGGCGGGTTGCATCGTCGGCCGTTTCGGATGGCGGTTGCACGGCGGGGTGGGGAGCTGCGGGCTTGGAGACGCCTACGAAGGTCACCTTCTCGCCGGCGGTGTCGAAGTGGCCGTTTCCTTCGGGTATGTAGAGGCTGATGATGGTGCCGTGTCCGGGATGGTCGGCCGTCCGGATGTAGCCGTGGTGCAGGTCGGCGATGTTTTTCACGATGCGCATGCCGATGCCCGTCTGGGTGGAGTGGACGGGAGTATTTACTCCCGTGGTGAAAGGTTCGAACAGGTGCTCCTTCACTTCCTGCGGGATGCCTGCACCTGTGTCGCTGACGGTAATGTTGCAGAAGGGATGTCCGTCGATGACGGTTCTTCCCAAAATCAGTTCCACAGTGCCCTGTGGCTGGGTGTACTTGAAGGCGTTTGACAGCAGGTTACGTATGGCAGTGGCCATCTTCTCCGCATCGACCCACAGCAGGAGCGGTTCGGGCAGGAGGTGGATGCTGAACTGGTAATGGCCTTTCTCGGCCATGGCCTTGAAAGGTTCGCATACGTCTGAGGCCAGCCGGTTGATGTCTGTTTCCGCCACTTTGAGCCGGACCATGTTGGCCTCTATCTTCTGCAAGAACAGCAGTTGGTCCATCTGGGCATGCAGCGACCGGCTGTTGTCGAAGGCCGTCTGCAGCTGGCGCCGGGCCTGGGGTGACAGGCCGTCGGTGTGGAGCAATTCCTGGAGCGGGGCCAGAATCAGGGTCAGCGGCGTGCGCAGTTCGTGGGCTATTTCGGTGAAGAAGCGTTCGCGTTCCAGGCGCAGTTGCTTTTCCTTGTCGCGTTCCACTTTGGCGGTGAACACTTCATGCTCCAGCTGCATTTCGTGTTCCAGCCGTTTGGCCCTCATGCGGATGCGCCTCCAGACATACCACAGGACCAGGGCTGCGGCGAGGAAGATGCACAGGCGGAACCAGGCACTGTTGCTCCAATGAGGGTCGATGGCGATGTGCAGGCGGGTAATCTGGTCCGAGGTCTTGTTGGGGTGGATGTTCTTGATTTCGAAAATGTAGTCGCCGTGCTTCAGGTTGGTGTAGGACACCTTTTCCTCTCCTTGCGTGTAGATCCATTCCTGCTGGTAGGGGTACAGGCGGTAGGCATACATCTGCTGTTCGTCCGAGTAGGAAAGGTCGCTGAAGTTGAGGGAAAAGTCGCGGTTCTTGTAGCTCAGCCGGATGTCCGACAGGTAGGAGATGCCATAGGGCAGGATGGTTTGTCCGTTGACCGGCCGGCCGATGTCTACGGGGCTGTTGTTGACCTCGAGTCCGGTTATCAGGACCTTCTTCGGTACTTCGAACCGGTCTGTCTTGTCGGGCTTGAAGTAAGTCAGGTTCTTGTTGTTCCCCCAGAACAGGGTGTGCTTCCAGTAGAGGGCCGAACGGTTGCTGCCCGACACGTAGTAGTTGTAGAACAGGTGCTGGCGGCTGTCGTAACGCGAGATGCCCGAGTTGGAGCCGATCCAGATGTTTCCCTTTTCGTCTTCGGTGATGCAGCCCACGAAGTCGTTGCACAGCCCGTCCTGGGTGCCGTAGGTTTGCACGATGCGGTTTTCCACGGGCGAGAGGACGGCCAGCCTGTTCATATAGCCCACATACAGCAGTCCGTTGCCGGCAGCGTGGAGGGAGCGGATGGAAGGGTCGGAAATGCCGGCTGCTTTTTCATATCCTGTTTCCAGCCGTTCTTCCTGACAGTCGTATCGGTAGAGCCCCGTAGTGGTGCCTAGCCAGAGGTGGTGGTCGGCTGTTTCGGCCAGTGCGCGGATATAGGGAGCGGGAAGCGTCTTCCCTTCCGGGTCTGTAAAGTGTATTTGTCGGGATGTTGTCGTGGCGGGATCGACGCCGAAAAGTCCGGCCTGTGTCCCTGCCCAGATGGTTCCCCGGCTGTCGGCCAGCAGGCTCCATACCGATGCGCCTTCGACCGGAGTGGAGCCGTCGGTCAGTTTTATAATCTGGAATTTCTTTCTTCGTGCGTCATATCGGGTCAGGGTGCCGTCCGCATTCCCGAACCACAGGTTTCCTTCCCGGTCCCGGGTACTGCTCAGCACCGTGTGCCGTTGCTGTACTTCGGAAGTGCCGGCCGGGGCAAAATCCAACGGCTCGTCCGAATGGAAGGGAGTGCGGCTGCGCAGAATGCCCCGATGGAAGGTCGTGAGCCACAGGTAGCCTTCGTCGTCGCCCAGCATGGAGCAGATTTCGTTGTGCCGGTCCTGGTAATAGCGGTTGTAGAACTGTTCCCGCAGGTCCGACCAGATGGCTCCTCCTCCGTCCGTCCCTATCCACAGGATGCCTTGCGGGTCGTAGTAGGCGGCAACCATGCGTGTCTCGATGTCGCGGAACACGTAAGAGGTGGTGTTGTTGAATACCTGTCCCGTCATTTCGTCCGGATTGTTCTTGTTCAGGCTGATGAGGGTATAGCCATTCCACGTGGCGGCCAGGTACCGGTTTTTTTCAAGGCGTACCACTTCGAACGCATCGGTGTGCGACAGCTGGTTGGCCGTATACTTGTTGTGGTAGGTCATTCGGGTGGTACGTCCTGTCCGTGTGTTGTGGCGTACAAGGCCGTGGGTGAGGGTGGTCATCCAAATGTTCCCATCCTCGTCGTAGAGGAGATGGTTGATTTGGATTGGCCTTCCGAAGCCGGTGCCGTTTACGGGCTGGAAGCCGTCCATCCGTTCCGTGTCGGCCCTAATGATGCGGCCATACGTATCGGCTATGCAGAGGTAGCGTTTGTCGGGAGAGAGTGACAACTTGGCCAGCAGGCTGCCCTCCTGCTTGCCGGGCTCAAAGCGTTTCAGGATGCGGAAAGTGATGGTATCATTCTGTGGACGGTTTGTTTTTTGAGCCAGCATCAGCTCGTGGTTGTTCATCATCCAGAGGATGGAGTCGTTCACGGGTGCGGTGGCAATCGCTTGGATTTCTTTTCCATCTTCCGTCCGTATGGGCACGAAGCGTTCGCCGCGCAGGTCGAAGGCATGGAGGTAGCCCCGGCTTTCAAAGCACAGGAGGCCGTCCGATATTTCCTTCAGGTCGGAAAGGTTGGCACCGGTGTTGTCGAAGAGGAAGACTTTCACTTGCTTGCCGTCGTAGCGGTTCAGGGCATCGCGTGTGCTGAGCCAGATGAACCCGTTGCGATCTTTGCAGATGGCTTGGATGGTGTTGTCCGACAGGCCGTTTTTCATGGTCAGCAGGTGGAGGTCCTTTTCAAAGAAAGCGTGGCAGGGCAGCTGCACGCAGAGGCACAGGCAGGTGGTCAGTAGTATATATAGATACTTAAGGTTCATGCTTCATGTCTGATTAGGCAGTACAAAGAAATAAAAAAAAACTTATTTATCGAAATGAAATGCAAAAAAAGAGGCTGTGTCTTTCTCAGGCCCTTTACTGTCGTTTACATTTTCTTATAGGGAAACATGGTTATGATATTATACAAATTGGCTTTGCTTTCTTCTCCTGTCGGAAGTGGAAGGAAAAGGAGGTTTGAACCCCGACGCCTGTAGGTTTCAAACATAGGGAGCTTATGTTTGAAACCCAAGGCCTTTATGTTTGAAACATTCGCTTCCTCTGTGTGAAGCCTGTCTGGCTGGGTGGACTACGCTCTTGTCTGGCTGTGGTTATATTATTTTACATGGAACGTCATGGTAGCTCCGACGGCCTTTGACGTCTGTTTCCGTTCCTCCTTCACGCAGTGCTTCCTGACCTTCTGGCGAAGCACCGTGTCACCTCCTCACACAGTGCTTCGTTGCACCCTCAGAAAGCACTTCGTTGCACCTTGACGAAGCACTGTGTCAGAAGCTCACGTAGTACCGTGTCGTTACCCCTCCCTTCGGCCTCCCTTTTTTCTTGCCTGTGCGGCCCGAAGGTCGTATGAAACCTTGTAAAATGCTGCAAAAGTGCAAGAAAAGTTAAGGATGTATTAAACGTGTATGTTGAATGAAACGTTCGTGCAGGGTCTTTCAGTGGCCGATTGTCTATATTTGCAGCAGAGTAATAAACCGTTGTTTAACTTTAAAATTAAGGAAAAATATGAAAAAAAGCCTTATTTTTTTTCTGATGCTTTGGAGCTGTTTCTTCGCGTACGCCCAGCATCTCAGTATTACAGGTAAAGTTTCAGACAAGCAGGGTGAGCCCATCATTGGTGCCAGCGTGCTTGTCAAAGGTACGTCCAACGGAGTGATTACCGACATAGACGGTAACTTCAATCTGAAAGATGTACCGGCTGATGGAACTCTGGAAATTTCCTATATAGGATATAAAGCAGAGGAGGTTCAAATCAATTCTTCGCAGACATCTTATTCGGTTACGTTGGAAGAGGATAATCAAGTGCTTGACGAGGTGGTTGTAGTCGGTTTCGGTACGCAGCGCAGGGCCAACCTGACGGAAGCCGTGGCTACGGTCGATACGAAGTCGCTGGAATCCCGTCCTGTAACCAACCTCGGCCAGTCTTTGCAGGGTACCGTGCCGGGCCTGAACCTTTCGGTAGGCGGATATGGTGGTCAGCTGGGACAGACCATGGACGTCAACATCCGTGGTACAGGAACCATCTCCACCGGTTCTACCGCTTCCACGCTGGTTTTGATTGACGGTATCGAGGGTAATATGAATAACCTGAACCCTGATGACATAGAATCCATCTCTGTGTTGAAAGACGCGGCTGCAAGTTCTATATATGGTTCGCGCGCGGCGTTCGGTGTTATCTTGATTACGACCAAGAAAGGTAAGGCGGGAAAGGCCAGTGTGAGCTATTCAGGCAACGCCCGTTACTACGGTCCGATGTCACTGCCCGACCTGATGAACTCCTACCAGTTTGCCAACTACTTCAACGAGGGTAGTGTCAACGGTGGCGGTAACGTCATCTTCGACGACGATACGATGAACCGCATCCAGCAGTACATGAACGGGGAGATTACAACGACTACCGTGGCCAATACGAACGGCAACTGGCAGTTCCACGAGAAAGCCAATGACAACGTGGACTGGTATGACAAGCAATACAAATGGTCTTGGGCGCATGAGCACAACCTGAACATCAACGGAGGTTCGGAGAAGATGCAGTACTACGTGTCGGCCAATTACCTGGGTCAGGACGGTAACCTGCGCTTCGGCGACGATTCTTACGAACGCATCAGCACGAACGCCAAACTGAACGCACAGCCCTTCAAGTGGCTGGATGTGGAAGTGAACGTGAAGTACGTGCATACCAACCTGGACAACCCGCTCTATTCCGACCTGGGTGGTCTGCTCTATCACGACATCGTGCGTATGTGGCCTACGATGCCTTTCCAGGATCCCAACGGACACTACATGCGTAACGGTAAGCTGGCACAGCTGACCAATGGAAGCCGTTCCATTACCGAAAATGACAACGTGTACATGCAAGGCCAGTTGGTATTCCATCCGATGAAGGGCTGGAACATTTATGCCAACGTCGGCTTGCGCACCATCAATGAGTTTCGCAAGCAGAACTTGAATAGAGTATACGAATACAATGTCAATAACGAACCTTTGACGCTGGCTTACGGTGGTAATTATACGGCAGGGCAGACCGGAGCGTTCCAGCGCTGGACTCGTGCCAATCACCTGACCACGAGCTTGTACACGGATTATGAGTTTGCCATCAACGACGACCACATGTTCAAGGTGATGGTCGGTATGAATACCGAGAAGTACAACAACCGTGTGCTGAATGTGGAACGTATGGACCTGATTACGGAAAACGTGCCTGAAATAGGCTCCGCTACCGGCAAAGACGTCATCAACGAGGCTTCGGCCTATTCATGGGCTACCGCGGGTTTCTTCGGCCGTATCAACTATGACTACAAAGACCGTTATTTCATTGCCGCCAACGTGCGTTACGACGGCTCGTCCCGCTTCCTGCGCAAAGACCGTTGGGGAACGTTCGGCTCCTTCTCTCTGGGTTGGAATGTGGCCCGTGAAGAATTCTTCCCCTTGGATGAGGATTTGATGAGCCAGTTCAAGCCCCGTTTGTCTTGGGGTACGCTGGGTAACCAGAATACTACTTCCTATTATCCCATGTATCTGTTGCAGACAGTTGCAACCAGTGGAGGCTCCTGGCTGATGGATGGCGAATTTCCTTCGATTGCACTTGTGCCCGGCACCATCGCTTCCACGCTGACGTGGGAGACAGTGCAGTCGCTGAACGTGGGTTTCGACTTGTCCATGTTCAGAAGCCGACTGACGGCCAACTTCGACTACTTCATCCGCAAGACCCTCGACATGGTAGGTCCGGCGGCCGAGATCGCCCACATTTACGGTACGAGCATGCCTTCTACCAATAATACCGACTTGAAGACCAAGGGTTGGGAATTGGCTCTGAACTGGCGTGACCGCGTGGGCAACGTGAACTACAACGTCGGCTTCAATATCTCCGACTCGCGCTCGTTTGTAGAACGTTATCCGAATGAATCCAAGTCCTTGGATACCTATTATGAAGGCCAGGAACTGAACGATATCTGGGGTTATGAGACCCACGGCATCGCCAAGAGCCAGGAGGAAATGGACGCATGGTTGGCAGACAACCGTCCTTCTTGGGGCTCCGGATGGACAGAAGGCGACATTATGTATGTAGACCAAAACGATGACGGCATTGTCAACGAGGGTGCCAAAACGTTGGACGACCCGGGCGACCGCGTCAAGCTGGGTAATAGCACGCCCCGTTTCCGCTTCGGTCTGAACCTGGGACTCGACTGGAAAGGCATCGACTTCAGCATGTTCTGGCAGGGCGTCGCCAAGCGCGACCTGTGGCTGGACGGTCCGGTATTCTGGGGCTTGAACGGCGGTGAATGGCAGTCCACGGGCTTGACCCCGCACTTGGATTACTACCGTCCTGAAAATACCACATCGGTATTCGGACCGAACACGGATGCTTACTTCCCACGCATCTACATGAGTGATAATAAGAACCAGCGGACACAGAGCCGCTACATGCAGAACGGTGCCTACATGCGCCTGAAGAACATCCAGGTGGGTTATACGTTGCCCAAGCATATATTGGACAAAATTGGCATGCAGCATCTCCGTTTCTATGTCAGCGCTGAGAACGTGTTGACTATTTCGAGCTTGCCTAACGGATTTGACCCGGAAACCGCTTATTCGGCATACACGGGCAGCAGCTCCGGTAAGTCTTACCCCTTGCAGGCCACGGTATCCTTTGGTGTGAACGTTACTTTCTAAATCAATAATTGATAGCTTATAATCATTATGAAAAAGATAATATATTCAATGTTCGTTGCTACGGGGTTGATGACCATTTCGTGCAACAATTACTTGGACTTGGAACCCATTACTGATGTGGCTACTACCGAGTACCTTTATGCGGAAAATGACCTTGGTGCGTATGCGGCCAATTTGTATGTTTTTGATTTGCCTACTAGCGGTTTCAATGGGAAAAGCAACGTGGCTCTTCCTTCCCACGGGACTGGTTATAACCTGGGATTGTTTGCCAATGACAATGGAACGGATAATCAGACAGCGGATAGCCCGAGCGAACTTTTTGTGACCGGAATGACGTATGTCGGCGATTATAATTTATGGAATGATTATCTCATGGCGATACGCTCCGCGAATTATTTTCTGGAGCGGGTGCCCCAGCGCTATGAGAACGGTGAAATCACTGGAAATGACACCAATATAAAGCATTACATGGGTGAAGTATACTTCTTCCGTGCCTGGTTTTACTTCCGCGCGTTGCAGAACTTGGGCGATTTCCCCATCCTGACCAATACCTTGACGGAAGATTACGATTTGGTACGTGAAGCTTCCAAGCGCCGTCCGCGTAACGAAGTAGCCCGTTTCATTATCGCCAACTTGGATACGGCCTATAATTACATGTCTGCCACGCCTCCCATGAGCAACCGGTTGACACGCGATTGCGCCGCCTTGTTGAAGAGCCGTGTAGCCCTGTTTGAAGGTACGTGGGAAAAATATCATGCCGGTACGGCTTTTGTGCCCAACGGACCGGGCTGGCCGGGCGCTTCCATGGATTACCTCAGCGACTACAGTTATAATAATGAGACAGAAGTCCGTTATTTCTTGGAGCAGGCTATCGAGGCTGCCGATATTGTGGCACAGGGACATCAGTTGTACGATGATTATGCCGCCATGTTCAATTCCGTGGATTTGAGTGGTATGGATGAAGTATTGTTGTGGCGCCGGTACAGCACAAGTTCCGAAGCTACGGTGTATCATCATGTGGTGGACTACTTGCAACGCAACGGTAGCGGTAATACGGGGTATACCCGCTCGATGGTCGATTCTTACCTGATGGCCAACGGCCTTCCCATTTATGCCACCGGTTCCGGCTATGAGGGAGATGACACGTACGAACACTTGTTTAGCGGCCGCGACCCGCGTATGGACATGTGTATCCTGAAGACCGGCGATTTGCTGTCTTATGGACCCAATCAGGTCGATTATGTCAAGAGCGACGGTTACGGCTATTTCTACCGTGCCCCTATTTTTGAGGGACAGTTGGAGAACGGCAATCCTACCGGCTACAGCTTGCGCAAGGGGTTGAACACTTCGGCAGATATGCAGCCTACCATGGCTTCCTACACCGGATGTCCTACGTTCCGTGCGGCTGAGGCTTATCTGAACTATATCGAAGCTTACTATGAACTGAACGGCAACCTGGGCGGCAACTGCGACAGCTACTGGAGGCAGCTTCGCCAACGCGTCGGCATGTCCACCGATTACCAGCTGACTATCAGCAACACGGTGATGGAGAACGAGAAACAGGATTGGGGTAGTTATTCACGCGGCGTACAGGTAGACGCAACCTTGTACAACATCCGTCGTGAACGCCGCATCGAACTGGCATCCGAAGGCTTCCGCTTTGCCGACCTGAAGCGCTGGCGTGCGTTAGACCAAGTACAGAATGTACATATCCAAGGCTTCAATTTCTGGGACAGCATGTATCAGATGTATACAGATCCTGTGGCTGAAGATGCCGTAGCCGAGCTCGCTAAGATTACTTTGGCACCCTATGGAACAACTAATGAACCCAATATTTCCGCTCAAGACGACCAGTATGCCGAAGGCAAGTATTACCTGCCTTACCGCAAGAGCACAAGCAATATCGGATTCAATGGCTTGAACTGGACGGAAGCCAAATATCTGTATCCGATCAGCAATTATGAGTTCCGTATGACCACAGCTGTTTCCGGCTCGAATGATTATAGCACATCGACGATTTACCAAAATCCGGGCTGGAGCATGAATGATGGTACACTCCCTGAAGGAGAATAAATCACTATATGTGTTGAAAATTCTCTGTTAAGTGTTTTCAATAGGTAAAAGTGTGCCAAAGCAAAGGGATATTTTCCCTATCTTTGGCACACACTTTTTTATGGGTCCTATTTATTTTAGAGAGTATCTTATGAACCGAATTCTGTTTACGCCGTTGTTGCTGGGAACCGCGGTTTCTTATCTTGCAGCCCAGGAACCGTCTTCGCCCAATATTGTGCTGATTATGTGTGATGATATGGGCTTCTCGGACTTGGGATGTTATGGCAGTGAGATCGAGACTCCCCATTTGGACAGCCTTGCTCAGGCGGGGGTGCGTTTCACTCAGTTTAAGAATACAGGACGGAGTTGTCCTACCCGTGCCGCCTTGCTGACAGGACGTTATCAGCATCAGGTAGGAATGGGGTGGATGACAGCAGTAGACGAACACCGGCCGGGCTACAGAGGGCAGATATCGAAGGAGTATCCTACCATTGCGGAAGTGATGAAAGCCAATGGATACGGGACATACATGTGCGGAAAGTGGCATGTGACGGTAGACGGGGCTTTCTATGCGCCTAATGGCAGTTTCCCCACTCAGCGGGGATTCGACCGTTATTATGGCTGTTTGACGGGAGGAGGAAGTTATTATAAGCCCAAACCTGTTTACAATGACATGGAACTTGTTACAGAGTTTCCCGATGATTATTATTATACGACAGCCATCTCCGATTCGGCTGCAAGTTTTGTCCGCCAACATCCGGCAGATACGCCGATGTTTCTGTATGTAGCCTACTATGCCCCGCATCTTCCGCTTCAGGCTCCGGCTGATAGAGTGGAAAAATGCCGCGACCGTTACAAAGTGGGATATGACGTATTACGGCAGCAACGCTTTGAGAAGCAGAGGGCCATGGGGTTGGTCCCTTCGGATATGGAGTTGCCGGTCTATAATAAGGAATTTGGCGGCAAACGTCCTGCATGGGAAGATTTGACAGAGGAACAGCGTCAGAAATGGATTGAAGACATGGCAACTTATGCGGCCATGATCGAGATTATGGACGACGGAGTGGGACATATTGTAGATGCTTTCCGTAAAAAAGGGAACCTGGAAAATACAGTCTTTATGTTCTTGAGTGATAATGGGGCCACATTGGAAGGTGGATATTTGGGGAAACTGATGGCCGATTTGTCCAATACACCTTACCGCAGTTATAAGCAGTGGTGCTATCAGGGCGGTACAAGTACTCCTTTTATTCTAACTTTTGGCGATGCTGAAAAGAATCTGGATAAAGGCGGATTTTGCAATCAGGCAGCCCATGTTATCGATTTACTGCCTACATGCATGAATTTGGCTTCAGCAGTCTATCATCTGATAAGTTCGGACATTCCGATTTGCCTGGCATAAGTCTGTTGCCTGCATTGAAGGGCGATGGATTGAAGGAACGTACTTTGTATTTTGAACATCAGAGTTCGTGTGCTGTCATTTCCGATAATTGGAAATTGGTGCGCAATGACCGGAACTCTCCTTGGGAACTGATAAATCTGACCACAGATCCATTTGAACAAGTTGATCTTTCTGCCAGTTATCCGGAAAAGGTTCAGTCACTGGAACACTTATGGAATGTTTGGGCGGAGAGTCACGATGTATTCCCATTAGAAGACAAACCCTGGCATGAACGTATCAGTTTTTATAAAAAGCAGAACAGTGACCAGAGCGGCAAGGACGAGTAAGAAAGGATATAGAAATAGGTATTGACATAATAAATGATAATTATTAAAATAGAATGATTATGAAAAAAATAATAGGATTATTGAGCGCGTTGCTGGTAACGTTGTCAATGTATTCGCAGCAAAACTCCGGCCCTGTTCCTGCCCCTCATCAGCTGAAATGGCATGAGGCGGAAATAGGTGTTGTGTTCCACTACGACCTGCATGTGTTTGACGGTCTGGTATACGGCCAGGGAAACAACCGCATCAATCCCGTTGAGGATTATAATATCTTCAATCCCACGCAGCTTGATACGGACCAGTGGATACAGGCAGCCAAGGCGGCCGGAGCGAAGTTCGCCGTGCTTACCGCTACCCATGAGACGGGTTTTGGCCTGTGGCAGAGCGACGTGAACCCCTACTGCCTGAAGGCTGTGAAGTGGCGCGACGGAAAGGGTGACGTGGTACGCGACTTCGTGAACTCCTGCCGCAAGTACGGCATCCAGCCAGGTATCTACATCGGCATCCGCTGGAACTCTTTGTTGGGTATCCACAACTTCAAGGCCGAGGGCGACGGCGAGTTTGCACGCAACCGCCAGGCCTGGTACAAGCGCCTGTGCGAGAAGATGGTGACGGAACTGTGTACCCGTTACGGCGACCTGTTCATGATTTGGTTTGACGGCGGTGCCGACGACCCGAAGGGACTGGGACCCGACGTAGAACCCATCGTGACCAAATATCAGCCGGAATGTCTGTTCTACCACAACGTGAACCGCGCGGACTTCCGCTGGGGAGGGTCGGAGAGCGGTACGGTAGGCTACCCCTGCTGGTCGAGTTTCCCTTATCCCTACAGCCACAGCAATGCGAACGAAGGAGCGAGAAACCACAACGAACTGCTGGCCCACGGCGACGCTGACGGCCGTTACTGGGTGCCTGCCATGGCCGACACGCCTCTGCGCGGATACAACGGCCGCCACGAATGGTTCTGGGAACCGGGTGACGACGACAAGGCTGTCTATCCGCTGGAGAACCTGATGGACATGTACGAAAGGTCGGTGGGACGTAATGCTACGCTGATTGTAGGCCTGACGCCCAACCCCGACGGAGTGATACCCGAGGGTGACGTGAAGCGCCTGAAGGAATGGGGTGACGAGATTGCCCGCCGTTTCGGTACACCGCTGGCACAGACTTCCGGCAAGGCGAAGAAGCTGTCGCTGGACCTGAAAGGCAAACAGACGGCCAACTATTACATCCTGCAGGAGGACATCGCGCAGGGCGAACGCATCCGTGCCTATCGGGTGGAAGCCCGTACAGGCGGGAAGTGGGTCACTGTGGCCCGGGGAACATCGGTGGGACACAAGCGCATCGAACGTTTCGACCCTGTAGAGGCAACGGCATTCCGTGTAGTTGTGGAGCAGTGCACAGATACTCCGCAGATACGAAACTTCAGTGTTTATTCTGCGGAATAGCAGCCCTGACTTTAAACTTTCATTCTACTAACCCCATTATCTAAACACTCTGATTTATGAATAAATATTTGTTTACAGCATTGTCTCTGACGCCGTTGGTACCCATGACCGACGGGTGGGGAGCGACGAAGAAACAACCGGTTGCCGAGGAGCAGAAACGTCCCAACATTATTCTCTTTATGGTAGATGACATGGGATGGCAGGATACCTCGCTGCCCTTCTGGACCCAGAAGACTCCTTACAACGAAGCCTACGAGACGCCTAATATGGAGCGGCTGGCCAAGCAGGGCATGATGTTCACTCAGGCGTATGCCTGCAACATCAGTTCGGCTACCCGGTGCAGCCTCATTACGGGAGCCAACAATGCCCGCCATCGGGTGACCAACTGGACGCTGGAGCGCGACAAGCAGACCGACCGCAAGAGCAATACGGTGGAGCTGCCCGACTGGAACTACAATGGTGTCAGTCAGGTGGAGGGTACGAACAATACCTACGTAGGAACTTCCTTCGTCGAACTGCTCCGTCAGAGCGGTTATCACACCATCCATTGCGGCAAAGCCCATTGGGGTTCCATCGACACTCCGGGAGAGAATCCTACCCACTGGGGGTTTGAAGTGAATATTGCCGGCCATGCTGCCGGCGGACTGGCCACCTACCTGAGCGAGCAGAACTACGGCCACACACGCGACGGAAAGGCCTATTCGCTGATGTCCATTCCCGGACTGGAGAATTATTGGGGTACAGGTGTCTTTGCCACTGAGGCTCTGACGTGCGAAGCCATCAAGGCGCTGGACAAGGCCAAGAAGTACAACCAGCCCTTCTACCTCTACATGTCCCATTATGCCATCCATGTGCCTATCGACAAGGACATGCGCTTCTTCCCCAAGTACGTTCGCAAGGGGCTGAGCGACAAGGAAGCTGCCTATGCTTCGCTCATCGAAGGTATGGACAAGAGTCTGGGCGACTTGATGGACTGGCTCGAAAAGAACGGTGAGGCCGACAACACCATCGTCATCTTCATGAGCGACAACGGCGGTCTGGCTGCAGAACCGGGCTGGCGCGACGGCGAGGTGCATACCCAGAACGCGCCTCTGCGCAGCGGCAAGGGTTCGCTCTACGAGGGCGGTATCCGCGAGCCGATGATTGTGAGCTGGCCGGGCGTGGTACAGCCTGACACGCGTTGCGACAAGTATCTGATGATTGAAGACTTCTATCCGACGCTGCTCGAGATGGCGGGCGTGAAGGATTACAAGACGGTGGCTCCGCTGGACGGCGTCAGCTTCGTGCCGTTGCTGAAGGGTACGGGTGACCCCTCGAAGGGACGTACACTGGTGTGGAACTTCCCCAACATCTGGGGCAATGACGGACCGGGCATCAATCTGGACTGCGCCATCCGCAAGGACGAGTGGAAGCTGGTGTATTACTACGAGACCGGTAAGAAAGAGTTGTTCAATATCCCCGAAGACATTGGCGAGAAGCACGACGTGGCAGCCGAACATCCCGACATCGTGCGCCGCCTGTCCAAGGAACTGGGGCAGTATCTGCGCAAGGTCGATGCCCAGCGTCCTACGTTCAAGAGTACGGGCAAGCCTTGCCCCTGGCCGGACGAGGTGCAGTAGGCAAAAGATGGGATTGCCTCCCAATGAAATAAAGTGAATATTCCGTCATCCCGCACTTGATGCGGGATCCATATTCCACCGGCTGTGTGGTGATGGATCCCGGCTCAAGGCCGGGATGACGTTTTTTAGTTATAGTACCCGCATATTATCGGGCCGTGCACGCAATCCGCTTGCCGTCGGCCTGGACGGCATAGATGCCTGCTCCTTCCAGTGAGATGGACGATGGTACGGTAAACTGGAAGAAGTTGGAGAAGTAGAGCAATTTGCCGTCTTTCCTTACCTCGAAGGCTACGGCTTGGTCACCGTCGGTGACGTTCACCTGCTGGCCCGAGAGGCTGTAGCCCACTTCCTTGGTAATCTTCACGTCGTCCTGGAACTGTGTGTAGTAGCCCACATCGCCTACTTTGTAGTTGCCGATGCCTACATCGCCGTTCTTGCGGTCTTCCAGGTAGTAGAAGGCATGCTTCGGGGCGGGGAACTTGGCCATGAAGTCTTTGGCTTCCTTTATCATGGTGTCCGTCACGCGGTAGTTCCACGTGCCGTATTGTTCGATGGTGGCGTCCACCGGCTCAAAGAAACCCCACATCTCGAAGAAGTCTGTCAGGTTCTCGTTGGCTGCCTGGCTGGCCTTCATGGCAAACTTCAGCTGGGCGGCTCCGGGGTCGGATTCCACGATGCGGTCTTCGCGCAGCAGCTTGAAGAGGGTCTGCCAGAAGTCGGTCTTATAGCCACAGCGGTGGTAGTAGTTCCACAGCTGCCAGTTCATGCGCATGTGTATCTCCGTATCTTCGTTCTGGTGGGTGGCGCTTCCCATGTTCCACCAGGCCTGGTGCTTTTCGCAGCGGGCCGTGGCCAGGGCGCTCAGCTCGCTGCCGCGCGAGCAGTACTTGCCCAGCTTGTAGAGGACGTAGTTGGAGAAGAGGTTGTTGGACGACTCGGTGGAGCCGGGCCAGTTGATGGCCTGCTGATGGATGTGGCCTATCTCGTGGGCCGGTCCCCAGGCGTTATCCTTGGCTGCCATGACGTTGTCCTTCAGCAGGATGTTGTTCAGGTAGGTGTAGACGAAGGCGATGCGGTAGTCCGAGGCCCACATGTAGCTGCCTTCGGGCGAGATGGCGAACAGATGGTTGTTGACCTGCGAGGGACGCACGTCTTCGATGCCCATCAGCTCCTGCTCCCAACTGATGATGTCGTCCCACAGATTGATGGCCGACAGGATGTCGGTCGGTACGGCCTGCTTCATCTGCTCGCGGTGGAAGTAGAACATGATGCGTTCGCCGCGCACGCAGAAGTATTTGTAGGTGGCCTTGCCGATGAGCTCCTGGTACTTTTCGTTGGTCTGGTGCGTCTTCAGGTCGAAGAAGCCGCTCACTTTTCCGCTGCCCGGAGCGATGTGGACGGTGACGGGCTGTGCGTTCTTGTCCGACAGGTTGGCGGTGTACATCAGGAAGAGCATGCCTTTCTGGCTGAAGCCCACTTTGTTGACTCCTTCTTGCAGGAAGCGGGTCTCGCCGCTGGCAGCCGTCTGCACATAGGTGTTGGTGCCGTCGCCGGTCTGTTCTTCACCGATGCACTGCAGGGACAGGGACTGGCCGTGGGTGGGGCCTACGAGCACTACCACCGAGTCGCCCGCTTCGACATAGATGCCTGTGGGGTTGTCCAGGTTGCTGTAGCGTTTGGTCATCAGCGTCTGTGCCCACTCCTCCACGTCGCTGTAGGGCTGGTACGACTGGATGCGGAACTCCTTCTCCCACGGGTCGTAGGTGTCGTTGCGCAGCTGGGTGGCCAGTGAGGCAAAGTAGGCGGGCAATGCCTGGATGGCTTCGTCGGTGGCCTCCTCCTTCACCTGGGTGCAGGCGAGGTCGGTAAATACCGTCAGCAGTTGTTGGTCGAGGGTCTTGTTGGGATTCTTTTGGTAGAACTCCATTTCGTCGCAGCTGACGAAGCCACCGAGTCCCGACTTCACACTGAATTTGATTTTGGTCACTTTGGACAGTGTCTGGGCGAAAGGTATGCGGCTGGCCGCGTTCTGCATCCTGAAGTTGTAGCTGCCCTGCAACTGGTACTCGGGAGCCGCTTCGGTGGCGGTGTAGACGTCCACTTCACCGAAGTTGCCGTTGCCGCTCCGGGTGTGGTAGATGATGTAGTCGATGTCGGGTTTCTGGTCGAAGAAGTATTCCAGGGTGACGGGGAAGGCAGCCTGCTGGTTCCAGATGGAGTGGTAGGGCTGTCCGTCGGCCCCGAACTTCCCGTCGAAGCTGTTTTCGATGTCCTGCCCCGGCTGGTGCTCGCTGGCTTTTCCGCCGGTGGGCGTCACTTTGATATCGGCTTCCACAATGACGTCGTCTATGGTGGGCTGCTCGGTTTCGGGCGGGACAACAACGGTGGGCGTTTCTTCTTTGCTACAGGCGGCCAGTCCTATCAGCATGCACAGGCAGGCCGCCAAACATGAGATTTTTTTCATGATGGTTTAAATGGTTTAAGGGTTAATAATAAAATAAAGAGCAGCTGTCTATGCTTGTGGAGGGCGGCAAAGGTAACGAAAGTTTTTGGAATAAGTATGCTTTTCGGGTCAGAAAACATTGCTTTTCGGGTCAGAAAAGGCCGGGTTATCAAACAATAAGGGAGGACTTCGGTTTGAAGCCCTCCCTTGCTTATGGATTACTGCTTGATTTCAACTTCTTCCTTCATGTCTATCTCCTCACCGTGGGGATCGTAGAAGACGTATTGCAGAAACGCGAGTTTCTGGTCGGGAATCACTTTGATACCAAGTCCGTACTTCATCTGCCACTTGCGCTTCAGGGATACGAGGCCCTGGTTGACGTAGGCGGCGACGTACGGGTGGATGTGTAACGAGAATTTCTTTATCTTCAGTTTGTTGGCCAGATAGTCAATCTTGCTCTCCAGAGTGTCGGTAAAGAGAATGGACGACTTGATTCTGCCTTTGCCGAAGCAGGTGGGGCAGGTTTCTGTCGTATCGACGTCCATGGCGGGACGCACGCGCTGGCGGGTTATCTGCATCAGCCCGAATTTGCTGAGCGGAAGGATGTTGTGGCGTGCGCGGTCCTTCTGCATGTTTTGGCACATGCGTTCGTAAAGCTTCTGCCGGTTCTCGGCTTCGTTCATGTCGATGAAGTCGACGACGATGATGCCTCCCATATCGCGCAGGCGGAGCTGGCGGGCCAGTTCGTCGGCTGCGCCGAGGTTCACTTCGAGGGCGTTGGCTTCCTGCCCGTTGGCGTTCTTGGTGCGGTTGCCGCTGTTCACGTCCACTACGTGGAGCGCTTCGGTGTGCTCGATGATGAGGTAGGCACCGCTCTTGTAAGATACCGTCTTGCCGAATGAAGCCTTGATCTGCTTGGTGATGGCAAAGTTGTCGTAGATGGGAAGCTGGCCTTTGTACAGTTTCACGATTCCTGCCCGTTCAGGGGCTATGAGTGCCACGTAATCCTTGATTTCGTGGTAAACAGCCTCGTTGTTCACGTGGATGCTTTCGAAGGAAGGATTGAACAAGTCGCGCAGCAAACCGACGGCGCGGCTGGTCTCTTCGTAAATCAGTGTCGGAAATTTGGTGGCTTTCTGTACCTTGACGATGGCGTCTTCCCAATGCTTCAGCAATACTTTAAGTTCTCCGTCCAGTTCGGCTACGCGCTTGCCTTCGGCCACGGTGCGCACGATGACACCGAAGTTCTTGGGCTTGATGCTCATCAGCAGCTGCTTGAGGCGGGCGCGTTCTTCGCTCGACTTAATTTTTTGTGATACGGAAACCTTGTCGTTGAAAGGTATCAGCACGAGGTAGCGTCCGGCAAACGAAAGCTCGGATGTCAGTCGCGGCCCTTTCGTTGAGATGGGTTCCTTGACAATCTGCACCACGACTTCTTGTCCTACCTTGAGTGTGTTGGCTATGGTGCCTTCCTTTTCAAGGTCGGGAAGCAGGGTTGCTTTGGTAATGGGGTTGAGTTTCTTGCGGTCGCTTAAAGTTTGCTTTACGTATTTCTCTAAAGATCGGAATTGAGGACCCAGGTCCTGATAATGAAGAAAAGCGTCTTTCTCGTAACCCACGTCCACGAAGCAGGCATTCAGGCCGGGCATCAATTTCTTGACGCGACCCAAATACATGTTGCCCACGGAGAAGGATATGTTGCGTCCTTCGCTCTGGAGCTCTACCAGCTGTTTGTCTTCGAGCAGCGCGATGGAGACTTCCTTGGGCTGTACATCTACAACGAGTTCGCTTGTCACTATCTTTAACGCTTTTAGGTTTACGAATGTACAAAGCTTCGGGATATGCAGGAAAGGCAGGAAGTGCCTGGCTGTATAGGCTGAAGCTCTGTGGGTTCCAATGGTTCACTTAAACAAAGAACAAACTCGCGAGACATTTGTTCCGCAAGTTTGTTCTTTAATTTTTTGTCGTTCAGACTAAAAATTACTTTTTGCTTTTGTGTCTGTTCTTTCTCAGTCTTTTTTTACGCTTGTGTGTAGACATTTTATGTCTTTTTTTCTTCTTTCCGCTTGGCATAGCTTTAATTTTTTATGGGTTAATACTATTGTTTATTATTTCTTCACTGCCAGAGTAAAGGTCTTGGCAGGTTTGAATGCCGGGATATTGTGCTCGGGAATGATGATCGTAGTGTTCTTAGAGATGTTGCGGGCTGTCTTCTGAGCTCTCTTCTTCACTATGAAACTTCCGAATCCACGAAGATAAACGTTCTCATCCTTGGCTAAAGATGCTTTGACAGCGTCCATGAATGCCTCGACGGTGGTAAGTACGGTTGTCTTATCAATCCCCGTGTTCTTTGTAATTTCGTTTACAATGTCAGCTTTAGTCATTTTTCCTTAAAAAAAATATTATTACTAATGTTTCCTTAATTTTTTGGACTGCAAATATATAGCTTTTCCGCGTCTCTGAAAAATATATTTCGGACATTTTTCTAAAAAAGTCCGATGATTAAGGTTTGTTAGACGGAAAAGCGTTACTTTTGTCACCCGCCTGCAAAACCGTTGGGAAGTTTGCGGACGGCAAGAACCTATGTACATATATAATAGGTCTTTGCGGCTATGTTTTGCTATTTTGACAACAAAGAGAATGAGTGATTTTTCCGCCATATTATTGGAATGGTATGCCGGGCACAAGCGGGAGTTGCCCTGGAGGGAGACCCGGGACCCTTATCGGATATGGATATCCGAGATTATCCTCCAGCAGACCCGCGTGGCGCAGGGCTACGAGTATTTTCTGAGGTTTGTGGAGCGTTTCCCCGACGTGTCGTCGCTGGCTGAGGCCGACGAGGACGAGGTCATGAAGTACTGGCAGGGGCTGGGCTATTACTCCCGTGCGCGCAACCTCCATGCAGCGGCCCGGAGCATGAACGGGCATTTTCCCCAGACCTACGAAGGGGTGCGTGCCCTGAAAGGGGTGGGCGACTATACGGCCGCCGCCATTTGTTCCATTGCCTACGACATGCCCTATGCCGTGGTGGACGGCAACGTCTATCGGGTGCTTTCCCGATACCTGGGCATCGATGTTCCGATTGACTCTACGCAAGGCAAAAAGGTGTTTGCCGCCTTGGCGCAGGAGATGCTCGACAAGCGTCATCCGGCCCTGTACAATCAGGCCATTATGGATTTCGGCGCCATCCAGTGTACGCCCCAGGCGCCTGCCTGCCTGTTTTGTCCTCTGGCCGACAGCTGCTCGGCGCTGGCTTCGGGGCGCGTGTCCTCGTTGCCGGTGAAGCAGCATAAGGCCCGCACGACCGACCGTTTCTTTACCTATTTATATATACGCATGGGAGACAAGTTCCTGATGCGGAAGCGGACGGAGGATGACATCTGGCGCAATTTGTATGAGTTGCCTCTGATTGAGACGGACCATCGGTTGTCCGAAGAAGAACTGATGCGACAGGAGGTCCTGCAAACGGCATGGACGGAAGCGAAGGTTCGTCCCTGGGTGAGGCCGGTGTGGCTGGGCGTGAAGCATGTCCTGTCCCATCGCGTCATCCATGCCGATTTCTATGAAATGTGTCTGCCGGAGGATTCGCACGCCTTTGACGGATATCTGCGGGTGGATGTCGGCGACTGGGAACGTTATGCGGTTTCCCGCCTGATACACCTCTTCCTGGAGAAATATGTGTAAAAGTTGGACGGATATTTGCAAGGTTGCATTATTCTGTTTATTTTTGGCACTGTTTTAAAAAAGATGAAGTTATGTCAATCAATAAAGTAATTCTTTTGGGAAATGTAGGGAACGA
>ULXJ01071950.1_pt1 | contig 52840 bp, 48 predicted proteins | sample 1960981 | NCBI WGS metagenome assembly ULXJ01 (sample SAMEA4835830, study PRJEB28245) | human gut metagenome | biome: gut microbiome; material: fecal sample | place: Denmark | collected 2008 | reverse complement strand
TGGCAGGCCGCCATCCCCTTTTGTGCGTTTGTTCAGTTTTCGCAGGGCTTATACTCCGTGACGGCGTTCAGATATGCCTCTATATCTTAGGTTTTCTCGGCCCTCTGGGCTTGGATTCGGGACGCTTTACCACGCCGTTTCTGAAATGCGTATCCTTGAACTTCTCAAAGAAAACAAATAATCCGAACCCATCTCCGATTAAGAAGATCTGGTTCGGATTATATTGGTTTGGTGCGGGTAACAGGGGTCGAACCTGCACGCCGTAAGCACGAGAACCTAAATCTCGCATGTCTGCCAATTCCATCATACCCGCAAATATTCGCTTGACATTTGCAATAATAGCACACTACTTATTTTTTTGTCAATCACATAAAAATGAGTGTTGACTATTGAAAATGAAGTTATTAAAATAGGCTGGTAATTCGGCAAAGAGAAGGTTATCGTATGATTGCTGCAATAGTTAATGCTTTGGGCATACTCATCGGCGGAACGGCCGGAACGCTGCTCAGAGCAAAGATAAATCACAAGCTTGTCGACTGCCTGATGACCGCGATGGGGCTGGTCGTCGTTTCGGTCGGAGTGCAGGGTATAATCGGCTCATCAAATACCATGTGCCTTGTTCTCTGCCTTGCAATCGGCGCGGTGATCGGACAGGCTCTGAAGATCGACGAGTTCATAGACGGCATGGGTGTAAGGGTAGCCAAGCTGTTTGAGGGCAAAAAGTTTGCCGAGGGTCGCTTTGCCGACGGCGTTATAAGCGCATCGGTCATGTTCACGGTCGGAGCCATGGCCATAATGGGCTCACTCGATGCCGGACTGCGGGGTAATTACAGCGTGCTGTACACCAAGACGGTCATCGACGCAGTTTCAGCCGCGGCAATGTCGGCGGCAATGGGCGTCGGCGTTGCTCTGTCGCTCGTTCCGGTGCTCATTTGGGAAGGAGTCCTCATTTTGCTCGCGGGCTCGCTCTCACCTTTTCTGAGCACCGAGGTCATAACTGAGATGAGCGCTGTCGGCGGCGCAATATTTATCGGAATGGGGCTTAATATGATCGGTGTTACCGAACGCAAGGTCAATGTTCCGAATCTGCTCCCGGCGATAGTCCTGCCGGTCATTTATGTGCCGCTGGCCTCGTGGATAGGAGGTTTGGGCTGATGAAGAACAAATATGTTGTAAGCGTTATCCTCGCGGGCTCACTGTGGGGCTTCATGGGCTTTTTCCGCCGCACGCTTGATGCGATGGGCGTATCCGCGATAGGCTGCATCGCGGTAAGATGCAGCTTTGCCGCTGTGCTTTTCGGTGTCGTTCTTCTCGTAAGCGGCCGCAGTGCGTTTAAAATACACCTGAAGGATGTGTGGATATTCATCGGCAGTGGGATAGTTTCGCTGCTCATCTTCGGCGTGTGCTATTTTAAAGCCATGGATTATATGAGCCTTTCGGCGGCCGCGATACTGCTGTATACTGCGCCGTGCTTTGTTATACTTTTCTCGGCGCTGCTGTTTAAGGAAAAGCTCACGGCTCAAAAGCTCATTGCAATGGTTCTGGCATTTGCCGGCTGCTGCCTTGTCTCCGGCATTGGCGGAGGCGCAAGGATAACGCCCGTCGGTCTGGCGCTCGGTCTCACCGCCGGAGTGTGCTACGCGCTCTACAGCATCTTCAGCCGCTTTGCTCTAAACCGCGGATACTCAAGCCTGACCATAAACTTTTACTCCTGCCTGCTTGCCGCAGTCGGAGCTACGATGATCGGTGGAACGGAGTATCTCGATATCATAACGCAGACGGTGCCGAACTTCGGCTTTGCCTTTGCTACCGGTCTTGTGACGTGCTTTATGCCGTATCTGCTGTATACACGCGGCCTTGAGGGGCTTGAAAACGGCAAGGCATCCATAATGGCCTCGGTCGAGCCGGTCGTTGCAACGGTAGTGGGAATTGCGGTCTACAATGAAGCGCTCACACCGATGAGCGCGGTGGGAATTATCCTTGTGCTGTCTGCAATTGTACTTCTGAATATCAGGCTCAGGAAAAAACATTATAATTGAAAAAGCTCCCTTTGAGCGGAGCTTTTTCACAGCCTGTCAAAGGAGCCGCCGTTTTCAGCTTGCGAAAACAGCGGCTCCTTGACAGGCTGTTATTTTTATTCCGACCGTTCCGCAAGCGGCCGGCCGTTTACTGCATTTCGCGCAACAACATACAGCACAGAGCACAGCGGAACGCTTATGAGCATGCCCACAACGCCCATGGCGTTGCCGCCGATCGTTACGGCGACGAGAACCCATATGCCCGGAAGCCCGACGGATTTGCCGACGACCTTGGGATAGATGAGGTTGCCCTCAAACTGCTGAAGGACGATGATAAACACTACGAACCACACGGCCTGAATAGGCTTTACCAGCAGTATAAGGAATGCACCGATCGCGGTTCCGATAAATGCGCCGAACACGGGGATGAGCGCCGTGAAGCCGACAAGCACGGATATCGCCGGAGCGTAGGGCATACGGAAGATCGACATGCCTATAAAGCACAGGACACCAATTATCACAGCCTCCGTGAGCTGACCGGTTATGAAATTTGTAAACGTGCGGTTTATAAGGTCGAGCATATCGAGAAGCTTCTGCATTTTCTCGGGCTTCATCAGCCTTGACATGACCTTCTTCGACTGGCGCTTGAGCGTTTCCTTCTGCGCGAGGACGTAAATGGAAAAAGCGAGAGCAAGAACGAAATTAATAACTGCCGTGACAATTGACGTCGTTGCCGACAGGGTCGTGTTCAGTACCGCAGTACCGCCGTCCTTCAGGAAGTCTATTAGCTTATCGGGATTAAAGTTAAACTGCGGCAGGTCAACACCATATTTGACCAGGCGCTCGGACAGTGCCTCCCACCAGCTTTCGATCTCGGTGACATAGGACGGGATCATGCTGACAAGTGAGGATACCGATTCGCTCAGCTCGGGGATAATTAGGAATACGACCGCGAGTATTATGCCGATTATGAGCAATATGCTTAGCAGCAGGCATATCGGCCGCTTGAGCTTTTCGACCCACTTACCCTTGAACCTGCTGAGGAGCTTCATCCACATCCGCTCTATAGGGCGCATGATGACATTGACGACATATGCTATGCACAGGCCGATAACAAACGGCGAAATGAGCGCATACAGCTCGCCGATGTACTTAAACAGCAGCTTGTGGTTATACACCGCCCATATCAAAATAACAGTGAAGGCTATTATAAGCAGTATTCGTTTTACGGTTTTTTTGCTGATATCCAAAGCTCTCTCCCCTTTTCACTGCACGCTGAACAGAATGTCGCCGTAGGTAGGATACGGCCAAAACCGCTTGGCGGTGTTCTGCTCAAGCCCGTCAACGCTTCGTCTGAGCGCTTCCTGAGCAGGGAGCACCTTATCACGGAACACCGACGCTCTCGTATAGTTTTCTGAATACTCATCAGCGCTCTCTGCGGCTGCGGCAAGAGCCTTCACGTTCGTTACCGTTTCGCTCATAAGCTCGCTTACCTTTGCCGCCTGCTCCTTTTCAAAGCTGTTGTCTATCCCGAGCTGCGCCTTAGAAAGCGCCGTGTCCGAAAGCTTCTTTGAGTAAGCGCTGGCTGCCGGCAGTATATCCTGCCAAACCATCTCCTGCATGGTCTGCGCTTCGATGCGGATGACCTTGCAGTAGTTATCAAGCTTCATCTTATATCGTGCGGCAAGCTCGATCTCGGAATACACTCTGTGGCGTGCGAAGAGGTCAACATTCTTTATATCGAGATAGTATGGCACACAGTCTACCGTCGTACGGAAATTTTTAAGTCCGCGAGAGGCAGCTTGGCTTATCCATTCATCGCCGTAACCGTTGCCGTTGAATATAATGCGCTTGTGCTTTTTTATAACGCTGCGTATGAGCTCGTGCAGGCTGGTTTCAAAATTATCGGCATTTTCGAGAATATCGGCATATTTACGCAGCGACTCTGCCACGGCGGTGTTGAGCACCACGTTTGCGCCGGAGATTGACATCGATGAGCCGAGCATGCGGAACTCAAATTTATTGCCAGTGAAGGCAAATGGCGAGGTGCGGTTTCTGTCTGTAGCGTCGCGCGCAAACTTCGGCAGAACGTGAACGCCGACCTTGATCTGCTCCTTCTCCTTGCCGCCGTAGGGCGTATCGTTTTCGATAGCCTCAAGTATCTCCTCAAGCTCCTCGCCGAGGAACACGGAAATGATCGCCGGAGGCGCTTCGGCGGCGCCGAGGCGATGGTCGTTGGCAGCACTTGCAACGGATATGCGCAGCATATCCTGATAATCGTCAACCGCCTGCAAAACGGCGCACAGCAGCAGAAGAAACTGCGCGTTCTCATACGGAGTTTCGCCCGGCTCAAGAAGATTTAGTCCCGTGTCGGTCGTCATCGACCAGTTATTGTGCTTGCCCGAGCCGTTGACGCCGGCAAAGGGCTTTTCGTGCAGCAGGCACACCATATCATACTTACGCGCAAGCTTCTGCATGAGCTCCATGGTTATCTGATTGTGATCTGCGGCAATATTTGTCGTTGTATATATCGGCGCAAGCTCGTGCTGAGCGGGAGCGACCTCGTTATGCTCGGTCTTCGCCAGAACACCGAGCTTCCAGAGCTCTTCGTCGAGCTCCTCCATGAACGCCGCGACGCGCGGCTTTATCGTTCCGTAATAGTGGTCGTCAAGCTCCTGGCCCTTGGGCGGCTGTGCTCCGAAAAGCGTTCTGCCGGTGTACATTATATCCTTGCGCTTTTCATAGATGCTTTTATCTATTAGAAAATACTCCTGCTCCGGACCAACGGTGGTCTTCACCGCGGTGACGTCTGTATTGCCAAACAGTCTCAAAATGCGAAGCCCCTGACGGTTTAACGCCTCCATTGAGCGCAGCAGCGGTGTCTTCTTATCCAGCGCCTCGCCGCCATAGGAGCAGAACGCCGTCGGTATGCACAGAACATTATCCTTAATAAACGCGTAGGATGTCGGATCCCAGGTCGTATAGCCGCGTGCTTCAAATGTTGCACGCAGGCCGCCCGTGGGGAAGCTCGATGCGTCCGGCTCGCCCTGGATGAGCTCCTTGCCGGAAAACTCCATGATTATTCTGCCGTTATCGCTTGGCGCAATGAAGCTGTCGTGCTTTTCGGCGGTTATGCCTGTCATAGGCTGGAACCAGTGAGTAAAGTGCGTCGCGCCCTTCTCAAGCGCCCAGTCCTTCATGGCGTTGGCCACGACCTCGGCTGTCTCGCCGTCGAGCCGCTCGCCGAGCTTTATGGAGCGCTGCACCTGCTTATATGCCTGCTTCGGGAGCCTCGCCTGCATGACGCAGTCGTTAAACACCATCGAGCCAAACATTTCTATAACATTTTTCATAAGCAGAGCCGCCTTTCGTGCTGCGGCGCTCAAAAGCGCCCTAATATGTGAATTATATTCTAATCCTTGTATATTTGTCAATGTCAACAGACAAAACCTCTTATAATCGTTGACAAATGTGTGACGGACGTGTATACTAACTGTGTTAATAAAAACCACACAGTTAAGGGCATATGAAAAACAAACTGAAAAAAAATTTGCTGTGGATATTGCTTTTGGTCACAATATCCGCAATAACGATAAAGATAATCACGTCATGCTCAAAAGGCTTTTCGTGGGAGCGATTTCTTTGCTTTCTGAAGAATTCTGATACCCTGTGGATGATCCTTGCCGCCGTGTGCGCATTCGGCTTTATTTACTTTGAGGGACTTGGTCTGCGATGCACCTGCCGCTTTTTCGGACACGGCTTTTCCGCCGGAAAGAGCATAATTTTTTCCGCGTCGGACATTTTCTTTTCAGCGATAACCCCCTCGGCCACCGGCGGCCAGCCGGCCGCGCTCATTCTGATGATGAAAAGCGGAATTCCGGCGGCGGTGTCGGCTATCGCACTGCTTTTGAATCTTGTGATGTATACTGTGGCGATACTGCTCATAAGCGCGGTATGCTGCCTTGTTCATCCCGGCATACTGCTTCGCATGAGTCTCGCTCCAAAGCTGTTTATAGCCTTCGGCGTCATCGTTCAATTGGCGTTCATCGCGCTGTTTTTAATGTGTATCTTTAACGACAGGCTCATACTCAGTGTCTGCCGCTGGGGACTGAAGCTTATGTGCAGGCTGCACATTTATAAGGACTACGATGTACAGTACGAAAAGCTGCTTGCGATGATAAAGCAGTATAAGAAATGCGGCGAGCTTTTACGGCGCGAAACAGGGCTTCTTATAAAGATCTTTCTGTGCAATCTGGCACAGAGGCTGTCGGTGATCCTGGTCTCGGTCTGCGTGTTTCTCGCGGTCGGCGGAAAGGCCGGCGACGCGTTCAAGGCCTTCTCGGTTCAGGCATTTGCGGTTTTGGGCTCGAATGCCGTGCCGGTTCCCGGAGCTGTCGGCATTGCTGATTATATCCTGCTCAGCGGCTTTAAGCAGCTCGTGCGCGACCCCGTGAGCATTGAGCTTTTAAGCCGCGGAGTGAGCTTTTATGCAACCATTCTGTTGTGCGGCATACTGCTGCTGTGCGTACTAATCAAAATGAAAACGGTGAAAAGACATGACCTCTAAGAAAATGACGTTCGGCCTTACCTGCTGCTATTTTAAGCACCTCGGCTGGCCGGCGCGCAGCATTATGACAAATCCGGTTCTCACCGCCGTAGTCGGCGCATATATGGATACAAGGCTGTCGGCACGGCGTATTGACGGCTTTATCCGCGCAAATGCCCTGGACATGAGCGACTATGTTAAGCAGGATTACCGCTGCTTCAACGACTTTTTCACCCGCCAGGTGAAGGACGGCGCACGCCCGGTGAACATGGAATCCGATGCGCTCATCTCCCCCTGCGACGGCTATCTGTCGGCGTATAAAATAAGCAATGACTCGGAATTTGCGATAAAAAACAGCTGGTACAACGTTGATGATCTCGTCGGCGGCGCGGACATTGCCGGCGAGTACATGAACGGTACATGCCTTGTGCTGCGCCTCGGCGTTGAGAACTACCACCGCTACTGCTACATTGACGACGGCTTCAAAAGCCGCAACCGGCACATTCGGGGGCACTATCACCCCGTGCAGCCTGTCGTCGTGCGTAAAAGGCCTGTGTTCATGCAGAACACTCGCGAATACTGCGTCCTGTACACCGAAAACTTCGGCCCCGTCGTTCAGATAGAGGTCGGTGCGTGCCTCGTCGGAAAGATAGAAAACTACCGTCAGGCAGGCGTCATTCACCGCGGCGAGGAAAAGGGGCTGTTCCGCTTCGGCGGCTCAACGATAGTCCTGCTGTTTAAGGAAGGTGTGCTTGATCTGCCGCAGGAGCTTTTATCCGACACTCTGCGCGGCAAAGAACGCCCCGTGCGCTTCGGCAGTGAGATATGCAAAAAAGCTCAGGCCAAATGACCTGGGCTTTTAATCATCCTCCGCATATATTGTTGTTCAACAGGCCGCTGTTTCGTCGGAAAACGACAGAGGTGTAATTGTATAATCGGTACGGCAGCACAAATTTTGCACAATAATTATCTTATGTAACTGGTTATTTTGCTGTTTTTAAACTTTTTGTATGAATAGCATTGCAAGTGCTGTAATAAATCTGTATAATAATTGTTGACATATTGACACCGTAAATATTTTATTGGCCATTTATTTTATGTCAATGGAGCAAGGAGGAATATTATGAAAAATCGCATTATCAGCCTGATACTGGTGCTGGTGCTCGTGTTCACGCTGCTGCCGGTTTACGCCATTGCAGACGCCAATGCGGAAACCGAACCCAAGGTCGATGAAGACATGCAGCTTGAGCAAAGTCCGGACATACAGGCGCTCGTCGATCAGATAAAGGCATTGCTTAAGGGCGGGCAAGACAGTGAGCAGCTCAAGGCTCAGCTTCAGGAGCTTCTCAAGGGCTTGAACAACGAGGATTTTCAGGCTCTGCTTAAAAATCTCGGCGTCAAAGATGCTGAAACATTCATGAAGATGCTCGAGGGTCTTCTTAATAATAACGGCAGCATCGATCCCGATCTGCTCAAGGCGCTGCTTGGGATGTTTATAAAAGATGAGGAGCTCCTAAATCAGCTGCTTAACGGTCTCACCCAAGAGCAGCTTCAGGAGTTGCTGCAGAAGCTTCTCGATGGCAAGTTTGATTTCAATGATCTGCTCACCAAGGATAATCTTCAGAAGCTGCTTGACGAGCTCATGAAGAACGATAGCTTCAAGAATCTGTTCGGTGACATCGACATAGACACGCTCATCAAGGCTCTCAGGGGTCTTATAGGCGGCGACGGCGAGGACAACGGATTTAACAGCGACATTGTAGCGCAGCTTCTTCAGGCTCTGCTTGAAAAGTTCAGCGACGGTGATCTCAAAAAGCTGCTGGATAAGCTCAATATAGAGCAGCTGAAAAAGCTTATTGAAGATCTTCTCAAAAATAACGGAGACATCGGCGATATCCTTGGAAAGCTTGACAAGGACAAGCTTCTTGAGCTGTTCAAGCAGTTTATCGGCGACAACGAGACGCTCAAAAAGCTGCTGGAGAAGCTTGACTCCGACCAGATCGCGGATATACTCAAAAAGCTTCTCGAGGGCGGCTTTGACATAAACGGCCTGCTGAAAAATCTTGACGCCTACACCTTCCTCAAGTTCATCGCCGGTCTCATAGGCAGCGAGCTTGACGTTACCGGTCCCAATGACGTTACCGTCAAGGAGGGCGAGAGCGCAACGTTCAAGGTTAAGGTAAACACCGCGGGAACATATAAGTATCTGTGGCTCGAGCCCGACGCCGTTAAGAGCATCGACTTCGGCGGAATCGATCTTTCCGGCAGCAGCAAGCTGCAGATCGCGCTCAAGCTTCTTGCGGCGCTCAAGAAGGTCTCCCTGAGCACCACCGATACCCTTACCATTGCAAAGGCCGCCGCGAGCGACAACGGCAGAGCCTTCGCCTGCATGATCTACAATACTGATCTTAAGAGCCCAACCATGTACATCACCAACGAGGCAAAGCTGACCGTTGCTGCTCACGAGCACACCAAGGTCATCGACACCCCGGCAGTTGCAGCTACCTGCACAAAGGACGGCTGCACCGAGGGCAGCCACTGCAGTGAATGCGGCGAGGTCCTCAGCAAATCCGAGGTTATCCCCGCAACCGGCCACAAGCTGGTATACAAGGTCTGCTCTGTCTGCGGCTATGAGGTTCCCTTCCCCTTCGTTGACGTTTCCAAGACCGACTGGTTCTACAACGATGTCAAGTACGTTTGGCAGCACGACATAATGAACGGCGTTTCGGATACGAAGTTTGCTCCCGAAACCAAAATGACACGTGCAATGTTCGTCACCGTTCTGTACCGTCTTGAGGGCTCCCCCGACGTAACGGGCATGGCAACGCCTCCGTTTACCGACATCGGCGCCAAGAACTTCGACTGGGCATACAACGCCATCGTTTGGGCATACAATACCGGCGTGACAAAGGGCACAAGCGCAACGACATTTGCTCCCGGCGTCGCGATAAGCCGCCAGGAGATCGTCACGATGTTCTATCGCTATGCAGGCTCGCCCGCTGTCAGCGGCTCGCCTATCTTCGGCGATTCCTCTGTTATCAGCTCCTGGGCACGTGATGCGGTCCAGTGGGCGAAATCCTTCGGCGTTGTCAACGGATACCCCAACGGCAACTTCGGCCCTGTCGATGCGACGACCCGCGGCCAAATGGCGGCAATGATTCATCGCTACATGCAGCTGACCAAAGTCCTGTAATCAATATACAAACATAAAAGCTTGTGCAGACTGATAACGAAGTATTAAAAAACCGAGTTACCGGGCACAGCAATTAAAAGAAAAAATCACCGAGTTTAGTCTGTTACGGACTTTACTCGGTGATTTTTGGTTCTATGTCAGTGGTACGCGTCCTGCTCCAGTATCCGCTTCTGAGAATCCGCTTCGCGCTGCTCGTGCAGCGGAAAGCTCATGCCGTACATGGGCATCGCTTCTTTTATAGTTCATCATCTGCCTGCTTGATCCGTTTTATTTCCATACAATAAATCTCCTTCCTGCACTGACGATTACGGCCACAGCGAAATTATCCGCTGTGGCCGCCGATTGCCTTTTAAGTCGGTATTTACATCATTACGGGAAGCTTCAGAACAAAGCTGTTGCAGTAGCGCGAGAGAATGGCCGCGACCTGCGCACGGGTCGCCGTGCCCTGCGGAGTAAGCGTGGTGGCGCTCGTGCCGCTTATTATCTTGGCGCCTATTCCCCACTGGAACGGCTGAGTCATCCCCTTGGATATCTGAAGGACATCCGAATAGCCAAGAATGTTGGTTGTGTCGTACTTTGCCACATCGTCGCCCGCGTAGTTTTTGGCATAGCGGAAGAGCATGGTTATCAGCTGCTCGCGGGTTACCTGTCCGTTCGGGTCAAACACCGTTGCCGAATAGCCGTTTATTATGCCGTTTGCAACGCCCCAGCGCACCGCCTCATAGTAATAGGCGCCGCTTGCGACATCGTTAAACCGGCATTCGCTTCCGGGAACGACCGGTGAACCTGACATGCGCCACAAAACGGTTATAAACTGCGCTCTGGCCGTCGGGTCACCGGGCGAGAACGTTGTTGCCGACGTACCGTTCATTAGCCCCATCGTGTAAGCAAAGCGAACGTTATTATAAAACCAGTCGCTCGTCTTGACATCCGCGAATTTGTTTATATAGCTGTTGTAGCCGCTGTTTGTGTATTGGGCAAACAGCGCTGTAATCGTGTGATCCTCGCCTACGCTTATGAACTGATATGCGCCGTTATCGTCGAGCGTTACGCTCTTGCCGTCAACGAGGACGTTCTTGATATAATAGCCCTCGGAGGCCTCGACGGTGAAGCTGAGCGTTTCGCCGCGTGCGACGTTCATCGTTTCGGGGCTTATCCTTCCGCCAGCGGACTGGGTGACATGGATTTTGAAATCATAGGTGATCTCGCCGTCGGTGTAGCTGTCATCGCCGGGGTACGGATCCATCCTGTCTCCTATCGCCCAGGTCGCCGTGAAGGTCGTCGCCGTCGGAACATCGACAGTGCTGCCGGCTGCGTACAGCTCCTCATTGGCCATCCAGCCGCGCAGATGATATCCGTCGTAGTAGATAAACGGCAGGCTTACCGCGCCGCTCTTATCCTCGAGCACGCCGACGATGCGGCTGCCCTTGTTGCGGTCGAGCGTCGCGTTGCCGATCTTTATCGTGCCGTAGTCGTATATTTCAGCGCCTCCGGTCGTTCTTATGCGGGCATTGCGCTCAACATTGAGCGTTGCGCGCTCCTTTATCGTAAGCTTGCTGCCGCCGGGTATCCTGTGCGGATTGCCGGAATCGAGCGCTGCGTTTACGATAAATTCGCCGCTGTAGAACGTCAGGTCATAGGCCGTCGGATCGTCGGTCTTGACGGTCTGTATGGTCAGGCTTTCCTTTGAATAGAACGCACTGTTGCACGAATCGTCTGACTTCATATGCGAATAGATAAATTTATCGCCGTCAAGGTTTATCGTGCCGCCGCTTTTTATGATGAACGTGCCGAGTATCTGATTCATGCTCTTAACGGAGACCTCGGACATGATGATCAGAGAAAAGTCAGATGTGTTGAGCGTTACGTCGTCGTCAAAAGCGATATCCTCGCGGTTTTTAAGCTGCGCATTTACCAGCAGCGTTACAACGCCGCCGCCCTCGGCGGAGTTTGCGTCCTTCAGCGCGGCCAGAACCGAGAAGTATTTCTTGTCCTTGAACTGCGCCTTATACTGCTTATAATCGTGTTCGCCCTTGGTGTCCGACGCTGAGATGAGCACCGGGAATCCAGTTACGCCCTGGAGGTAGTACTCCTTAGAGTCGCCTATACCCCAGTAGCAGTAGTTCACCTCCGGATGCGCGTCAACGTACATTTTCAGCGCGGAGGAAACGTTTTTTGTGCGCGTGCCCTCAACGTTGACATACTCTGCCATGACGCAGACAGCTCCGGTGCCGTTAAAGCTCTGCACCGTGGGGTACAGAATGCCCTTATCCGATGGGTATCCCTGCTGACAGGTGCCGTAGAGATAGTAGCAGTATTTAAGCTGCGTGCCGACAGGTGCGCCGGCTATTGCTCCGTAGGTGGATGCACCGTTTACAGCACCGTAGCTCGTGCAGTTTATGACCGTGCCCATATTGCCGCCGCCGATTATGCCGCCGGAGTTTGACGCACCCGCGACGGCACAGCTCGACCAGCAGTTTGCTATCGTGCCGAAGTTGAAGTCGGCGCAGATGGCGGCGGAGTTTACACCCTTGGACGTTACAGTGCCGCTTATACCGAGGTTCTTTACCACGGCGTTATTGCCGGTGACGTGGCCGAAGAAGCCCTGATCGTCTGCATTGCTGTTTATATACAGGTATTTGAGCGTGTAGCCCTGACCGTCGAATATGCCCTTGAACGGCTCCTTTGCCGTGCCGACAGGCGTCCATGAGGTTCCGCTCGCAGCCGAATACTGAACTGACATGTCGATATCATGGGTCATGAAGAATATGATCTTGCTTGTCTTATAGCCCTCGTTTACGTACTTTCTGAACGCGACGAGATCATCCATATTGCTTATGCTGTAGCAGCCGCCCTCAACGCCGTCGGAGCGTGTGCTGTACAGTGCGCGCATGGTGTTTGTCGCCTCATAATCTCCGCAGTAGCCGTCGTCGCCGCCCGTGCCGCTCATTTTGGGATTGACCAGCACCGGGAAGTAGCCGTTCGCACCGGGGATCTCCGTTATGGATGAGGCGGTGTGCCACGAGCAGTAAAGCTCGTTATTCTGCATATATACCCACGCATTGAGAGCCTCGAGCATATCGTCGCCGGTGTAGCTGTCAACGGTGATGGCGGTTTTGAGGGTGCACTTCTGGGTACCATCTACGTCGTACTTGAAGTACATGCAGTTATTAAACACACTGTCCTTATCGGTTTTGTTGTAGAAATCGTCAATAAGGCCGTAAAGATAATAGCAGTTATTGAAGGTCGAGCCGTTGGATCTTCCGACAAAGCCGGACTTCTCGCCCTCATCGCTGGTGGTGTACAGCGGTCCGTAGGCCGCGCAGTTTGAAATCGTGGAATTGTGCGCATAGCCGACAATACCGCCGACCTCGGTCGAGGCCTGGATTATTACAGACGACCAGCAGTTTTCGATGATACAGTCATTTGCTCTGCCGACGATGCCGCCGACCTCATCGTCTCCGAGCACCTCGCCGGCAACGCCGAGGTTTCTTATTGTGCTGCCCCAGCACTGACCGAAGAGACCCGCCATGTCAATAAAGTCGGAGACAAAATAAAGTCCTGTGACCGTGTAGCCGCAGCCGTCAAAGTTTCCGCGGAAATAGGTGATCGTGGATATGCCCTGGTGGTTATTGAGCGTTGTTCCGATGGGAACCCAGCCCGCGCCCTCCGTGTCAAGTCCCTGAGTTGTTATGTTTACGTTGTCCGTAAGATAGAAGTTTGCCTTTTTGGTCGAATAGCCTTCCTGGACATACTTTGACAGAAGTCCAAGCTCGTCGCCGGTGGATATGCTGTAGTTTCCGCCGGGCAGAGCGTCGGCCTTGCTCTCGTAAAGCTCGGTCATCGTGGCCGTGCACTTGTAAGTGACATTGTACGGGTTATCGCTGCGGTCGGTCTCACCGGGCTGCTCGCTTATGTATTCAAGCGGGGAGGGATCGTTAAAATAAATATGTGCCGGGAAGCTGCCGCGCAGACGTGCAATGCTCGCAGCCGATTTATCCTGCTTCCAGTGGCGCATGTTCTGTCCCTTGCCGAGGGTATCGACCCAATAGTTGAGGGCATTGAGCACCTTGACTGTCTTCTGACCGTTTATATTGACGCTTCTCGTCAGGTTATATTCGCCGCTTGCGACCTTGAAGGCCAGGGTGAGGCTGTATGTTCCGGCATTGGGCGTTCCCGAAACGTCGGAGTTGTCGTTGCTGTAGTAGCAGTACTGCACGGTGCTGTTTACGGTCGACTCGCCGACGATGCCGCCGTATTTGTGATTATCGGTCGCCGTGCCGTACATGGTGCAGTTATAGATCTTTGCGTTATCCATGTAGCCGGCTATACCGCCGGTTGCCTTATCGCCGTTTACGTTCATGCTCACCCAGCAGTTTTCGACCGTACCTGCTCTGAGAAAGCCGACTATGCCGCCGGCATAGTCGTTTGCGGTTATGCCGCCGCCGACGCCGACGTTTTTGATGACCGCCTGCTCGCTGTTGACATAGCCGAACAGTCCTCCGGGATCGTTAGTCTTATTGATTATCAGCTCGTTTATAACATAGCCCTGGCCGTCAAAGACGCCCTTGAAGCTGTTGGTCTCGCTGCTGCCTATGGGCACCCAGCTCTCGCCCTTGTAGAACGAGCCGTTTACGACGATGCTCAGGTCCGCCGTGAGGAAGAAGGTAGCACCCGATGTATTGTAGCCCTCGTTTACGAACTTTGCGAGCATTTCGAGCTCTTTAACATCGCCTATGCTGTAGCATATGCCGGGCTGAGCGTCGGTTTTCGACTCATAAAGCGTTTCCATAGGCACGCTGTTTGTATAAACGGGTGTTTCGGAGGCGTAGCCGGGGTATGCCAGCATTGGATACCGGCCGCCGACGCGGTCAATGCTGTCGGCATCGGTGTTAAATGTCCATTTGCGCCATCTCGTGCCGCTGTCTGCCGAGACCCATGCATTGAGCAAAGCCAGAAGATCGTCGCTGGTCACGCCGCCGACGGTCTTCTCCGTTTCGGTCGGACACATCGTGGGGCTGGATGCAAAGCGCATGGTGTCTATGCGGCTGGCCGAATCCTTGCTGCCGATATCGTTATCGGCGCTGTAATAGGTATGGTAGACACAGCTTATCTCTGCATTCGTCACCTTGCCGGCAACGGCGCCGATATTTCCCGTGCCGCTTACCTTGCCGTAGTTTGCGCTGTTTATGATCCTGCCGCCGTTGACGATAGCGGCAAGGCCGCCGTTATTGCCCGTGCCGTTTACGCGAACCGCACTCCAGCAGTTCACTATCTTGCCGGAGAGGACAGAGGCTATGCCCGCGGCGTCAGCGCCGTTGGATACGCCGTTTACGCCGAGGTTCATAATGACCGCATTGGAGCCTGCGTTTTTGAACAGATATGTTATCAGACCGAGAACAGCATAGCCGCAGCCGTCGAGTGTTCCTTCAAACGCGTGCTGCGATGTGCCGATGCCGTTCCAGGTGTTGCGGCGCATGTTGACGTCCCCCTTCAGATAGAAGGTGACGCCCTTTGTATTTCTGCCGGCCGCAACATAGTCGGCAAGCGCTATGATATCGTCGTTATTGACGATACGGTAGTTCTGCCCGGCCACGGCGTCGGCGCTTCCCCTGAGAAGCTGCTCGACCGAGCCCGTGCATTCATAGCCGATGCTGTCAAGTGCCGCGGCTTCCGGAGCGAAGCAAAACAGTCCCAGCACCATTGTCAGGCACAGGAACATGCTCAGCACTCTTTTAACGCTGTTTTTCATGCTTTTGTCCTCCTTGAGGATATCTGAAAATTCATAAGCGGGCACAAGCCGCCAAGCCGTATAATGCCCCATAGTTACATTACATCATTTTTATTATAAATTAATCAGAGGGCATTGACAATATATTTTTTCGCAAATAAAATAGTGTAAATAAGCAGGCCTGCCGAAAAGGAAAGCAGGAGCATATCTGATGATATGCTCCTGCAAATTTGATTTTTTGCTATATAAATTCGTCGCTAATTAAGCATTAAGCCATATGCTCACACGAAATGAAGTAGCAATGAACATGCATAAAAAGCACTTTGCTCATCATGTCATATCGCAATAATTACGGCACATACCGCTCCTATCAGGCAGATAGCTCCAGCACAAACACCGACTATTTTAAGAAAGCGTGTTTTTAAAAGCGTAAGGCTTAGCACAAGTGCAGCAATACCCAAAAATGCTGTAAATGCAATATCGGTCAGCGTAATTGTTCCGACAGGGGTAATGGGCTCGGTAGTAATTTGCAGAGATAGCGAAGATACAATACCGACGCCAATACACGCAACGATGAACAGTGTCCATATTAAGGTTCGCAAATTTCTCATTTATTTATTTTTTCCCCATGTTCTATAACATAGCCGGCAAATTTCTCCCAGTTAATGCCTACTCTTACTGAGCCGCCATATCCTAGGTGTAGCTTGCGACAACGCTGCGGCTGCTGTTGACTATACGGACAACTTCGCCCTGCGCGTTGAGCACATAATAGTACAACGTATTATTGTACTTCATCGCCAGCGGCTGGCAAATAATCTGTTTTTTAATATACACCGTGCACGCCGCGCTGTCAAACATTATTAACACGGACGCAAAGCTCACAAAAAGCAAGAAAAAGACCCGAAAGCCTTAGCTTTCAGGTCTTCAAAGTTGGTGGAGAATAGCAGACTCGAACTGCTGACCTCTCGCGTGTGAGGCGAGCGCTCTAACCGGCTGAGCTAATTCTCCGGAGCTTTTGTATTATAGCATGGTACACCGAATAATTCAAGGAAAAATTACGCCGCACTGCAAAATGGCAGTGCGGCGATGGTATTATCAGTCGAATTTCGGCTGAGCTTCGTAATCGGTGTACTGGCGGTCGAACTTCTTCTCCTCCGGCAGGAGATCGAGGCCTATGGTACCGCCGGGATTCATATTGTACTTCGGGTCAAAGTAGTTTTTGAGCACCTTGAACACGCCGTACTCCTTCTCGCCGACGTAGCCCTCGAGCCAGGGTGCGAACATCTTGCCTATGCCGTGGTGGTGGCTTATCGACGCGCCGGAGCGCTGGATAGCGTCGAGAATGGTAGTGTGGTATGCCTTAAACGCCTTCTCATCCTGCATTTTAGTCAGGAAAATGAAGTACAGATTCGCGCCCTGCGGATAGCAGTGCGACATATGGGTCGTGACGACCGTGTTGGGCAGTGCATGGCAGACCTTGCGGACATCGAGGTGTACCTGCTCCATGTTCGACCAGTTGACGGTACACTCGAGGGTGTCGGTTGTGATGCCGAAGTCCATGAGCGTATCGCGCAGGTACGGATCGTTGAAGCGGCCCTTCTCCCAGCTCTTTGTGACATAGCCGGTCAGTGGTAGACCGCCGTGCCGGCGCGCGATCTTTGCGATGTTCTTCGCAACGTTTTTGGAATAGCCCTTCTCGCCGTCGGTAAAGCCGAGGAAAAGGCAGCGCTCCATGTCCTTATAGCCGAGCTTATCGAGCAGCGGGTACAGCGGCGTGTCGTCAACGTTATACAGTCTGAGCATCATGCTCGTCTCCTCCTGGTCGGACAGGCGGAACACGGAGGAGTAGCCGCACTCGTGCTGCATCATCTCTCGCGCTGCCTTCATTGCCTCGTCCCAGGTTTTAAAGATATAGGAGAATCTCTTGCGGTTCTCCGGCATCCAGCGGAATATCTTCAGCGTGACCTCTGTCAGAACGCCGAAGGTGCCCTCCGAGCCCATCATGATCTGGTTAAGATCCGGGCCGCAGGCCTCGCGCGGATAGTGGCTGGTGGTGATGGTGCCGATGGGAGTCGCGTACTTCTGGCTCAGGACGATGTCCGCGATGCAGCCGTAGTAGGTGCTGTTCTGACCGGCGCCGCGGGTCACGACCCAGCCGCCGACGGAGGAGTACTCGAAGCTCTGCGGAAAATGCCCGCAGGTGTACTGGCGCTTTGCGCCGAACAGCTCCGGGGCCGCCTGAAGCGTCTTTTCGAGGTCGGGACCGGACATACCGGCCTGAACTGTGATGGTCTGGTCGATCTCGTTGAAGGAAAGCACCTTGTTAAAGCGCCGTCTCATATCAAGCGAGATACCGCCCTTTACGGGCTCAACGCCGCGTGTTACGGAGCTTCCGCCGCCGTAGACGTACAGGGGTATATCGTGCTCGGTCGAGTACGCAACAATTTTCTCGACCTGCTCGGTCGTGTCAGGGTACAGTACAACGTCGGGTACTGAGTCGATGATCTTGTGGCGCAGGCGGAGGATATCATATGCGGTAAAACCGTATGCAACAGCAAGACGGTCATAGTCGGAAACGGAGAAGCCCTCCTCGCCGACGATCTGCTTGAGCGCGTCAAGGTGCTCCTGCGCAAGCTTCACGGGATGGTCGGAAAGATCGACGGGATCAAAGCCTATATCGTCGGAGTACTCCCTGAAGTCATCGTCGGTGAGCTTGAATACCTCCTTCATCATCTTGTAAAGAGATTCCTTAGGAAATTTAAAGAACTCCGGATCGCCCCAGCGGAATATAGAGCGATAGCTGTTCGACGGCGCGGGGGTGTTAACCCATTTGGGCTCGAAGCCCTCGTACTGCTTATGACTCATCAGATCATGTTCCTTTCTTTGAGGTTGTTCATCGTTGCGTACAACGGTCTTACGTTCTTGTAGATCTTGCGGTAGACCTTGTTGTACATATTCATATAAGTCTCATGGTTCTTTGGATCGGGCGTGAATACGTCCTTTTCGTGAACCATGCTCTTTATCGCTTCGTCGAAGCTTTCAAACTCACCCTTTGCGACGAACGCGACCATCGCCGCGCCCAGTGAGCAGGCCTCGTGAGTGTGTATACGCTTGACGGGCAGGCCGAAGGTGTCGGCAAGGATCTGACATGCCAGATTGCTCCTTGATCCGCCGCCGCCGACATAGAGCTCCTTTATGTGCTTTTTGCCGCGCCTTTCCATGCTCTTCATGGACATGTACAGCTCAAGGCAGATGCCCTCTATGATGGCGCGATAGATGTGATATTTAGTGTGGTAGTCGGAAAAGCCTATTATTGCGCCGTAGGAGTCGGGCTTGAGTACGTCCGGCGTCCAGTACGGCTGGAGCATGAGTCCCTGACAGCCTGCCGGGATCTCGGCGGCCTTTTTGTTGAGGATCTCCTCGGGCGATACGCCGAGTCTTTCGGCCTCGGCCTTATCCTTGTCACCGAACTCCTTTATGAACCAGCTGAGCATCCAGAAGCCGCGGAACACCTGTATCTCCGGGTTCCACGCCTTGTTGATGACCGACGGATACGAGGGCAGGAAGGCCTGCGGCTCAAAATACTGCTCGGAGTACATCTCGATTGTCGAGCTCGTTCCGAAGGAAATGGACGCCTTGTCGGGGCTTGCGACCGAAAGGCCGAGCGTTTCGCAGGCCTTATCCGCGCCCGTCGCTATAAGGGGCAGACCCTCGGGCGCGCCGGTGAGCGCGGCGGCTTCCTTCGTGATATAGCCGAGCACCTCGCCGGAGGGGATGAGCTCACACAGTCTGTCCTGCGGGACGTCGTAGAAGCAGCGGGTGAGGTCGTTTTCCTTCATCCAGCGCTTTTTCTTATAGTCCATGGGTATGTGCGCAATGGTGTTTGCCGGGGTATCGGCAAGGCGCCCTGTCATGCGGTAGTTGAGATACGCAGGCAGGCAGACGATCTTCTTCGTGCGCGCCCAGACCTTGGGCTGCTTCTGGCGCACCCAGTTGACCTTTGAGGTGCGGTAGACGATCTTTGTGCCCTTGCCCATGCCGATGAGCTCGAACACTGCCTCCTTCCACAGCGGGAAAGGATCGTCAAAAACGCATTTGCGTGCATCGAGCCAGTGGATGATGTCACGCGTGGGCTTGTAGTTTTCGTCGAGGAACACTAACGTGTCGCGTATAACTGTGACTGCGCAGGCGATTATGTCGGACACCTTGTCGGCATTGCGCGCCATGAGCGCCGTTGAGGCTCTGCACATGTTGTCGAAGTAAAAATCCGTTTTCTGCTCCGCCCAGCCCGGACGCTGCCGGAAATAGGGCTCGTCATACTTGACCTGCTCCTTGTCCACGATATTGCCCTGCTTATCGACCAGAATGGCTCTCGTGCTCTGAGTGCCGACGTCATAAGTCAGGATCAGCGGTCTGTTCATTTTTTCTCCCTCCGTCTTTGCATTATATCTTTATCTCTGCTTTAAAAGATCACTTGTTGCAATGACGTCAACGCCGAGCCCGAGCACGTTTTTTATAACGGCATCTCCCCTGCCGATGCGCTCTGTCAGCGTCACGGCGTTAATTTCGCGCATGACGTCAAATATTTTATCCTTGGGGATATCATCCGACACTCTGACCGGCAGAACCGGAGCGTCAGGAAATGAAGTCCTGACCGTTGAGCATATGGTGCGCCTGGGCTCTGTCATCTCGCTTACGGCAAAGGCCTTTCCTCTCGGGCAGGTGTTGCCCGTGATGATGAGCTCGCCTTCCTTTTCCTCGATGATCAGGCGGCAGCCGCGTGGACAGCCTATACATACGAGCTGTTTCATTTTACCACCTCGATCTCAAAGCGCACATCGCTGTTTTCATCTATGCCGAATTTGGTCATGTCGAGCGTAAGCTGCTGCATCTCGGGCGGCCGCAGGAAGGGATAGGTCTTTTTCCAGACCTCCCGGCCGTTTATTTTAAGGCGCAGCACGCTCTTGTCAACGACCTTTTTCGAGCGGAAGTAGAATACCGTTTTTGAATTGTCGCTGTCCAGATCGAGCTGCTGCGGAACGAGATACAGAAACTCGTCGCCGATGCTTATATCGACCCTTCTCTGCTCTGCGCCGCTGAAGGCTGCCGCATTCCGGCCGGCCTCCTCGCCGGACTCGGAAACAAAATCAACCAGGTCGTTTACATGCAGAGCGTTTCCGCAGGAGAAGATGCCCGGAACCTTCGTCATTAGCTGCGCGTCGCATACGGGGCCGCCCGTATGACGATCGAGCTCGACGCCCAGCGACTGGGCAAGCTCGTTTTCCGGGATAAGTCCGACAGATACGATAAGCGCATCGCATTCAATTTTTTCCGCCGTTTCGGGAATCGGCCTATAATTATCGTCCACCTTGCAGACCTCGACCGCCTCGAGGCGATCCTTTCCGAATACACGCGTGACGGTGTGGCTCAAATGCAGGGGGATATCATAATCGGTAAGGCACTGATAGATATTTCTCGTAAGTCCCGAGGGCGTGGGGTTAATTTCATAAACGCCGAGAACCTCGGCTCCCTCAAGCGTCAGTCGGCGCGCCATGATGAGGCCGATATCGCCCGAGCCGAGGATGACGCATTTCTTGGTCGGCATAACGCCGAGCCGGTTTGTAAAGTGCTGCGCTGTACCTGCCGTGAACACGCCTGCCGGGCGCGTTCCGTGGATAAACACCTGCTTTGCGCTTCTCTCGCGGCAGCCGGTGGCAAGGATGAGGCTCTTTCCCGTAACGGTGCGCAGACCTTCACGGGAAACGAGCGTTACGGCAAAGCCGACGTCTGTTTTTTCCGCACGCGTAACAAATGTGCTGCACGCAACATCTATATCCGACTGCGCGACCTTATCCATATAGCGCTCGACATACTCCGGACCCGCAAGGCGCTCGCCGAAGGTGCGAAGGCCGAAGCCGTCGTGTATGCACTGCTTAAGCATACCGCCGAGGCGCTCCTCGCGCTCGACGATGAGCACCTTGGCTCCGCTTTCGCTCGCCGCGGCCGCAGCCGCAAGACCGGCAGGGCCGCCGCCTATCACGATAACATCGTAATTATGCATTGTCTCCGCCCCCCTTTTTGCTCTCGAACACAATGGGTGACTGCGCGGAGCTCTTTTTGACCTCCGTGATCGGAACGCCCAGGTACTCGGCTATGATCTTTGTGACTATAGGCGAGCAGAAGCCGCCCTGGCATCTGCCCATGCCCGGTCTTACGCGCTTTTTCACTCCGTCGAGCGTTGGCACGCAAATGGGGCTACGGAGCGCATCGATTATTTCGCCGCGGCTTACCTCCTCGCAGCGGCACACGATAAGGCCGTAATCGGGGTTTTTCTTTATAAGCTCTGCGCGCTCGGCATCGCTCATCTCCGCGAGGTGCGGGGGTGCCTTGCGCACGGGGTCGAAGCTCTCGTTTTTCTCCGCGCCGAATATCTCCGCGACATAGGCCGCGACATCCTGCGCGACGGCGGGCGCGGTCGTAAGTCCTGGAGATTGTATGCCGGCAACGTGGTAGATATTCTTTGTTTTTCTGCCGGGCTCGATTATGAAGTCCTCTTCATATGTAGGCGCTCGAACGCCGGTGAAATATGTTATGATGTCGCGCTCCGTAAGAGATGGCATGGCTATCTTCTGCTTTGCAAAAACGCGTGCGATGCTGTCAGCATTCGTGGCGGTATTCTCGCGCTCGGGCGTTTCTACGGCATCGGGGCCTACAAGCAGGTTATCGTGCGCCGTGTGCAGTATGCCGCCGCCCTTTGTGTGCGCATGTCCGGGAGTTTCCGGCCCGACGACTGAGGCGATGGTTTTGAATGCCGCGCCTGTTTTCTTGTCAAGAATAGAGTTTGTGCCGCGGCGGGGATGTATGCTGAAAAACCTGTCCTGCGCCATCTGTGCGACAACATCGGAATAAACTCCGGCGCAGTTTATTACCTCGCACGGATATATCGTTCCGCGGTTGGTGTATACCGCTTTTATCTCACCGTCTTTTACATCCATACCGGTGACGGCGGTGTTGAGCGAAACGCGCGCACCGTTACTTACGGCATTCTCGGCGTATGCGATGACGAGATTATACGGGCTCACACTGCCGGACGAGGGGTTTGAGAGCGCAAAGGCCACCTCGGGCGATATGCGCGGCTCGTGCTTACGTATCTCATCGCCCATGACTATGCGCGTATCCTCAATGCCGTCATGGTATCTGCGCCATTTTGCGTAGATGCTCACAAACGGCAGCCAGCTTTTGTGCGTAAAGCAGGCGTACTGCCCCGTGCGCTTGAACGGAACGTCCAGCTCGCGGCAGAGGTCCTCGTACATGCGGTTTGCACGGCGTATGTACTTATGCTTTAGAGAACCCTTGGAAAGGTCGACACCGGGGTGCACCTCGCCGTCATTACGGCCGGAGGCACCGAGGGCAAGGTCGGCCTCCTTCTCGATAAGCAGAACATTGAGCTTATAGCGTGACAGCTCACGTGCGATCGAGCAGCCTGATATTCCGCCGCCGATGACGAGCACGTCGGGCCTATTGCCGTCAAGCGCCTTATCGTTTATGCTCGGCATGTGCATTTTCTCGGCCTGTGCGCCGGTGTACACGATATCATTGACAACATGTATATCCGAGTTCGGTGTTGCAGCCGTCAGGCCGGCATCAACAACATCGTTCCAGTCATTCAGCTCGCCCTTGAGCACGATGCAGTTATCTGTAAGCTCCGCCGTAACGGCACCTCCGAATTTTTTGTTGAGTTTCCTGTTTATGCTGTTAATATTCATTCGAGCACCTTCATATACACGTTGTATAGTTTATAGCCATTATACAGCAAAAAGCAAGCAAGTCAATATACATCAGTTTTTGAATGTACAGAGTTTTACCATTTGTTCTTGAAATGAGCTCTGTTCCATTGTATATTATATAGGATACGATTTCAAGCAAGCGAGGTGTTTATATGAATATCCTGTACCTGATAAATTACGCAGGAAAAGCAGGAACTGAAAAATACGTTCTCAATCTTATGCACATTTTGTCCGGGCAGGGCGAGACCTGCCACCTTGCATACAACGTTCCGGGGCAGCTTTCCGAAACGGTGAGTGCGGAGGGCTTCCCCTGCTTCCGCTTCGAGATGAGCACAAAAAAAGCGCTGTCGGCCGCTAAAAGGCTTGCCGGCTACTGCCGCGAAAACGGAATTGACGTTATCCACGCCCAGTATCCGATGGAAAACGTCATAGCGATACTTTCAAAGCTCTTCTACCGCAAGGTCAAGGTTGTGTATACGAGTCATCTTACCATATATCAAAATGCAAAGTGGAAGATACTCAACCGCATTTTTACGCCCTTTGACCACAGGATAATCGCCGTGTGCCGTCAGGGTGCGGACATAATGGCGGCAAACGGCGTAAAAAAGGACCGCATCCGCGTCGTATATAACGGCGTTGAGCCGAACAGGCAGCGCGTGTATGATCGCAGCTTTGCGCGGGAGCTCGGAGTCCCGGATGATACGTTCGTCATGTCCATAATGGCGCGCTACGCTCCGGAAAAGGGGCTGCCCTTCCTTCTGGCCTCACTTGCAAAGCTCCGGCGAAAAACGCAAAAGCCCTTTGTCTGCTTCATTGCCGGCGACGGCGAGGAGTTTGATGATTTCGCGGTCATGAGCACGAATTCCGGCATGAGCGACTGCGTTATCCAGCTCGGCTTCCGTCGGGATTCCGACAGGATGCTCAAGTCGTCCGACCTGTATCTGAACTCAAGCTCCAAAAACGAGGCGATGAGCTTTGCGATACTCGAGGCAATGAACGCAGGCGTTCCGCTCGTCGTAACCGACGTCGGCGGAAACCGTGATCTTGCCGAGACGCACACTGTCTGCGGTAAGGTGCTCCGCTTCGGCGACAGCGACGGTTTTTCCGACGCGATACTTGAGCTTATGGAAAATGACGAGCTGCGCACGGAATACTCCGACAATGCGCTGAAAAAGGTCGGCGAGGAATTTGATCTTCGCAAGCTGGCCATAGATGTTTTTGAAAACTACAAGTAATTTTGAAAGGTACCAAAAATCATGATTGACAAAAACGGAAAGCTTTTCGGTAAAATAAACCTCATTGACCTGCTGATAATCCTCGTTATCATCGCAGCCGTCGTGTTTTTTGCGACAAAGGCCTTCACACCCGCGCAGGAGGCGGCCGGCACCGAGACCGGCACCGTACAGGTGCAGTTTTTCAGCAGCAAGGCGCCCGTCGGCACCGCTGAGGCGATAGAGCTCGGCGCTCCCGCATTTGAGGACACGACAAACGTTCAGTTCGGCAAGGTCATAGCCGTTGAAAGCGAGCCTGCATACACCTATCTCGTTGACGATGACGGCAATCCCGTCAAGACAGAGGTCCCGTATAACTATGCCGTCAGCGTCACGGTCGAGCTTGAGGGCAATCTCACCGAAAAGGGGCTGTACGTCGGCGGCAGGCTCTACGGTGTCGGTGCAAACTTCACGATGCACTTCGGCAAGTCCACCGTCTACGCCTCCGTATCCGGCGTTTCCTCTGTTGAGCGATGAGCCATGATATCAGCACGAAAGGAGGTCGGCGTGCTTGCAGTACGGCGTTATCCTGAACTCAATATATAATACATGGATAAACAGCACCTTCTTTTCGATACTCGAAAGGATATGGAGTCCCTTAAAGCGTGCGTATGATAATCTTGCCGCAGTGAGATTTCTGCGCGGATACGACCGTGTTCAGGCTGTCTACGAAGGCTCGCTGTTTTCCCGCATCATCCGCTTTATCCTCGATCTTATTTATAAGCTGATCGCCGCAATCGCGGGCTTTATAGCCCCGGCGTGGGAGAGCAGCCTTATAGTCAGGCTCTGCCGCGGCTCGTTTATACTGAACTTCGAATTCCTGCTCGGCGGTTTCATCTGCGTTATGTTCATCACGCCCCACGAGAGCTGGAACAATGCCTACGCGGTCATCGCCGCTCTGGGCTTTCTGGCTCTGTATCTCATCCTTGCCGGCAGCGGAAAGCGCGAGCTTATGTACCCGGACAGGCTGGGGCTCCCGCTTGCGCTGTTTGCCATAGCGCTTATAGTCAGCCTGCTGTTTACTCATGACCTCTCCGACAGCATAAGGATACTTCTTTTTTTCATAGCGGCATTTATCTTCACCTATGTTATCGCGGCGGATATCACCGACGAAAAGCGCCTTGTGAAGCTCCTCGCGTTTATCTATGCAGCGGTTATACTGACATCTGTTTACGCTGTTATCCAGCGCAAATTCAATCTTGTTTACGTAAACGCGTCGTTTACGGATCTGAAGCTGAACACAGGCATACCCGGCCGAATCACCTCGACGCTGGATAACCCGAACAATTTCTCGGAATTTCTTGTTCTGTTCATGCCGCTGTGCGCGGCGTTTGCCGGAACGCGCAAGAAGCAGACAAGCTGCGCTGTGCTGCTCATAGGCCTTGCGCTCCCCGCCCTTGCACTGATAATGACCTATTCACGCTCAGGCTGGATATCTCTCATGCTTGCGGCCTTTGTTTACCTTTGGCTGCGCAACAAGAAGCTTATCCCGCTGTTTATTGCGCTGGCTGTCCTGGCGTTCCCCTTTCTGCCCTCGACCATAACGACAAGGCTCACGAGCATCGTTACGGGCATTTTCGGCAGCAGCGGATACATCGACTCCTCGGCCCAGCACAGGCTTCGGCTGTGGCAGAGCGTTGAGTATATGATCCGCGACTACGGTGTCGTCGGCATTGGCCTCGGCCCGTCCTCGTTTGCCTCGCTCTACCCCCTGTACGCTCAGGTAGACGGAGCGTCGCACACTCAGTCGCTCTATTTTGAGCTCATACTCGAAACCGGCATACTCGGCTTTGTATCGTTCATGTGGCTCGCCCTGCGCAGCATAAAAAACTGCGTCATCACCAGAAGGTGCGCAAGCGGACTTACCAAGGCAGTGCTTATCGCGTGCGCGGCCTCGTTTATCGGCATAGCCTTTTCATGCATCGTCGAATATATCTGGTTTTACCCGCGAGACCTGTTTGCCTACTTCATTCTGCTGGGCATATCGTTCGCGGCGATTTCGATCGCAAACAGAAACAAACATGAAATATAATATGCAAAAGCCCGTCGGAGTTTTCCTCTGACGGGCTTTGTCTTTTATTATCTACTTCGTGCCGAAGATACGGTCGCCGGCATCGCCGAGGCCGGGGACGATGTAACCGTGGTCGTTGAGGTGATCGTCGAGAGCGGCGACATAGATATCCACATCGGGATGATCCTTCTGCATGCGCTCAACACCCTCTGGAGCGCCGATGATACACATGAGCTTGATATGCTTCACGCCGTCGTTCTTCAGAAACTGTATAGCAGCTGAGGCCGAGCCGCCGGTAGCGAGCATGGGGTCAACAACGATGACATCTCTTTCATCGATGTCAGGCGGCATCTTGAAGTAGTATTTCACAGGCTCAAGAGTCTCAGGATCACGGAACAGGCCTATATGACCGACCTTGACGTTGGGCATCATGCTGACCATACCGTCGACCATGCCGAGGCCGGCGCGCAGAATGGGCACTATCGCAAGCTTTTTGCCGGCGATGCGCTTTACGGTTGCCTTGGCCACGGGGGTTTCGATCTCAACATCCTCAAGGGGCAGATCTCTCGTTGCTTCATAGCACATGAGCATCGCTATCTCGGAGATGAGTTCTCTGAACTCCTTGACGGAGGTCCCCTTGTCTCTGAGGATTGACAGCTTGTGCTGGATGAGGGGGTGGTCAAATACGCATACCTTGCTCATTATAATTCTCCTTTGTTTAGTCCGCTCCCGAAAGGAGCCTATTTATATACGCCGGTAACCTTTCGACTACCCGGTTTCTATACTTTATTTATTCATGCGCTCCTGACGCTCGCGCTCGGCCTGGCTCAGCCGAAGATAAACCGGCAGAAAATCGTCGGCCGTGCCGGGTGTTTTGTCCTTTGCCGCCATGCCGACGCCCCAGGCGCTTTGATATATGAGATTTGACGGAGCCATGCGGCAGTCGATGCCGGCGTTTCTCATGTATTCATATGTAAGCTCCGCTCCGTCGCCGACCAGAAATACGTTTTTGCCGCGTATTTCTCCTGCAAGCTCGGAGAGGGCTATCGCCCGATCCTCGCACAGGCGCTGCGGTCTGCCTTCTGTTATCTCAAACAGCGCGTTATACACCTGGCTGCGGCGGGCATCCATCACCGGGCATATGAGCCCGCCTGCGGACACGCCGTGCCACGCCATGGCCTCAAGCGTGGAAACGCCGACGCACATCTTATCGGCTGCCCACGCAAGGCCCTTGACGGTGGAAACACCGATCCTGATCCCCGTAAAGGAACCCGGTCCGTGAGCGACGGCGATAAGATCAACGCCGGCAATCGTATTTTCAGTATTTTTAAGCATATCGTCCACCATCGGCAGAAGCGTGCGGCTGTGAGTAAGTCCGCTGCACTGACTGTACTGCGCGATGAGCTTTTCATCCTCCATAAGCGCAACAGACGCTGCCTTTGCGGAGGATTCAAGTGCAAGTATCAGCATTTTGCATTTCCCTCCTCAATGGTGATTTTTCTTACGCTGTCGCCGAGCTTTTCAATGCGAAGAACGATCTCGTCGCCGAAGAACGCGTCCTCGACCTTTTCGCTCCATTCGACGGCGCACACCGCTCCGCGGCGGAGATAATCCTCCCAGCCGATGTCGAACAGCTCGTCGGCGCTCTCAAGCCGGTACATATCAAAATGGATGAGCTCGCGCTCACCGATATACTCGTTGACAATGGTAAACGTCGGGCTGGACACGCGGCAGGAAAGCCCCATGCCCTTTGCCATTCCGCGCACGAAAGCAGTCTTGCCCGCGCCGAGGCCGCCGTACATGGCGACGACACTGCCGTCGGGGAGATCCTTTGCAAACTGCTCGCCTATGCGCTCGGTCTCCGCCTCGCTGCGGCTTATATATGTCTGCACCGGTCTCACCTCATTTTTAAACTTTTTCTGAATTTGAATTATACCACAAGATACCTCATTGCGTAAAGGGCAATAATATGCTAAAATGTAGCGTATCCGATTGCGATAATTTGTGAAATCGAGCATTTTTGAAGGGCGGCGGCGACAATAAAAATCGATTCCCGGAAAATCAAGGACTATTTCAAACGGGCGGATATCTTACTTCTCGCCGTTTGCACTATATGCACCATCTTCGGCATAGTCATGATCTACAGCATGACAAAATCCTACGGCTGGACGCGATACGTCGTCGTCCAGGGCTTTGCGATGCTGTTGGGCATCGCCGCGTTCGTTGTGTTCACGGTCATTGACCCCGACCTTATTGCGTACAAGTGGGTGTATCTTACGATATTCAACGTTCTGTTCATCGTCGGGCTTATTTTTTTCGGCAAGGGTGACGAGGTCGGCTCGCGTGCGTGGTACCGCTTTGCGGGCATCGGTGTTCAGCCGTCGGAGATCGTAAAGGTCATATTCATAGTTCTGCTGGCAAAGCAGGTCTCAAATTATAAAGAGCAGCGCACGCTCAACAAATTCCCGTCGATTATCAAGCTCGGCCTGCACTGGTTTTTGTATTTCGCCCTTATAGCCGTTATTCCCAACGACCTGGGCAGTGCGCTCATATTCCTTGCGATTTTCGTCATCATGCTCATCTGCGCCGGTATCGCGTGGTACTGGATGGCGGCAGCCGCCGCGGCAGTTGCCGCGATGGTTCCGCTGTTCTGGAACTTTCTGCTCAAGGATTATCAGAAAAAGCGAATCCTCGCGCCGTACATTCCCGACGTCGTAGACCCGACCGGTCAGGGCATAACCTGGCAGACAAACCACTGCAAGGACGCGCTGGCCTCCGGCCGCTGGACGGGCGTGGGCTTCGGCGAGGGCAGCTTCGCGCAGAGCAGCTATAACGCTCGCCACACCGACTGCATCTTCGCCTCCATCGGCGAGGAGCTCGGCATGATCGCCTGCATCGCCATCATCGTTCTTCTGAGCATAATCATCATACGCTGCTGTGTTATCGGTCTGCGCTCGGGCAGTCCCTTCGGCATGCTCATCTGCTTCGGCGTCGCGGCGGCGCTCGCGTTCCAGACCTTCGTCAACATCGGCATGTGCATCGGCATTACCCCCGTTGTCGGCATAACGCTTCCGTTCTTCAGCTACGGCGGCTCGTCGATCGTTGCGATGTACGCGGCCGTCGGACTGGTCTCCGGCGTTAAATACCGCCCAAAACCGCGGCAGAACTTCCTGCAATATCAGTAAAAGCTCCCCCCACGGGGAGCTTTTTTCATGCCAGATCTATGAATTTCATCGCCTTAAGGCTTTGCAGGATCATGTCCTTGAGCTCTTCCTCGCTTTCGCGGCGGCCGCGCTCGACCCAGGTTATCATAATGCCCATCATCGACGAGGACAGGATGGAAACCAGATAGTCAAACAGCGCAGCATCTCTGAGCACGGGTATGCCCGGCCGCAAATGATCCGAACAGCGCCGCAGACTTGCATACAGCATATCACCGCGGCCAATGCTTACGACGGTCTCGATCATATCGGCGTGGCGAAACCATGTTCTGAACACCGATTCGCTTATATTGGCATAGCCGGATGAGAACGCCTCCTCGAACACCCTGTCGCACATGAGGGCGAGCACATCCTCGATTCGGTCAAAGTTTCGTAAAACGTCGAGCGGCTCACGCCCGAGATGCGCTGTATATCCGATATCGTTATATTTTCAAAGCTTTTTTCCCTTAAGCACTGCTTTAACCCCGTGCAAATGAGCTCCACCGAGGTCTGTGCGCGCTTATCCTGCTTGATGTGATACATTATTCGCTCCTTTGTATTACTTCGTTGCGGTACTATTGTATCATATTTTCTTTTGTGTTACAATCCTGACATGAAGATAATTTAACTGAGGAGTAATTAATTATGAGCAAAAACGTTATATTCTGCTATTCCGGCACGGGCAACTGCCTTGACCTTGCGAAGAACATCGCAAAGGGTCTGGGCGACACGGACATCATCATGATGCGCAGGGCGCCGGTAAAAACCGACGTCACCGACGCCGAGCGCGTCGGCTTCATCGTTCCCTGCTACGGCGGCGGTCTGCCGGGCGACGTCGAGCGCTATCTTGACAGCATTAAAATCTCCCCGAGCGCGTACACCTTCGCGGTCGGCCAGTACGCCGGCTACCTCGGCTGCGGCCTGCACAAGATAAACGAGCGCTTTGAGCTCGACCTGTGGACGGGTCTTTCTCATCAGTGCTCGTGCATCTGGCTGTTCCCGCATCAGCTCATGCTGCCGCCCGTAACTCCCGCAATGGCGCAGAAGCGCAGTGAGCGCATGGCAAAGAAGCTCGTCAAGGCCATCCTGCGCGGCGACAGGAGCAAAAAAGCTCCCCCGAAGATGGGACTCAACGCGCTTGAGAGCAGGGTCTGGCCGAAGCTCGCCGCCGGTAAGGCGAAGAAATTCGCCGTCACCGACGCATGCATAGGCTGCCGTCAGTGCGAAAAGCTCTGCCCGAAGGGAAACATAAGGTTTCTCGATGGAAAGCCCAGCTTCGGCACGGACTGCATCCAGTGCCTCAGCTGCCTGCAATACTGCCCGAAGGAGGCAATCACGCTGACTCAAAAGAGCGTAAAGCGCGAGCACTACCACAACCCCAATGTCTCCGCCGCCGAGCTTATGGAGGGTCTCATCCATATTGATTGATATTTAGCGGACTGTGTGTTATAATAACTGCATCCAATAATTATAATCGGAGAATGAGATATGGTAACATTTAAGCTTAAAGAAGAATCAGACCAGCAGCTCGTCTACTGGTACTTCCCCCACGGCAAGGAGGAAAACGGCCACGGCACTATAGTTATCGACCGTACGCTCGGAAAGCTCGACGTGACCGAGCTTGCGCCCGACGACCGTCTCGTGCGTCACACAGTGGAAAACCAGAACCGCTGGCGCAATGCCGTAAACCAGATGCGCAACATCGAGCAGATACCCGAGCTTACCGACGAGGAATGGCCCGAGGCCACCGAGGATAAGATAAGCACCGTCTTTGCCGACCACGCGATACAGAAGATCGTAGAGGCTTATAACAACGGCGAAGTCCTTGAGGAGGGCGTCGAGACCTGGAACATCTGACAGTAATCGAACATCAGCGGCGGAATGTGTCCGAAAAGAACACATTCCGCTGTTTTTTTAGTTATTTTATTAATTTTCATTGACAATTTTGTTTTTTAATGATATTGTCATATTGGAAATAGTCATTAAAAGAATTTAATAACTAAAAGAAAGGAAGAAAAGAATGAAAACAATCTATAGACTCATCAAGAAGATCGTCGGCGATAACGAGCCCAACTCCAAGGACGAATTTGAAGTTCTCGATAAGTTCTTTGAGAATCTGCCCTTCTGATTTAAGAAAAAGCTGTTGCAATAAAATTTAAAGGAGAAACACCAATGTATATTCCCATAATTTCTGATATTTACTTTGTTATCAGTGATATAATTCTCAGATTTGAGCCCAATGCCGATGATGAGATCGCATGGCTTGATCGTATTTTCGGCATAGTCGAGCCGTACTAAGCTAAAAAACATATAAAAGCACCGCAGCGCGGTGCTTTTTGTTAAAGGAATTGTGCAGGATTTATTTAAAATGCATAATTTATGGGATTTTAAGTATTTCTTATCGTCATTTTAGACTTTTTTGCACAAATAGTGGTTGACATAAGTGATAAGCTATGATAACATAACCGCGGAAATAGTCAGAAAAACTATAAGAAAGGAGAAACACGATGTTAGCTAAGATTTTCAGAGCACTTGAGAAGATGCACAAGGACCACTGGGATAATGCAGCGGGCGAGGTATTCGGCGCAATCGCAGATTGGCTTGAGAATAATAGTGTCATGCCCATCTGATAAGTAAGCAAAACACCGCACCGTTTAGTGCGGTGTTTATATTTTTCGCCGTAAAAAAGCAGAACGGATGTTCCGTTCTGCTTTTGTTCTTATTTTGCGTACTCGACGGCCTTCGTCTCGCGAAGGACGTGGACCTTGATCTGACCGGGGTAAGTCAGCTCCTCTTCGATCTTCTTTGCGATATCGCGCGCCAGGAGCACCATCTGATCCTCGGATACCTCCTCGGGCTTGACCATAACGCGTATCTCGCGTCCGGCCTGGATGGCGTAGCTGCCGGCGATACCGGGGAAGCTCTTGGATATCTCCTCAAGCTTTTCAAGGCGCTTGACGTAGTTTTCGATATTCTCGCGGCGTGCGCCGGGGCGGGAGGCGGAGATAGCGTCGGCTGCCTGAACGATGCAGGCGACGACCGTGCGCGGCTCAACATCGCCGTGGTGCGCCTCGATAGCGTGGATGACCGCTTCGCTCTCCTTGTACTTCTTGCAGATATCGACACCGATGGAGACGTGACTGCCCTCGACCTCGTGGTCGATGGCCTTGCCGATATCGTGCAGGAGGCCGGCTCGCTTTGCGGTGTTGACATCTACGCCGAGCTCGGCGGCGATAAGGCCGGAAATGTGCGACACCTCGATCGAGTGCTGCAAAACGTTCTGGCCGTAGCTCGTGCGGTATCTCATGCGGCCGAGCAGCTTTATGATCTCGGGATTCAGACCGTGGATGTTCGTTTCGAACACCGCGCGCTCACCCTCGGCCTTGATGGTGGCGTTGACCTCCTTCTGAGCCTTGGCGACCATTTCCTCAATGCGCGCCGGGTGGATGCGTCCGTCGGCAATGAGCTTTTCAAGAGCAAGACGCGCCACCTCGCGGCGAACGGGGTCAAAGCTCGATACGGTTATCGCCTCGGGCGTATCGTCGATGATAAGATCGCAGCCTGTCAGCGTCTCTATGCTGCGGATGTTGCGGCCCTCGCGGCCGATGATGCGTCCCTTCATCTCGTCGTTGGGGAGTGGTACGACGGATACGGTGACTTCGCTTGCATGGTCTGCCGCGCAGCGCTGGATAGCCGTAACGATGATCTCGCGTGCGCGTTCCTCGGCCTCGTCCTTGTACTGGGCCTCGATCTCCTTGACCTTGACGGCCATTTCGTGCGTTACCTCGTCCTTGAGGGCGTTGATGAGGTATGCCTTCGCCTCATCGACCGTGTATCCCGATACCTTTTCGAGCATTTCGAGCTGGCTCTTCTTAATAAGAGCTATCTCGTTCTGCTGATTTTCGACATCGGCTATCTTGCGGGCAAGAGTTTCGTTCCTGCGCTCAAGGGAGTCGGTCTTGCGGTCAAGGTTTTCTTCCTTCTGCTGAAGGCGTCTTTCCTGCTTCTGCAGGTCGGCACGGCGTGCCTTTTCTTCGCGCTCGAATTCCGAGCGGCTTTTGTGTATTTCTTCCTTTGCCTCGACGAGAGCTTCACGCTTCTTGCTCTCGGCGCTCTTTATGGCATCATTAATTATTCTCTTTGCTTCATCTTCTGCACTGGATATCTCACGCTCGGCGACTTTTTTGCGGTAAGTCATGCCGAGAACAAATCCTATAATACAAAAAGCAACGATAAGAACGATTGCTAACCATAAGTTCATAGAAAGTAAACACACCTCCATTCTTTAAGAATTTTGCGGTGGTTTAATAAAAAACGCCGGGGTAATTTAAGGGTAAGACGCGGCATCAAGCGCTTCGCGTCCGTAAAATTGAATCTAATATTTTCGCAAAGACGCCTCCCCGGGCATCTTATGCCGGCCGCGCACATGCCTTATCCCCAAATGGGCGCAGCCGTCTAAAATATTATCCGATTAATTTTAGCTCTAAATGCGCATTATGTCAAGCTTTCACAAAAATATATGTTAAATTTTTAAGAGCGACGCCCTGTTTTGTGGACAAGAGGCAAAGTATTTTATATAATGAGCTATTATTATATGACTTCGGAGGCACAGCGTGCGGCTTACATATGTTTTCCCGATACTCATACTGCTTTTCATAGGGCTGTTTTTCTTCGGCTGCCCCTCCCCTGCCTCGGCAACGCTTGAGGACAGGCCGAAAAGCGCCTTCCGCCGGCGCGACGCGATAGCGCTGGGCATCATAACGCTCGTGTATGCAGTCGCCGCCTTTGCCGGTCTCGGCGACACCGACGCGCCGCAGTCGTTCCATGAGTTTAAAAGCGGCGAGAGCGTGACTGTCGATCTCGGGCAGGTCAGGGACATAGACAGCATAACGATCTACTCCGGCCTCAACACCGGAAGCTACCGCATCGAGGCATCCGACGACGGCGAGAGCTGGTTTGACCTTACCAGCTTTGAGCAGAACTACGTCGCGCTGTTCAAGTGGAACGACGTTGAGCTCGATGAGCTGCGGCTCGGCGCTGCGCGCTATCTCCGCCTCACGGCGGCCGGCGAGGTCTGGCTCGGCGAGATGGCTGTACGCTGCGGTGGCGAGCTTGCCGGTGAGTCGTCCGGCGCACCGGAGCTTTTTGACGAGCAGAATACCGTGCCGGAGTACCAGCACTACACCAACAGCACGTATTTTGATGAGATATACCATGCGCGCACAGCCTTTGAAAACCTTGAGGGCGTCTATCCCTATGAGATATCGCATCCGCCGCTCGGCAAGCTCATCATCGCCATAGGCATTTCTCTGTTCGGCATGACGCCGTTCGGCTGGCGCTTCTCGGGCGCATTGATCGGTGTGCTTATGCTTCCGGTCATGTACATGCTTTTAAAGCGCATGTTCGCATCTACGCGCATCTGCGCCTGCGCAACGGCTATCTTCGCCTTCGACTTCATGCACTTTGCGCAGACGAGGATCGCAACCATCGACAGCTACGCCGTGTTCTTCATCCTGCTGATGTACCTGTTCATGTACATGTACATAACGGAGGGCAGATGGCGCGACCTTGCGCTGTCGGGGCTTTTCTTCGGCATAGGCGCCGCGTGCAAATGGACCTGCTTCTATGCCGGAGCGGGGCTTGCGGTGATCTGGCTGATGCATTGGATACGCAATTTTGAATTAAAGGCGTTTCTTAAAAACTGCGCGTTCTGCGTCGTTTTCTTTATAATCGTTCCGGCAATGATATATTACGTGAGCTATTTCCCCTACGGCCGGGCAAGCGGCATGCACAGCCTTGGCATGCTCTTTACCTCCGACTACGCGGGCATGGTGCTGGACAATCAGAAATTCATGTTCAGCTACCACGCGGGCGTGCACTCGGAGCATCCATACTCCTCGCGCTGGTGGCAGTGGGTGATTGACGAGCGGCCGATACTGTACTATCTGAAGTATTTTGACGACGGCACGCGCTCGTCCTTCGGCGCATTTTTGAATCCCGTGCTTTGCTGGGGCGGACTCGCGGCCATGATAGTGTGCGCAGTTCTTGCTGTGAAGCGGCGCGATAGAGTCTCGCTGTTTATCGTCATCGGCTACCTTGCGCAGCTGCTGCCATGGGTGTTCATAACGCGCACGACCTTTGAATATCATTACTTCCCCTCGTCGGTTTTTCTCGTGCTGGCCATAGCGCGGGTGTTCAGGCTCATGAAGGATAACACGAAGGGCTGGAAATTTAACGTCTACGGCCTGACGGGGCTTGCCGGTGCGCTGTTTATCGCCTTCTACCCCGTCATTTCCGGCGTCCGCGTGAACGCGCAGTTGGCGACGAATCTGCTCAAATGGCTGCCGAGCTGGCCGTTTTGAGAATTATCTTGTAGTCGCGGCATTTTTGTGAGATAATAAAATGTAATATTTATTGTGGAGGATCAAAGATATGATCGCATTGGGTTCTGATCACGGCGGCTGGGCGCTCAAGCAGGAGGTCATGAAGCATCTGGACGTGCGCGGTCTTGAATACAAGGACTACGGCACCTACTCCGAGGACAGCTGCGACTATCCCGTTTACGGCAAGGCAGTCGCGCACGCGGTCGCCGGCGGCGAGTGCGAAAAGGGCATAATAATCTGCGGCACGGGCATCGGCATCTCCATCACTGCAAACAAGGTCAAGGGCATCCGCGCAGCTCTGTGCGGCGACTGCTTCTCGGCTGAAATGACAAGGCTGCACAATGATGCCAACATCCTTGCAATGGGCGCGCGCGTCGTCGGCCCAGGACTTGCACTTAAGATAGTCGATACCTTCCTTGACACCCCGTTTTCCGGCGACGAGAGGCACGTCCGCCGCATCAAGCAGATCGAGGACTGATATAATTGGCAAACAATTCTGAGTTTTACCGCGGAAAACGCAAAAAGACCGCTCCGGCGCTGATAGCCACTATTATCATTCTGGCCGTCATCGCCTTTGTAGTTATGCTTTTCTACGGACTGCAAAAATATATAGTGATCACGAATTCCGGCCTGCACCTTGAGATACCGTTTCTCATGGACGACAGCCGCCAAAACGTGCAGACCGACGACGGCGAGGTCGTCCGGCAGAGCTTCGAGCCCGTGAACGCACAGCTTGAGATCGGTCAGGCCGACTATTCAAACGTCAAGGCCACCGCCGGCGAGGGTCTGAGCGCCGTCAGGCTCGTTTACGTTCCGGCGGCGGCGGTCACGGCATCGGGCGTTGAATCGTATCTGAGCAAGTCTCCCGATGCAACCGGCGTTCTGCTCGACGTGAAAACCGTAACGGGTATGCTCGTGTGGGAATCTCAGGCCGATATCGCAAAGGGCTACGGCACCTCGGGCACGATCGATCTCAAGTCGATCGTCTCCTCGCTTAAGGAGAGCGGCAAGTACGTCGCCGTGCGCATGTGCTGCTTTGTGGATAACACCCTCGCCTCGCGCTACACGCAGCTTACGCTGAAAACGACCGACGGGCAGGCTTATTCCGACGCAAGCGGCGCATGGCTCGATCCGACGAACGCGACGGTCAAGAGCTACATCACCTCGCTTTGCAGCGAGCTTTCCAAGATGGGCGTTGACGAGATCGTACTGCTGGGCATGCGTCTGCCGGAGGCAAGCGGCATAGAATTTGCATTCTCCTCAACCTCGGCGGTCAAGCCCACGCCGGTCACTGCCGTGTCCGGCTTCGGAATAAGCGTAACACGCGCGATGCGCTCTTCAGCGGCGAAGCTGAGTGTGCAGATAACCAGCACATCGGCCCTGCAAAGCGGCGGGGACACCGTGACCGGTCAGAGCGCGGACATACTGTTCAAGGTATTTGACAGAGTCTATTACTCAACAGACAGCGCAGCGGCTGCCGATATCGTCACAAAATGCACCGACTACGTCAAGCTCGGCGACGCGAAAATGCGCGTCGTCCCCATATGCTCCTCCGCACCCGGCACGGACTGCTGGGTTCTGATGGAGTAACGGAAACGGAATATCAAAAGCCCCGGTGATATAATGCATCACCGAGGCTTTTATATTATTAAATATGCTCCGCTTCAGCCGAGCGGCATGATACCGAGTGCCGAGCGGATCGCTTCGAGCTTATTCTCCAGATCGTAGGACGCAACAAATATATCCCTGACCCTCTGCGTATCGCCGCCGGTTACAAAGCCGGCAAGGATACACAGTGCACCCAATATAAGCGCTATCACCGCAATTGTGGAGATAATCTTCCATGCCTTATCCATTGACCGATACCTCCTTGACACAGAGCTTTTTTCCAAGCGACACCACGCCGCCGACAACGCCCTTTATGCCGCGCACGAGCATGAGTATACCGAGCCACAGCAGCAAAAGCGCAATTGCAAACGCTATAAGCACCGCTCCGGCGCACAGCATGATATCCGCGAATATGACGAGCGTTGAGAATGCAAACGCTATGACCTTAACACCTGCGGCGATCACAAGAACGCCGAGTCCGAGCAGAATGAGCGTTACCGCTATTGACAGCGCCAGCAGCACAAGGCCGATGGGTATGGCAAAGATGAGGTAAAGGATAAGCAGCGCGACATTCGTTTTATACAGCACCGTTGCCTCCGGCTCGTCAATGCTTTCGAGCTTTTTAAACACGAGCTCCGTTTCAACCGCCTCTTCGGGCTGACTGACTTCCTCGGCGGTCTCTGCTTCCTCTGCAGGAGCTTCCTCCGGTATAGCTTCCGCTTTCTCCTCCGGTGTCTGTTCGACAACGGTCGCCTCATCTTCGGCAGCTTCCCCGGCTTTCTCCGGGGACTCCGCCGTTGTCTCGGTCTCCGCTTCCTCAGGAGCAGCCTCCTCAACCGGCGCGGACTCCTCTGCAGGCTCCTGCTCAGTTATGGTTCCCTCGGTCTGAGTCTCCTCTGCCGGAGTCTCTTCGAGCTCTTCCTGTACAGCGGTCTCCTCCGGCTCATCATAGAACATGGGCTTGTACTCAACGCCCTCCTCGGCTGCCTTTTCTCGTCGGATCTCCTCTATTATATCCGCATATGAAAGCCCTGTATCCGTGACAGACGGCTTTTCTTTTTCCCTTTTTACCGGAGTAACGATTATATGCTCCGTTGCTTCGGGCTTATCTTCCTTTGAATCGGCCTCGACTGCGAGCTTGCGCTCCGAGCGCTTATATGTGCGCGAAATCGTTACTGCAAGCTTTGTCGGCGAGCCAAAGCTTTCGAGCAGCGCCTGCTCATCGTCTGCCTCGTCCAGCATTTTATTGTACTGCGCAAGGATATCCTCCTTATCCTCCTTGAACATGAACGCCAAAAGCTTAGAAAGCTCCGCCATATATTTTTGCCTGTTGATATGCGTCACCTCCGACGGTTTCAAATAAATCCGCTAAATCTATATTATTATAGACAAAAAGCTCACTGCGGTCAAGATTTTTTATATCTATTGACAAGCTCTGCCGCTTTAGATAAAATAACTTAGTTATTAATAATTAAGGAGATATTATAATGGCTAAGGATAAAAAAGTTGAACAGATAACCGATATGGAGCAGGACTTCGCCCAGTGGTTCACCGATGTGTGCACAAAGGCGGAGCTCGTCGATTACTCCGGCGTTAAGGGACTTTTCATCCTGCGTCCATACGGCTATGCCATTTGGGAGAATATACAGAAGGAGCTCGACAGGATGTTCAAGGAAGGCGGACATGAAAACGTCTCCATGCCCATGCTCATCCCCGAGAGTCTGCTTCAGAAGGAAAAGGATCACGTCGAGGGCTTTGCGCCCGAGTGCGCATGGGTCACCGTCGGCGGCTCGGAGGAGCTGCCGGAGAGGCTGTGCATTCGCCCGACCTCCGAGACGCTTTTCTGCGATCACTGGAGTCACACGGTGCACTCCTGGCGCGATCTTCCGATGCTGTACAACCAGTGGTGCTCCGTGCTCCGCTGGGAGAAGACCACCCGCCCCTTCCTTCGCGGCAGAGAGTTCCTCTGGCAGGAGGGGCACACCCTGCATGAGACCGAGGCCGAGGCGCGTGAAGAGACGCTTCGTCAGCTTGAGGTCTACGCAGACCTGTGCGAAAACTACCTCGCCATGCCCGTTATCCGCGGCAACAAGACCGATAAGGAAAAATTCGCTGGCGCCGTTAATACCTACACCATTGAGTGCATGATGCACGACCATAAGGCGCTCCAGTCCGGCACGAGCCACTACTTCGGCACGGGCTTTGCCGAGCAGTTTGACATCACCTTCACCGACCGTGAGAACAAGCAGCAGCATCCGCATCAGACCTCCTGGGGCATGTCCACCCGCGTTATCGGCGGCATAATCATGACCCACGGTGATAATAACGGTCTCGTTCTGCCCCCGCGCATAGCTCCGGTACAGGTCATCGTCGTTCCCGTCGCGCAGCACAAGGAGGGCGTCACCGAAAAGGCAACCGAGCTGTATAAAGCTCTCAAGGCAGCCGGCATCCGTGTTAAGATAGACCTCAGCGACAACAGCCTTGGCTGGAAGTGTGCGCAGTACGAGATGAAGGGAGTTCCCCTGCGTATCGAGCTCGGCCCGCGTGACATTGAAAACGGCGTGTGCATGGCCGTAAGGCGCGATAACGGCGAGAAGACCTCCGTCGCGCTCACTGAGCTGACCGAAAAGGTTCCGGAGCTGCTCGACGCCGTGCAGCAGGGTCTGTTTGACAAAGCAAAGAAAAACCTCGACGAGCACATCTTCGAGGCACACTCTCTTGAGGAGGCAAAGCAGCTTCAGGAGGAAAAGGGCGGCTTTATAAAGACCATGTGGTGCGGCGAGCTCGAGTGCGAAATGAAGATGAAGGAGCAGGCCGGCATGTCCTCGCGCTGCATCCCCTTTGAGCAGGAAAACCTCGGCGATACCTGCCCGATCTGCGGCAGGAAGGCAAAGCACATGATCTACTGGGGCGTTGCATACTGAATCACATAATAATAGACAGCCACGGCGAAGATACCGCCGCAGCTGTTTTTATATCCTTAAATCATTTAATTTTTTACCGTTTAAAACGGCGCTGACAAGCTCGTCGCCGTCGTAGCAGAGCTTTAAGAGGAAAAATGGCTCGGCGTCATTTTCCAAAAGGCGCAGAAATATCTTGTCGCCCTCCCAAAGCGTGAGGTCATAAAGCCTTGAGCGTTCTATCCACTCAAGCTCGCCCTCGTCGCAGGCTTTTGGCTCGCCCTCAAAGCCGTCGGCGGTAAACAGGTGCATGTATTCCGACTCGCACTGCGTGTTCACGAACGTTACTATACCGCGGCAGCGCCATGATGTGAGCGTTAGCCCCGTCTCCTCCTTTGCCTCGCGCAGAAGGCACTCGTCCGGGCTTTCGTCTGACTCAAACTTTCCGCCGATGCCGATCCACTTATCGCGGTTTATGTCGTTTTTCTTCTTCACGCGGTGCAGCATGAGATACTCGCTGCCGCGGCTTATATAGCATAGCGTCGTATTGAGCATTACAGCACCGTGAGCCTTCCGTCGGGGGCTGCAAATATCTGCACCGGCGGCGTGAGCGAGGCAAACTGCATTGGCGTGAGCACCGCCGCATAGCTTCCGGCGTTTGTGATCACAAACACATCGCCTGTCCTGAGCTTGGGAAGCTCCGTATCCTGAGCAATGACGTCCGCTCCCGTGCAGAGATTGCCGCACACCGTAACGGTCTCGGTCTCCGTCTCATCGGTGAGCGGAGCAAAGCCGAAGGCGTCAGGGCCCGTGTACAGCGGCTCGCAGGGTGCGGCATCGGATGCCCGCTCGACCATCTGCGCGATCGAAGGACGCACAAAGCCGTTGAGTGTGTTGGCAAGGATGACATATTTTTTGCCGAGGCTCGTTTTCACATCGTTTACATGCGTAACGTAGACGCCGGCTCTGCCCGATACGAAGCGGCCGGTTTCGATGAAAATTCTTGCCTCGGGGAGCTCTGCTGCGTATTCCTTGCAGAGCTTATTCATATGCGCGCCGAGCTTTTTGAGGTCAACGGCGCTGTCCGTCGCGGCATAGGGGATGCCTATGCCAGAGCCCATATTGACAAAGTGCAGCTGCCTGCCGAGAGTCTTTTGACATCTCACGGCGAGCTCGAACATGCGGCCGTAGTAGTCGCAAAGGCGCTGCGTGTCCAGCTCCTGACTGCGAGAGTGGACATGGATGCCGCAGATATGCAGATTTTTGAGCTTGTCCCACTCGGCAAGCTTTTTGAGCGCCTCGTCCTCGTCGATACCGAATTTGCAGGATACTCCGCCCTCTCCGTCAAATGTGAAGTTAGGGTTTATGCGCACGCCCGCCTCCGCCTTCACGCCGTGGCGTGCGGCGAGATACTGTATGCGCTCAAGCTCGGCGGCACTGTCGGCAATGATAACGCATTTTTCGAGCGCCGCGTCGAGATCGTTCATACTCTTGCCGGGCGCGGAATAATAAATATCCTCCGGCGCAAGTCCGAGCTTCACGCCCATCGTCACCTCGCCCATCGAGGCCGCGTCAAGGCCGAAGCCCTCGTCGAAGATGCATCTGAGCACCGACGGGTGCGGATTTGCCTTGGCAGAATACAGAAAGCGCACTCCCTCAAAGCTGCTGCCGAGGGCCGCGATGCTGTCAAGTACAGTCCGGCCGTCATAAAGATAAAAGCTCTCGTATTTCTCGGCCAGCTTCAGAATAAGCTCACGGTCAAGCATCATTATCGCTCCTTTCATTCATTTATTTTATAAAAATTTCCGGCTGCGTGAGCCGGAAATTAAAATATTGTCACTCGATCTCGAGCTTCATGGGCAGCCAGAAGGTGAAGCCGTAAAGCATGGTGTTTATAAAGCAGCGGGTATCGTCATACCATACCTTTTTGCCGGCCTTTTTGGCAACGGCAAAATACTCGGCCAGGTGCAGACCGTAAAGCACCATGGGCAAAACGGGATTCTTCTTCCAAATGGAATATGCGATGGTTGCTGCGCTCAGGCCGAGGACGCCTCTGCGTGCAGTGCTCCAATAGTTCATAGTAATGTCTCCTTATCCTTAATATCAAGATGAATGTATTATATCAAACATTTGTCTGTTAAACAAGCCCTTATTTATCCCACGTCCGCTCAGAGATTATATATCTCGGGCGGCGCTTTGTTTCCATATATATCTTGCCGATGTATTCGCCGATTATGCCCATGCAGATAAGCTGCACACCGCTGACAAAGCAGATTATGCACGTCGTGCTCGCCCAGCCTGCAACCGCATGGCCGCCGAGCGCGGAGACTATTGCCCATATGACACCCACGAAGCTCAAAAGCGCGACTGTAATACCGAAGCTCATTATAAGTCTCAGAGGCTTTATCGAAAGGCTCGTTATGCCGTCTCCGGCAAGCGACAGCATCCTGCGCAGGGGGTATTTGCTCTTTCCGGCCAGGCGCTCGGTACGCTTATACTCAACGCTTGTGCTCTTAAAGCCGACAAGCGGCACCATGCCGCGCAGAAAGAGGTTTACCTCTTCAAACCTCGCAAGCTCTTTCAGAGCCCGCGCACTTATCAGCCTGTAGTCTGCGTGGTTATATACGATATCCGCGCCCATGGCCGAGAGGAATCTGTAAAAGCCCTGCGCGGTCGTGCGCTTAAAAAAGCTGTCGCTCTCGCGGTCACACCTCACGCCGTAGACTATATCGCAGCCGTTTAAATATTCGCGCACCATGTCGTCCATGGCATTAATATCGTCCTGCCCGTCGCAGTCTATTGATATGCTTATATCGCAGCGATCCTTAGCCTCCATGAGCCCGGCGAGCACGGCGTTCTGATGGCCTCGGTTCCTACTCTGGCTTATGCCGATACAGTGCTCGTCGCTTTGCGCGAACGAGCAGATGATATCCCAGGTCTTATCGGCGCTGCCGTCGTTTACGAACAGAACGCGGCTGTTTTCGGATATAAGGCCGGTATCCGAAAGCTCCTTAAGCTTATTTAAAAACATCGGCGCCGTTATCGGCAGCACCTCCTGCTCGTTATAGCAGGGGATAACGATGTACAAAACGGGATGCTCCATGTTCTTCTCCTTAGTAATTACTGTTTAAATTTTAATCCATCGGCCGGGCGGTGTCAATTAAGAATTTCCCGTTGATTTCTGCCGAATGTTGCAGTAAAATAATACATCATCTTTTCAGGAGGAGATACTAATGAGCTATATTCCCACAGTTGAGCAGGCAAGGCAACTTGTCATGGAGTTTAACAAGGAGCCGTTCCACCTCCAGCACGCCGAGACCGTTTCCAAGGTCATGGGCGAGCTTGCTAAGGAATATGACCCGGAGCGGATTGATTACTGGGCTGCCGTCGGCATGCTTCACGATATAGATTTTGAGCTCTACCCCGAGCAGCACTGCGTAAAGGCAAAGGAGCTGCTGCACGATAAGGATATTGACGAGTCGGTCATCCACGCCGTTATAAGCCACGGCTACGGCATCTGCATCGACGTTGAGCCTGAGCTTTTCATGGAAAAGGTGCTGTTTGCGACCGACGAGCTGACGGGTCTTATAGGTGCCGCCGCCCTCATGCGTCCGACGGGCATCTCCGATATGGAGGTAAAGTCCGTGAAGAAAAAATTCAAGGACAAGAAATTCGCGGCCGGCTGCTCACGCGACGTTATACTGCGCGGCGCGGAGATGTGCGGCTGGGAGCTTGATACGCTTATTCAGAAAACGCTCGACGCGATGCGCGCATGATAAGGCTTTTTATCGCCGACGTTTCGGGTCTTGATATAGATGCCTGTCTTGCCTCGGTTTCGCCGCAGCGCAGGGAGAAAACGCTGCGCCTCAAAAATGATGACGATAAGCGCCGCAGTCTCGGTGTCGAGCTTCTGCTTGAAAAAGCCGCGGGACGCAGCGACTACGCTCTGACGGAAAACGGAAAGCCCTTTTTCCCCGACGGCGGCGCTTACTTCTCGTTATCGCATTGCGGAAAATATGCTGTGTGCGCAGTCTCCGGCGTGCCCGTCGGCGCGGATATCGAGCTTGCGCGCGATAACGCTCTAAGTCTGGCCGAGCGTTTCTTTATGCCCGATGAGGCCGCGCTCGTTGAGCGCTCCCTGACGCCGGAAGCCGAATTCTGCCGTCTGTGGACGCTCAAGGAGAGCTATATAAAGGCCGCCGGCCTGCGACTGGGCGATGTACGCACATTCTCCGTCGTGCACGGAGTCGAGGGATATTCCTTCGGCAGCGCGGGCATTGGAGAATACCGCATAGGATACTGCGTGAAAGCGCCGGATATCGGCAAAATTGAAATAATAAACGAAAAACTCTGAGGTGTTTCCCCTCAGAGTTTTTCTCAGCTTGCAAAAAAGTCCAAGACTTTTTTGCACGCTTCAAACACGCCACATTTTTTGTGAAGCTTACGCTTCACAAAAATCTCGCTATGCTCGTCAAAAAGTCCGTGCCGGACGTTTTTGATGGCTATAATCCAACTTGAGGCGGGCCTTGCCCCCTCAAGCTCCCCCGCTGCGCGGTTATTTTTCCGCAGCAGCATAGGTTTTTTGACAGTCCGCGAAAAACTCTGAGGTGTTTCCCCTCAGAGTTTTTCTAATAATTCGGGCAGTTCGGACAGCGCGTGGATCTCGCAGTCGGGGCGTATTGCGTCTCCGCACGGCAGACGCTTCGGGTTAAACCAGCAGGTCTTTACCCCTGCGTTAATGCCGCCGAGAATATCCGACGAGAGCCTGTCGCCGACGATGACGGCCTTGTCGCGCTCAAAGCCCGCTATACGTGAGAACGCAAGCTCGAAAAACTCCCTCGACGGCTTATCCGCGCCCAGGCGCTCGGATATGAAAATATCCTTGAAATACGGCACGATGCCGGCGCTTTCAAGGCGGCTGTCCTGCACCGAGGCCGTGCCGTTTGAGACAATGTAAAGCTCATATTTGCCCTTGAGCGCCTCCAAAAGCTCGGGAGCTCCATCGACAAAATAGTGGCCTATGCCCAGGAGATACTCATAGCTTGCCTGAGCCAGCTCACTGGGCACGTTTTTTATGCCGAGCTCGGCAAAAAGCGCGTCAAAGCGCCGCACGAGCACCTGCTCACGAGTGAGCTCACCTCGTTCGAGCATTTTCCAGTGCTCGTCGTTGATCGCACTATAACGCGAGATGACCTCCGGCGTTGCCGGAACGCCGATGCGCTCAAATGTCTTTTTTATCGCCGCTGCCTCGGCCTTTCCGAAGTCGAGCAGCGTATCGTCAATATCCATCAGAACATACTTTATCATATTTCACCTCAATGCACCGAATAAAAGCTCCAGTCGTCGCGCAGCGAGCGCGGCGCAGTATCCACGAGCCTGCCGAGCCAGAGCTCAAAGGTCAGATTGTAGTTATCGAAAAAGCTCATACGCGCCTTTATCCCGTCGCGTCCGAGCTCAAAGCCCGGCTTTTCGACAACGGCGTCAAATATGCCGGAGACCTGCTCATAGACCTCCTTCATCAAAGCGGGCGACGGCATGCCGAAGGCAAGCGATTTGAGCTTATCGGCATTTTTGCAGAACCAGTCCCAAAAGCGGCTGAGCTTTTCGCCGTCTATAATGCGCGGCGCAAAGTGTGAGTTCTTCTGCTCCATAATCTCTCTGATGCTCAGCGCCGAGGACGCTTCAAGCTCCGGCGAAATCTCCCTGAGCCTGCTCATTTTCTCCGCCGCCTGAGCTTTGCGCCCCGTCGCGGCGTAAAGCGTCGCCCAGGTGACGAGCAGCTGAGGCGGTGCATAGTCGTACCTCTGCGCTTCATAAAGCTCAAACTCCGCATCGTCATAGCGGCGCATCATGATAAGGCAGCTTGCTAAATTGCCGTGGACAGAGCCCAAAAGCGGGGAAACACGCACGGCAGGTACCTCGTCCTTTTTCGGGCGCGAGAGTATCGCGTCGAGGGTCTTTAAATATGTATTGACCGCGGCCTCGTAGTGCCGCTGAGAGTGCAGACATTTTGCAAGCATGAGATACACCATGTAAAACTCCGGCTCGCGCTTTGCCGACTCCCCGTAGTAGACCGTCGCCATATCCATAAGCCCCATTTTTTCGCAGCATGCGCCCATGAAAAAGTTAAGCGCGGCAAAATCCTCATCGGTGCGGCAGGCGTCAAAGAGCTTTTCGAGCTTTCTTGCCCCTGTGCTGTGCTTCCCCGCACTCATGAGATTAAGAGCGCTCGCAAGCTCTAAACGTGAGGCCTTATCGTCCGCAAACGCGGGCTCCATTATGTCACCGAACATGCGGCTGTGCGTGCTCCATGCTCTGTCAAAGCCGTCGGAAATTTTACGGCTTTTGAGCAGGATAGCCGCGCACTTATTTCTTATTAATCTTCGTTTTTCGTCCATCACTGCACCTCGGACATGTCATTCTCTGAATTATATGTCAACTCGGCATTTGTGTAAAGCAAAAAATCTTTTGTTAGCGTATTGACATTCAACGGAGAATGTGATAATTTTTTATTGACCAAGTGGTAATTAAAACTTCAGGCATTTTAAATAATCGGGGAGGAAATGAATATGACAAAGTCTCAGAAGGATGAAGCAAAATTCCTTGACACTCGCATCGACGACGAGACCGCATCCTTTATTGAAAAGTGGAATCTCGCCATTCTCGCCGCAGCTCTGCTGCACGACGCAGACCACATCCGTCAGGCCATTAAATGGAAGTATAAAATTCCGCTCCAGCTGTGGATTATAAACCTTGCTGTCTATGTCCTGCCGACGGTTTCGGAGTTTCTTATCCGCAACAAGCGCTCTTCCTCGTTCATGACCGTCGTTTCCAGCGGCATCGTGACGAGCGCGGCGTTTCTGAAGGTCCACCTCTGGAAGCCGACGACCGACATCTGGGGCGTTTGGAACAACAACTACTTCAAGCTCGCAAAGGGCGTATGGCACAAGGGTCAGTTCATAAAGGGCATCGACTGGATCGACTGGGCGCTGCTGCTCGACCTTCCGGCAGTATCCATCCCCGCATGCATCGCTTCGCTTAAAAAGCGCAAAGAGGTCAAGGAAAAGCTTTTGACCGAGGGTAAGTAATCAAAATCGACACGGGAGAGCTATGCTCTCCCATTTTGACATTATTGCTATGAAAGATATCACTCTCAGAATTCTCGATATGGAGTGCGCGGCCTGCGTTTCCCGGCTCGACATGGCTCTTTTGCGCCTGCCCGGAGTAAAAAAGGCCGCTGCAAGCTATGCCTCGTCGTCGGCGTTTATCAGCTTTGATGAAAATGCGCTGAGCCTCAGCGATATCGCGGCCTGCGTAAAAAAAGCCTGTTTTCGCGTACCTGTTGAGGAGGCGGATATACGCTTTGAGGGCGATCCTTTTCATGCTTTAAAGGCACTCGCGGACGTTTTTGGCGTGAAGGACGTGTCTGTGCACGAGGGCCTAATGACCGTTTTCATGTGGCCCGTCGGCCTGGATACGCGAAAGCTCACGGAGGTCTGCGCAGACTGCGGCCTCATAGCGGAGATAACGGAAATGCGCGGCGGCGACGAGGATCAGGAGCTTGAAAAGCGGATGGAGCTTCTCAAAACGCTCGTCGCCTCCGCCGCGTGTACCGCGCCGCTCATGCTCGAGGTACACCCGAAGCTTCAATTTCTCATCGGAAGCGCGCTGCAATTTATCTCCGGACGGCACTTCTGCCGCTCGGCGCTGCGCGAGCTGCGCAGCGGCTTTTTCGGCATGGATCTTCTCGTTTCGCTCTCGTCTGCGCTCATTTACGGCTACAGCTCATATGTCGCGCTGACGCGAAAGAGTAACTTTAAGCTCTATTTCACCTCCGGCGGCGTGCTTTTGTCGCTCATCCTTTTCGGCAAGTACATGGAGCAGGCCGCGACCGGGGAGGCGAGCTCGGCTATACGCAAGCTCATGCGCCTTCAGCCTCGCACGGCAATGGTAAAGCGCGGCAATAAATTTGAGGAGACGAGCGTGGATAAGATACGTCTCGGCGATATCGTCCTCATCCGTCCCGGTGAGCGCATACCGGCCGACGGCATTATAGTCGGCGGCAGTTGTGCCGTTGACGAGTCAATGCTGACCGGCGAGAGCCTGCCCGTCGATAAATCCGAGAAGGATAAGCTCATCGGCGGCAGCCTCAACCGAGCGGGCTCTGCCGAGGTACAGGTGACGGCGCTGGGCAAGGCAACGGTGATTGAGCAGATGATAGACATCGTGCGCCGTGCTCAGAGCGAGAAAGCACCGGTGCAGCGCTTTGCCGATTCCGTTGCTCACTGGTTCGTTCCGGCTGTCATCGGCGCAGCGGCGGCGACCTTCGCCGTCTGGTACAGGCGTATTGCCCCTAAAGATCTCGAAAAAGCAGTTTTAACCTGCTGCGACGTTCTTTCGGTCGCATGCCCCTGCGCATTGGGGCTTGCTACGCCTACGGGACTTATGGTCGGCTCCGGTGCCGCCGCCGAGCACGGTATACTGTTCCGCAGCGGTACAGAGCTTGAAAACGCGTACAAAACAGACTGCATTGTGCTCGACAAGACCGGTACGCTGACGAGCGGACAGCCCGAGCTGACCGATATTCATCCCCTGCCGGGGATCACGGAGAAAGAGCTTGTTTTATCGTGCGCTGCGCTTGAGAAGCGCTCGGAGCATCCGCTGTCGCGGGCGGTGATAAAATACGCATCCGAGCATTACCCCGACGCAGGCGCTCTTGAAGTCAAAGACTTTTCATACGATATCGGCAGCGGTGTATCCGGAACGGCCGGCGGCAGCAGAATAATATGCGCAAGCCGCACAGCTTTAGTGCGCGAGGGCATAAGCACGGACGCACTGGCAGAGCTTCCCGACGTTCGCCGTGACGCGAAGGCGGAGATCTGTGTCTGCCGCGATGGTGTACTCATCGGAGTTCTCGGCATTGCCGATACTCTCAAGCCAGAGGCTGCCGAGGCAGTCCGGCAGCTCAAAGGCGCCGGAAAAGAGGTCTGGATGCTCACCGGCGATAACGAGCGCACGGCGAGAGTCATTGCCGCCAAGGCAGGGATAGACAATGTTCTTTTCGAGGTGCGCCCCGGCGAAAAGGCCGCCCAGATCGAGCGTCTCAAGGCCATGGGCAAGACCGTGTGTATGGTCGGCGACGGGATAAACGACACCCCGGCGCTGGCGAGCGCCGACTGTGCCGTCGCGATGGGCACGGGCTCGGATATCGCCATTGAGGCGGCCGGAGTGCTGCTGCCGTCGGGCGATCTGAGAAAGCTGCCGGAGGCGTTTGGCATCTCCTCGGCAACAATGAAAACGATACGGCATAACCTGCGCTGGGCACTGTTTTACAATATTATCAGTATCCCCGTTGCGGCAATGGGGATACTGCATCCGTCGATATGCGCCGCGGCGATGTCCGCTAGCTCGATAGGCGTTCTGATGCACTCGCTCAGGCTCAAGAATCCCGACAAAAAGAGGACGGCAAAATGGAAGAGAAAATAATGGTCACCGGCGTAAAGGGCATGTACTGCCGCCAATGTCCCGAGCTCATACTCGGCGACGTTTTGCAGACCCGAGGCGTGCTCGATGCCTCCGTTGCGTATCTCAAGGGCGTGCTCACGGTGAAATTCGATCCCGGTATCGTCTCCGAGGAGGAGATACGCCGAGCTCTGGATAACGGCGGCTACCCTGCCTGCCCCGTCGGCGCACCGGGCACGAATCCTATACTCAACGCTCTCAAAAGCCTTTTTATGCGAAAAAAAACATAGAATTTTGAAATTTATATCCCCCCACCCGGCTTGTGGGGGGATTTTTCGCGTGTTAAACTTCAAGCATAGGAAGTCTTATATCATTTAAGGAGAGACCTTGCCATGAACGCACTCAAAAATACGATAGAGCAGTACTGGACGCGCCGCGCAAGCTCGTACACCGAGGTAGTCAGGAAAAACCTCGCCGACGGCTGGGACGGAAAATGGGCGGACGAGCTCATAAGGAACTTCCCGAAGGCGGAGGATAGAACGCTCAGAGTGCTGGACATAGGCACAGGTCCGGGCTTTTACGCGATCATCCTCGCCGCACGCGGCTATGACGTGACGGCCGTAGACGTTTCCGACGGTATGCTCGAGCAGGCAAGGCGCAACGCCGGCGAGCTTGCCGAAAGGATACGCTTTTTCAAGATGGACGCGCAGGAGCTCGATTTCTCCGACAATGAGTTTGACGTTATCGTCACGCGAAATCTGACCTGGAACCTGCCCGATCCAGTGAAGGCCTACGGCGAGTGGCGGCGCGTTCTGCGCGACGGCGGCGTGATGCTCAACATCGACTCGAACTGGTATGCCTATCTCTTTGATGAGGAGGAAAAGTGCAAAAGACAGGCCGACCGGGAAAACACCGTGCAGGCCGGCTTTGAGGACTACGAAAGCTATGACGAGAGCTGGCTCATGGAGAGCATCTCGCTCACGCTGCCGATGGGAAAGCTTGCGCGCCCGCACTGGGACACCGTGACCCTGCTCGACCTCGGCTTCAAAAATGTCAGCGCCGACACCTCCGTCAGCCGCAGGCTCTGGAGCCGTGAGGAGATGCTCAATTATGCATCCGCCCCCTGCTTTCTGATAAGAGCCGTAAAATAATTTGAAATGAGAGAGTGAAAAAATGAAAAAGAGAATAATCGCGCTCGCGCTTGCGCTTATCATGCTGCTGAGCCTTGCCGCCTGCGGCACCGACAGCAGTGACAAAAGCAGCGAGGAAAAAATACTCCGCGTTGCGGAAAGCTTTGCATACCCCAGTCTCGACGCACACAAGGAATACTACGGCTGGTATACCTCCATATACGGCATAACCGAGGCGCTTTTCAAAATGGGCGACGACAGCTCGGTGCAGCCCTGCCTGGCCTCCGGCGCCGTGGCCTCCGACGACGGTCTTACATGGACGGTAACGCTTAAGGACGGCGTGCATTTTTCAAACGGCAGCGCCGTGACGGCCGATACGGTCATCAGGAACTTAAAGCGCGTCGGTGAAGTGAACATCCGCTTCGCGCAGTTTAAGGACTACGGCTACAAGGTGCTCAGCGACTCCGAATTTACGATAAGCACAAAGGAGGTCTATCCCACGCTCGTTAATGACCTTGCCTCGCCCGAGATGGCTGTCATGGATCTCGACGCGACAAAGGACTTTGACAATGCGCCCATCGGAACGGGTCCCTTTGTCGTTAAATCCTTTAAATCCGAGGGCACGGTGGAGGTCTCCCGCAACGAGAACTACTGGGGCGGCGAAGTTAAGCTCGACGGCGCGGTGTTTTACTACATGCAGGACGACGAGTCCAAGCTCATGGCGATGCAGAACGGCGAAATTGACTGCTACACCTCGGTCACTGCCGCCGCAAAGGAAATATTCGACGCCTCGCCCGACAAGTACACGGTGACGGAGGTTCCGGCGACGAGACTGCAGTTTTACATGCTCAATCAAAACCGTCTGAGCGACGAGCTCAGGAAGGCAATTAACCTCACCGTCGACTGTGACGCCATCGCTTCCTACTTAAACGGCACAGTCACCGCCGCCGTCGGCCCCTTCGGAACCGCGGCCGCCTACGGCAAGGCGGCAAAGCCCGCGGTCGATACCGCTGCGGCAAAGGCTGCAATTGAGCAGGCTGGCTATACTCTCGGCTCCGACGGTATTTACGAAAAGGACGGCAAGGATCTCAAGCTTAACATCTGCTACTATCCCGCCCGCTCTCTGGATACGCTGGCGCTTTTAATGCAGGAGCAGCTCAAGGCCGTGGGCATAGACTCGACCCTTACCTCTCAGGAGGACGCGGACGCGACCTACATTCTCTCCGGCGACTATGACATCGCCCTTTACTGCATGATAGCCGACAAAAACGGCGATGCGTATTATTTCATCGACACCGTGCTGCGTCCGGGCGGCTACTGGGCGTCTGCGGGCTTTGAAAGCGATGAGGTCAGCTCACTCATCTCCGCGCTTCAGGTCGAAACCGACACGGATAAGCGCGCCGAGCTTGCAAATAAAATCGTTCAGCTTGCTATTGACGACAATGCCATCGGCTGCGTGGGATTGTTCAACAAAATCACCGTTACCTCGAAAAACGTCAGCGGTGTTTATGAAAAGTGCCCCTTCGATTTCTACCGCATCGACGCAAACACCGACATGTAATATCAAAGTGTGCAAAAAAGTCTGTGACTTTTTTGCGCA